>Ga0209275_10000003_pt1 | contig 79112 bp, 111 predicted proteins | sample HubBroMetageREF2_FD_188344 | JGI IMG/M metagenome (GOLD analysis project Ga0209275, IMG submission 188344) | Reference soil microbial communities from the Hubbard Brook experimental Forest, New Hampshire, USA - Hubbard Brook CCASE Soil... | ecosystem: Environmental > Terrestrial > Soil >... | reverse complement strand
TACTTCAACGTAAGGGCCTTGATCCTGACCAGGCATTAGCTGTCCTGGGTGAAGCGAAAGCGCATCCAATCGATGAAGCGCAGAAGCAAGCATCACAAAAGGAGGTCATGAGCAAGTACTTTGATACAGAAGACAAGTGGCTGGGACGTAAAGACCTTAATCGTGTCATGTCCCGGCAGGAGGCCAGAACCTTCCAGGATAGAATTAAAGCAACAACGCCGAAAGGAAGCCGGTGGCAGGACGTGGATGAGGCGATTGATATATACCTGGACACCAAACGAAACCCGGCTCACTTTAAAGAATTCTACGACAAACTAACCCCGCACGATCAAAAGATCGCCGATCTGTCACAGAACTTAACTGATAAGCAGAAGGAAATCGCAGATGACATCAAAAAGCAATATGATGAACTAGGCGAGGAATCAAAATTCTATGGTCTTATTAAAGATGCGCTAGAGAACTATGTTGGAAGAGCCTGGGATATGAAAAATGGCAAACCAGCAACAGAAGAAAGCTTTAAGTTCAGCACCTCCTCCAGACACCAATTGCAACGTACGCTAGATACAAAGCTTCAAGGACTGGCCGAAGGCATGACCCTCAAGATAAAAGGCGCAAGTAATAACCTGCAAATTTTAAAGGAAGAGATCGGAAATGTGATCGAAAACCGCAGGCACCTGGAGCAGGGCCTGGCGCTGAAATATTTTAGTGGTGAGAATGACGCGAACGGAAAACCCATTCAAAAGACCTTATTCAGCACCACTCAGGAGACTGGATATAAAAAGATAGAAAATCCCGCTTTTCAGAAATGGGAGTTTGCCGGGAAATTGAAGGACTATCCTCAGCAAGAAGCACAGGCCTTCGGCAGGCGCCGTGACGTGCTCGTGACGGAGAAGGGGGAAGTGATGAAGAAATCACCCGTCTACGCACCCGAGGACGTGGCCAAATCTTTGAATAATATATTAGGCAAGTCAGCACTGCAAGGCAAGCCGCTGATAGATGGCTTGAGCAATTTTAATGCTGCCGTGAAGCAATCCATGCTCTCTTATTCAGGATTTCACTTCGTGGCATTCACGCGAGCGCATGAGTTGAGCGCTAAGATGAGTGATTTTAAATCGGCCAATCCAATTAGTGCATACAAGACCGGACTCCAGATGCTCGCAGATGAGCATCCTTATGTGCATGAACTGATTAAAGCAGGCATGACAATCAATCGACGCCAGGATTGGACAGAAGGCGTCGCATCACACAATACATGGGTCGGAAAGCAACTCGACAAGTTGTCTGCAACCAAGGCGGCAAAAGATAAGATCATCGACCTCAATACACAGTTTCATAAATATCTCTTCGATAGCTATGGTGCTGGCCTAAAAATGTTTGACGGGGTTAACCTGGTGAAGTCGGAGATGGTAGGAAAACATTTCACGGAACATGACGCCATCTTTAAGCGGGTAGCCAAGCTCATGAATGATACCTATGGTGGTATTAATTGGGAGCGCATGCGAGGGACCAAGATGCAGGACCCGACCATGCGTCATCTCAGTAGTCTCTTGCTTTTGGCACCCGATTGGACAGCGAGCAATCTGCGCTTTGCTAAGAATGCTATCGGCAAGGGGGACGAAGCGGGGCTCTACCGTCGTACCTGGGCACGGGTGGTCTTGCGCGGGGCGGTGCTAACTACCATGGCCAACGCGATCATGGCCCATTGGGATGAAAAAGACGATCAGGGCAACCCGATTAGTTGGCAGGAGGCGATGTCACGGCGATATTCCAAGGCGTGGGACGCAGGTAAGTTTCGATCGAGTATGATCGACATTACACCCCTTTACCACTACTTCGGTGGTGATCCCGGCAAGCGGGCTTACTTTTCCTTGTTCGGCGCCTATACTGACCCGGCTAAACTATACACACCAGGCAAGTTCCTGGAGGCTAAGCTGGCTTTTCTTCCTAAGGTCGGTTTGGAAGCGCTAACGGGAGAGAACTGGCAGGGCAGACAATTCACGACTATTGATGAACTCACTGGGCTGGACGATAAAGGAACATACTCGAAGACGCAAACAGCGCACGCGAAGGGGGATATCAACTCAACTACCGGCAATCCTTATAAGCGAGATCAAAAAGGCTACCAGGAAGGCGATCCGAAAGGCGGCAAGCTCAAGGGAGAACTCACTAAGTGGTCGCAAGGCTCCAATCCCGGTATTGGCCCTCCGCAGTTAACATCCTTCATCCTTTCTCAAGTGCGCGGCATGACCCCAAATGCCATTCAAAGTTTTTGGCAATGGGCAGACGGCGAGAATGATGCGACCAACGCGATCCTCAATGGTATCGGGAGTACGGTACTAACGAATAAAGACCCTGGCGCTAAGCAGGAGGCCGTAGAGCCAACTAATCAAATACAAACCTGGAAGCCATGAATAATCACTATAACCGAAAATCATTCGACGGCTGCTCTATTCATCCATTAACCGAGCAAAAGATGCTAACGGCCTATCCGATCCTGACAGAGATTGTCGCCCCTGATTGGATGGCGGACCCGCTGCTCGACCAGATCATTCGCTATACGATCATGGTCTATGATCCGAAGAGCGGATTGGTGACCGGAGAGCGGGACCTGAGCTACCGGAAGGGGCTGGCGGCTGAACTGGCGGACTTCGAACTGGAAGATGAGCGGCTAATGGCGTCGATCTATAACTGCACGTATCCGATCCTAGTGGATTATACCGTGAAGTTCTTAATGCGATTCGTGCGGAGTAAGGAATGGGCAGCAATTTGCGCGATCGAATTCAAACTGTGGGAAGAAATAAAGCAGACCATGACCCCGATCAGCGGCAAGAGTAGTAAGGAAGAATTAGAGGCCGTTCAAAAAAAAGCGGTTATCGCCCAGGAGATCGATCTGGATATTAACCGGCTTGAAGTGTATTACCGGACCTTCTTTGGAAGTGATGATAAGCTGGAAACAACGGCCAAAAAAAGAGTGAGTCCTGAGTCAATGGCGCTGTCAAATAAATAGCCATGTACCATAATATTAAAGAAGGACATATAGAACGGATTTATGGGCTGGAGTGTCATGTACCTTCATTAGGCTATGGTATTTCCTCCATTACCGGTAAGGTACAGAAGACGGACGTCATCAAGCGGGCTACCAAGAAAGAAGACCAGTATTGGCAACGAACTCCACTCCCTGAGAATTGGAATAAGAAGCGGACGGCAGAGAAGGCTAAGCAAGCATCTGATCCCGATTTTTATGATCCAGCGCTTGAGCGCTTTCGAGAACAGGAGTGGACAAGGAGATTGTGTGGCATCTGGTTTTATAACCACGGCGAGCCTACCTATATCACTGGCGAGCACTACATGTACCTGAACTGGTGGCACCTGGATGATGACTACCCAAAGTATAGGGAGCCGGATCGGCGTCGGTATTATTTTTTGCAGTATTGCATCGAAGACCCGCTATGCGCAGGGATGATTGAAGCGGCCAATAGGCGCTCAGGCAAGAGTTACCGGGGTGGTCTATTCGTTTACGAATATGTATCTCGTACCCTGGATGCCAATGGGGGGATGCAGAGCAAGACAGATAATGATGCCAAGAATTTGTTCAAGGGGAAAATCGTTACACCCTTCCGTAGATTACCTGACTTTTTTCGCCCCGAGATTGATGCCTACGCGGGCAATAGTCCCGATAAAGAACTCAAGTTCGTGCTCACGCCACGCAAGGGGAAAAAATTGATGGAAGATTTCGGCGGGATGGGTCTCAACTCCTTTATCAACTACCTCTCTGCTGAACAATACGCTTACGATGGATGGAAATTACATCGCTATTTAGGAGATGAAATTGGAAAGACCGACAGCGTAGATGTGTACGAGCGGCACCAGGTGGTGAAATATTGCTTGCGCGTAGGAAAAAAATGGATCGGGAAGTGCTTGTATACAACGACCGTAGAAAAGCTGAAGGATGATAAGACAACGAAAACGGCTGCATTCAAGCATTTATGGAAAGACAGCGATCCAGAAGAGAGGGATGCCAATGGCCATACCATGAGCGGCCTATATAGATATTTTACACCGGCATTTGAGATGTATGAATTCGACATCTACGGAATGCCGCTGATCGAAGAGGGTAAGACCTTCTATCTGAATACGCGCGCAGGCCTCGCCCATAACCCGCGTCTTTTGGCTGGGGAAATATCTAAAAATCCATTCACCGAAACTGAGTTGTTTTATGACGCCGCCGAAAAATGTCTGTACGACGCCATGAAGCTCAATATTCAGTTAGAAAATATTTCCTGGAAAGAGAACCTGACGGAAAAGGGAAATTTTGTTTGGCGCGACGGGGTAAAGTTCGGGAAAGTAGATTGGGAGAAATCCAGGAATGGCCGCTACACCATTTGCACAGGGTTCAATTTTAAAAAAGCAGATGATGCCAATCGAGTGCTCAAACAGGGGGATTCCTATATACCCAATAACAACTTTGCGTTTTCCATGGGCTGTGACCCGTTCAAATATGACAAGGTAAAGGACAACCGAAGGTCGGATTGTGCCGCATTCGTCTATCAAAAATTCGACCTGGCCGATCCTGGCAATCCATTCAATGACGCCTTCGTGTGCAAGTACACCTATAGGGCAGCAACGACCGGATTTCAATATGAAGACTTACTAAAGATGGCCTGGTACTTCGGATGCCAAATATTATTCGAACGAAACATTGACAATTGGCGGGATTATTTCATCAACAATCGATGTCAGCATTTTCTCATGAAGCTACCCGGAGAAGATGATTACGGGCTGTATTCGGATGGTCGGGGCAAAATGATACAATTGCTCTCAGATTACACAGAGGCATATATCAATGAATTCATTCACAAGGTATTTTTTTCTGACCTGATTGAGGAATGGTTGGAGTTTGATCCAGGCGACACCACCAAGTTCGACCGATCCATCGGCGCCGGGATGACCTTGATCGCCTCAAAAAAGCATAAGCCAAGGAACCAAAGCGATAGCAACCGCGACGTGACTGAGTATTTCAAAATTTATAAAGCTTCATAACCAAAAAACTATAACCAAATGGAACAAGAAATCTGGAAAGACATCGCCGGATACGAAGGGTATTATCAGGTGAGTAATATGGGAAGAATTAAGTCGCTAGAAAGAAAAGTGCATGGGAGAAGGGGGCTGTTAAAAGAGATGATGCTTGGCTTATATCCCAATCATCGCGGTTACCTGCTTGTGCTGCTTTCGAAGGGCAATTTGAAAAATCGGCTAATCGTACATCGGTTGGTAGCACAACACTTCATTCCAAATCCAGAGAATAAGCCAGAAGTTAATCATAAGGATGGCAATAAACAAAATAATAGTGACTGGAATTTGGAGTGGTTTACCAGACTCGAAAATGCGCATCATTCCATAAATGTGCTGGGTAAGAATCAGCGGGGCCAAAATCATGCTCAAGCCAAAATTAAAGAAGAAGACGCAATTGAAATTATCATGTTACATAGAACCGGCGTTTTTACATACGCCGAACTCGGACGAAAATTCAATTTGAACGATGGCCATGTCTCAGGAATAGTGAGGGGGAAGACATGGAAACATTTAAAATTATTAAGAAATGGCTGAAGAACAATTTTTCCAAACCTACCCAAAATCAAATATCGATCCACGTGATAAAGATATTCTATGGGGAAAGAAATATGCGCAGGCCGCTTGGTATGACTTTTGTTATACTATACCTAGAACTGTATTTTATAACGCCGCAGACAAGTACGAAGAACTGCGGCTTTACGCGTTGGGGAAACAGCCAATAAACAAGTACAAGAAGCTCATGGGCGTCGATGAGCAAACCAATCTTACCTATCTCAACCTGGATTGGACCGTAAGACCCTTCATTGCACAGAAACGAGATATCGCAATCAGCAAGATGTTGCAACAGGGGCATAGCATTATTTGCACTCCCATTGATCCGACTGCTAAGGCAGAACTCGATAAATATTATGCGCAGGCAAAGGCCAAGATCGCCGTAAAGCAACTCTTGCAGCAACAGAATCCCCAATTAGCCCAGCATCCCGCACTGCAATCCAATCCTGGGGAGCCGGAAGATTTTGAGGAAATGCAGATGCGCATTGACTTCGGCGAACAATTCAATCGGGCCAAGGACGCAGAGGAGGCAATCCAGTTGGGATTCTACGAAAATAACTTGGATCAATTTGAAAAGAAGTTATACGAAGACTTATTTGATTGTGGTATTGCGGGCTACAAAGAATGGCTGGGAGATGACAATAAGCCGAAGTTTCGCAACATTAACCCGGAAGCGGTGGTCACGAACTATTGCCGGTTTGCCGACTTCCGGGACCTGATCCATGCGGGGGAAGTAATTGATGTATCGATCAATGACATTGCCGCACTCACCGATAGTAATGGCAACGCGCTGTTCAATCAGGATCAGTTACAGGACCTAATGAATAATGTAGCGGGCAAGTGGAGCAACCCGGCGATGGTAGGACGGAGTACCAATTACTTCAAGGGGTATGATAAGTTTAAGGTCAAGGTCCTGGATATCGAGTTTAAGAACTACAATGATTATAATTATGAGAACCGGATCGATAAGCGTGGTAATGAGCGGTTCAACATGGCGGCATGGGATAAGATCGATAAGCCAAATACCGATAAGCGCAAGTATGTCAGCAGGCGGATCGAAGTCCTGTACAAGATCAAGTGGATCATCGGCACCGAATATGCCTACGATTTCGGCCTGGTTCAGGATATGAAGCGGCCCGTGAACAACAAGAAAAAAGGATACACCCGGATGAGCTTTCGGTTCATCGCGCAGAGTTTCTATGAAATGCGGGCGCTGGGGATGATGGAAAGGCTCATGCCATTGATCGATGACTACCAACTAGACATCTACAAGATACAGAATATCTCCAACCGGATCGTGCCCAATGGCTGGTGGATTGATCTCGACGCCCTGGAGAATGTAGCGCTCAACAAGGGTGGCGAGAACATGAAACCGCTGGACTTGCTCCAGATGTTCATGGAAACAGGCGTCCTCGTCGGCAGGTCCCAGGGCGTGATGGGAGACAACGTGAATTATAAGCCGATCATCCCCATCCAGAATAGCATTGCGACAGAGCTACAGGCCTTGTACCAGAAGATGGAAATTACGATGAACCAGATTCAAGCGATGATTGGCCTGAACGACGTGACGGACGCTTCGACCCCCAATCCGAAGCTCTTGAATGGTGTGGCTACCATGATGGACCAGGGGACCAATAACTCGCTCTACCCCATGATCGCGGCTAAGAAACACCTGATGACGCACTTGGCGAATGACGTCCTGCTGAGAATACAGCAGGGGTTAAAGAAGGGTGGCGTATCAGGCTATGCGCCAGCGCTCAATACCAATACCCTGAAGTTCATCCAGGTATCGGACGCCCTTTGCCTGCGCGATTACGGAATCATGCTGGAAGAGAAACCGACCGACGACCAGAAGCAGATGCTCATGCAACAATTGCAGTTTGATGTGCAGAACGGGATGCTGGATACGAGTGATGCCTTCTATGTCATGAACGTTTATAATATTAAGCAAGCGCAGATGATCCTTGCCTACCGGGTGAAGCGCAACAAACAGCAGAAGCAACAGGAAGCCCTCCAGAATCAACAGCAGACCATCCAAGGTCAGCAGCAGAGTGCTCAACAGTCTGCGCAAATGGAACAGCAAATGGAGCAGATGAAACAACAGTTCACCATGGCGCAGATTCAACTCAAAGGGGAATTCGACATTGCCGTCGCCAAGATCAACAATGGTATGCAGGCGGCGATTGCCGATCAGACCAACCAGGTCAAGATGGCGGGGCATGTGATCGCGGCGCAATCCAAGGAGAATATCCAGAAGCGGGAAAAAGGAATGCCGGAAGAACAGATACCGCCGATCATGCCCCAGCAGCAAACGCCTGACCCTGGTCAAGCGCCCTCGCCGGGGATGGAGCAGAACATTCCTGAAGAGGCAATGACATAGACAAACTAGACGAAAAGTGAAATAGTCCTAGCGCGCGCTGAACCATCCAAGTAATTTTGATGATGCCGGAATTTTACCAGCGGGCAACCGCTCAGCAATTTATCTTGACTGACGAACAGAAAGCGGCTGTCCTCAAAGGGGAGCGCGTTGACTTCGAAGGCTGCACGGTTAAACACGGCGGCAACGGCAAGTTCCATGCACTTTTTTCGATGGGCGAATTACTGAAGCCGATATATGAAGGACAATGGCTAGTCCGCGAGCCCGCTCCACAGGTCTATAGCGATCTGGAATTCCGTGCAAAATTCATCACCCCGCCCAACCAATCTAAATGAGTGAAGAAATGACCGGTACGGCGCTCACGGCGCCAGTCGATATTGCAGCCATCATGGCCAAGAACGGTGCTAAAACAGAAGGTGACAATCCGGGAGCAGTTCCGGAAATCAATATAGAGGAGGAAAAGCCAAAACCCAATGTGGCCGAAGTCGCACCCGCAGCGGTTACTGAAACAGTGACCAAGCCGGTGGTGGCTGAAGCTAGGGTTGATGCTCCTCAATCTGCCAGTCAACAGCCGGAGCAGGCGCAGGCTCCGGTCCTTGACTGGAAACAAGAATTAAAAAAGGCCGACATGGCCGAGGTCCTAAAAGAGTTAGGATTCGATGACAAAATGGTGGGGTTCTTCAACAAATGGAGAACGGACGGCGACATCACTGCCTATATCAGGGCCGTTTCTGTAGATTATTCCAAGATGACGCCAGAGCAACTAATGAGACAGAAGTTGCAGGAGGATTATCCGGAATTTTCCAGCGAGGACCTGGAGGAATTATACCAGGGATTGGTGGTCGATAAGTATAAGCTGAATCCGGATGTCTATTCCGAATCGGAAGTTAAACGGGGAAAGCTATTACTCACCGCCGAAGCCAAAGGGATCAGGGCAGATATGGTTACTAAGCAACAGCAATATATCATGTCTGCGAAACCTCCGGCCCCTCAACCAGATTTGCAGGCAGAGCAACAGGAGGCTGAACAAAGAGCATTCATTGATAAATATACCAAGGCGATCAACGATAACCAGGTAACCAAGGACCTGCTGAGTTCCAAGAAATTAGTGCTCGGCAGCGGAGATACCACCTTTAATTATGAGGTGGCTGATCCTCAAGGCCTGCTTACCGTGTTGCAGAATCCGCAAGAGTACGTAAAGCACGTATTCAATGCGGACGGCTCGCCGGTAGTGGACAAGCAGTTGTTCATTTCAGCCGCAGCGATCGATCACGTGGGCATGATCAATGAATTGATAAAGTATGGCAAATCCCTGGGCGCCAAGCAAACCGTCGAACAAATCGAAAACGCCAAGAAGCCAGAAGCGCAGACTTCCAAGGCAAACGACGCACCTTCCACGCCGGAAGAAGCGCTCGCCAGATCAGGAGTCCTCACCTACGGCAGTTAATGCCATGTCGGGCTAAGTAAACAATATTACTTACCCAAAATATCCATGCAATGGCAGCAGGTCAGCAAGGGACGTTAAATAAAGCGTTCGTGAGCGCCATTAGCTTTCTGGATCAGCGTGATATCAACCCGAACCTGATTGATCAGTCTAGGGATAAGGCATTCACTGATATTATGAGGCTAGTAGGGCGCTACAAAGAAACGAAGGTCCCTATTTATAACTATTTCGTTAACAATGATGTTTTCGCCGATGCCGTGGTGGCTACGGTTTCCTCTGGATATGGCACGGCCATCATGACGGTCGTGCTCACCGCAGCCACTTCCGGGTACGCCCGGTACAACGACCTGGTGCGCTCCTCTAACTTAAATATGGTGGGAGAGCAAGCGCTGGTTACGCAAGTGACTAGCGTCTCAGGCGTTGATACCCTGAAGCTCCAATCGGTAAACAATATGCCGCTCTATGCGGTACCCGGCGACACGCTATCGTTCTCTTCGAACGCCTTCGGTGAAAAATCCGATGCGCCGCCCAACCGAAAGTATGGCGTCACCCGGTATATCAATCAATACCAGATTTTCCGGGAAGTCGATGAGATCACGGACGTACAAAAGGTCTCCAAGATCGAAGTGGTCGTCAATGGGCAGCCGTATTATACGCCGCTGAATCACATTTATAAGATCACTTCGCTTAATGGCTTCATTAGTTCGCAAATGATCGTGGGCGTGCAGTCCAGCACCCTGTTTTCAGATGCAGCGCCCTATCTAACCGATCCTTTTGGTAACCCCGTCCAGACCATGATGGGGATGGACCAATATATCACAACCTACGGGATTTCCAATACCGTGGCTACGCTCGGAACCGTGGGATTCACCGATGTCAATGCGATGATCGACAGTTTTCTAGCCAACAAGGCGCCGCATAACCAAATGGGTTTTGGCGGAAGCCGTTCAAAGCGCCCCTTCGATGTGTGGCTGAAGAACCTCGGTTCGTCTGGTGTGAATTCAGTTCGAATGATCATTGACGGCAAGTCGGTCGATATGGAAGTGGATCAGTTCAGCTATGGCAACTTCACTTTTGATTTCATCTACCTGCCCATTTTTGATCATCCCCAGCTCTTCGGACCTACGATCACACCCGATATTAACGGATCGATCTACTGGATTCCAAAGGATAAAGTGCAGGTGGAAGGCGGTGGGATGGAAGCCAGGTTGCAGATTCGCTACGCGCCCAAGGCCATGGCGGGAGGCAATAGCATGAGTAACGGGATCATTACCGAATGGCATACTGGTGCGCTCGCTCCCATCCCCACCAATAGTATTGCAGTCTGGCATACAGACTGGATTACGTATCAGGGCCTGGAAATGCTCGGTGTGAAACACATGCAAAAGTTCAGGGTCGCATAGGTCATCATAGAAGGCAGTCCCGCATTAAGGTGGGCTGCCTTCACTATAACCAAAAAAGTTTACCATGTTAAAAGCATTTAAGGACTACAATAATCTGTCTCCGGAGCTTCGCAAGCGCCTCAATGAGAACCGGGAATTGGTTGGCAAGACGGCAAAGTATAAATTTTATATCGCCCATAAAAACCCCGATGGTCAGCACCTGGCAGATGGAGAATATATCTATCCTGCCGTGTACACGCTGACGCCAGTTACTTACGAGGTACTTGATCCTGGAGATAAGGTTTACAAGCCGGTCGGGATGGCTAGGGGAATGGAGCGCTATGGGGAGGTAGAGGAGATTAGGTTTGGGCGCATTTCGCTCCCAGAACGACTACAGGGGTTTTTGTGGCTGGATTTAAATAGCCGCGAGCATATTGAAATGTTCGAGTTCCTGGAAATGCATCCCAAGATGGAAGGGGGCATGTTTAGGGATAAAAATTCGCCCGCCATGTTTGTTCGCTTGGATGAATTGAAGGAAGCCAAGACTAAGAACCAGCGGAAGGAACTGAGGAGCGCGGCCTTGATGTATGCAACTAGGATGGCAGAAAAAGATGTCCGGGATTTTGCCGCAGCCATGAATTGGAATGAACTGGAGGACCTGGATATCCTAAAAGACCGCCTGACTGATATCGCAGACAAGGACCCTGAATTCTTCCGAAAGTTTGTGGACGATCCCAGTGTCGAATATAAGGCGATTATCCGTCGAGCAATCGATGCGAACGTGATCTCCTGGGTGCCGGTCGAAAATAAATTTATCTGGACCTCCAATGGGACGACGATCGCCTTGCTGGACAAGACGGAGGGCGATAAATATTTCGATCGGATGTCAGACTGGTTCATTACGCACAAGAACGGCCAGGACACGTTCAAGAAAATCAAGTCTCTTTTAAGTGGCAAACAATAGCAGTAACGCGGTTTTTCTATTTTTTTGGTTATAGTCCTCGCCCTTGTCTTCACGCCGTGCGAGGTATTTTTTAAATGATTCTATGGCGGACCTTTCACAGTACATATCTATCGCTGTTGTTCTGGACAAGAGCCAGGTCAGCCCTGTATTCAAAATAATTGATAATAGCAACTACCCGTCTGGCGTTGCCCAAACTATTGCAGGTATCTTGACTGTTACGCAACCCGATGGAATCACCATCGCCAATAGCAATTTTGGGGCGCCGAATATCTACTGGAGTGGGGGGGCGCTTGTTCCCGCTAACCTGGAACTCAGGCTCGATACGAGTAACAGTTTCCAGCGCGGTGGCAGCGGTTACATTGTCATCTATACCGTACAAGCGCCTGGATACACAAATACCGTGCTGACGAAAACGTTCTCCATCCAGTATACGCCGCCGACACTGGTAATCACTAACAACTTCGACATCTTCACCCCTGATCTGTCTGTCCAGGACTCGACTACCTATACGCAGCCGAATGTCAATTTTACCTCCGTGGTACGCGCATGGACGGCAGCGATCATTTCAGTCAATGGGACTACGCAGAATACCACCGGCTCAGGCCAGAACTTTGATTTAAATTACCTCGGGAGCTACTATGATTCTTTATACAACATTGGCCTGACCGTTATCCCGCAGTATACGCTGCCTGGCGCTTCCGGTTTTGTCACCCTCATCGATGAACTGGTAACGGCCGCAACCTATTACGCGCAGATTCCGCCTACGCTAACGGCTTTATTAGCTTCTCTTACCAACGCTGAAGTCTCAGGTTACGCGGCAATATGTGATTGCAATACCTATCAGACCCTGCTTGCTCGCTATAATCTGGCGAGCAATATCTATTCTCAACTGATCTATCGGGGCCAAAGCGGTTCCCTGGCGGGATTGTCCACCTATGTATTTCAGCTAGAGAAAATCTTCAACAACAACGTCAATCCGACTTACGTCAATACGAACCAGATCATTCCGCCATATGATTGGGGTGGTGGGGCTGGATCGGTCGCCTGGTCGGCCATCACGGGAAAGCCCTCAACGATTACGGTTCAGTGGGTAGTTGGCGCTGGAGGATTTCCAGGCGCTGGAGCAACAACGTATACTGATACGCGATTGGCAGGGATTCCGGCTACGCAGGTCTATGTATTCCGCAACGGCCAGCCGCAGTTTACGGCTAATCCAGGAGACGGGAATACCTATATCACGAAAAATTTGAGCGATAATTTTTTAACATTCTCCGCCGCCTTGGGACTCAGCGAAGAAATCATCATCTTAATACTCCCATTATAGTATGAAAAGATTGCTGACCATACTCGCCTGCCTGGTCGCGCTGGCTTCGCGAGCGCAGACCATACAGATTGGCGGAGCGCCTACCGTTCAGGTCTATTTCAAAGGGCAGATCAGAGTAGACTCCTGCGTCTACTTGCCCTTGCGAGACACGACATTTACACCGAGCCAGGTAGGAGCCGTGATCATTAAGTCTTCTAATCAGGGCCTATATATTTGGAACGGATCACGTTGGCAGAACGTTCCCGTCGGCACAACGGCCTGGGGACAGCTTACCGGATCGATCAGTGCGCAAACGGACTTGATCAATCTTTTCAACCTATATCAACCGCTGATTACTCCAGGGTACGGCATCAAGGAAGTCAGCAATACGCTCTCTTTTGATTCGGCGCATGTCCGTAAAGTCGATACCATGTACCGAACCAATGACTCGACGATATCTTATACGATCAATGGCGTCCTGCATACGGTGCTTGTTCGAGGAACGGCAGCAGGGGGGATCAATTCCTTGGTGTTGAATGTCCCAGCAGTGCTCTATGCTACGCCAGTAACATTTTCCAATAGTGGAGGGGCATGGAGCGGTTCGATGATCTTGAATAGTCAGCTATCTAATACTGTGCTCGCTGGCCCAACGATCGGCGCTGCGGCTCAACCTACTTTTCGAACGCTGGTGCTGGCCGATATTCCATCCGGCATCCCAAATTCAACGCTGGCTAATTCTAGTATTGGATTTACGATTGCCAACTCAGGGACTGCGCCTAGCTGGGCGGCGACACCGGTTGCCTTGGGTAATACGGCCGTTCTTAACTTGCCATTTGCCTCCAGTACGACCAGCGGTATCCTATCAAGCACGGATTGGACGAATTTTAATAGTGCAGTGAATCCGCCCGTAACAAGCGTCAATGGTCAGTTAGGTGCAGTCATAACGCTAAGTGCCGATTCTTTGAAGAAATTGCCGATCGATACCTCGGCGGATCGGCAGGGATATGTGCTGACTTTTGATAGTTCGGCACATAAATGGAACCTGACGCCACCAGGGGGAACCGGAGGAGGAACGATGACCAGCGCCGCGATGACCGTACCCAGCTTTTTAAGCGTTGCCGGCACCCCGATTACAACTAGTGGAACCTTTGCTGTAAGTCTGGTAAACCAGACGGCCAATTTTGGGTTCTTCGGTCCGACTAGTGGATCAGCCGCCGCACCTACTTTCCGAGCAATCGTTAACGCCGATTTGCCCACCAGCGGAGTCAGCGCCGGAACCTATAATAGTGTTACCGTAAATGCACAAGGCGTCGTTACAGCGGCAAGCATTGTAGGATCGGGCATCACGTCTTTGAACGGCCTGACGGGGGGCACACAAACCTTTGCTACTGGATCGAGCGGCACTAACTTTAATATCGTTTCTACGGGCACTGTCCATACTTTTAATATACCTCTTTTGAACAGTTCGGATACCGGATTGGTAACTCCCGCACAGAAAGCGATATGGGATGCCAAGGCTACGACGACCCTCCCCTATGAACAAGTACCATATGGCAATCCAAGTAATGTGCAAACAAGCAGCACCCTGATGATTTTCGATAGTACGCAAAATAAGCTCTGTATTGGCTGCAATACTTCTGGAAGTAATGGCATCGTGGGACTGGGGGGAGCCACGGGCACGGCAACCTTTACCTCTAATGGGGGAGCCACCGCCTTAGTCGGCCCCACAACGACCGTCGAGGGAACGGGCGCTAGTGGACAAATAAATTTACAAACTAATGGCACGAATTGGCTCTCGCTCCTTAACACCGGAGAGTTGCAAATTAACGGGGTCAGCGGAACCAGTGGACAGGTGCCTACCTCGGCGGGCTCGGGAAGTCCCATTGCTTGGGGCGGCCCGTTCCTAAGCACGATATCCGGCATCACAGCAGGAGGAGCGTTGGCTGGCACTTATCCCAATCCGGGTTTGGCGGGAGTCATTGCCTCCGGGTCTTGCACGAATTGTAACGTGACCTACAACGCCGCCGGGCAGATCACTGCTGCCACAAATGGAAGCGGCGGCGGGGGATCAATATACGCGATTGGTCAGCTTGGCATTGGTGGTACGGATACGGTAGAGATTATCGATACGGTTTGGAACAGAAAGGGTGCGATTTTCCCCGATTCTACTGCCAAGCCACAAACGGCAGAGCCATCCGTCATCGCAGACGTGAATAATTTTTTACTTGGACTTTCTTCATCCGATACGGTTTTCAAAGATTGGTATACCGAAACGAATGCATCTGGCTATCCACATGTGGCATACGCCGAATCCTTGACTGGTCTTCCGGGGACCTGGGTGAAATATAACCTGGACAGCGTAATCTCCGGGCATTACCGGGGGTCTATTTTACATAATACGAATAGTGCCTTTGGAACCCTGGGATACTACTATTGGGGCGTGAATGTCGCTGAAACGCAGGTCGATGAATATTATTCCTCCACTGGCGGTCCGAGTACCTGGTCGTTGCTGCACTCCGCCGTCATCACGGCTTCTAGTTTAGGATCGTCCAATGTATATAATAGTTGGGTGGCCATTGATCCAGCCAGCAATACCTGGTATATGCTCCTGGATGTAGGCTCAACTACCTACGGCTTTGCCGATTACTTGCTCAGTTCGACCGATGGCGCTGGAGCAGTGTGGACAGCTAACGCGACTAACCCGGTATTGCCACGCTGTTCGGGCCCTTGGTTTACCAAACTCGGTTCGACCTGGTATTGTTGGGGACATTCGACGATGAACGGAGCCGAAATATTACCGACCGATGGATATTGGTGGAGTTCATCCAACCTAACCAATTGGACTTTTTTGGGCTCGGCCCTTCCACGGACAACAACGGCTGAGGGAGTGAATACGACCGTTGGTCAGGTAGGCGATTTATGTCTTGTGCCTCGGTTAAGCAACGTATATCTATTTTATACCGAAACGACCAATGGTAATTCAAGCGGAGGTGCCCTTCCTGCGGTGGCAGTTTATAACGGCACTATGCCTACCTTGGTAAGCACGTTTCAAAATGCGCCGCTAAGAGGGGTGTGGAATAATAACGGCGATGGCTCGATGACTTATAATCAAGGCAATCTATCGATAGGAAGATACGCCTCAAAATTTCCCCTACAAGTGGGCGAAAACCCAGGATTGTTTATAAACGGCCACAAAGGGTCCTCCGTGATTGAAGCAGAAAACTTCATGGGGGCTGACAACTTGGTTTCTGAAGCAAACTTTGGAAACAATCTTTTCCATTCTACCACTGAAGGGTGGCAATTGTACGATTCCACCCAGGTGGGATATACAGTAACAGGCAATACTTCCGGCCTAACCTTCAATTATGCTCCGTCTGGCGCTAGGTTAATAGCTCAACCGATAGCCATGGGGGTGATGAGCAATAACGGCACCTATAATATTTTACAATTAGGCAGCACCGCGCATCCTGGCCAGCTCGTGTTCAACGGCACCCCGGACGGGTCAGCCAATGCTTTGCAAATGAATGGCTATGCCGCTGAGATGGCAAATATGACTACGGGGACAATAAATACCTGGGTATTCAACCAAAGCAATTCAACATCTATACCTAATGGAAATATAACAATCTGGACTTCAAAAAACTTCGCAGCGGGGCTAACGGGCAATAGCAATATTTTTCTTGGAGCGTCCAACACATCTTTGACTGGCGCATCTACCGCCAATATTATTATGGGCGGCTCGGCCGGTGGATTGCTTGGATCGGGTGTTAGCTATAATGTAGCCATCGGCAGCAATGCGTTAGCTAACGACGTCACTGGCAACTTCAACGTGGCGTTGGGTCAGACTGCCCTATATGGAACTACTGGCGCGGCCAATGTCGGCGTGGGCGAGGGGGCGGGCAGAAGTAACACAACCGGCAGTAATAGTATTTATGTTGGACTCAATGCTGGCTATACTGATGGAACAATAACAACCGGTACAGGATTAAGTAACTCAGCAGCTTTTGGAGATAGCGCACAGGTGCTGTGTGCTGGATGCTATGTATTCGGTGGTTCGTATACTGCGCAGAAAAAAATAATGTTCGATGTGCCTACTGCGACAGCCTATGTCACTATCCCATCTGGCCTTGGAACGGCTGGGCATGCTGGCTTCCAATTTTATGCTCCCTCCATCCCAACGACCGCCGCTTCGGGAACTGGTACGACGGCAACCGTTACTTTTGCGGCACAGACCTTTATCCCCTTCGCTATTGGGCAAACGATTGTTGTTGCGGGAGTAAGTCCTTCGGGGTATAACGGTACGGCCGTCGTCACTGCTTGTACACTGACCTCTGTGACTTATTTAAGTGCAGGAACCGGTGCGCAAACGGTGGCGGGCACGATCATCCCTACCGGAAAGCCCAACAGTGCTGACCATTGGGCGGCTGGTCCTAGTGGAGATACGATATGGTGGGTAGGGATGTCTGGTACGCTCTATCCATTAAACTTTCCTGCTGTTAGCGGAGTCACCACTGTAGGATCATTCAATTCCTCTTCAATCGCTAATGGCGCTTCTATTTCCGGCAATACGATCACGTTCGGCCCAGCAGATGGCACCAATCCGGGTATGGTAAAAGCATCGGGCTCCCAAACTTTAGGCGCAACGATCACATTGACAAATGCCCCGGTTCTGACTACTTCATCCACGGTCGGTCAAGTCTGGACAGCTAGCGGTACAGGTGGACAAGGAGGATGGGCGACGCCACAGACAACCACTTCAGGAACCTATACGCCGACCCTCACCAATACCACGAATTTAACATCAAGTTCTCTTTACCAAGCTTATTATTCGAGAAACGGCAATATAGTTCACGTGTCCATTGGTTGTTTGCTAACGCCAACGACAGGAAGCTTGTCTACGGTCCTAACGTTCACGTTGCCGATCACGTCTTCCAATGGTACCCAAACGGGGGCGGGGCAAGGCGCAGTCAACGTCAACGGTACCTCATATTCAAGCGGGATTGTGTCTATTAACTCCACCACGACAGGAACCTTGACGTTTTTACCGGGGGTTTCCGTTGGTAGCAGCGTTTCAAATATCAGTTTTGACTACACACTTTAAAATATATTTATGTCAACATTGTCCAAGCAGGTCGGCCCTGCCGAATACTTGACCCTCTATATTGATAATACAGGTAAGCTTTATTCCAGCTATATCGGTACTTCGCAGGTTGCACCCGGCGGCTCGGGCTCCGTCCAACCGGCTAACGTCCCGGCTGGACTAACGTTTACCTATTGTAACGGCGGCGGACATATGGGTCTAGCTGTTGATAGTAAGGGTAACGTCTGGACCTTTGGAGATAATTCAGGTGGCGCAGCAGGAAATGGGAGCCTTTCTGGAACTTCCGCTCCAGCGCAGTTGCTAACTGATTCCAATGGGAACGCTTTCACTGGCGTCATCCAGGCGCAAGTGGGATTCGGGTGGGTGATGGCCGTGAAGGCAGACGGGACACTTTGGACCTGGGGAACGTTGCCGACCAATTTTGCGGGAAATGGAACAGCGACCGTCGTGCCCTTGAAGCCATTGCAGATCGTGATCCCTGGTAATCGAAAGGCGGTCAAAGTGCAGGCCGCTGGCTGCGTAGAACTACTTTGTTCCGATGGTACAGTTTGGACCTGGGGAGGCACCAGTAACCAGATCGTGGGCACAAATACGAGTGACCTCACCCATCCGCAGGAGGTTGTCCTGCCTGAAGCAGCTATCGATATTGCAGGCGGCAACTACTGGTCCTATGCGCTCGGCGCATCCGGTCAGTTATATGGCTGGGGATGGTATGGAGGGATTTTTTTTGGAACCTATACCGGGAGTACGTTGCTGCCTGCGGCGCTCAATAAGTATATGGGCTTCCCGCTGCCCATTGCGTCCATCTATACTTCCTCTGTGGCCAGCTATTGCATCCTAACGGATGGCAGCTTATGGTCTTGGGGAGACTATAGCGTGGGGGAACTCGGCAATGGCAAGCAAGCTGATCAGTCCACGGTCGCCTGGGCCATATGGCCTAATCCGGGTGCTAATGGCGAACTGGTGCAAGCGATCCCTTCGCAGATTGCGCCAGGGATTAAGTTTACCGCTGTCTTTACAGGAAGCGCGGATGTCTTCGGTTTCTTTGCCTTGGACACAACAGATAACTTGTATTATGCGGGACGGAATAAAGGTAATGTTGCTGGTAACGGAGTGGTCGCAACCGACTATGTCCTGGGCGCGCAGGGATCGCTGCTTCCCAACTCCTGGGACCTGCCGCTGCTGACCATGATCAATCCTTTCAGTGCGCCAATTATTTTGTCACCCTCACCCTATTGCTTGCTCCCAGCCAATGCTGGGACGGCGCCCTGCGTGGGATATACGGGAAGCGAATCCACGCCAGTTGCCAGTGCAGGAGCGAATCAAACCATTGTTGCCCCCATTTCGACAGTCATCCTATCCGGTGCAGGAAGTACCGACAAGGGAGGGACGATCGTTTCCTACTTATGGACCCAGGTCTCAGGACCAAACACGGTGCAGATTAACCTGGCCTCTCTTGTATCGCCAACTGTAACTGGACTGATTCCCGGAACCTATAGTTTTCAACTGACGGTAACCGATAACAATTGGAATACGGCCACCACGACAACGCAGGTTACTTGTAGCCCCGCGATCCCTATACCTCCTCCACTTACCGTGACCGGTGTACAGATAACGCTTTATGGAACGAAACTCACGATTCCTGCCGGACAAGGGACAACGGTAACCCTTTCCAACGGATCGACACTTATATTTTAACCACTAAAATTATAGTTATGCAACCTATTAAAGGAATGACGATGGAGCAGATCGATAGTCACATTGCCGATCACCAGCACCTGCTGGCTGCCGTCCCCGGAGCGGATAAAACCGTTAACCTATGTGGCATTTATAGCGTAGCAAGGCCGGCCATGGTCTTTTTGGAGAGTTTGTTGGGATTCTTTAAGCCGAGTTGGGCGACGGTGCTACAGGCGCTCGTGACTTCGCTGGATGCGGCTTGCAGTATTACACCAACGTCTTTATAATGGTGAGGCCCCAGTAGAAACCGGGGCCGGTATTAAACTTATCCTATGTTTCGAGGGCATCTCTGCCAGATCAAAACTATCATCGGGTTTTTCTGGCCCGACAAATAAATATACAATAATACACCGAATAAAAAAAGCCCCCTGGGATAAAGGGGGCTCTTGAGAGGAAATCACACGAAGCCGAGTCACCAGCTACTAAAAGAGCAGCTAAGATAATACAACGAATTAAAATTCCCTAGTTTTTTTATTGGTATCCACGCGCGGCTTGAGGCCCAAGTCTTTATATAAATATTTCTCCGTTTCGCTGGGGGTGGTATGCCTGCATTGGTGCATAATTTCCTGGATGCTGGCCCCATCCTGGAAGAGGTGGGTGATCCGGGTATGTTTCCATCCATAAAGGGTGTACTCCTCCGAAATGCCGTTCGGTTCCCGGATTTCTTTGCGGAAAAATTCGCTGAGATATGATTCCCGGTGGCAGACCGGACCCGGCTTGCCTTCCGAGCCAAATAGAAACCATTCCCCCGGCATCGTGTCGATCTTCATTGCACGTAGCATAGTCTCCAGTTCTGGCACCATATCGATATACCCGGCTGCGCCTCCCTTGGCCCGGTCAGCCGGAATATATATCTGATGACGATCCCATAGGATATCCTTACACCGTAGCGCTCGGGTTTCCTTGTCAGGCCGCGTACAGGTATAATAAATGACCTGGCAGAACTCGTGAGTTTGCTTGCCGAAGGCCGACGGGTGTTTTAACAGCAGGGTTACTACTTTCTCCCCCATCTCCTTGTCGTAATACATGTGGCGACTCTTGCCAACCTTGGGTTTTTTCTTCAGCAGTTCGGCAGTATTAACCGGCAAGATGCCGGTCTCTTTGCAAAATTCAAAGAAGGTTTTGAGTTTGCCAACCTTATCATTAAAGGTACTTTTCGTCCATTCCTTGGCTTCGTACATGAGGTTCAGCATCTCCCGTAGGTCTGTAGTTGTCAGGGAGGCAATAGAGCCGTCGAACCGGTCCTGCAAGCCTTCGATCAAAATACTCTTGGTTACGCAATGACTTTTCCAGGTATCGGTACCCTTGGGATAATTCTTCAGGAATTTTTCCATGGCACTCGCCACCGTGACAATCTGGACCTGGGCTTGTTGGACAGCTTGTTCTTCTACCTTGATACGGTTATATTCCCTGATTAATTCCTGGAAGGGGTCCAAGGGTTGTTCACGATTGCTCAGGGCATCCTTGACTCCCTGGAGGAGCACCTGGGGATAGTCGGGGTCCTTGATCTTATTGATGTTCTCAAAAACCCGAAAACGAGCCCATTGATTGAGCCGACCAGTAGCGTCTACCCACTCCTTTTTAATGAGGGAGGCGGGAAGCTTTTCGGTGAGGTCACGGGGAATGCGGAAGTAATATTCTACGTACATCCGTTTGCCCTGGACGAGCCTAACCTTCTGGAAATAAACGAATTCTCGTTTTGGCACTGCGTTGGCATTTTTGTTCTCTAAAAATACGAACTTTCTGATTTTCAGCGGCTTAAAATTTCTACGATTGATCGCCTGTATCAACGGACGGTGGTCCGGCGATATGGCATCATTGATTTTCAACGTGTTGGCTGTATACATGTGGGTAGTTTTTGACTGATTTTGGCACTGTGCTGGCACTGCCTTGGCACCGTTTAGGGCAAGAAAGTGAGAAAAATGGAGAGAAAATAAAGGGTAGCCTGCAAGATTTCCCGAAGAGAACTTCTATATATCCACTTAGCTTCCTCGCTCTTTTTGACAAATAGCAGCAGGAAGATATAACCTGCATAAATAAGGCTCGCTGCGATAAAATAAGCGATGGGTAAGTATTGGAAGAACTGCTCTATGCGGTGATTTAAATAAAACATGGTAATGATTTTCGTTGTACAATGATACAACGAAAATTTGAAATAAAAAAGGGGGACCTTCCAGTCCACCCTGCTCACCTCAGGGCATACCCTTTTTTAATGTCCGAAAATGCTTTTCAAATATTCTTCCGTCCCCATTGTAATCCCACGAACGGGGTCATCGTCTTTTCCTTTCTCAACAGCCAAATGCCAGTCCATAAGCAGTCCGCAGGCGACCATGATTAACAATGGGCAATCGCCTTGTTCCAAGACAATCTCCTTGTACTGCTTTTCCAGCGCATAAGTCTTATCTACAGTCGAACGCAGCAACATCCTTAGCGCGCGTTCAGGCGTTATTTGTTTAGTGATATGGTCGTATAGTTCGTCTGCTGTCATATCGAATTGATTATATTTTCGCATACCCGACTACCCCAATCCGCTTGAGCTTCCCAGGGATCGACCAGCAGTCTTTATCCTTGCGTTTGTAGATAGCCATTATAGGCCGCTCGTCCATCATCCGACCCATGATGCCAGGGTTCATATCTTCGATGATCTTCACGTATGCCAAGTCTTCATGGATGTCTAAGTCATCCAATAGTTTCACGTCTCGCAGTTCCTGCTGATCAATGTAGACCCTATATTCCCCAAATGGGAACTGGCGAGGGCCGACCGGAACTCCGCCCCGAGGACTACCCCCCAACTGTTGCCGAAGAAAGTCGGCTAAACTGGACGAATATTTCGTAGCACTGGTATCCCTAAGATCATAGTTATACCTGGAGAACCCGGCGAAATAGCCGGTGGCATACCTATGATCTAAAACCGCATTGCGCATTGTCCATCTGGGCGTTACATAAGCCGGTGCCATATAATGCAGCGAATCGGCGAACACGGTATCGATTGGCATCCTGCTATTCGCCACATAGGTCGTCGTATCCACGACATACATATCTGGTGGAATAAATGAGGGGTATTGTTTTTCTATGGGAGTTACCGTGATATCCGGCTTGTCGTCCGAGAGCGTATTGATCTCAAAGTTGAAGAACGCCGTATCATAAAAGTAGAAACCTGTCAGATGAAACTCTCCATTGCTGTCAATAGGGACTAGCAACCGTCTGTAGGTACTATCCTTGTCAACCAAGATGACCAACTCTTCTCCTTTGGCAAGCTGGTGTTTTCGGTTATTGTAACGGATCACTCCGTTAAATTCTAGCCAGTCGGTTTCATGATGGTTACTAGGATCGTTGTTAGGCAGGAATAAATAGCCGGAATTGATGGCGCAGGTATCCGGGAATTGGGCAAGTAGCTTTTTCAGGCTATCATCGATAATAAGTGGCCCCTGCAAGTGGCGTAATTTTGGCCTACTGCCTGGAGCGCCCACAGACAGGAGCGTGACATAGAAATTAGAGGTATAGGTATATATCCGCACCCAGTATTCGCCAGGTATGGCTGGTGCCACCAAGTAACCTTTAATAGCGGTCTGTGGCATCGGAAAAGTCTTGCGCGACAATAGAAAGGTATCGGTATAAACTTCGACGTACAAATTAGTCTCTTTGTCGCGAATAGGATGCACTTCGAAGTGAACGGTATCTAGCGGAAGGCAGGTGTATTTATCCAGGCGTGCATAGACCGTTGGCCCCGGAGGGATTTGGGCATGCAGGTTCAGTGCAGCAAGACAACAGATGAGGGAGGCTATGTATTTCATCGTTTCTTCTTTTTAATCGGCTTACTCCTGGCTAGTATCATCATAGCCTTCTCAAAACCAATATCGTAATAGATCGTTACCAATTCGATCTGCGACAGCTTCTGTGCAATTCGATGTATTGCTGACTCAATGGACTCCAACCGCTGTGCTGAAGGCTCTTTAACACCAGATACGTATTGTCGCATAAGTGCATAATCTATTTGGGCCTCCTGCGCCACAGCTCGCTGCGACAATCCGCTTTCCTCAAAAAACGCTTTTAAGGTGCACTGTTTCATTTACCGCTTTCTTTTTTCATAGCTGGCGGGAAATTCGAACAAGGTGTCGATCTCTTCCTCCGCTGCTGGCAATTCGGTCGTTTCCTCCGCATCGGGAATCAAGTCTAATAATTCCTCTACCGGCAGCTTCTTAATGCTGTCGGTAACCATATTTCTGATCGCCGTGGGTAATTCTTTTGGTGGCCTTGGAGGCTCATAATTGTCCAGCCAATGGGTCGGCTGAATCCCTTTCCATTTGGCGCGCTCCTTTGGATCGCTAAAAATCGGGTCTTCGAACCGCTCTCCATCATATTCTATACATCCCCTGGCTTCCAGGAAGGGGGGCCGTGGATCATGATAGTAGACAAAGTAATGCCCAGCCCGGAAGGGGCGGCAATCCTTGGTTAATGGGCGTTTACGGAAGAATTGATTGGACATATTATTATTGAATATAGTTATTTTCCCTCACCCACTCGGGATTGTAGTATGTGGGTATGCCATTGTGCTTAATCCAGGGTCCTGGCGGATCACCTATACCGTCCCAGGTCTCTATTGCTAACTTAGCGGGAGCCAAATCAGCAAAACAATATCGACCAGTATAGTTACCATCCGCATCAAGACCATAAAACAGTCCTATTGTAAAAGTCATTGGCATCAATCCGCATAAACCTCTTCCGTCAATATAGCGCTTGAAACTATATGCCTCAAACCCTGCATTGGTCTGTGCCCGAATCAGCAGGGGTACCACCTCATCGGGAATATTGGTTAAGAATGAGTAGGCCATATTGAGCCGAAGGGAGGATACGAGCCCCCACGAGCTAATCTAGTATAAGCTCCATCGATATCATCGATGCCGTCTACCAATTCCGGCACTTCGGCTTATTATTTTTTCCAGGGTATTTCCCTATTAAGTTCTTTGCAGGTATCCAGATAATCATCCACCGCCTCCTTGAACACATCTTCCAGTCCTTTAATCGATTCGGCTTCGTAGTACACCAAGTCTGTAATATTCAGGATTTCCCCAAACCATTTTTGATCTTCCAACTGGTACCGAACAGACCCTTTGAAGTTCAAGTATTCGAGTTGCTTTTCTTTCATCATTTAAGTATTAATGAGGAGCTATTCGCATCGTCCTGCTTTCGGACGTTAGACCGGGCAATCGCAGCCCCCACGCTTATTCCCTCACCATCGTGCTGCGAGGTGGAATCGAACCACCCCCCAACAGGCTATCAGTCTGTTACTCTAACCGATGAGCTACCGCAGCATATTCTCTGCCTTTTCCGCAGCAAGCTTTAATATATCCTTCCATATGATTAATGTTAAAGGATCGTTAAAGTGCAACACATCCCCATTATCCAATTTAATAGTTACGGATTTGAGTTGCCCATCACCTGCTGTTCGTAATATTTTAATATCTTGATCATTCATGTTTTATGGCTTTTTTCTTAGCAGCATTTTTCTTCACTCGTTTTTTAAGCGTTTGCTGCGCCGTACTAAGGGGCTTCTTTTGTTCCACCGTTTTTGCATAACACCAAATCCGGATACCGATCTTCCTATCATGGGTACTAAATCCTACCTGTGCGAAATAATTAAATGCCTTTTGTGTTTGCTCATATGCTTTAAGCCAATAGCGAAATTGAGTAAGGGTTTCTTTTGCCTTTTCCGTCTTGAAAAATAAACTCTTCTTGTCTGTCAACATAATGAGGTCCGGAAATAATTGGTCATAGAGACTCGGCGCCTTTCGCCGCGCCATTGGAATTCCTTCTTCATGTTCTACTTCAATTTTCATATCCAGTTGGATTTTGCTAAGTGAGTCGATTTTATCTTTCATGATTGTGCATTTCAACCGTAAAAAAGGGCCAGGTCGTATCCTGCCTGGCCCCAAACGTGATCCCAAATCACGGGCAGATTTTCAGTCTGCTGCTGATTTTCAAGTCAGCGTGACGTTCGCAATGTTTTCAAGCTTACTGAGGCTAAAATGCAGAATGATCTAGCCGCTGTATCTACTCGGCCTCCGGATCGAATGATCTGGAGGCCGAGACAGGATTCGAACCTGTGCCCTTCCGCTCTGGTCAGCTTGACACCACGATCTAACATACAAAGCTGAGGCTTTTGACGCGAAGCTAAAGTTGATTTAACTAGAATCGTGTTAAGCTAAGGCTAAAGCTAAGGCTTTGTCAAATTGTTCCACGATGCAAATACCCGAATATTTTTTTCGCCGTTAATTCCGATTCCACCATTGGCGTTTCATTGGCTGTGACTAGCGCTTCCTTCACGGACGCTTTTAGCATCGTGAGCCTGCGCAGCAGACTGGCCCGATCAGCATGACTCCATTCCCCGCTAAACTTCTGCATGGTCTGTTCCCCTAAATACACTTTCGTATCACTGGACTCCTTAATAGGTGTATACGGACTACCGGCCTTCAGTTTCTCCACATTCGGATCGGGGAGGATAATCCAACCTTTAATCGTCGTGTTATGGGGTAGTTTCTTGATGTCGGTTTCCCACAACTTCTTTTTTATGCCTTCCGGATCGGTAGTCTCCTTCCAGTTCTCTGTATCACTACGCACAGGCAGGATAGAATACATCTTCAGTAATTCAGGACTATTTAAAAAATCATTGAGCCGCATTAGCTCGCAGGTGCTATAACTGCCAAATTTCTGCCCACCGACGATAAGCTCAGCTTTTGGCCCGGAGGCATTCGTAGCCTCAATGTTAAAACGGTGAGTAATAAACTCGTCGGCTGTGTCTTCAAACCATTGCAAATATTCATCGACCGACGATTGCACTTTTTCGTTGCCGCTCATGTTGGGGAAATCATCCGAACCCGGTGCCTTCGTATAAGTCTTCTTAGTGCCCCTGAATATCTCCTGTTTATGCGTGAAAGTATGTGCATATGTTTGAATCATCATTTTGAACTGCGCACCAGTATGTTCGGCTCGCGCAAGGAGTACATTTAATTTCATTGGTTATAGTTTTGTTGCGAAGTCGGGAATCGAACCCGAATTCTCGGGTTATGAGCCCGGTATCCTACCGTTAGATGACCTCGCGATGTTGGTTGGTATTTGATAGCAACGAGTACCGTCCAACTCCCATTTGTGGTTACTACTGCTTGTTATCAACCGTTCTTTAGCAAGACACACATAACGGCTATTTAGATAAGAAGGCGCATAATCCCAGTGATGGGCAAGTCACTACTGTTAAGTAGTAGCTTGTAGAGTTCGCATACCAACCAAGTGACTGGTGTCCGGGATTACTCCAGGAGCGCCGCCACACTATCATCAAATTCAATATCTGTTAAAATTCCTAAGGCGATGGCCTTGCGAAGACTACCTGCGTATTGTTCAGCCTTCTTGGCATATTCCAACGCCTTTTCTTTTGAGATCGTGGGGACGGTATATTCCTTGTCTTTCTCTCGCTGCCTATTTGCACGACGTTCATACCGGTCAACCTTTTCTCCTTTGGCGGCTTCGCGCCATCTTTTCGAAGAGCGGCCAGCACCCCCCACCAGCTTGATCGCCTCTTCCAGGGGCATCGCTACTTCATTAATCTGCACCATTACGGTTAAGTTATATTGCGATTGCAGAGTTTGCAATTTGGCAACCGCAGTTTCCAGTTCCATGATGCGTGCCATCAACGCGGCAGGGGATGGCTTTTCTTCACTTTCAAATTTGTATAAGCTTTCTTCAAAAGTAGAATTGATGGTCGTCAACTCCAACATTTTTTCTTTGAGCACTTCGCGAATAAGATGCCCATTAATTTTGGTCATATAGCGGGTAGTTTTTTTGGTTAAAAGAGTCCCCTGTAGAAACAGGGGACGATAATGTCTGTTAAATACCAAGTCTAACCTTCTATACCTGGCTACTGCCAAGTAGGAACTTAATGCCCCTCTTTTAATAGTTTACTCTTCATTCAAAACTGCTGCCAAAAGTCAATCTTCATCCTCAATCAAAAAATGTCCTTGCTAAAACTTAAAAAGAACTGTTGGTTGCTGATTGTAACTGTACTCTTGCTTTCTGTTCGAAATGGATTTCATTAATTAAAAAAAGTCCCCCCAACTACATACTCCTGGGGAGTTGGAACGTGGGTTCAAGATAATAAGGTTTTTGGAAATACGCAAATTATTCTGGGTGTTTTTTAAGTGTTCGCTTCAATTTTTCCAAATATAAAATACCGTCCATTAACTCATCTTGTGCATGCTGAATCCAATCCTGCATAGCTAGGTCTTCGCGATCCAAATTTGTACCGTACTTTTGCTCGCCATCCTTGGCTCGTACTACGAAGCGTCCAATAATAGCCAGAACTATTGAGTCTGGCTCGAACTCTTTTTCCATCAAAAATTATTTTGGGTGTTTTTTCTCGCGGTAATATCTAATTAAATGTGCCACCAATGCCACAATGTTAAAGCATATCATGACCAGCGAAAATATGGCAAAGCCGCTACTACCATTACGCCAGCGTTCACTTAAATAAAAAGATATCCAAATTAAAATGCCTAAACTACAATAGACAATCCAATCTTTATGCGTCTGCGGGGCGGACAGGTATTTCATTTAAAAATTATTTATGCATTCAATCTTACTCATCGTGAGCAAAGACGGGGTCATACCAGTTTCCAGTTCCTTGCGCAAGTGAGCAAGCCACGCTTCCATTTCGGATTGATGCGGCAAATAATGCCGATCACAATTGGCCAGCAGTTTATTCAAGTGTGGCCCGCTCTTAACCGGTCGGTCCAATGCGTGCCGGTACGCAGGTAATGATACGCTGCGGCTACTGTCCAACTGCGGTTACTCCCACTATGGCAATGCAAGTATACTCGATCATTACGACGCTCGGCCTCCCATAAGATCACCAGGGCGCCGTAAATACTATTCATACCCATGTCCTTCTTGCCTTCACTCATCGGAAACCAAAAATAGCGGGTCTGGTGATACATCGGCGCTTCACCTGCGTACCAGGCGCCAGATACATTGATTACATAGGCGTAATCCTCCGCTCGCCATTCAGCCATCTCAGGGTTAGGATATGCGCCCACCTCCAACTTGTGGTCGAACCATTGCTTGAATTTCATGTAGTCGGCGCTCATTGTTTCCCCTTTTTTTCTGGCGGCGCTTTTAGATCCCTTAGCATTTGGCCTACGGTTCGGGGTCCGCTTCCGTCTGGTTTATTTTTTTTTTAGTGGTCGGCGGATTTAGCCAAACGCGGCAACCTTTAACCAGTTCACCTTCATATTCCTCTACGCATTCCAGGTAAACCCATCGATCTTCTGCTATTTGCTCCCTGGTCTTAATTTCGTCAGCGATCCATTGCCTTTTTATTCCCGCAACAGATGACTTTAACTTTTGTTCTGTTTTGTCCGGCGCAAAAAACGAGTCTCCATCTACCATTTTATATAGCGGATATTTCGCCATTGGTTTTGATGGGCGGAAATCTTCTGGAAGCGGGTGATGTTTGTCGATCTTGAATGCCATATGATTGTTTTTAATAATTTACATGTCTTCCTTTGTCATTGGGATATAGCTCCATCACCAGGTCGCTCTGCCAACACTCCTTGGTATCTACGTCCATGATCGTGAGCTTACCCCTGCCGCCAGCGCCAGTATCGATGTTGTATACGCCACCATGATACATCGGGTTCGTGATGGGTTCACCGGCCGGCAAGATGAATCCATTAAGCGTCTTGGTTTCCTTCGTTGTCCAGATCGTCGTTTGCGTATGGCCAATGAATATTTCGTTGAACTTATCCTTGGTCTTCAACCGTACATTTCCCTTACAACACATCGCCTGATTCCATAGTTCACGGTTCCAATACAATTCAACCGGATTGATCCGCTTCATATCTTCAATCAACATAGTCCGGGTATATCCGCCATGCACGTAGAGCCGGTGATGCTCATCTACATAATATAATACCATATCATTGAAAAACTGCTTATGCGATACCGGTATATCGCCAGGATTAAGTGACGTACGATAGCCATGATATCCCTCTTCAATCATGTCTTCCTTCCCGATCTGGCGCAGGTAGGACCTGGCCGTGGCACTTCCCCCTTGCATCCAGGGGCCAATCGGGTCACCATGGAAACCGCTGACGAGCCAATCCCGAAACCATACATCGTGGTTACCCAGGATATCGATCCGATTCTTTACCTGTAAAATCACTTCCACAGCTTCATAGACGTAGGGCCAGCCGTCGCACATATCCCCGATGAAGATGAGGCGATCATTCTCCCGGTCGAAGCCACTCCTTTCTAGGCATTGTGTAATCGCTTTGGCCGCTCCGTGAATATCACCCATGACTAGTGTTCTCATCTGTACTTGTTTTTAGTTGCTGCTGTGATATCCTCACGCGTGGAAAATTGTAATACCTTATATTCGATTCCGCTCGCCTTCCTCATTTGTTCAGCCACATGAAACATCATTTGTACGCGCTCTTCATCCGCACATACCATCGGCGTGCACTTTCCCAAATCATCTAAAAAAGCCCAAAGGCCTTCATCTCCCGTCACTGGGTCGATTCCTACAATAGCCGTTATACTTGTCATTACTAATCCCATATTAACCTCCCCATTGAACGGTGTAACCCAATCTTTCCAACAGTAAAACAATGTCATCTTTCTTGTATACAACCTGATCAGGATTGTCTTCGGCACATCGCTCCGCATGCTTATGAATGGCAAACAGAATATGCGCCATGTTGTTGGCCTTTGGCAGTTGCTCTCTTAGCTGCGGTATCGTCACACGATCCTTGCTCTCCATTGGATAATACAGGCGCAACACTTTCTCCGTGTCCATAGTGATCCGATCTTCCATCTTATTATAAGTCTCCCGGTGGCGCTCCATCATCCAGCGTTGCAGGTCGTCTGTTAAGGCCTTTATGACTATGGCCCGACGCCAATGCACATACGTTAAAATGGCGGTGACTAGCGTACTAAAACCCATAGTTGTTGAAATCCACTGCGCGGTATTCATTTCCTGTAATATTTTGGATTGTTACCTTCCCAGTCCCTGTACTTCCAGTCACAAAGATCATATTGGTTAACGATCGATCGTAGTCGATCTGGATATACCGGCTCTTGCCCCGGATAATCATGCAATTCGTCGCGGAGCCAAATATATGTATACCACTTTTTGGCATACTGTCCGCTTATCTGCCGACACCTGTGTCTGAACGATCTACTACAAACTTGCTTCATTCCTGGACTATGATCTTTGAGCCAGGGATGCTTTTTTCTACTTCTGGACATACGCTGAGTTTATTAGTGCAATAGCTGCACCTAATAAAATCGGGCGGCTGGATTAAGGATCATGTTATAATTATTTATACATCTCATCTAGGCATTTCGATTTGCGGACTCAAAAGCTCAGGCTCTAACTTGTCATTTTTTTCTTTGTTGTGCCAGTGATTCCAGGCCCTGAATATCCACCGCCAACGAATATCCCTCGCTCTCTCCCCATTGCCAATTCCCTTCCGCGCAAAATCATTGAGCACTTTGTACAGCTTTAAAATTTGCCAGTCCTTCCCCTCTCTAGTCATGTCTTCGCCAGAGGCAAGTTTATCAAGAAAATAAACGGCTTTTGTCTGATCGATCTTGTAAAATAAAAAATAAATCACACTCCAAAAAGTCTGATTGATGAACTTGGCATCATATTCCTTGCGCCCATAATAAACCATCGCATGACTGATTGCGTCATCGGCTAGCGTCTTGTTAGCTTTAACCTTACACCAATCTATTACTGTCTGGTGCTCGATCGTATGACCGACTTCAACATTCACCGAAACTTTCCGCTGCGTAGTCAGGTATATTATTGTTTTAGCTGTGGAAGCCAGTTGATTGACGTTAACAAAGCCGGCTGTCGTTAGGGCGTCCTTCAGTGATTTTAACCGACCAACATCAATAGCTGCATGTGCTTCGGGGTCTATACCACATTGTATATGGAATATCTGCTCCGTGTCGCTCATGTCCACCGCCGCAAGCTCCTTTTGACCGTCGATCAAGCGCCCTGTCAAATCAATTTTAATAACCGCGCCAATCCAGAACCATTTGCCTCTGCGCATTAACATGGCATATCTTTTCAGATCATAGCGAGCAACGTCCCTATTGCCTACATTAAGCGTCAATAAATCCCTGGCCATAAGTCTATTGATGCGTATGAAAGGGATCAGTGTATCTTCCAATTTCGCGGCCTTATTGGCTTTATTTACCCGTTCGACTATGTCTGTTTGGAGGACATAATCAGGATGGGGGCGTAAATCGGCAACGTGGCGGTGACTACTCATTATTATTGTTTTGGTTTAGAATCAGGCTTCTCGATACCCAGTAATTCGATTTGAAAGTTATTTTTGGTGTCGTATTTGATAGGTTCCTTCCATGGCTTTACGCAGCACTTTATATACGTTATTCCACCCGGCTGTTTGGCGAGTTCTTTTTCAAGATTAAACGCTTCTACCACTTTGATGCCAATGGTGGCCTGTGAAAAATCGGCCATTCGGCCCGCTTTATTGATGGTGATGGTATAGTTGTCTTGATAATCACGCATGTGGATATTATCAAATAAAGCGAGGAGCACCCTTTGGTTTTTTCCAGGAATTTCCGGACCCAGCCCAACCAAAACGGAGCGATAGAGTAAATTATTTTGTATAAAATAAGTACCAAAACTTATTTTATACTTCCTTTTTTTATCGAGCGAATCGGCAGATGCATTGTAAGCCGTAATACGAATATCGTAATCGATGTCCAATTGCCGGCCCTTGAGGACGCGACTTCCAAAATCCCAACCTGGAAAGGCTTTCAAAAAGTCAGCCATGCCAGGCAAATCATCTTTGTCTCCGTCTTCATCATCGAATATAACTTCCCGCTTTTGGGCGGGGGAGGCAGCAGCAGGCTTGTCTTCACGTGGCAGGAATTCCATGCGGGTAAAACGCTCCGTAGGAAGGGAGGGGGGAGCGGGAAGGGGATCGGGGGCTCCTTTCGGAGGCAACCCCAAATCCCCGATGGTAGGTAAACTTCTGCGGACTTGTTTTTGGTAGGTGATCTTCTTTGCCATGAAATATAATTTGGATTTTTTATGGAAGAGTATTATTTTTAATACCCTTCGTGCTTAAATCCTATTACATGGCTAAGAAACTGACCAAGAAGAAAATTAAGATTGTACTGCGCCTTTCAACTTATCTTCTTCCGCCGAGACATCTTTCACTATTTCCCTCAACCTTGTCTGAGGGTCTGATGGACTCTCTAACTCGGCCAACCGCCGAAGTACAACATTCCCAAGCGCCGTCATCCGAATAAGTTGGTTCGAAAAATCTTCCCATAAACCAGCTTCCTCCCGCTCAATGGTCTTCCTGCCATGTAAAAGAACTTCGTAATGTATTTCCAGTCGCTTAATAAACTTCGGGGCCGGAGGCTTACCATTCTCCTCTGCTTTCAACCGTCTGCTTAGGTTACCGGCTCCGATACCCGTCTCCATTTCTATATCTTGAAGGCGCTTGCCTCCCGCCGCTTTGGCGCGAATTTCGGCCACCAGCGTTGCCAGCGGGCCGATTTTTTGTTTTACCATGTTCGTGTCGATTTTTTTTACGTGATTATGAAGGTGGACAATATACAGGGTGGAAAAATAAATCTGTCATTTGACAGTATTTTTTGTCGTTTTACAATTATATTTGTCTAAAGCATACGCAATATAGAATGATACAATGAAAAAGACAAATTTTCGGAGAAAAAAAAATAAAAAAAGACAAGAAAAGTTGTCAGAAGAGGAAATCCAGGTGTTGCGGCGTATGAATTTGGGCTATGGTTGCTTCGTGCGCAATGCCCGCCAACTCAAGATGCATCACAATACTTACCGGTATATACTGGATCGGGGTTATGGTACGAAAGAAAACGTAGAAAAGATACGAAAAAAACTCCTGGTATATGAAGATAGTCCACATTAACCGCGAGGTGATCAGGCGTGATAATGACCGTAAAGTCTTTGCCGACTTGCTTCGCGCCAAAATGGAAGACCGGATCAGGCGAAGGGCACAAAAAAAGTACGCTGCTCTGCTTGAGAGACAGCGTACTAAATCATAGCCTTTCGCATAAAGCCGAACGCAATAATACAATACTATATGATCCTGACCAAACATTTTTCCTTCCCCTCCGGTAACAGTACTGTGAACGCCGTAGCGCAGCTTTATGACGACGGGACCGTTGGCAACGTCGATATCGAAGCCGTCTGGTTCATGGGCCAGGATATGCTCGCCGATTACCAGCATCTGCTCAGCCATCATGAAAGCGAACTTCGTGAATTGATCGCGCCGCTCGTAGAAATGATGCTCGTGCGCTACAAACGGGAAGCGATGAAGCGTATCCATGACATTCAGCAATGCGCTGTCACTCACCTGGACGATCACTTAAATTAAATATATATGTCTAATCTAGCTGTACATAATGATGGGATGCTCGCCTCCTTGGTACTCGGCGGGGACCTGGCCAAGATGAATGACGGGATGAAGGTGGACTACTACCGGCGCTTCTGCGATAGCTTGGGGCTCAATCCCCTAACCCAGCCCTTCAAAATCCTCAAGTTCCAGGGCAAGGAAGTGCTCTATGCGACCAAGGATTGCACCGAACAGTTGCGCAAGCTCCATGGGGTAAGCGTGATCGAACTAGGTTCGGACTTCCAGCCCCAGGTGACCTATATGGTTACCTGTAAAGTGAAGGATAAAGATGGGAAGACCGATGTGGCCACGGGCGTCGTATCCATTGAAGGGCTCAAGGGCGAAGCCTTGGCTAACGCGATGATGAAGGCGGAGACCAAGGCGAAGCGCAGGGCTACGCTATCGATCTGCGGCCTGGGGATGCTCGATGAATCGGAGATCGAAACCGTGGACGCGCACGCAACGGTTGTCTCCGTCCCCTTGGAGCCCGATAAGCGCAAGATTAGCGAAAAGGCATTCGGCGCGGCGATCGAGCGCATCAAGGCGGGTGAACAGGACGTGATCGGTAAGCTCCGGGAATCCTTCCACCTGAGCGACGAACAGGCCCAGGTATTATTGCAACTGGAAGACCTTAACCAGGTACCCGTATGAAAGATAAACCACCACCGCCTGGCTGCTTAGTACCGATCCTTTACCTGGTCATTCTTATTTTTTTACTCTACATAATCTTTTGCTAATGGAAGAATATGAATTGGACATCGCGGGCATCCACTTCCGGGGCTCCTTCGCCTACATCCTTTGGGTGCGCGATAGCCTTGAACCGAAAGCGGACATCTATGTGATCAAGCAAAGTAAAATGAATCTGCCGCCCATTCGGGTGACCAATGATAGCCATTATGAACCCAAAACCAACCTGGAGAGAAGAATACAAGCGATTGTACAAAGAGCATATCACCCGGAAATACCCCAGCTTCCCCCCAATCGAGCCCAAAATCCCTACCGATCGAACGGCTAACGGGCTGACGCAGTTGATTATTAAATTCCTCGCGTGGAAGGGTCATTATGCGAACCGGATCAGCACGCAGGGGCAGGCGAGAGCAGATGGGGGCCGCATCAAATGGACGACCAGCCATACCAAGCGAGGGACCCCGGATATTACAGCGATTATTAGCGGGCGTTCAGTATGGATAGAAGTGAAGGTAGGCAAGGACCATCTGAGTGATGCCCAGGTAAAGCAGCAGAGCGATATTCAGGAGGCTGGTGGGATTTATTATGTGGCTCGGGACATGCAATCGTTTTACCAGTGGTACTATTGGTTTATTGTGACGGACAAAAAATTATTGGATGATCCGGACTTGTATACAACGCTTGACTAACCAATCAACCCATATATGAACCATGCCCGAATCGCTCAGCGCCGTATGGCAACAGGTGACGGACCTACTCGCAGCAGGGGTATCGCTGATCCCTGTACGCGACCGGGAGCAAGATGGAAAACCAGCGAAGACGCCGTATGGGCAGTGGAAGCAATTTCAGCAGCGAAGGGTGAGCGAGGAAGAGTTATGGCATGGGATGGAAGAACATGGAACCTGCGCTGTAGCCATCATCTGCGGCGCGGTGAGCGGCAACCTGGAGGCGATCGATATTGATGTGAAGAACTGGCCGGGGATCGATGCACGCCTGTTCGAAGCGATCCGCGAGATTTATCCCTTGCTCTGGACAAGGCTGCGCATTCATTCTACGCCCTCCGGTGGCTTTCATATACTGTACCGGACGGATCAGCCGTCTGGTGTGGGTAACCTGAAACTGGCAACGGCTGTGGGTAGCAGTCTTGCCGGAATCGAAACAAGAGGGGAGGGCGGCTATATCGTCGCTCCTCCCTCCTTGGGTTACCAGGTGTATCGGGATCAGCCGATACCGGTGATTACTATCGAGCAACGCGAGAGCCTGGTCAACCTGGCTAGAAGTTTCAACGAGAAGATCAAGATCGCGACGCCGGTCACGATCAGTAAACCAGAAATGGATTATTATGAAGAAAACCCGTTCGAAGCGTATAATCATTCACATTGCGCTGAAACAGTTTTGCTTGACTTCGGGTGGACCGCAGGAGATCACAATCAAGCTTATCAATATTACTGGCGACCCGGTAAAAGTGCTGGTATCAGCGCCAGCTTCAATAGACAAACCAGAATATACTATATATTTACAACATCCACTGGACTCGATGCCGAGCGGGGATACCACCCTGCAACCCTACTGGCAATCCTACGATTTGGCGGAGACAAAAGAGCAACCTATTCATTTCTGGTTCAACAAGGATACGGTAGACTCCGACCACATATCGAACAAGGAATAATCAAACGCGGCGAACCGCTTCCGGCCAATGCTTCAGCGGCCGCCAAGGCATTTCACGTGGAACAGCAGACGAAGTTTCCACATGGCATTTACTGGAATACGAGTAAGGCCGGAAAGACAATCATCAACCGAGAGAAGTTATACTCGGTAGCCAGCGCGCTGGGATACCGCAATTATCAAGGACAGCTTGTCCTGATAGAAGGTTATACAGTTACGCGCACCAGTCCGCGCGCCTTCTACGATAGTCTGAAGACCTATATTGGCGAGGTGGAAGAAGTGATCAACGTCGCCGAAGCGTTCTTCCAATCGGCTGGTGAATTCTCCATCACCCGGATTGAACTCTTTGATGAAAATCGCCTAATGAAGTCTACCAAGACACTATCCTATAAATACTTCCGCAACGGTTACCTGGGCATTACTGCCGATAGTGTCAATTTCTATCCCTATTCCCTGCTGAGTAATCACTGGCTGGTATGGGCTACCGATATTATCCCGCGCGATTACCAGGCGGCTGAGCTAGATCAGCAGGGACTCTATTATCAATTCCTCTCGCTGGCCATTGGCATCTCTACCTATCTCTGGCGGATCATCGGCTACCTCACGCACGATTATAAAGACGAGAGCATGGCTTATATCATCCTGCTTGTCGATCAGGCTGCCAATCCCAGGGATGGAGGCGGCACGGGCAAGAATATCTTTACGAACTTGCTCGGCCACTCTACTACGCTCAAGAACATCGCCGGGGTGCAGGCACAGTTCAATGAAAAGTTCCTCCAGGCCTGGAATTTTGAGCGGGTGCTGGCCCTCAATGATGTCCCGAAGAACTTCAACTTCTTATTCTTAAAAGAACCCTCCTCTGGCGCGGCGATCCAAAAGAAACTGTACAAGGATGACCTTGTCATTTCCTCCGATCAAATGTGCAAGTTCGTCGTCTCAACGAACTACTCTTATGATATAGCAGATGGAGGATTGCTACGTCGTATCATTCCACTGGAGTTCACGCCATTCTTTACTTTAGCTAAAGGCGTAGATACGCACTTCGGTAAGCTATTCCCCTACGATTGGGACGCCCACCAGTGGCAACAATATGATAATATTATCATCGGATCGATTCAGCATTACCTTGCTGGAGGGGGTAAACTGCAACCAGGGCGTCTGAGTGACACCGGATGGCAGAAACAGTTCGATCAGCATTATAACCCCTATACGCGACAGTTTATTGAAGCCCATATTGAAGCGTGGCTGCGCTTGTCCTTTGTCACCAACGACCAGTTCAATCAACACTACCAGCACTATCTGATTAAAGAAGACCTTGATTCCCGCTACCGGTTGTCACCCGCGCGGATGGCTGAAGCCCTTGACGACTGGGCGGAGCGACATAGCATTGTCCTGCTACAAGAGCAGATACGTCGAGAACTATATGACACCGTTAGAGGCAGAGTGTTTAGCAAGGAAGTGGCGCCGTTCTAAATAAAAGGCCCCCATGGAAATGGAGGCCGCGTTTCTTTTGCTATCCATATTAGGTTCTCGTTCAGAACCAAAAAATAGAAGTCGCTTAACCCCCTTTCGGGCGGTGCGACGATGCAATATATAATAAAGTTGGTACATTAAAAAGCCTCCTGTAGAAACAGGAGGCGAATTTTTTCATCTTCAATAACTAATTGGCTACAAATATACAATTGGAATTTAATATTGCCAAAACAAAAGAGCGGCCTACTACAGGCCGCCCTTTTTCATTAAAACGTAATCATCGAAACTACCAGGCCTTAACCTTCACATGAGAAAACAAAACTTTTAAAAACGCGAGAGGCCCCGATTACAGCCAGCACCTCACGGGAAGGGCTAAACGATTGCACAGTGTCGTTCTATCCAGTTGCCTGTCCGACCTACACAGGTCCTCTCATTCGCCTGCCTACAGTGTCTTTGAGCTTAGACTGCCGTTGTAACCAACGGTGACTGTATCAGTCCATCGTTTGCGCTCACTGGTTTCCCTGTTACTCTCGCGCTTGGAGTTGGATGCTCCATATTACTTCTTAACTTTATAGATAGATGCTTTCGTTTCATTCGCCTTTACTTCTGCCAGCACTGTTTCAATAGCGGCTGCTATTCTTCCCATCTGTGATACGCCATAATGCGATTTATAAGGCTGATCTTTTTTGATTCTTCGTCTGATCTCCTTTAACCATGCAATTAATGTTCGGTCTGCTTTCCATTGATTGCATTCAAAACAACAGGGTACTCTATTTTCCTTATGATCCAATCCTCCCCTGGAGAGGGGGACAACGTGATCCTTCGTTTTCTCCAGGGTCTCGTCAAACTCTCGACGGCAATAACGGCACCTTGCTTTGTACATAGCAACTGCCTTCATCTTGCCTTTGTATAGCGCTTTGTCAAATGTTGATTCCAGCCAACGATCAAATGGCCTAAACTTCGTTGGCCATGCATCTATCCACTCATTCATGTAATCACGCAACAGGCGAAGTTTACGTTCAGGCTTAATAATTCTCATCGAACCAGGGATCGGATTCGAACCGATGTACCAGGTTTTGCAGACCTGGACCTAACCGCTCGGCCACCCTGGCATACAGCCCCGATCGATACGGGGCTGACTGGTTGCTTACCTCGCACTAAACCACTAGTGAGAGACTACAATGATACAATAAAAATAATACGATGCAAAGAATTCATTCACCTTTTTTTAGTGTTTCTTTATGATGAAAGTAGTCGTATCACCGGTACCTGGCTTCATCGCGGTGAGCGAATCGAAGTACAGCATATCGTGAAGCTGCTTGTCGTGATGATCAATAACCGTAGCCAGATCACCCATCTTAGCGGCTAATATCATAATCGCAATGACTACAGCTAAGAACCATAGTGCTCCCCAAATAAAAAGTGCTTTCTTCATCTTGTATAGTTTAGTTTTTGTCTACATGGTGATCATGGGCATGATGGGCGTCATCTGTATGGAAGAGTCCTGCGATAACAACTCTTGCAGTGACTTCAACGATCCGCCTGCATGGCGTTCCTGCCGATCTTTGGAGACCTGGTAGGCTAGGATCGCATTGGTGATCGCCAATAAAACCATACTCACCGCGAGTACAAGGTACAGTTTTTTATTATTCATGGCTTTGGTTTTAGTTCATATGGTTCGCTGAGCACGTCTACTGATATCCTAAATAAGGCCGCTACCTTGTGGATCATTGGGCGTGAGATCATTTTCTTATACTCGATTATTCTATACACGTACGCTTGATCGATCTCTATCGTGCGGCTAAGCTCCGATGTTCTTATGCCTTCCTCTTGCATCACTTTCTTAATCAGGTCGATCGGGTCGCTATAGGTAGGCAGCGTTCTATCTCCGATATATCTGGCTGCGAACTGATCACGCCACTCGTCCATGGCTCGAAAGATCGCGTCAGTCTGCTTCTCATCGAAGCTGCCATATTTATGCAGGATTTGTCTACGAGTTAAAGCGCGCATATGGTTAGGTTTTAAGTAGGCTCTTTATTGTCTGGATCGCTTGGCGTAAACTCTATCAGATCAAATATTACATTTGCATCTACTCCCATCACATCGCGCATGATCTTGAGAAAACGCATGTTCGGGATTTCGATGACCCCTGAATTCAACTGCGAAATATATGATTTTGAAAAATCATGCATATAAGCTAATTCCCATTGTGTTATCTCCATCACATGGCAATAATGCCTGATGATAGTGGTGAAATCTGTGAGCTTTTCCGCTGGCCATTCAATAGGATGCAATTTAATTTCTCGGTGACTCAACGCCAGCTTTTCAATACTAGCCAATTTGTCCAATGCTTCCCTGGGCACGCCCATTTGTTCTACCATAAAATCAGCAAGACGCGGGGACGGATGGTGCCCGTTGCGCATAGCCGATATGGACGATGGGGCAATCTTAGCGCTACTGCTGAGATGGACCACCTTACATTTATTCATATAGCAATAATAATCTAAGATTTCGCTATAACTTGCCAGTACCTGTGGTGGAAAATCAATCGGCTTAATTTCCTTGCGAATCATCGACAATATATTTAACGAGCTCTTCGATTACGCGGCCGATGGCCGCTTGGCGGTTCTGCTCAGGCGTCATGCTAATAAAGGTTCCTTGCGTCAACAAGGGCGTCTCCAGCACTTGTTCGAATCGCCACAAAATATCCAAGCTTATATTTAATCCATGCTTTAAAATCCGACGGACATAAGCATCCGTCACACCCATTCTTCGGGCTAGTTCGGCTGGCACCATCCCCCTCTCCTCCATCGCCTGCTGTATCCGCGCGGCAAGCTGCTTGAGACGTTGAACGGTTTCATTGGACAGTGTAGGTGAATTCTTCATTGTGGATAGATTTCATGTAAACAATTATCTGTCACTCCGAGGCTCTTCAGCCCGGACATAAAGGGCAATCCCTGTTTCTTCCTGTTACGTAGCATGCGCTCGGCGTACTTGTCATTACGCTGCAAGGTAGCTGATTCAATACGCTGGATGATATAATCCTCTTCCTTCAGCTTGGCGAGGGGCCCGGATTCCATCACCTTTAGGATCGTGGGCTCTACCTGGATCACTTCAGCAATATAGCCCTGGGCTGAACCCGTGATCCAGATGGCCAGGAACTTACCTGGGGCAATGGTATATTCAAGGGGATTCATAGTAATGATATTAACAGATTACCATCAATCTTGAACTTACTATGCAGTACCTTTAACAGGCGACGGCTCGGGTTTTGCCGGCCCTGCAATATGTTGTTGAGTTGCGCTGGCGTCATCTCAATCATGGTAGCCATGATCACCTGGCTAACGCCTTCCTTGTTCATGTAATGTTCCAGGAGCGTCGGAATGGACCGCTTAGCTGCCGCTGGGTAGTTGATCTTTCTTGGTCTATTTATCATATTTGTACCGTATATACGTCTTGACTTTCTCCTCCCGCCCTGGAATCCCTAAAAACTCCGCAAAATCCAGGAACGCACGCTCCATAAAGTCATTGTCGCCTTTATGCTCCTTGGTATACCCCAACTCCGCGATCGCCTTATAGATTCTTTCCTGTGTCGCTGTCGCTACCCTGGTGCGGCCCACCGCTTTCTTATTGATCACATAGGATACCGCTGAGACACTGGATTGCGCTCGCTCCGCTACGTCAGCCATTGTGATCATCTTCCACTTGGTCATATTAAGATGGCTTTAAATTCAGCACATAAGTCCAGGTTCGGCAAGTCCCATACCTCCTTGAACATCGGCGCGATCTCTTCGGGCCTGTACCCCGCTAGCCCACATCCGATCGCGGGCACGTGGTATATCCAACGAGGATATACCAGGACATAGCCGCTGAACATTCGGGCTAATTGCGCCTCGATATCAATTAATGGAATACTCCGCTTCCCGATTCGTAAATCCTTGGTACAGATCGCGTAGGTATCGCCGCACAATCCCCGACTAAAACCATACATTAAGCCGTGCTTGAGTTGGGCAACGCGTGCGGTTCCCATCCCATGACGACCTTCAGTGTTGGTGCCTACTACATATATGTGGCGATTAATTTGCATTCCAATCTAAATGATAGATAAGCATCATGGTTTCTTGGTCCCCTCCTTCCATATCTTAACTCGCCCGTCCGTATGCTCGTTCACCCATGCCGCATACTGCTCGCGCTCTTCATCGCTCATCGCCGCGAACTCTTCTAATGAGCATACTCCATTTTTCGCATTGATCTTGTTGATCTTCTTAACGAGTCTGCGCTCTTTGCGGTTGCGCCACCAGCGCCTGATACGCTGCTCACACCAAAAAAGGCAAGAGATCGTGTTAACGATGGGCAACAAAGGAACCAAGGACCGCAGGATATTTCTTTTCCATTCCTCATCGTACTGGAGCATATCCAAGGCCTCTTCCATCACGCTACGCATGACCAGTAGACTAATGAAGTAGATCGCCGTACACCACAGGAATATAGTCATGGTAATATTGTTAAAGCGTGATTGATGGCAGCTTCCGCTGCCACGTCATAAGATTTATAAAACATCGGCCCCGGATACATAGATGTGGCAGATGCTATTCTTCGGTTTCATCGACTTTATCCCAGTCTAATTCTTTAATAATGGTGCCGGGCTCTTTGGCATTGATTTTCACTATTTCAGCTTCCCTTTCTTCATCTGACATTAGCATGAATCGGTGTGACCGCTCTTCATGTTTTTTTAGTCGCCTAGCTTCTTTTCGTTGATGTTTCCTTTCCTCCCACCGTTCATAGATGCACATCAATTTGTGAAAGCCCCAGATTACGGTGATCATGAAATTGATGACGGGGACCCATGGCGCTGCCCATCTACCTACCTCTTTCTCCCCGTCAGAAAGTTTTGACGTTTTTAACAATTCGTCGATAATACTGAGTACCGTAATGACGGACATGAAATAGATAGCTATAAACCAATACAGGAATGTCATGATAGTAATGTTAAAGCGTGATAAAGGGCGGCTTCGCGGGCGAGTTCATGGGTCGGACTACTACCTGGTTTTCCGGTAATATCCTCTGGTAATACACTATGTTCTATTTGTGTATGCATCTTCTGAATAATCCACTGCCATGTCTGGTCCTCATATTCATAAACACCGACACTCAATCCATGCACCTCCCGCAGCCATCGCGCGAGCAGGTCCTGGGTGGGTCGGCGCCAGAGCCACTGTGCTAAAAAACCCTCTTTTCGTGAGTTCAAAAATAAACCGGGCCGATTGACTATCGCTTCTCGTGATTCCTTAGGCAGGTGGGCCAACCATTCAGGCGTAATCGGATCGACGACGTAGGGTCCGTATTCTTTTCCTTCATATATATACCATTCAAAACAATCCCTCGTTTCCAGGTCAAAGCCCTTTTCCTTCGCCAGCTTCGCTGTTGGCCAGGTGATTAGTTCTTCAGTCATATCCTTAGTTGAATAGTGATTGCCTAAACTTGTCTAGTCGAGCCCAACGGGCTTTACGCTCAGCTTCCAGTTCCTTAGGTGTCATGATCTCCCACTTCCGGAATAAGGCTATCATCTCTTCGCGCTTGAGCCTAAAATAAGCCAGCAACTCCTCAACCGTAGTGAATTGATACCTGACAATGATGTCCCGCAAGTAATTGAGCGCAGTACAGGTCTTTTTCATCGTACCCCCGCCGATCGCTTCTACCCACTCCTCGCAAAAGAGCGGGTTACTGACAGCCTCCAATTCGTCGTCATTCAAGGGACAATCCGCCTCTAGGCTGGTCAGCAATTCACGAAACCGGATGAGTTGATCAGGAGCCATCATATGGTATAATATTTATCAATGACCTTGGCTAGGACCGCCTTACAGAACTCCTCCCCCATGAATTCATGATCAATATACACCCGGCCTCCTGGTTGGGCCATCAAGCAGAGTTCGCCGAACCCCACCTTGCCCTGCCATAAAATCTTCATTCCCCCTTCGGAGAAATGCACCTCATCAATCACTAGGTCGTCGTAGTGGGTAGGCTCTTCAGTCATCATACAATAATATAAATTATGGGTAAAACAAGCAAATTTTTCATTGTATGGTTATATTGTATGGTTTGTTGTGCTATTCGTTGTAGTTTTCATTGTATGGTTTTGCCTTGTCAAACGAGGGAAACCTGTCAATCTGTCTGTTCATTGGTCGAGGGGTCTGATCTAACGGGGCGATCACTCCTCCAGTGACCCCGTTCGACCACCATACACAACCCTCGCCCTATAGAGTCATTTCTACGCCCAAAGAAGTCCACGTAGACCCTTCCCTCCAGGTGAACCACCGATCGGGGCTTGAATTGGCTTAAAATGGCCTCTGGAGGATTATACCAGGTACAAGATACCCAGGTTTCGAAAACATCCAGGTCTTCTGTGATCGGATTGGGTACTTTTTCGGTATTACAGACCGTGAATTTTAGAATAGAAATCCGCTTGCCTTCGACCATTGGGACCATGTGATGCACGACAGCCGTGAGTTTGCAATGATTCATAGAATGAAGGTGATGGTTATGCGAAAATCGGACGACCCGAATTACCCAATAAATTTACAGGATATATTTTAATGATAATCAATTTATACCAAGGTTTTTTAAAAAATTCATTGTATGGTCTAAAGCCGCCATAGGTAACCGATTGATCCTGAAACACCCCGTGTTACAAACTCCACACATGGTGTTACAAACTACACACTCAACTACACACATGAAATTACAAACTATACACATGAATTTTCGTGTAGTTTGTAACATTATAGTGGTTGATAATCAATTAGTTACGTGTTTTTTTTGGCCCTGTTACAAACTACACAGATAAAAAAGCCGGCAACCTACTTATTTTTTTATTTACTACTTATTTTTTTTTACTTTTATATTACATTTATTTATATATACTACTATAGATTACATACTACTTAATTATACCTATTTTTTACTCTTTTCCTCTCTTCTTCTTTCTTCTCTCCTGCGATATATACACTATTTCATCTGTATACTTTGAAACAATTAATATAACTCATTAATTATTACTTATTTAACTGTTACAAACTAAACATATAGCATATTAGAAAAAAAAAAGTAATAGCTTCTAAATCAAAGAATAGGGCGTTTCAGATTAAACACTGCGTATTTTGTAACATTATGTGTGTAGTTTTTGTTACACACATGAAAAAAGCAATTTAATCGTATCTTCGCAAAAACAAATCAGCATGCCTTTCCAGAAAACCCCTAGTCCCTTAACAAAGTCTAGCACCTATAAGGAATACAAAACACCCTCAGAGGGCACCAACCTGACCTGTGAATGTGGCTGGAAGGGGCCTTTGCGGGAGACAACCCAATGTCGAGAGTATACCCGAGAGGGAGCACGAACAGCCGATCTCTTTTGCTGCAAGCGCTGCCTAAAAATCCTTACTGGTACCTGGTCGGACCCCCCGATCCCCATGTCCAGCCAAATTGACATAGCATTTTGGAATCATATTCGTGCTAAATTTGCGAGCGAAAAACCGACACCATATCTCGATCCAGAAGACGATAATCAACACCCTGCAACATATGACTACTGAACAGTTCGAAGCCTGGCTGGTCTCTATCGGCGGCCTGGTCAATGGCCATTATGCCGATCGGCCTCCAATCACTACTAATATATGTGAATGTGGGGGCGGCTGGCTACAGCTTATCCATGATCTCATCGAAGAGTTGATCGCCCTGGGCTGGAATAAGGAAATTTGCCAGATCAAAGAGAAGTTTGGGTTGCTGCGGTTCTATACCAATGGTATGACTGAACCCATGTGGGAAGCTTTGCGTAGAGCCGAACGCCGCTCGCTCCAAACCTGTGAAGTATGCGGCGCACCTGGTAAACGGCGTGTGAAGGGAGAACAAAGGCTCCGCACAGTGTGTGATCTGCATAGTGAGGGGTACCGACTGTTTGAGGAGAAGCGCCCCCAAGAGTCCGACGAGGAAGACCCGAAGCCGGATGGGCCGACTTATCCGGAGGAGTGATCGTATTGATTTTTTTATTACCTTTATAATAGCCATGATTAAAATAGAGTTACTTGCTAAAACAGTACTGATCATCAATTTCGATCCGACTACTGACGAAGAGATGGTGTTGACCAAGGGATTTACGGTTGTCGCAGATGATCCGGACGTCATGAAGGAAATTCAAGGTGATCCACTTCATCCGCGCATAACGCAGGGGTCCGTTGCCACCTACTTGCATGTTATCGCTAATGGACTCGCAGCAGCGATACAACAAAGTGAATTAGCGGGCTGGAATGATCGAGAGACTATTATGGAAAGATTTATGACTGAGGTGCGCCAAGCGCTTGACGAGAAGTGTACTTATCGGGAAGTGAGGACCAAGGGGGATAAACCATCGCAAAATTAAGACCATGGAAGTGAAAGCAAGATTCACGGTATCATGTATAATGGAGGGGTTGTATAACGACGAGAGTGGCGCCTTTGGAAATATTACATACATCGGCGATATTGCAATGGAGCCAAAACGGTTACTTGCCCTATTCCGAGACGAGAAAGGAAATGTAAATGAAAAGGGGCTCACAATATTTTTCAATGCCGTCGCCTCAGGAGTGGCTAAGATGATCGACGAATGCGCCGGGAAAGGCTTTGGTAGCCATCATGAACTATTAAAGGAATTCATTAGGTTGATTATCGAGTATGGACAAACAGAAAGACGGGAAGTTGATAAATTGTGGCGGGATGAAGGGTTGGGATAATATGGCAGCAAGCCGGGGGCCGCGTCCAGGGGGAAAACGCGTTCCTTTCGACCGGGTGGGGTCGAAGGATTTCAGCCTGAAAAGAATTCCTGGCTTATAACGGTGATTATCATGCGAGCAAAAGCAATTTCGTGTATGCTTATATGTTGGCTGATAATTATTGTTATGTTAACTAGCAATTATGTCATGACACAAAGCGATACAACCCGCTCCCCTACCCTATCGTAGGGTTTTTTTATGTCTGGACGCTCATTGCGTCAGTATGACACAATGAGGTATTATTTCATAATTACAATTCGTTGTACGGTTCATGCACCCGGTAATTACCATTATCACACCAATAACGTACGCTTGCAGCCTTCCAATGGCAATAGACAAGACGAACGCAACTCACCATACAATTCTTAACGATTTAGATGTCATGGTCTTAAATGCCTTAAAAGAGGCTAAGAAAGGATTGCGAACAAAAGAAATAATGCTCGCTATTCGCAATCGCATTTGGATGCCCAGGTATTCAGCATCTATTACTCGATTGCTTGACCTGGAATACATTATATGTACTCACTATAAGCGTTGGGGCTATTACTCAATCACACTGAAAGGGCGGAGAATTGTGGATGAATTGAATCAATGCATGACAGATATCTGCGCTGCTAAATAAAAAATCCCCCGAACCTTGCAATGTCCAGGGGATTGACCTCGCTTTAAAATGCTACCAACCAGCTTGCCTATAGACCATTAAACCGAGGACAGCGCCATATTGCCGTCCTCTTATCCTATTACAATACTACGCAATATTTCCCACTTCTGCAAGCACATTGTAGCATCATACAATAGGTGTTTCCATGTAATTTCAAAAATAAAAGTTATACTTTGTTATACTTTATATAACTATCGTTGTATATTGCAGGCAGTTCATTGTGAAATAAAGCGGACCACTACATTGGCAATACTAACGTAACTGTATGGCCGACAATCAGTTCGTGACTGTAAGTAGTGACTCATTAAAACATACAATCATGCTAGACCGTAAAGAGATTGCAACTGCACTCGCTAAAGCAATCGCATACAAAATGTGTGGCAAGCACAATGAAGCAAACGATTGGGCACGCAAGCTCATTCTATTACTACAATGTGCGGATATTCTTAAATCATAAATCACATGCACATGACACAAGAAATAAATAAACTACCGAAAGGCATATACTTCCGCTTTCCAGGCAAACAGAAAGTATATGTGTATGACGGTTATAATCGTTTTACGCGCAAGTACAGCTACTATGCATTCGACGATGTCAATGCCTTCGGAGAACGCAAGAAAGGGACGATGGTAGAAATTGATTTCACATTCTAAAACACCCCTGATATGAAACAAGTATTCACAGCCTTGCGTAAGCGCGAATTATCCTATACCTCACTATCCACTAATCGCCGTAGTCTTTTTCTTCCTTGGCCGACAACTTATGATAGTTTTGCCACCAGTGCTGTTATCCGTTTATTACTTAGTGAAGGCGTTGACATGGATGCCATCGAATTAAAGCGCATTGACCTGTTACATGCACAAGGATTCATTATTTGTTCATCCGCTAAATCATAACACTATGGACCGCATTTTATTGCTAGACGAAAACAAAGGGGTCTACATCCCGCAGCAGTTTGCACGTATGTACTACAAGGATGTAACGGGTATTGATCTCTCCATCCTACAGAAATTGGATATTGACCACGTTGATTATTGGGAAGCATGGGAGGATGTGCTACAGCATGCAATGATAACCATTGACGGCCACCAATACACCTTGGAACAGGATGGTGATCTGTGGGCTGTACCCATATAACACCAACCACTACATGATCATGGCATGTCAACCGGTTCGATCCCGGATAGTGGTGCTAAATTATTCAACAATGCCAACATTACAAGAATTATTCGTCGGCCAGGATATGGGTATTCCCCATGCTGCCAATCTATGTGACCAAGTATTAGAAGATACATTCGATGCTAACAGCGATCCAATCTCTGCTATTATTATCAACGCCTTTACAAAGAATGAATCAGGCTATGATACCGAAGGGATGAAAGCAGACATTCAGTATGCGATTAGCCAACTAACAAAAGTGCTTCGGACGCTATCTTAACCACATTGGAACATAAGCAAGGTTCGACTCCTTGCGTGGTTCTCATTAAATCACTCAATCATGAAACTACCATCTATTAAGGATATGGCGTCCAGCATATGGCGCCATCCAGCTATTAGCTATCAGTATGAGGATAGCAACCACCGATTTAGTAAAGGTTTTGCAAAAGTCTTTACGCGGCCTACTAAGCCCTACCCTGGGAGTCACATTGTGAAAGTCACAGATTGCGAGCATGTGGCGCGTGATTATCACACATTGCTGAATGGGATTATCGTTATTACGGAATCAGTCAAGCAGGTAACCATATCTATATACAGCAATAGGCTGTATATAACCTATGATTGTGGTGAATGTTCCATCCCGGTAGATATAATCGATAGGGATGTGCTGTTACCATTAATAGAGTGCATATATGGTCAAGGCATTATCCTCCATGAACAGGAGCGTACAGCCTAAACGTATCCAGGTTAAAGCCTGACAAGGCGGTTCGTGACCGTCTTACGTTACTCATTAAAACAATACACATGAAACACAAACTACAGCGGATCGCTCTTACTACAGCGATTAGCCTGGGCACGGTAGCGATCCTACTGGGATCAGCCTACCTGCTCTATTCCCATTCCGTTCTTGGTATGTATCATTTTTAATCACTAAGCATGAGGGTTATGCCCTCATGCTTTAAACTTTACTGACATGATGCTATTCAATGTTGACGAAAAGACCGCGAGGCGCATAACGCGCAAAAAGCGGACACCAAAACCGCCAACCAATGAACAGTTATTTCGTAAGCTCCTAAAGGACTTGAGGCCAATGGAAGCAGCGCTATTGCGTGAACGCATGATGAACATGGTAGCACTCAATAGGCAGGCCATTGCAAAGAATCCAGAATCCTTCAGCAACCCTATTTTTCACCACACTCATTTTTTAGCGGTTATGGATAAGGTAGAAAAGTATTTGCATTTCGAAGATTAACCAAACCGCTCAGGCGCAGAGTATAAAAGACGCATTAATGTTATGAGTAGGACCATAAGAATTAAGCTGTACAAGTTCAACGAACTGAGTGAAGCAGCCAAGGAGAAAGCTATTGAAGCGTATCGCAATAAGCGCAGTGACTATGGCTATGCGTGGGACGCCGAAAACCTGCACACGTTAAAGGCATTCATTGACCTATTCCCTATCGAACAGAATCGGCGAGGGGATGGAATCACTTTTGTAAAAAACAGGCAGATAGCGGAAGATATAGCCGAGCTATCCGGCCCGCGCCTAATGGCGTATCTATGGAATAATTACCGTACACATCTATTCGGCGGCAAGCAGTATCACAAGAGGGTCGGCGAAAATACCTTTAAGACATGGGAAAGTAAGTGTGTATTATCGCCATATTGCTGTACATTAACCGGATATTGTATGGATGAGGATATCTTGCGACCCATATATGATTATCTAAAGAAGCCAACCGATCAGGACTTCGAAGAATTGCTGCATGCATGTTATCATGCATGGGAACGGGCGGTAGAAGCAGACCATGAATACCAGGACAGTGACGAATGCATTAGCGAGGAACTTGCCAATATGGAAGATGAATTCACCCGTGACGGTAAACGTTATTAACCCCGTTTGTTTCAATAACTAAAACATAAACTATGCGAATTAAGAATGTAACGGATGCAGAATTACAACCAAATTGCCTACATCTACCTGTGGAAGCGGATATTCAGGCTGAAGCTAATCAATGGTTTTGGGAGCGGGGCAATAATAGGGACGTGGTATATATGGATAAGCTTTTTGAAGACGATAGCTTTTCTGTATGGGAAGCATATCAAGATAGCGGCTCAGTAGATTACCTCTATATCATTCAAGAGATGTCTTAACCCCGTTTGGAACTAGCATCCCGGATCGATACCGGGAGGGGTTCGAACTAAAATACAAAATCATGAAATTGATATTAAACAAAACGCTGATACATACTAATCGGTATACCCTTATTACGGGTACAATGGGTTGTGTTGGTGAACCAGCCAATCACGCCAATCGCAAGTATGAAATTGCGATAGGGATCGATAAAGGAGGCGGCTATCAGGGGTATATGGCCATTAGCTACTTTATGGCCCAAACATACATCCCACAGGCGTTGAAAGATCAAGTAAAAGCCATTTGTGATAAAGAAAACCTGATTTATTGATACCACTAAAACAACAAGCATGAATATATACTATCTCCGCGTACTACCGCGTGACCTATTCAATGAAGCGAAGCTGCTCAAGTGTATAGGCCAATTAGCCTTATCCATACACGATGGATTTCCTTTAAAAGGCATGACAATGTATCATGAAGGCGATCCATTTGACATAACATTATTAGACGATGGATATTTAGCCGTCCGCAATATTGATTTTGCCATTGGCGAAACGCAGTTGGTATTCAAGAGTCAATACAACAGCAAGGCGAACTATCCATTGTATTGCGAGCATGACTACTGCGAGTACTTGGTATTCGATGAACAGGGGAAGTTCACGCAGGAGTTCATAACATTCTTCAATGACCTCGTTTAATTGAGAGGGCCAAAGCTGGCCTGGTCCTGGGGTGTCTACCCTGGGACCTAATGTGAACATTATTCAATCATTATAAACACACAACCATGATCACCAAGAAAGATTTAGCGGACCACGGCTTCACAACCATTAAAGAGTATCAGGATATGATCTTTGAAAGCGTTGTGAACGGCCAATTGAAGCAAGCTTCGGATCAGTTCCGCGCTATGAGTAATGAACAGCGAGTGAAGTACCTCACGGAACTAGCAGACTTTACCTTTAACTCTGATGACTATCAGGTATTGAAAGTGTGTATTAGTGCCATCTATTAACCTCCGCTATCCTGGTGTAACACGATCCTACCGTCGAACGGGGGATAGCGGCGCATCAAAAGTTTCGATAACTAAAAACAAGCAATCATGAAGACAACAACGATCACCTATTACGAAATCCAGTTAGCAGACGGCTATATGTTTCACGGCAAGACATTCGATACGATGCAGGAGGCTATCGATATGATCAATAGCGAGGAGTATCGCATGCGGAACAAGAAGGACGGCTACGATGGCTATTGGCGGCGCATCAAAACGGAAGTGGTGAAGGTAACAAAGACCGCGACCGTTGTATGTAGCGAGTCCTTCGAAGTGGATAAGCCGGTTGAGATTAAATAATCACCCGTCACTACAGGATCGTGCCCTACCGTCTGGAAGGCGGAGTAGTGACCTCATTAAAACACAATCACATGAACAAGAAAAAAACAATCCCCCAGTTAATTGCTGTCCAGGTGGCAGCGGAGGGACCAAGGACAGCGTTCGAAGAACCGGTCTATGCCTACATTACGATGGACAACCTCGCGGAGTTAGGCGAGGTCGTGAGTAAGGTAGTGAACCGGAAGGTGCGCATTACCAGACCACAGGCGATGGACACAAGCGCGGTGGAGCGAAGCAGTGGGCATTATTTTGGTCACACTAAACCGTACAGCCATGTGTAAAACCCTCAACCCGGTCTATTATGACACGATCATTCGCACATCAATAGATGATCCAGACAAGGCGGTAGAGTTATTTTTATCGCTGAACAAAGACAAGCGCAAGGCGGCATTAAGGCATATGCTTAAACAAGCATTCCAAGAGGATAGCAATAATGCTTATACCCGTGCTATCCTTTGTATTAACGCACTTTAAAAATCCATCCGATGTCAAACAAACCAACAAGGCAACGAGTGATAACCACGTCAATGGCTATTATCAATAGCAACGGCGAGTATTATGTCCTATTGAAAGTAGCTTCGACCAACGCAAACTATTACGTGCGTATCTCAAAGCCGGAAGCGTATATGCTGTCACGCAATGAACAGGTATCCATAATCAATACCAATAAGCTGCCGGATGGCACCATTATCAATCCTTAATCATTCACCAGGGATGTCGTATAACACGACATCCCATAAAACACTAAAATGAGCGACAAAGCCCGCATTATTGTTCTTATCCACAATGGCTTGGTAACCGAAGTATTTTGCGACAAGCCCGCTGAATATGATGTAATAGCGTATGACATGCCGCATGACCAACCCTATGGATTCGGTCAGCCATTTATGGCCGTAGACATCGAACTGCCACTTACGTTAGCCAATGTGGCTAATTATTTAGATGATGAAGAAATGGCGAAGGCGGCTCTGCCGCTCGTCCATCATCCGTGGAATCATTAATTCACCAGGGGGCTCCCGTAACAGGAGCCCCCTATAAACCAATCAACATGAAGCTATTTGTACTTTATTACAAGGCAACGAATGGTAAATTCAAAACAATATTCGTTGCCGATGACATCCCCGAAGCCATCAAGATATTAGAAGTGTGTGAGTATGGAAAATTGGAAGAGGTCTATTTGGTAAGCAACCATTACTATATTGGCGACACCTTGACATTTATAAATCAGCAGGAGTTTCAGTCCAAAGTTTTAATTTAATCACCATAAAACCAACAACAATGGAAAAGAAGTACAAGTACAAGCTCTGGCTAGAAGCCGAGCGGGTAGAAGTAGATAAGGATGGCAATGAAATTCCATGGCAAGAGCATGACCCTGGACCATCCTTCGGTTTTGATCCTGAACCGATGGGTTCTTGTAATACAGAAGAGCTTTTGCATGCAATGATAGCCGCGATCACCTGTGGTTGTCCACCGATTGGAATCACTGAATAAACGTAGCGGGCAACGATCCCGCATAACAATGGCAGAACAAACAACAGTAGGCGAACTATTGGACCGCCTGAGTAAGCTACCTCGCGACATGCTAGTCCTGGTCGATGGCTATGAGAATGGCTATGACCATCCGGAGATCACGATGGAAATGGTAATAGAGGTAGGCAAGAAACGCTATTACGATGGTCAGTTTCAAAACTTCAAGCAGGAAGGGGGTCCAGTTATGGGCTATGTGAATGCCATCGTCATTGGCCGCGATAAAAACCCCGATTAAATCACTAAACAATTTCACCAATGAAACAAAAGAAAACACCGATAGGATTATCAGACTCAGATTTAAAGACATTCCTATCGTGGTGGATTACTGGGGATTATAAAAGAGTCAGAGAAAAAATAGCTGGTATGGATCAGCCCCAAAGGAAGGAATTATTACGATGGATCACTTCTTTTACGGCAAAGCAAATTGGGATAATTGCCCAGGCGAATGAGTACGTTGCCATCAATAATAAGTTCATCGAATTCTACCACAAGAATTTTTAACCGGCTTCACGGCCACAAAACAACAATATGAATACCAATGTTAGAATCTTTAACAGTAATGAAAACCCCGACGATATTGACTATTTTGAAGTAGGGCACGAGGGGGTGACGGAGATTTATGAGGACATCGAAGGTTATCCATGTGTAGTGGTGCTAATCAATGGTGCCAAGAGAACATTCAATGGCTTTCGGTTCATTATATGGGAGCCAGTGGAAGAACAACCGCAGGTACCGATTACAGATACCAAGAGAAAGCGCGTATATAGAGAGTTTTATATGTGGCTACAGATATTGGGATTTATGGTAGCGCTATTCCTGATAGGAAAATATGTGTTTCATGAATCCCCTCCGTATTGGGCCGTATTTCTATTATGTGAATGCCTATACATGTCTTTTCAACTTCGGCGTTTACCCGTCTAAAGTCGGGAAAATTATGATAGCAGCCCCCGCCTCTTCCCTTTGGAGGTCTTCGTAACGGGGCTGTAAATAAACTAAACGTATATGAAAGTACATTCCATGTTAATCGCTGATAATGGGCACTATAGCTGTTTTGATGAAAACGGCAAAGTAATAGAGGGGATCGATTGCAAGCCCTGGTTATCGCTGATCTTTGATCACCTGGAGCAGCAAGGAGTTGATGTGCGCACCATTGTTTCAATCGATCTATATAGACAGGGGCATCCAACTATAGTGCGTCCGTTCAGAACCATCGATGGCGAATGGAATTATGAATTAAAGAGTAAATAAACTAAACGTATATGAATAACAACTATGATCACTTCCAAAAAATTATTGAATTGTGGGGGTCTGACAAAGCGGGTAATAAGGAAATCGCCAAGACAATGGTAGGTTTACTATCCAAAGAGCAACGACCCTTATTTTGGAACTATGTGAGTGAGGGGCAGGCATACCATGCGGAGCAAGTAATTAAACATGCGACACTCATTAATTTCATGGCAACTAATAAATTACATTAGCTATGATAACCATCCTCATGATCACCCTAGCCTATGGCTTTCCACACCTCATCGCTATTGCGAGCGATGTATTTCTTAACCAGTTAAATGACATGCACAATGAATACAAAGAAACAGAAGATTAATGTATCGTTATCACCTAAAGCATTGGGCGCGATGGATCGCATTGGGCTAAGCAGGCTATTAAAGCGCAAGACCCTTGCAGATGCATTGCTGCGAAAGATATTCGAGGACCCGAAGGCCGAAGAGATCGTCAGTCAATTATTAGATAACCCTAAAAAGTGAAGTCATGTTTAAAATTACCGACGAGGCGCACCTAAAGCGGTTTATATTAGAGAATTACAGGGACAAGACTACTCAAGAGCTATCTGAGCAAAGCAATCAGTTCAAGTACATTGTGATCCGGGTCTGTAAAGAGCTTGGCGTAAAACCGATAACCCTGGACGAACGATCTAATGCGTTCCTCCTTTCTCATTATGAAAGCATGAGCCGGGAACAGATGGCCGAGGAGTTAAAAATGTCTTTACATTCGATAAACAAGCGGTGCAATAAATTAGGTCTGGTTAATAAACCTATTGAAGTAAAAGTGATGCCGGTAATAGTCCCTATTGAAGAGGTGATAGACGCGATAGATCAGGAGCTATTACTATATCATAAGTCGATGAGTAAACAAGCGTTGGCTAACAAATTAAAAGTTACGACCTATCAAATAACGAAACGGTGCAATAAATTAGGCATCCAACCATTGAGTATGGAGGAGATCACCAAAAAAGCTATACTGCATTTGCATACTTCAATGACCTGTGGAGAACTTGCAAATAGTCTGGAAGTCACCAAGGGCGAAATTATTGAATGGTGTAACGCGTTGGGAGTACAGCCGGTGCCAGACAAGCAGCGTAAGCTTGATTTTATCCATCGCCATCAATATACAATGAGTAGGAAGGCCATGGCAGAGGCGCTTAGTTGCAGCATCGGTACCATAGATCGTTATTGTGGAGACAGCGGGGCACAGCCAATTCCGGATTGGCAATATTACATCATAAAATATGCGCCGATCAAAACAATAGATCAGATCAATTGGGTATTAAGCGGGATCAAGCGGGGTAAGATTATTGAGTTTGCGCAAGAAAGGGGGATTACCTTTAAACAGCGGAAAACCAGAGTAAAAGGCGAATACAGTAATAAATTTCAATCAGATCGCGCTCAAGAGTGGCGGGATGAGGGGCATATATAGAAGTACCATTCACAATCACGTAAAAAAAATCGATAATGAAAAAGAGATTTGATGAGGCGCAGATCACCAGCGCACAGACGGCGTTGAGAGCTATTGAGAACCCCAATCAACTGATTATTATTAAGTGGTTAGACGGGGAGGAGGGGGACGATAAGATTACCGAACTGCGGCCACTGGATTTAGCCACCAGGATGTGTAAGCAAGATTGGGAGGTAGAGGCCTGGCTAAAGGACATGTTAAATGCCAAGCTGGTGCAAAAGCGTAAGCAGGGCCGCAGTATGTTCTATAAGTTAGATTATGAACGGCTCATTGAACTGCAAGTAGGGGTGCAGGTGTTAGCCGGAACAATAGTCGTATGAAGGAAGGCCAGTCATCCAGTGGGTGGCTGGCCTTCGTCGTTAGTGGGAATGTCTATTCCCAACCCAATACATCACAGGGCAGCAGATTCGCATTGTAGTTGACGTTCCCCCTCGCATTCGCTGACCAACCTGGACGTTGGATAGCTGCGAAGGGATAGCATACAAAGTACTTTCCCAGGCCATCAAGCGCTACATCGATATGCTGATCGGCAGGCAGAGAGAGAAAGGTATCATAGAATTGCGCTCGAATGATGTAACAATGCAGACCATTGATGGAAGTGATGGGGTATACCCCATGCTCATGCTGGCGCATATAATCCATCTGAAGCCCGTAAGTACCTGCGAGATAGATGTCAAAGTCTTTAGGCTTGTGTTCTAGGAATAATCGCCACCCACCAAGGGAGGGGAACATCGCATCTGCTTCCAGGATACAGACCTCTGGGAGGCCCTTCTCCTGAGCCAGGCGAACAAAGAGCTTGTGGGCGAGGTTGATATTCATTGCTGTGGACGAAAAGAAATGGAGCGACCAAATGGCTTCATATTCGATGCCCTGTCTAGCTAATTCTGCGTGCATCGCATCGATCTCTTGCTCCGGCCTGCGTTGATCATACAAGACATATACTTTCATGGTTATAGTTTCCGCCTAAGATACTATATCTTATTCATATCCTCAATGACCCGCTTAATCACTTCCCCATGACAAGCCTGGGGGGCACAGTAGCAAACCAGGTTCACATCGTACTTGCGGGCTAGTCCCGCGATCCGGGCAATCGCCTTGGAGGCGTAGCTAGTCTCATCTGTCAGTTCCTGCTGCAACCACTCAGCGTATTTTTCAATAGCTTCCTGTCTGGACGCAGACCGGTATTTAGCCAGGTGCATGCGTCCAGGTAAATGAGTCCACTGGTTACCCAACGGAGAGCCACGCCCGATATACACGTCAATGCAATCAGGAGTGGCTTCGTGCATATGTTTATTCACGATCCGAATCATCTATACGGGCGTCCCGTAGGTGGCCGTGAGGGCCGAGGCGACGCCGGTGGGCTGTCCCTGGAAGATGATGGTGTCACCGACCCCACCAAAGTTGGTAATGGTCGTACCGGCTGTATTGACAGCGGTATAGGTGACGATGACCGTACCACTCTGCCCAGTGATCCGGACAACAGCGAACTGTCCTTCTGCGCCTCCAGAAACGGGTGCCACGGTAGCAACGGTGCTTGTGGTACCGGTGGACTGATCGACAACGGTGTAAAGTTCACTACCGGCGTTAATGGTCGTAATGGGTTCGACGGTGACCCCATCGATAGCTACGGGAACGATTTGTCCGGGTACGGTGTTCTGCGTACTGAGTACGGTAATTGTCTGGGATGCCATAAGTTTGTTTTTATGGGCTTCCCTATTTCCTTGGGTTATATAGCAAGCCCGAAGGGCGGCTGCTGTGGGAATATGTTGACGGGGCAGTAATCGATTGACCATCGAGGTGAGTTCTGCAATGATATGCAGGGCCTTTGAAAGCAATGATTCTGTAATGCCGTCCATGCGCTGCAAGATGGCGAATGCGCTTGACCGCGCAGCGGGTTATTTCACAATTCGTCTAGTTTGTTTCGATCGCTCTTCAAAAAATTGTCTAGCTCTCGGCGCCTATGATCGCGTGCTTCAAGGGTCCGACCAAGGTTGAAGCCTATCGATGCGCCGAAGCAGAATCCTGCGGCGTAGGTGAACAGATCAAGGTGACGCCATATGAAGGATAGCTGCTCGCTCATACGAACTTGTATTTACCCAATGTCACGCCCTTCCAGCGTGCAAAGTCATAGGTCATGCTCACCGCTGTCGTTTGTGGATAGCCCTCGATCACCAGATCGCAGCGGTAGGGGAAGCTTGCCAGCGTCTCCTGGAGGTGATATACGTACTCAGCCTCGGGTTCGGTGTCATGTATGACAAGCACGACGGCTCTATTGCGGTAGTATTCGACCAATTTGGCGCGTTCTTCTCCTGGGGCCGAGTCGATGAACAGGAGGGAAATCGACATCTCCGGATTCCAATCAAAGTAGGACCTGACATGCCGGGTAAGGTTATCCATCTTCACCGACCAATCCCGATCCGTCTCCCAGCTAGCGAAGTCGCGGCCCTGGAGCATGCAATACCGGTGGAGGAGCGGGGTGCTGCCCCAGCCGCAGCCGAATTCAACCACGCGTCCAGGTTTGATATGCTCTAGTGCCATCCAGAGCATCGGGCGGTGGGAGTTGAATGAATCAGTGACATTCAATAGATAGTCTGTCGGAAAATAATTTCCCATGCCCCAACACCGCATTTTTTGAATAATCCAGTATCCCGTTTTCCACGGACGCACATCGTTAGTCCTACTCGGCTCTATATACAGATGAGCTTCCCAGGGATCAAGCAACCTGCCCCCCATGATACTATCCCATACACCTTCCTGGTCCCAGTTATCACAGATGATAATCCCCCCATCTTTGATCTTGGTGAGCGCAGCCGCAATACATTCGTCGCGATAGGAGCCATCGATCACAATGATATCGAACTGGCCTTCCTCCTCATAGATTGCATTAACGTACCGGCTCTTCAACTCCACTTCACCAGCAATGACTGGTCTGCATTTTAAGGTCACCACATTGGCACCCTGAATCACGTTGAAGGCTAGTTCTCTGTATATATCCTCCGTCCATCGCTCGTCGCAGTCCACGGCAATGAGTTCCATTACCTGGGTAGTCCACCAAATGGTGCTATGCCCACACCCATATTCAAAGACGCGCTTCGTACGCAAGTCCCAGGTGTATAATTCCTCTAGGAATGGCTTGGTAAACCAGGGGGCGATCAGCCCTGATCGCGCATCGATGTATTGGGTATCATTAATGGGAGGTAGTGGCATATTAAAGCATTTTAATCATCCTATTGCGATAGCGCACGTTCTTGGACACCAAACGGGCCAACTTATCTTTTCGTAGTTGTAGAACCCTTAACTGTTTGTCGATCTTGCCCATCTCTTTATTAAGTGTATTCTCTTGCTCGTGGGCTCGAATTAGTTGGAGACGGACTTTTTCCTTGGATACTGGCATGGTCGCTTACATTTATACGTGAATAGAATGGTCATTCTCATTAACTCATCGAACCACAGATCAAAATACCAGCGTTCTCCAGTACGCCTGTACTGAATATAGGCCATGCAATGCGCTCCGGGAAGCTTCGGCCCAAACACGAATTCAAACATCACATGAATTTTAGATATTCCGCCCTGTAATCATCCATCCATCCGAGGTCAGCATCTGGATACATCTGCGCAAAGAGCATATATATTTTGCTAAAGTTCTCATCTGTCCATCCTGGACGTGGCAAGTGGGCATCAATAATATCCGCAGTGACCTCCCAGCCATCCCGATCAGCGCGGCGCGTAGCGAACTGCGTACCCGGCTTAGCACGGTTGATCAACTCAATATTATAATCTGTGGTGCTAATGGCATTGTAGATCGTCTCCTGATCTTTGCTCCAGTAGTTACCCCGGAAGTGTTCGGCCTCCAGGTGCTTGAGTAGCCTGTCCAGGCAATCCTGGTAGCGATCCTTCGGGCCAATACCCATCACGGTCTTCCATCTTGCGCATTGCATCGCGATATAGCACATAGGAAACTGTCCGGCCGGCACCAGGTCAGCGCCTACAACTTTTATCCGGGTGTCCCTGGTAAGTTCTTCCCACCACGCTTCATTGAATACACACATGTCTGCATCCGAAGTAATCAACATTTCCGAGCCATAGAATTGCCGTCCCGTAGCGGCGGCGTATAACCTAGCGCACTGGGCATACGTAGCTTGCTTATCCAGGTTGGCTTTGAAGATAAAACAATGGCAACTGCGCGCATTTTTAGTAGTACGCATCACCTCACTGAATCTTCTGTCGAAGGCTAATGCTCTAGGAATGAATACCGCACAGTCGCACCCGATTTGGTGCCAGGAGTAAATAGCAAACGGCAGGTTGAAGAGATACAAATCGTCTCCGGTGCAGCTAAGAATGGCGGTCATTGTTGGTTTGTTTTATAGCTATCTTCAATGTGTTGTTTCGCAGCTAGCAACATACTTTCAACGGCCACCAAAGCAAATTTATCATACCCATCGCCAGTATTTCCCGGCTCTATATGTGGGTTGCGCAAATAAAATGCGCATACCTCATCATCGTTCTTCATCCCGATGATGAATTCATTCTCTTTCAGGATCGCTTGATTCATTGGTTATAGTTTACTTCTTATAGTACGTGAGCAGCATAAACAAGATCGATACGCCAGTAAGTAGCCAGGGTATATACTGCAACAATTGCGACTTCCCTTGCTGTCCATTCTTATAATCCGTCAGAATCTGTATCTTATCTAGCAAATCCTGCATATCCTTACCGTATACCTCACGCGGCACGTACGTGGCCTGGATACCCCTTAACCGCTCTGCCTCTCCATTAAGTATCTTCAGCCTTCGCTTATATTCCTTAGCCTGTAGCTTGCGGGCTTGCTCCATCCCTTGGATGCGCTGGGATAATAGGCGATATGAATCCTTATATCCCATTGATAAAGAATAAGCATTTGCCCGGATTATAACCGGTACCATAATAAGCTACATAATCTGGCTCATCAATAGATAGGCCTAATTTATACATAGCTAGCGATAAACAGCTTTGATCCTGTCGATGAAACAGGAACCGGCTGTCTTGACTTTGATTGTCGTGATTACGGGAACCTTTCGATAGTCCCATGTCCATAAGGTGTTTCCAGTATGCGTAGAGTCTCCTGCCATCTGGATTTTCGAAGTTGACGCCGACCGCGCCCGAAGCGTACTCAGGCTGTCCTTCCATATCGTCCCGGTTACAGTCCAGGGCGCTCAATGCGGCATCACTAATCGTTTGAGCGCAATTGTATCCCGACCTAAACATATAAAATCCCTTCGAATTAAACAAATCAAATAATGGTATCGGATTTTGGATGGCCCAGAATGACGCGTCCACCCATAAGACATGGGTGTATTGCCGGTATAGCGCCCATTCGAAAGCGGCGATTTTAAAGTAGTAAGGAATCTCCTCATGTTTATGACTAGCAGGGGGATAGCGGTCTTTCCAGGTGAGCACATCGCCCGCCCAGCCATGATAGGACAGTGATCGTTCCAGGCGGTCGATGCCAGCACTATACCATCCGCCGATGCCCGCGCTGATAATAGCCGCCTTAGTCTGTTTTAATTCCATAGCGTTCGTTATGTGGGCTAGAGTTATGAATGTAGTAATAGAGCACCTTGGGGATATGCACCTGCGTCTTCAGCAGGGGCTTAATCGCTCTAGCGAATAGATGATCTTCCCCAAAGCGAACATGCGGGATGGGCACCATGCGGCAAATTTCCGTCTTGATCGGCGTCTTAAAAAAGGGAGTCCGCACAAAATCCCACCCGTCAATATGCTCGCCCCAATCAGGATAAGTGAGGCTGAAGTTGGAACGGAATTCCTTGCCGTCAATGATACAGGCTTCGTAGAATGTGATGCAATCCGGCTTCTGTTCCATGGCTTCCAGGATCAGACGCAGCGCTTGTGCGTTAATACAATCATCATCATCAATTTGCCAGGCGTACTCCCCTTTAGCGCCCTGATAGAGCGCTTCACGTTTCTCGCCAATGGTCATCTCTTTATCATCGCAGATCGATAGAATTTCCACCTCTTCGTGCAGCCCCTCCAGGTCGATGATATTGCGGATGAAGGCCACCAGGTCATCAAACTGCTTGCGGCGTTCCAGAACGGTTGGGATCAGTATGCTCAGTTGCATCTAGGAAAAAGTTATGTGATTTACGGTAATTATAATTAGCCTCATCTTCATTCCAAAAGTTTTGCTGATGCTGGTACTGCGCGTCCCAGGGGACCTGGCCATAGGCGGGATGATAGTGATCAAATATCTGTATACCCATGTAGCGATAGCGCCCCCGTATTTTAGCAACGTCCTGCGCCTCGTTATCACACCACAATGATTGATACGATGGATGGTATATATATCCATCCCGCTCGTAATACTTGCGATCCATAATGGACATGGTAGAAAGCATGTTCTTAGCCGTGCTGTCAGGATAGTGCAAAAACAGATCATCCCCATTGCAACGAAAGCCATCTCGAATCAGGTCATCGTAGCCAAAGACCGTGAAACGCATGTCATCGGAGAAATTGATTAGGATGTCCCACTGGAGATCGGCAGGAATTGGCCGATTGATGGCATTAATTTTAGAAGAGGATTGGCCGAAATCGAACCTCACGTGCCGGTAAAGATGGTCATGGCTATGAATCTCTACGAACCAAGCCGGCAGCAGCGCGCCCTCCCAAAACATAGTAAGGTCATCGGTATCCAAGCAGCATAATACCGTGTAATCCTCCTTATTGGCAGCCATATCAATAATGTTGAGCAGACCATCAAAAAACTTACGAGGCCTCGACCTGGAGGCGTACTTAATCAGGATATGTTTACAGGACGTGCGCATCGGGGAATTTGCTGTACATCTTGGATTCACCTACCGGATCAGTAACAACGTTGATTGGCGGATTGTAAGTGTACGTAACCACGGGAGGATTGGGCCATGGCTCCCCTTTTAAATAACAACGGAGTGTATCCACGCTCCTAAGTATTACCCCCATATCGGCATCCGGCCCGAGTCTAATCACGGTGTCAATGCAATACCTACGCAATTCATTGTCCTGGGCGTCGCTGACGGGCGCGTCGTTTTTTAATTTTCTTGGTCGGGGTGTTTTTTTTACTGGTCGTGCCATTGTCTTGTTTTTGTCTATTAAATGTTCGATTGTCCTTAATACGAATGTCTCGGGGTTGCCATTCCCAAAGCGTGCCATTGTCCTGGATCACGCAGAATACCAGCGAGGTTTCGTGGCCAAACTGAGTAACGAACCAGATAGCGCCAGGCCCTTCAGGAGTAACAACATCGATTCGATTGATAAATTCATGGATCATCATATTATCGCCCAGATGTCCCCCGCGTCCCGGATGGTAGGGCCGTTAAGAAATTTATACTTGATTCCGTCATACTCCTGCTCCACACCAGAGGCCCTGGGATACAGGATACGTTCTCCCTCCTTAATGAATATATCCACGTCTGCCGATACCAGGATAACCGTTGCCTCTTCTAGTTGACTATTGGCGCTCATCGGAATGATGATCCCCCGGATACTAGTTTCTTTCACCGGATCAGGCAGCACGAGCATTTTATTGCCAACCGGTTTGATTTTCGGCTTGTTCGTTGTATGTTTGTTGAATGAAACTACCTCCATATGTTATATTTCAGGCGGGTGAAAAAGAATTCATATTGGAAACGATTTACCCATTTTACTACGGAAAGATTATAAGATACGAAGGAACGCCACTCCATGACTGGTCACAATTGACAAATCTCGGAGTGATGATCGCAGGCTATCGAATTGCAATCCATCTTGTCGGAACCTTTATAAGCAACCACCAGTATATTCATGTCACCAATAATACCAAGCGAGCAATTCTTAATATAGAAATGGAAAACATGGCTTCTTGGTACCTGGTCGAAGTCATCGGCAAAGACCTAGAAAAGTTCCAACCGTTTGCGCTGTAAGTGCTGGAGGTAGTTGTTAACCAGCACATATTTTCGGTAGATACGTAGATCAATATCCTTAGCATCTAGTTCCGCGATCTGCCTTCGAGCGGCTTTGATTTCCGCCGCCTTACTAGAGCCGCGCTTATAATGTTCCCTAAACTTCCTCAACTTGCCATTGTACTCCGAAAGCGACATATCGATATATAGACAGATGTCCTGCTGCCCATAGCCAGCCGCAATAGCTGCACCGACGAATACAATGCGAGCCGCACCCAGGGCGTGCCATTCGTAATAATAGTCAGCCTCCAGCAATCGATTGCCTTCTTTACTTAAAATGAAGTTCGCCCGGATCGCTTTTTCAATATCGTTCAAACTAATCCTCATCTGCTGGCTACACCCATTATCTTCGCCGCCGCGCCCAGGGGACTGGTGTCAACGGGGGGAACCTGATCCTTGATAAATGCGCGCCGACCACTGGCCTGCACACTGCCGAGATCGGGGGCTGATTGTAATCCTGCCAGAGGACCTTGAGCAACTTTTCCCGCGCGCGCAATAATATTATTTACTTCCGGATCATTGCTGCCCATATCGTAGAACGATTGCACTTTCTGTTGCGCACTCGCGCGTTGCATCTCCGGACGTTGATTAAAGAGTAGTGCATGCAGCATGAGCTTATTGGCTGTGGCTGCCCCCAAAGACGAGCTCAAATAAGCGAACGCATTACGCGCGTCGTCGCTCTTCAGATCAGTGTACCCCTTAGCCACAATCCCCGATAAAACATCTCGCGTGTTTAAACTATCCAGGGCAGGAATATATGGTGATCCCCCGGCAGCAGCAAGAGCCGCAGGCGGAGAACCATTATAATTCACCATTGCATTGTCGTTTTTCAAAATTAATTACTTTTGTTTGATGATAACCCCAACCATACAACGAACGAGTACATTTATTTCTCCGCTCAATACCGTCTATGTCACCATCGATAAAAAGTTCTACGATAGCGTCACATTTGAAAGTGGGATTACACTCTATAAAGATGTTAATTTTCACCCTGAAGAATCGGCCATGTTGGAGGGCGTCGTCGTGTCCTTGCCAAGAGGACTGATAGCAAGGGCTGATTACGCTGGAATGCAGTGCCCGCTGGCGGTTGGCGATAAAGTGCTCATGCGCTATGATGTGGTGTATGCCTACGTAGACCAGCCTGAAGGCGACACGCCGATTTACAAGAACATTGTACTGTTCGAGGGACAGGAATATTGGAAAGCGGATATCCAAAAGATATTTGGGATTATTAAACCGGATGGCATCGAGATGATCAATGGATATGTTTTATGCGCATCGATCGAGGACAAAACGCCGAAAGGAAAAATTATCACCGGTTCGGTTTCGACTAATTATAATATTGACGCCCTCGCACTCCAAGCGGTCCAAGCGGGGCGCAAAGTCCCTCAGGCGGAGAAGCCGACAAAAATGCGCGTCAAGTCAATAGGCCTCCCGCTGGTGGGCTCGCCATCGCTCTCTGCACAGCCGGGAGACACCATATACATCATGCCAGGTGTCGCACAAGAGTACACGCCTAACCTGGAGACCTTCTACATCATTAAGCAGTACCACATCCTAGCCATCGAGGGGCAAACTAGACGAAAAGTGAAATAGTTCAATCCCTGCCCATTACGGATAAGTAATTTTATCCATGACGCTCGACGTGGCTTACAATTATCTCAACTTCGAGGTAAATAAGGTCTTTGGAACTTATTATGCCCCAGGGGATTTCGACTTAATTGTAGACCGCGCGCAGATGTCTCTGTATAATGATTACTACATGCAATTTGGCGCCAGCCAGCGGTTAAACGATGCGATGGCGCCATTCAAGCGATCTATTGTCTTTACCGAAAGTGAGTGCCCTACCGGCCTGGTGCAGGTGCCAAGCGACTACGAGCACTTGTTGAGCTTGTACACGATCACGCAGAATGCCATCACGGGTCTTCCCTATAACCGGCCTGTGCCAATATTGAATGAGGATGAAAAGGTATGGCGGGACAATAACCAAATCTACCCGCCGAGTCTGATTGACCCGTATGGGATCATTGTGCAGAACTGGAATGTTCAATTGTATCCCGCAGTGCCACAAGCTGGCGTCCTATATTATCTGAACCGGCCTCCTGCGCCCAAGTACGTGTATAGCGTCGTCAGCGGCAGGGTCATTGTGTATGACCCCATCAACAGTGTACAGCTCGCTTGGGCCGATAAGGACCAGAACAGCATATTAATTAAGGCCCTCAGCACGCTCGGTATCAATGTCCGCGAACAGGACGTGATTGGCTACGCGGAGAGTAAGAGTAGCCAGAACTTGGAAGGTCCTGATAAAATATAACAATGGCATACACGCCTGGAATACCGACCAAGCAACGTTTGGCCGATGAAATAATGCTGCTGCTGGCGGGAGGCAGAGTCGGCTCTGCCGTGAAATGGCATCCCAGTGAGATCAAGCTGTCGATTGCCCAGGTGGCCAATCAATTGCTGAAGATGGAATACCTCAATACGAATATTCCCTTCGGCGAAGCGATTCCGAACGGAGCGGCGATTGGCACCTATCCGGGTAACCTCCTGGTACCCTGGAGTAATACCTGTATGACGACGCTGCCGGTGATGCCGATCAAGTTACCGCGTAATATGGGGGTATATCAAATCTTCCCTGCCGCCGATTATTTCACGGAATTCATTCCACTCCAGCTAGGGGAAGCTTCCATGATCCTTAGCCAGGGTTTGGTAGGGGCGCTGTCTGGTTTTACGGGATACGAGGTCAGCGGGCTCCAGGTGATCTTTACCCAGGACCTGACGATCCCCAATGTGAATACCTATGTCACGGCTCGGCTCGTCGTGCTGGACTTCACCCAGTATTCGGACTATGATGTGCTACCGTTGCCGCCAGAAATGGAATGGCAAGTGAAGCAGGAGGTATACAAACTGTATATGCAAGAACAGATTCCAGATAAGCTGGTCGATCCCGGTGTGAAGGAAGGGAAGATACCGATTAAACAACAAGCGCAAGCATGAATTATCCGAGACTTAATATAATCGTCAGACAGAACGGACGTGAACAACACTATCGATATTGGCTGACTGAAATTCCGCTGGACAAATTAGATCCAAAGGACTTGAGAAATTGGAAAGCTATTTTTCAGTGGAAGAATCCAGTCACAGAAGAAATACAGAATAGCGCTTATGCATTTATAGATCATTCAGATGATGACGATCCCAATAGTTACGAAGATAGGTAAGAAACTGTAACAACAAAATGTACTTCACTAGTCTCGATACGATCACGCGCTCGATGCTCTTGCAAAAGGGATTGCCGCTGCATTATTATGTGCAGTTCCTAAAGTACAGTGCCGATTGTGTGCGGGAATTGTCGTACGACTCCATGCGAGCGGTGAGTACAGCTACTCTCCCGATCAGCCAACAGGATTTTGCGGCTGACCTGCCTTGCGACTATGTGGAATGGATCAAGGTTGGGGTGCCGCAAGGGCAGTTCATTCAACCCCTGGTGCAACGGGAGAGCATCAATCGGCTCACGAACTATACGGCTCAAGGAGTGCCCACGACCTATGGCAATGCGCAGACCGTGGACCTGGACTTCCCGTTCTGGCCGGGGTACTGGATGTTTCAGAACATTGATGATCTAGGAGAGAACGTGGGACGGCTGTTCGGGTACAATACCGCTTTCAGCAATAACTATTTTAAGGTGATCCCGGAGCGGGGGCAGATTCAATTCGCCGAAACCCTGCAACAGACCTGTTGCGTGCTAGAATATATCTCAAGCGGGCAGACCGTGAGCAATGCTACGAAGATCGATCCGCTCTGTCAGGCAGCGGTGGAAGCATACGCAGAATGGAAATGGAAGCAGCATGGGCGAAAGTCATCGCCAGGAGAAGTGGATGTGGCGCTGCAAATGTACAAGATTGAACTGCGCAGGTTCAGGGCGAGGAAGGATAATATGACGCCCTGGGATATCAGGCAGACGATCTACAAGAATTATATCGGAGCGTCGAAGACATAAATTAGCCGCTTGTAGAAACAAGCGGCCGGTGCAAATGTAATTGTAAGACCATGAAAGAAGAGCAAAGATACTTCTTTCATGCAGATAGAAAAAAAATACTGGTTGCCGGGCATGCTCAATGGTGATGCGGCTGACTTCAAAGTCGGTCCGGACGAATACATCAACTGCCAGGACTTTCGCATTGGTACGACTTCTGACAAAGGCTTCGCCGAGCAACTAGAATCTGTAGGTTCAACGCTGCTCATTGCCAATAGCAACCTCCCGATCTTCGGCGTCAATACCTGCATCGGCACCGCGATTGATTATCCTAATAGAAGAGCGGTCTTCTTTCTCTACAATAGCGATGGACTGCATACGATACATCTGTATGACTACCTGTCCAACACAATTTCATTATTGCTTTCCAATAGCGATGTGACGACCGGCCTGAACTTCGATGTCAATCACCTCATTCATTCAGCACGAGTAGAAAATGGTTGTGTGTACTGGACTGACAACCTTAATGAGCCAAGGCGTTTTGATATCAATGCAGCTTTGGGCCTCAATGATCCGTTCAAGGCGCCCCTGACGCCCATAGACATCACGAGCCAGTATGCGGTCGTTGGCGGGTTTCTAAATGTGACTTATATATTAAGCGACTATGACCCACCCATCATCTACGGACCCAGTACATTGCTTAACCTGATTCGCGGCGGTACGGCTGGACCCAACGCTGGAATTACGAGTCTGCGCATTCCTTTGGATTGGTCAGTGTATCCGGCCACGCCATACTATACTGTTTTAATGGATGGGATTGCTAATTATCTTGAAGGCATCGATCCTACGCATACGTTTTGGTCTGTTGCGCCGCTGCCCAACCCGGAAGTCGGGCAGACCTCCTTTCGCGTCAATATCAGCCAGACCTGGGACTGGGGATTGGGTGATCCGTTGTTTGCGCCGACGACAGAGTTAAAGATGGATATTATATCACTGGACACCGCTCCATATTTGTCCCCCATGGATGAATCCGTGATCGCCTGGATAAGGCGTCAACCAGGACTCCCGCCCACGCAGACGAAGGTGCTGGTAACGCCGCTACCCGGAGCGAACTTCATCGCGAACGAAGCATTCCAGTTTTGCTATCGGTATCAGTACCGGAACTACGAGTACTCTACTTTGTCAGGGCTCTCTACCTTAGCGGACTTCAATGAACCCGATCCGCCACCGGTTGAGACTTCGCTGAACATACAAAATATAGAACTGATCACCAATGGCTACCTAGCTACGACCTATGTTTTGACTCGTGCTCCCCTTCCAGGATATGGACCAAATGTTTATGCTAAAATTACCCGCGCAGGAACTGGAGGCGCCAGCGCGGGTGCTACCGATATTCCCATTCCACTAGACTGGTCAAAGTATCCAGCCACACAATCTTACACAAGCGTGATCGTGAATGGATTGAATAATTATTTCAAGAATTTGCCAGGCAATGGCAGTCCCGGGACGCTTACGGGCGGCAATTTGCCAGAGTCTATTCCACAAGGCGGCAAATGGTTCTTATCTAGTCGGGATGGCGTAAATCCGGCGCTGGCTATTCAAGAAACCTGGGACTGGGGTCTCGGTGACAGCGCTTTTCCGCCTACGACGCAAGCAACGCTGACACTTTTTACGTCAGCTCCTGTAGCCTCTAAACAATTTAGCTATGTAGATATTCAGATACCGCTCGCCGAAAGGATTGACCAGGACGTGATCGAAATAGATTTGATAGCCAACTACCTGGTCAGTGGCATTTATTTCATCATTAAGTCGTGGAAAACGATTATTGCCGCAGACGCGGCGGCGATAGCACTTCATAACAGCGATGTCCAACCCCTTGAATATCTGTTCTATAATAACCAGGCCGGCATCGCCATAGATGCTGCTTATGCAGTGAAGCCTTTCGACAGTGTACCGCTGACATGCCAGACGATAGAGATGGCAAAGAACAGGGGCTTTATGGGTAATTATATTACAGGATACACTAGCTCCAATTTAATCACCTCACTGGCGGTTACTCCCGATATAACCGTGCAGGGCGCTGGCGTTGGAACGTATATCACTGGCGAGTGGTTTGCACTGGTGTATGAAAGTGTTCGATTTGGATCACCCGCTCGCCATGTGTATTATATGCGCAGCACAAGGTCCATCGTGACAATGCCACCGAGCCCATACTATTATTATACAATAGCCAATGCAGCGCCAACTTTCCCCGTCTCGATAACCACCGGCATAATTTTCTTGGGCACGACCATTTCAGCCGTGCTTAATTATTATACGGGCCTATTTGGTGATCCGCCCAATGTATTGGTGATATCGAATTCAGATATGGGTGTTTCCTCGGCGCTGCTGTCACAAAACGAAACCATTAATTTTGGCGTCATCACTAAAGCTTTCAAGAGCAATTCAAACTATCAATTAGGCATCACTTTTTACGATAATTATGGGCGTAAATGCGGCGTTGTAACCAACACCAATTTATTAGTAACAATACCGAATACCGGCTTCAGTGCTAACCAATATGCGACGGCTCTTAATTGGACTCTGAGCAACGCAAATGGGTTTGAAGAAATACCGCCCTGGGCCTACTATTATTCCATCAATATTACAAAATGCTTGCGGACGCGATTTTTCGTCGAAGCTGTCGGCTTTGTAGTTTACGCTTCGCTGAGCGCCACCAATACCTACTTATTTACGCAATTATCTTATTCAAGCGATTGGGCCGGGGTGGCTATCGATATCTCGTTTTTGCAGAGCAATGGGATGGGGTACATCTATTCTTCCGGGGACGTCGTGAATTTCTTTTTGTCCGGCTCTTACTACTCGCTGAATATTATTGGGCAGTCCGCTCAATATATCGTGGCCACGCTGTTTGACATAGGCGAATTGGGCAGCGGGGCGTTAGCGTTTTATGAAATCTATACGCCATACAAGCAGTCCACAACTGAACCATACTTCGAAGTGGGGGAAATATTCCCCATCGTTAACCCAGGGACAGGCAATCCACAGTATAGCCTTATAGCGGGCACCGTTGCCGGCGATGTTTTTCTATTCCAACGTGAAAACAATTCGATCACCTACGTGGCCGAAGCGATGTCACCCAACAACCTCTATTATACCTCCTGGTTTACGGATGCTGGGCGCCCGAACTTCATCGACTATATTGGGCAGGTGCAACTACTCAGTTCGGTCTGCTATAGCAATACCTTCATTGCGGGAACAGAGAACAACGGACTATCCACCTTTGATGCGTTGGATGAAACGGACTTGTCGCCTGACCTGGGGCCGATCATGAAGCTCCAGCTCACCAGCAAGGTCTCCAAGATCGGTACGATTATGCTGGCTATCTGTGGAGGTAGTGAAACGGCGTCGTTATACCTGAGTGAGAATACCTTGATCAGCAATACAGGGGACTCGGTTGTCGCCCAGGCCAACAGTGTAATCGGAAGCGTGCATGAATTGAAGGGGGAATTCGGCACGCTGAACCCGGAAAGCGTGGTTGAATTCCGGGGGAATGTGTATTGGTTCGACGCCCAGAACGGCAAGATCATTCAGTATGCGGATAATGGCCTTTTCCCGATCAGTAACTATAAGCTGAGCCGTTATTGGAAGTTGTTCAGTGATGCGTACAAGAGTCTGACGGCAACCGAAATCGAAGCGCTGGGCAGTAGGCCCTATGTTTTCGGTTGCGCCGATCCCCATCACGGCGAAGTCATGTGGACGGTACCAACCGTGCTCGCTACGCCGCCCAATGGTTATCTTCCGGATTATCCTTCGACCGTTTATCCCTTTGATATCTGGGACGGCATGGCCAAGACCATTGTATATAAACTCTATACCGATCCCAACAAATGGCAGGGGTCTTACAGGTTCACGCCAGAGTATATGTTTAACCTGGAGAATAATGTATTCGCATTTAAGAACGGTCAACTATATGTCCATAATCAATCGACGCTGCCTTATACCAATTATTATGGCGTGCAATACAGCCCATCCATTATGTTCTTGTCTAATCAACTCCTGAACAAGCCGAAGGTATATAACAACTTTAGTGTGGAGGGAAGTGCGGCACCAAGCCTAGCTTATTTCATGAGCCTGTATCAGTATCTACAGAGCAGTGACCTGGTGGCGAGCGACTTCAAGGACCTGGAGGGCGTCTGGTATGCACCCATCTATCGCAACAAGCTCGATCCTGCCTTCGGCGGTAATTATCCGCTTGCACTCACAGGAGGGGAAAAGATGCGCACGGCTGCACTGTATATCATGGCGCAGTGGGATGCAACGCAAGGGATCGTCCAGATCAAGTTTTGTAATGTGGGCTATACGGTTGCCTTGGGTCAGAAAGTATGATGCCCAGGGTAGAAACCCCAGGCATTAGCTTATGCTATGAGAAAATTAACGATCAAATATAATAAATAATTCAACATGTTTCCCTTAGCACTTTTATCGGCTGGCGTGGGCATGATCGGCGGGATCGCCAACATGTTCAAGAGCAATAGCAAGCTATCCGCCCTTCAGGGCCAGGAGCCTAGTTATGCCACTTCACCCTATGCCGCGCAGCGCTTAGGTCTTGCGCAGACCCTGCTCAATGCCCGAATGCCTGGAGCGGCGTCCATGGAACGTAATATTTATGGCAACCAGGCCAGCAACGTCGCTAATGTCAACCGTAATGCAACCAGTGGTGCGCAAGCCCTCGCTATGGGATCGGCAGCACAGGGCCAAAGTAACCAGGCTTTCCAGGGGTTGGCTACGCAGGAGCAACAGGACTATTACAACCGCTTGCAGAACATGACGGGTGCGCAACAGGGCATGATCAGTGAAGGTGATAAAGTCTACCAAGACCAGGTGCGAAAGTATCAGGACCTGGCTGCGATCACAGGCGCGAAGCTACAGAACACCCAAACGGCCTGGAATAGCCTCGCCAATATGGGGATCGGGGCGGCAGGTGTGGCTTCGCAGATGGGTGGTATGTTCGGGGGCGGTGGAAGAAACGTTAAGCCAACGGCAGCGGCCAGTAGCTATATGGGTATGAATCCTGTGATGCAGGGTATGCCACAGGGAACCAATCAAGGATGGATGAATCCCTATCAGTATGGTATGCCGCCGATGAGCGGTACCGCAGGAGCCATGTATCCAGGACAATACTAACCTATGCCATTAAACGCGCAAGAACTTACGATACCAGGCTTCGGGGGCGACCCCGGACAGGGACTCAATGCCCTGTCCAATAAACTCTGGATGCGTAATATACAGACGCAGCGCTTGCAACTTGCCCAGGAAGGCAAGCGCGAGCAAGCCGGTAATTTCCTCCGGGAATACCTGGACCCTAAGCAGTACCTGACCGGTACGCAGTTTGATCCTGTGATCAATGGGCAGTTACAGCAGACAATGCAAAAAGGCGCGGCACTGGCTGCGGGAGGGGCTGATATCCCCACGATCTTGCAATCCCTCGGACCGGATGTGCAAAACCTGAGCGATTATTCCAATAAGGCGAAGATCGTGAAGGCGGGTATTGATAATGGTGTCAAGCAGATGCGCGAAAGTGGCGTCAGGGGAGTGGACTTTGATAAAGCGGCCTACCGGGCGCAGACGATGGCCTTCCACGCGCAAGACGCTAGTACGGGCCAAGATATCGGCATCAAACATCCGGCAGATGTAGATGAAGGGGCTAACTGGCTGCACGAAGCGATTATCCAACATCCGGATGAAGTCATGACCGGAGGGGACGTCGATGCGTATGCAAAAGCTTTACCTGCTAAGAAGACTCTCGCAGATATTAAGGGTTATGATGCGGGCGGCAATGAGAATGCTAAGCGCGTTCACCTGGTCGCGCCTGAATCCTTCGTGCCGGAAACGGACGCGAGAGGCGCAACGACCGGCATGGTACCGAGGTATGAGACCGCCACCAGCGGAGGACAGCCGCTCATGCACAACTTCACCGATGCGCAAGGCAACAAAACGCAGGCGCCTGTGCGACTCATGGATGAGGGCGACTTTGATGAGATGCTGCACCAGAAGCCACTCATTGCGAATTACTTCATGGGACAGGTGAAACAACATTGGCCGGAGTACGAAGGCAACCAACCCTATGACCCCAATAGCCCGGACGCGAAGCGATTGGCTAGGGCTTTCGCCTACGATGAGATTAAAAAGCAGACGCCGACTGCTATTGAGAATGCGGAAATACAAAACAAGCCTTCGGCGGCAGAAGTGCAAGTACATTATTTCGGTGGCAAAGAACAGCAGTCTTACGACCGGGCATACGGAGCCGCAGCAGGTAAGTCAGATGCCGCCGATGATGGGTACCTGGCGCCGGGAGCTAAGAACAAAATCAATACCGTGGATGCCCTCACGCGGACGTTTAACAACGATCCGTTGTACAATACTGGACCTGGTGCTGTTGTCAATGGTCGCAATGTGGTAAACATTACGCAGAACCTGCCCAAGGCGGGACTGAAGTTCGGCAAGGGTGCAGGTGACGTGTATAAGAATGTCTATCGGGATGTGTCTAACAACTCCCTGATCCTAGAGAAGAAGGACCCCGCTGCGCCGAAGGTAGAGGTGCCAGCTTCTCAGGCCCAGTCCTTTCTCAGTTCAATTGCAGAGGCTAATGGTGTGCCCCTTACTTATGTTCCGAACGCCCTGAAAAAGGCCGGATTTAATAATGGCACGTTCACAAATGCACTTCCTGGCGATGAGTTGCAGAAGGGCATCGATGCCAAGGCTTTCAGCGCACATTATGCCGATGTAAATAAAGGGACAGACGAGCTAATGAACAGCGGCAAGAGCACTACACTGAAGGGTATGCAGACGCCTGACGGCATTGTGACTTCCGTACAGAAGAACAGTAAGTGGAATCCATTTAGCAAGAATTATTCTATCACGTCGAAGGACGCCAGCGGCAAAGAAACCGAGCAACAATTTAATACAAAGGCTGAGATGCAGGCCTACTTGGTGCAGCATCCACAAGCTGCTAAACCAACCGCCCCCGCCGCTCAGCCAGGCAAAGGCAAATATGATACTCCATAATGGCAGACGACCAAGACATACCGGAACAGGCGCCGCAGGTTGATCCAGGCGATCCCTTGCAGAAGCTATATAACGGTCTGCATAGTGATGGATCGTATACGAAATCCTTTGATGAGTTCAAGAAGGATTATAATAATCCTGCTGCCATCGACAAATTATACAATGGTCTGCATAGTGATGGATCGTTCACGAAGACAAAGGACGAGTTTTATAATGCGTATTTCCCGGCGCAAAAGACCGCTCCCATCAAGGCACAATCCCCGCAGGAATTTCTGTCCGCGCAGCAGCCACAGCAGTCGGTCACGGATCAGCCAACCAGTCCGGTTCAACAGATTCAACACCGCGAAGGCCTTGACCTGAGTCAGGACCCGCTGGCTGTGGCGAGCCGACAGCATTACCAGACCTTGCGAGACCAGGCCATTTCGGAAGTAGAGAGCCCAGGCTGGAAGAACAAAATTTTTACGGGAAAAGTTCCTGCATTAACGACTGACCCCAATATGCCTGCCGAGGCCTTCCAGGAAGCCGATCCCAAGGCGGTGGAAGATTATCTGAACACAAAGGGTCTGGGGCCGAAAGATCGATATTGGCTCCGCAATCAAATCCTCAACTATAGCAAGGATCGTCAGGGACAATACTATGTGAATCAGAAGGCGGAGCCAGTGTTGCAAGGCATACCCGAAGTGAAGGCCGCACAAGATCACGCCACACAACTATTGCAAAGTGGACAGATCACATCGGACGACTATGAGAAAACCTGGATGGGCGAAGTCGCCAAAGACCCGGCTGTTATGAACCATGTAAACCAGGTGTACACTGCGGCGGGTCATCAATACGATGCACAGCGCACGCAGGCGATTGCCAATCGATTAAACAATGTCGGCATCGGCCGTCAGCCACTCGCGCAAAATGCGCCATTCCATGATCAGATTACAGGTACCAATAAGGTGCTCATGGGTGCCATCAATGCAGCGGGTGATCTCGGCGGTCAGGTGAGTTCATTACTGGAGTTGGGCGGTTCGCCGCAGAATAGCGCCCTGGGCTATCAGTTGAAAACTGCGGCAGATAACCTGAAGGCCAGCAATGTAATCCCGCAGACAGGCGAAGGAATTAACTATATCGCGGGACAGGTTGTACCGATGGCCTTGGATATGGCGGCGATCGGCGCACTCTCAGGGGCTGTAGGTGGGCCGATATACGAGGCTCTAGCAGGTGCCCGCGCAGCGGGCACTATTGGCAAGTTTGCAGAAGGCATGCTGGGAGGTGTGGCCGTTAGTCCAGCCAATAGCTATCTCATGGCACACGCTTATTATAATGATTTGATCAAACAGGGGCTCGATCCTGATCAGGCAGCGTCGAAATCAGATCAATTGCTCGCCAAGAATTTTACAACTGATATGCTCATGACGCCCTTGCAAATGGGGCTACTCAAGATGCCGATGGGGAATGTCTGGCAGAAGCTCGGTGCTGGAGCGGCGGAAGGATTGGTCAGCGGTACCCACTTTGCCTTACAGGACTTCAATCAAAAGTCTACCGATAATCCCGCTATGCATATCCTGGATTATGTGACCAGGGACCCGGATGCCGCAAAGACCTTCATTTCTGGCGCAGTCTTAGGGGGTTTGCAGAAAGCGGCTGTCGATAAACTGCATAACTGGCAAGTGGATCGGGCAACCAATACCATGTTCAGTTTCGGCAGGCAGTATGATAATGGTGATAATAAGCTACTACCCAGCAATCAAACCATCGCGAACAATGTACTATCTGCGATGGAGATGAAAGATACACCAGGGCGAGCAGATGAATTAAAACAGCTAGTAAGCTCTATGCATGAGGGCGGAATATACAATGACAAGGAGGCAAATAATGTGAATAGCGTTATCGATGATGTTGCAGCGGTAAGACCGCTAGTACCCAAATATGGCAAGCCGGAACAGCGAATAGCGGTAATGAATGAACTATTGAACCAGCGCACGATGGACAAATATATCGAGCAGTCCGGCAATGCCACTGGTCATATCGATGAATTAAAGAAGGAATCCGATGAACGCATTCAGAGGATCATGTCCGGCAAAGAACCGCTCTATTTTATCAATGGCAATGAAACGAACCGAGACGAGCTATTAGAAGCGATCGATCAGCATCCCGATCTGCTCACCAAGGAGGGAGTGAATATTAAGATCATTGGCGATAGTGATACACAAAACAAAATTAAAATAAAACAAGATGCCATTCAAAAGCAAGAGCCAACAGCGGATGATGTTCGCCCAGCATCCGGCGATAGCCAAGCAATGGGCGGACGAGATGAAAGCCAAGGGGCAGTCGATCAAAACGCTGCCCAACAAGGCGCCAAGGCAGGTGGGGAAAAAGAATCCAACGACATCATAGACCTGACGCATGCCGATACGATCCACGATGAGGAAAATAAAGTATCGGGTCAGAACCAGGTTGGGCTATCAGACAAAGGAATCGTAGATGCCCATGAGTTAAAAGACCAAGTTCACGGTGAACATGATATCTCCCGCGTAGTTAGTTCAGATTCACCTCGTGGTAAGGAAACGGCGGAGATCGTGGCTGATGGCAAGGTGCCGGTAGAGACAAGGCCGGGACAACGCTCTTGGGACTTGAAGGACTTCAGCGGCATGGACGAACAGGAGTTCAAGCCGATTCAGAAATGGTTCTCCGAAAACCCAAATGAAACAGTCTACCAGGGTGATATCGAAAAATACAAGGGCAAGGAGTTGGGTGAATCATTGAAAACCTATGCTAATCGCACGATTGATGACCGCAAGGCGCTCATGGCGGAAAATCAATCCGGCACCGCGCTCGTCAATCATACCAACAACTTGAGTATATGGAATGCCGCCCAGAAGCATGGTGGCTGGAATGAAGACGCTATTAAGGAGTTCGCTAGTTCCAACCCACCTGAGCATGCGCAGATGATTCCTTCTGCGCACCAGGAGCAGGCCGATAATACCACCGTGGATAAGATCGAAGGGGGGACGATTCCGCCCGAAGAAGTACATAACACCGTAAAATTATTCGTCGATGAAGAAGACAACGAGCGCGGTCAGTCGGTTCAGTCAGTACATACAGCAGCAGCCCGCGATCCTGAAGATGATGGAACACCTCGACAGTACTCAAAGGGGCCGAGTTTTGAGGAAGACCCTGGCACACTTCAGCAAGGGGCAGCAGCTACAGGACCAAATCAAAGCGGTCAACCCGTATCCGCCAGTGGAGGCCCCGCAGACCCAGTTAGGCTAACCAAGCAAGCGGGCCAGCTAATGATGGCCGGACGTACAGATGATCAGGTTATGTTGTACTTGCAACGTAAGGGCCTTGATCCTGACCAGGCATTAGCTGTCCTGGGTGAAGCGAAAGCGCATCCAATCGATGAAGCGCAGAAGCAAGCATCACAAAAGGAGGTCATGAGCAAGTACTTTGATACAGAA
>Ga0209275_10000002_pt1 | contig 88706 bp, 72 predicted proteins | sample HubBroMetageREF2_FD_188344 | JGI IMG/M metagenome (GOLD analysis project Ga0209275, IMG submission 188344) | Reference soil microbial communities from the Hubbard Brook experimental Forest, New Hampshire, USA - Hubbard Brook CCASE Soil... | ecosystem: Environmental > Terrestrial > Soil >... | reverse complement strand
TTCCTTCAATAGTTCGTAGGGCCGTTCCTCGTACATCACGTCCACACCGTGACCGATGCGTTCAGCGTGAGCAACTTCGACAGCTTCGCGCACGTGGAAGGAAAGACCTTCGTAGGTGACAAGGCCAGGAGCGAGTTCTCCGGCGTGCAGAGTGATGTGAACTTTGGGATACACACCGTGCAGAAAGCCGACCATGCGCATTTGGAGGGCGTAGTCGGACATGGATACGTAGCCGTCTTCGGGCATCACGAGATTTATGCCGACGACGCGCGGGTCTGCTGAGGCCGCTTCGAAACCCAGTAGAGTCTGCGCGAAAACTTGTTCGGGCGGAAATCCGCGCAGAACCTGGTAGATGAAACGCAGCTGCACGGCGCAAGCGGTGGCTTGATTGGGTTCGCCGCAACGTTCGGCCTGGCGGCGCGTGGATTCGGCTTCATCGAGATTCGCGCGGACCACGGCGATGTCGTCACGCAAGCCTTTCGCCAGCAACTGGTCGCGGAAATTACTGAAGCTTTCATCGGCGTGCCATCCGAGATCTTTCGCGATCGCGGCGGTGTGGTCGAATGGTGGAGTGAGCATTAATTCCATGTACTGTTCGTTCTGTGCGGCGGCGCGGGTGGCGAGTTCGTCGAGAAATTCGCCGGTGTGGACGTGCGAAATGCCGTGGAATTTCGCGAAGGCGTCGAAGAAGTGATCGTGGCCGCTGACGCCTGTGGAGGGAACGAAGCTGCGCATGGAGAATGCGTCAATAAGCGCGTCGTAGAGATGCTGATCTTGATTGGCGTGAGCCGCGGGAAGATTGCCGTCGCCACAGACTGGTTGCGGCGGAAGACTGTCCGTCATGGCGCGCGACTGGAAAAAAGAATGTGTGGCGAGGTCCACGCAGAGATTGTCCTCGGCGGCGAAACGAATCCAGGATTCGGCGTAGACCGCGCCCGTGAGGTGGTTGTGCAGGTCTGCGCCCTTGGGCATGCGGAAGAGAAACGCGTAGAGATTCAAGGGATCCGCGCGAGCGAGATCGAACGCATGCGCGGTGCGATTTTCTGCCGTGGGTGCGCTGGACGGCGAGACGCTGGCGGGTTTCTGCGCGACGGCGGAGATCGTAGCTAGAAGCAGGAGAGCGAGGACGCTGAAACGATGTACGCGGAAAGTACGAGATGGACGCTTTTCCATTTTTGCAAGTCCTCAGGATGAACATCTTATGACGAAGAATGTATCACAAGGTGTTTCCCCGACAGCTCTGTAGTCCGCGAGACGCGGTTGTTGGTCATCTTCCGATTAACATGTGTCACTCTCGAACCGATTATGTCCGAGAAGTAGGTCAGCCGTGGGCCGTCCCAGGCGAACTGCTGACTGGCTACATTTGCGCTGACGCAAGCGGGGTTGCGCGGCGGAAACAGGCACAGGGTGTCGAACTGATACACGGTTTGCGTGCGCTAACGGAACGAAAAGCCTGTAACTTGCGGATGCGACGGTAGTAATAGGGCAATTGGTACTTCCCGGCTATTGCAGCGGACGGGTCCGGACCTCACCATAGAGACATTGCCGGACCGAAGCGCGGCCGCCGGACATGGGACTGGCGCGCGCGGAGCAGCAGGCAACGGCAGCAATCCAATGTCGGGGGCGCCGGGGGGCACAGCGGCAATGCAGCAAATTCCAATTGATGGTGTGAACAGTCATGGCTGAATCCGCAGGACACGATAACGCGGACGTGCGGGAAGTCCCTGTAACGATTCAAGGGGCGAAGCACGTCGAGGGATCGGAGCAGCGCCAGATATTTACGGAGACGACCAAGACGACGATCGTCTTCGGCAACGGCGCGGTGGTGAATCTGAGTTCGAAAGTGTCGCAGGGACAGTGCGTCTTTCTGCGTAACGAGCAGACCGGACGAGAAATTCTGTGCAAAGTGCTGGAGTGGCGGCAGGTGGCGGACTCCGGCTATGTGGATTTGGAATTTACCACGCGCGACGCGCATTTTTGGGACGCGCTGGCGGCTGCTCCCGTCGTTGTTCCCGCGCCTCCTGTTGCGGTTGTTACGCCCAGAAGTGTCGAGGCGCTGGATATGCTTCCGGCATCTGCGCCTGCTCCTACGAGCGCGCCGATCGTGGAGGCTAGCGCCAGCGCGCCTACGAGTGGAGAGAATGCGGCCACGTCCGCGGAAAGTGGCGCGGCTGGAGCGGGCGAACCTGCTGCGCATCATACGGCGGAGGAAGTGGAGGAGGCGGAAGCGGCGTTGGCTCAGTCTGAAGGCGATGCCGAAAACGAGGCCGAGCGCAACGACACGAAAGACGCGGAATTGCTGGCGAAGCTGATTGCCACCGACCCTAAGCGAAAACCCAAGCGCGAATCTACTACCCCGGAAACGAATGAATCTGAATTAGCTGCGATATCTGCGGATGCAGCGGAGCACGCCGAGGCGAGCGCGGAAGCCGAGGGTAAGGGCGAGACTGAAGCCGTGGGCGGGTTGAAAGCTGCACTTGTTGCAAAGCTGACGCCGCTGGGTCACAAGTTGCACAGACTTACGTACGGGAAGGGCGCGATGGGCGTGGGAATCGCCGCGTCGCTGTTGCTTGTGGTCGCGCTGGGATTTGGGTGGCACTCGCACCGGGTTAAGATTCGCAGTAAGAATCTTGCGGCTGCAGCTGTGGCGCAGGCAAAGCAGGCCGCGGTGGCACGATCAGAGTCGACGACCGCTGGCAAAACGGGTGCTGAAGTCGAAGCCCCGGCGCATGGTAACAACTCCGGAGCGACTCCGGCGCAAGCAGCGCAGAAGATTCAGCAGCAGACTGGCGCGCCGAGTGCGACTGTTTCGGTTGCGAATAGCGCGTCGGCGTCCAGTGCAACTTCCGGAGCATCCTCGAGCACACCGTCGACGGTGCCTTCGGCCGAAACTTCCTACGCGCCGAAGCTTGAAGCGCACGAAACCGAAGCCGCCGCCGAACAGGAAACGCCAGAACAGGCGAAACGTCACCACGCAAAAGGTGGGGAGACAATTCCAGCGCGAATTGTGGCGCAGCCTCCGCCGGCGATTCCGCCCTGGGCAAAGGGGCTGGATACAGATGGCGTGGTGAAAGTGGACGCGTTGATCGATGAAAAGGGAAATTTGCGGTCATCGAAAGCATTGTCTGGTCCGCGCATGCTGCAGCATGAAGCGGAACGAGCCGTGGCGCTGTGGATATTCGAACCTGCGCTGACGGACGGGAAGCCTACCGCTACGCACATGGTCCTCACCGTTCAATTCCAAAGATAACGACGCAGCAAATTGCTAAGCTCGCGCGAATTTTTAGGCGGTGGCGACTCGTTCGCAGCGATAGACCATTTGACCTCCTACAATTGTGGCTACTGGGGCGCCGCGGAAGGTGCGGCCATCGAAGGGCGTGTTGCGGGACTTACTGGGAGATTCGGATGCGTGGTAGGTCCACGCGTGTTCGGTGGAAAAAATGGTGAGATCGGCGGGGCTGCCCACGGCGATTTTCCGTTCAATGCCGAGGACGCGCGCGGGGCCGGTGGTGAACAGCTCGACCATGCGCGGGAGTGAAATTTTTCCGGTGTGAAAGAGTTCACCGAGGGTGAGCGCGAGCGCGGTTTCAAAGCCGATGATGCCGAAGGGCGCGCGATCGAATTCCACATCTTTGCTGGCGGGGTGATGCGGGGCGTGGTCGGTGGCGATGGCGTCCACGCTGCCATCGGCAATTCCGTCGATCAGCGCCGCGCGGTCTGCGCGCGAAGCGAGTGGCGGGTTCATTTTGTAATTCGTGTCGTAGCGGACGTCTTCGTCGCTGAGTGTGAAGTGATGCGGCGTGACTTCGCAGGAGACGCGCATACCTAATTTTTTGGCGTGACGGACGTATTCGAGCGCGGCGGTGGTGGACATGTGCGCGATGTGCAGGCGGGCGCGCGTGAGCAAGGCGAGCTCGACGTCGCGTCCGGCGCAGATGGATTCGGATTCCGCGGGAATGCCTTTCAGGCCGAGGCGGATGGAGCGCGGGCCTTCGCGCATCACGCCGCCGGCGAACAGCGACGGGTCTTCGCAGTGGTCAATCACGGGCAGATCGAGCGAGTTGCAATAATCCATTACCTGGCGCATCAGGCGCGCGGTGGCAACGGGCTTGCCGTCGTCGCTGACCCCGACGATTCCGGCATCTTTCATTGCGGCGATTTCCGCGAGAGCTTCGCCTTCGCTACCGACCGAGGCCGCGCCAATCGGCCAGACTTGCACGGTTCCGGCAGCAGCGGCGCGTTCGATGATCGAGCGCGTGACCGAGGCGTTGTCGTTCACGGGTTGCGTATTGGGCATGCAACAGACGGCTGTGAATCCGCCGCGCGCGGCCGAGCGCGTGCCGGTTTCGATGGTTTCGGACATTTCCTGGCCGGGCTCGCGCAAATGGCAGTGCAGATCAATGAAGCCGGGAGCGACGATCAGGCCGGTGGCGTCGAAAACTTCGGCATCGCCTGAGGTGAGATCGGGGCCGACGCGGACTACGCGCGCGCCATGCACGAGCACGTCGTGGCGTGCGTCGGTTTTGCTCGCAGGATCGAGCACGCGGCCGTTCTTTAGGAGCAGCAAGCGGTCGTTAGTGGTAGGCATGATTGGGCCTCATTGCGCCTTGTCCGGAACCTTGCCTGGCGGCGGAGGTTCCACGGCGGCGCCGCCGACGAGATGGTAGAGCAGGGCCATGCGGATGGCGAGGCCGTTCGTGACTTGCTCAAGAACGCAGGACTGCGGACCGTCGGCAACCGCATCGTCAATTTCCAGGCCGCGAATCATGGGGCCGGGATGCAACACCAGGGCGCCGGGACGCGCGAGCTGCAGGCGCTGCGGCGTTAGTTGATAGCGCAAGATATATTCTTCGGCGGCGAGCGCTGGCTCATGCAGGCGTTCGGTCTGCACGCGTAGCGCGGTGATTACGTCCGCGCCGTCGAGCGCCTCTTCGATGCGCGTGACGCGGCGCACATTGGGCGCGAGAGTTTCCAGTTCGCGCGGAACCCACATCGCGGGACCGCACAGCGTGGTCCGCACGCCAAATTTGCTGAGCAGGTGAATATTGGAGCGCGCCACGCGGCTGTGCAGCACGTCGCCGAGTATGGTGAGATTCAGGCCTTCGAGTTGACCCTTGCGGTCGCGAATGGTGAGCGCGTCGAGCAGCGCTTGCGTGGGATGCTCGTGCGTGCCGTCTCCGGCGTTGACAATGGGGACGCCGAGGCGTTTGGCGACAAATTCCGGCGCGCCGGAGGAGCTGTGGCGCATGACGATGCCATCTGGGCGCATGGCTTCCAGCGTGCGCACGGTGTCGAGAAGCGATTCGCCTTTCTTCAGGCTGGACGATTCGGCTTGCAAATTCATGGTGTCCGCGCCGAGGCGAGCGGCGGCGGTGGCGAAGCTGATGCGCGTGCGGGTGGAATTTTCGAAGAAGGCCAGGGCGACCGTCTTGCCGCGCAGGGTGGCTAATTTTTTTAGAGGATGGCGCTGAAATTCCTGGAAAGGTTTGGCCTGGTCGAGAATAAAAGAAATTTGCTCGCGGGTGAGGTCTTCGATTCCGAGCAGGTGTTCCAGGCGCTGCAGCACTTTTTCCCTTTAGATACGGTTGTTTCCGGGCCTCCGCGAGGATTGCCAGGTTTCAGGGAACGCGGTCTACGAGCACGACGCGTTCATCTCCATCAATTTCCTTCAAGTGAACTTCCACGATTTCGCTGTCGCTGGTTTGCACAGAATTGCCGATGAACGTCGCTTCGATGGGCATTTCGCGATGGCCGCGTTCAATTAGCACGCAGAGGCGGATGCGCTTGGGGCGGCCGAGGTCAAAGAGGCCGTTCATGGCGGCGCGAATGGTGCGGCCGGTGTAGAGCACGTCGTCCACGATCACCAGGTCGCGATCGTCCACGCTGAAACTGATTTCGTTGGAGTGGACGACGGGTTGCGGGCCGACGGTGGAAAGATCGTCGCGGTAGAGCGTGATATCTATCGTGCCGACCGGGATATCCACGCCGGAGAAATCTTTAACGGTTTTTGCGAGGCGTTCGGATAAGGGAACGCCGCGGCGACGCACGCCGATCAGCGCGAGGTCTTTGGTGCCGCCGCTTTTTTCCACGATTTCATGGGCTAAACGCTGGAGGGTGCGGCTGATTTCTTCCGCGGAGAGGAGCTGTCTTTTTTCCACGACGCGCATTTGGCGCCTCATCCTAACATAGACGGCGGGAAGTTCGCAGCGGAGGAATACCGTCAGAATTCGGATGGGACCGATTCGAGCTCTTAGCTAGTCGTAGAACGAATGTTCTAATCCTTGCTCCTCGAGGGCTGAAGCCCCTTGCCGGCCAAGCGGTCATTTTGGGAGCCCTTCGACCCTGCCGCAGGCAGGCTCTCAGGATCAACTAAAGCTCCGACCCTCCAAAAGAGCAGGTTTCGCGCAGACCGCCAAGTGCGTTTTTTCGCGCAGACCGACCAGCCGACGGCAGCGCGTGGCAGTGGGTCAGTTTCCGATCACCGCTGCCAGCTCAACCGGTCGACGCAACACCATCCAGTGCCTTGACTCGACAATGCTTGCGCGGGAGAACCGTCTGTTTGGCAGTACCCGGTCAAAACCCAGCCAGAGAAGCGTTCCGGCTGGTCTAACCTCAACAAGCAATTTAGGCTTTTGTTTTCAATGCCAGGCGGGTTCTAGCCTAGTGTTGCGTCGACCCACTGAGATCACCGCCTTAATCAGATGGGATGAGACGTGTAATCGGAGACTCACGCACCACTCGGCGCGCTGAAATCTTGACCAGCATGTTAGACTGAGCACATTGTGAGTTCGTCGGCGCCGGCACGCAGCCCTCAACGGCCCGCTTCAATCGACCTCCGCGTCAGTATCGGCAGCCTTGTCCTAAAGAATCCCATCATCGCCGCCAGCGGCACTTTTGCGTATGGAGTGGAGTTCGCGCATCTGGTGGACTTGAGCCGTCTGGGCGGAATCGTAGTGAAGGGCCTTTCCGCACAACCCATGGAAGGCGCCGCGGCACCCCGAATTTGCGAGACGGCCAGCGGGATGGTGAATGCCATCGGGCTGCAGAATATCGGGGTGCGAGCGTTCGTCGCCGACAAGCTGCCACTGTTGCGCCGTTACAACACTTCGGTGATTGCCAACGTCTTCGGGCATACGATCGCCGACTACGTGGAGGTGATCAGGGTCCTGGAGGATGCCGAGGGGCTGGCGGCCTATGAACTGAACATCTCCTGCCCCAACGTGGAACGCGGGGGAATTGAGTATAGTACTGACCCCTCCCTTACAAGTGCGGTTGTGGCAGCCGCTCGGGCAGCTGCGAAGCGCCCCCTGTGGGTGAAGCTCTCACCGAACGTTAATATGATTGGAGTTAGCGCAAAGGTCTCTGAAATCGAAGGAGCAGATGCCGTAGTAATCGCGAACACCTACCCTGCACTGTGTATAGATGCCCACAATCGGAGGTCCCGTCTCGGTAGTACGACGGGTGGGTTGTCGGGCGCGGCCATAAAACCTATAACCATGAGGCTGGTTTACGAGGCTTGCCGAGTTGTAAAGATCCCGGTAATCGGACTCGGAGGCATTGAAAAACCGGCAGATATCGCTGAGTACGTGCTGGCTGGCGCCTCGGCGGTGGAAGTAGGTACGGCCCACTTTGTGGACCCACGGGCTTCTGAACGGCTCGTAAGCGGTCTGGAAATGTGGTGCCGGGACGAAAATACATTTGAAATCAGCAAGTTACGGGGTGCTCTACAGCATTAAACTGATTGTCACTGTACCCCCGAACAGGTAGAATTTAGGCTGGTTTTAAACAAGGTTAGGTGAACATGAAGGGCAAGATTTTAGTGATTCTGCAGTCGGTGTTCTTAGGATTGGGTCTGCTCGCGGTTACCCTGCCCGTGAATCCAGCGGCGCCGGAAAAACCGGGCAACCCTTCTCCCGCAGAGGCCGCGCTCGGCATCACTCCATCCGTACCGAATCCCCTGAACCGGGCCAATCACCAGGAGAAGCCGCTAGCCGTGTGGGAATGCACCACCAGCTGGTATGGAGACGATTTCGACGGCTTGCCGACCGCTAACGGTGAGACCTACGATATGTACGCGGATACCGCCGCCCACCCCACGCTTCCGCTGGGGTCCATCGTGCGCGTCGTGAACATGCGGAACCACCGCAGCCAAGTGGTCCGGATCAACGACCGCGGACCTTACGTGGAAGGACGCGAATTAGATGTTTCCTACGAAGTGGCACGTAAGTTAGGATTCGACCAGCACGGGCTCGCCAAAGTCCGGCTGGAACTCCTAAAGGTGCCAGCACGCCCCGCAACAGCTCATCCCGGAAACTGATTGTCGCTTTAGACCTGGACCGGCTTGGTCCAGCGACTGCTTTGGCGCGGAAACTGCGCGGAGCAGCCGGGATGTTTAAGATCGGAGGCCAACTCTTTACAGCGGAGGGTCCGCGAGCGGTTACAAAACTCGCGGACCTGGGCTTCGACATCTTCCTTGACCTGAAATTCCACGACATTCCGAATACCGTCGCTCATGCTGTGGCTGCTGCGGCGTGGCTACCGCGTGTGCGTTTGATGACTTTACATGCTTCCGGCGGGCTGGCGATGATGCGGGCGGCGCGAGAGGCTGCTGGCACTAAGAAAAACCGTCCTGCCCTGCTGGCGGTGACTGTGCTGACTAGCTTCGATGAGGCTAGCCTCCGGGAGATTGGGATGGAGGGCCCGCTGGGGTCGCGGGTGGTGGCGCTGGCACGTCTGGCGAAGACGGCGGGGATGGATGGAGTCGTTTGTTCGGCGCTGGAGGCTCGTGCCGTGCGCCGGGAGCTGGGGCCGGAGTTCAAGATCCTGGTGCCGGGCGTGCGTCCGGCTTCGGCTGCTACGAACGATCAATCGCGCATCGCGACTCCGGGAGATGCCGTTCGCGCAGGAGCTGATTACTTGGTGGTGGGACGGCCGATAACTGCCGCGGCGAATCCGCGTGCCGCTGCACTGAAGATTGTGGCGGAGATTACTGGGGCGGAGCGACAGAGGGCTGTGGCGTAGCTACAGCGCGAGTGGGAATGCGAAATTCCAGACTGTCAACTTGGATAGGAAGGAAGAGTGCGGGGACGTCCGTTGCATGCGTGCTGGCCGCACCGTTCGTGATGTCGATCGGATCCGGAAACGCTCGCAGTGGGCGTTTGCGGGTGCCATCCGGCGAAACAAAGGTAGACGGTTACAATCATGACGCAAAGGGCTTACAGAAGCAGTACGAATCTTACCTAAAGGCCGTCGAAAAAGGTGATGGGAACAAGATGAAGGATAGCTTCGCTGCATTTGCGTTGCCGAATCCGGAAGCTTGGTTCGCGCAGTATTTCGCGAACGATCGGCTCCACCAACTTGCTTGGGACGAAGAATCCGAAGTCGACGGATATCGAACGTCTACGGCGATGTTACTCAGGAGATTTATGAGAGGCCCACATTACAGCGTACATTGCGAGCCGAATCGCAATGATGCCACGAATGTGAAGCCCCGCGCGGAGGCGACTTTGCCACTGACGCAAGTTCCCATCGAAAAATACAACGTAAAATTCTCGGGAGAAGACGGACATCGTAGGGAACACCTAGTGAATTTGGTATTCGTTGATGGCGCTTTTCATTATATGGGGAAAAGATCCTATCCGTTCTGGTCCACGCCTGACGCTACCAGGAAGCCAACGCAGTGAGTTCGCTCACAGGAAGTCTGTGACGGGTTTGAACTGAGGCGGCTCAGGCTCCCGGTGCCTAGGGGAAGGGATGCTTCCATGATCCGACGTGAATTTCTGCGTAGCATAATCTTCGGCGGCACGGCGCTAGCCGCGACACGCGCGACGGGCAAAGTGATTGGCGGGCCTGTGGGCGATGATGGTTCGGCGCTTGCGCGCGAGCCGCTGAATCTGACGGGCTCGGACGAGCCGAACAAGCGCACGCTTCCCGAGTTGAGTGTAAGTCCGTTTCCCCTACAAGATGTAAGAATTCTCGACCAGGATTTGCTGCGTATGCGTGAGCAAACACTTGCATATATGCTTGCGCTTGATTCTGACCGCCTGCTGCATAACTTCCGCGTGACCGCGAATCTGCCGTCGTCTGCTGAGCCACTTTACAACCGCGAGTCCCCAGCCAACGGGTGGCGCGGACATTATGTGGGGCACTTCCTTTCCGCGAGCGCGCAGATGTACGCCGCGACCGGCGATGCGCGCATCAAGGCGAAGGCCGACGCGATGGTGGCGCAGCTCGCGATATGTCAGAAGGCGCTCGGCGACAAGGGCTATCTTTCGGCGTTCCCCGAATCGAGCTTCGACGACCTGGAAGCCGGGCGTCCTGCGGCGGTCGTCTGGTACGCGCTGCATAAAATCATGGCTGGATTGCTCGATATGTGCCAGCTCTGCCAGAATGCGCAGGCGCTGCAGCTGCTGCAGGGCATGGCGGCGTGGACTGACTGGCGCACCGGGCGGATTCCGGAAGAACAGATGCAGGGCACGTTGCAAACGGAATTCGGCGGGATGAATGAAGTTTTGGCGAACCTCTCCGCCGTCACTGGAAATCCCCGTTATCTGGTGGTTGCCAAACGGTTCGACCATCACGCCGTGATGGACCCTGCCGCGCAGGGGCGCGATACGCTCACGGGGCTGCATGCCAACACGCAGATACCCAAATTCATTGGGTCCGCGCGCGAATTCGAGCTGACCGGCGACCCGTACTACCACGACGCCGCGCTATTCTTCTGGCAGCAGGTGGCGCTGCATCGTAGTTACGTCACTGGCGGCGACAGCATCGGCGAACATTTCAAGACGCTGCCCGACGTGCTGGCGCCCGCACTCACGGACCTGACGCAGGAAACCTGCAACACTTACAACATGCTGAAGCTGACCAACGATTTGTTTACGTGGCAGCCCGAGCCGCAGTACGCCGATTACTACGAGCGCGCGTTCCTGAATCACATTCTGGCCACGCCGAATCCGACGGAGGGCTCACCGCTCTACTATTTGGGATTGCAATCGGGCCAGTGGAAAGTTCACTTCGTTCCGCACGAGGGATTCTTTTGTTGCTGCGGCACGGGGCTGGAAAATTTCTCGAAGCTCGGCGAGGGATTCTATTTCCACGATGCGCAGGCGCTGTGGGTGAACCAGTTCTTCGCGTCGGAGGTGAATTGGAAGGAAAAGGGCGTCGTTGTTCGGCAGGAGACGCGTTTCCCCGAAGAAGCCGCGACGCGCCTGGTGATTCAGACGAAAGCACCCACCCAATTTCGTTTGAACGTGCGGATTCCTTCTTGGGCCGACAACGCCAGCGTGACGATCAATGGCAAACGCTTCCGGCCGGATGAAAAGCTGCCTCCATCGAGCTACGCGAAAATCGAGCGCAAGTGGAAGAATGGCGACGTTGTGGAAGTGAAGCTGCCGATGCGCTTGCATCTGCAGCCGCTTCCCGATAACGCGAATTTAGCGGCGATTATGTACGGCCCGGTGGTGCTCGCGGGCGAACTCGGCACTGCGAATCTCGATCCCAAACGGCTCTATTCCGACGACAAAATTCTGCACGGCGGCTTCCCCGCGATTGCCGTGCCGGAACTTGTGGGCGACCGTAACGCGTTGGACAAATGGATCCAACCGGCCGGCGCGAAAGACAAACCGCTGGAGTTTCGCACCGTGGGCGCCGGGCGGCCCGAAGACGTCACTCTCAGCCCCTTCTACCGTTTGTTCGACCAGCGCTACTGCGTTTACTGGCGATTCCGCACGACCGCTGACGCATGAGTGTTCGAAGCGCGAACAGCGGCTGCAAAAACCACACGCGTGAATTTCGTCTGCTCCTATTGACAAAGCTGCGCCTTCGGTTCAAGTTCTCACACGGCAATTTCCGAGATTTTCTGGCACCAGAGGGGAGTTCTGCATGCGAATCGCGTCGAAGTGCGTAGCTGGTTGGTTGGCTGTAACGGGGCTGATGTGCGCGACGGTAATTTGCGGACAAGAAGTGGGCGCGCCGGCCACGCCGCCGAAGCCGAAAACGGTGGAAATCACGCCGACGAACATCCAGGCACACGTGGGCGACAAAATCAAGTTCACCGCGGTGGCGAAAGACGACGCCGGAAAGACGATTGATGTCAAGCCCATGCTCTGGATCGCGCTGCCGCCGGACATCGCGGGAGCGGATGACGATGGCAATGTGGTTTTCCGCGCGGCGGGGCAAGTGACGGTGGGTGCGGTGGTGGCGGGCAAGCCGGGATTTGCCACGGTGACGGTGGGAACGCCTCCGCCGGTAGCGGTAGAGGTGACGCCTGTGAAGCAGGCGTTAGTGGTGGGCGGTTCCACTGTGTTGACGGCGACGGCGCGCTCGGCGAATGGCGATCCGCGGACGGATGTGCCGATTCACTGGACTTCGAAGGCGCCGGCCATCGCAACCGTGGATGATTCCGGCCTGGTGAAGGCGCTGGCTCCCGGCACAGCAGCGGTCATGGCAACGGCCGGACCGGCGCGCGGTGAGATTACCGTGCAGGTGGTGGCGGATACATTGCGAAGAATTTTGCTGGAGCCGACGGCGACTACTGCGAAGACTGGCGACGTGGTGCACTTCAGTGCGAAGCCGGTGGCGGCAAAAGCAGCTGCTGCGGCTCCGAAAGATTTGCTGACGAGCTGGAGCGTGAGCGGGCCGCAGGGCCGAGTGTATCCAGATGGCGCGTTTGTCGCGAATTTGCCCGGCACGTACGAAGTGACTGCGGCGATCGGCGGGCACGCGGCGAGCGCTTCGATCACGGTCGTGCCGCGCAACGTGCAGCGCGGACTGGACGTGGTGGCGCACATCCCGACGAAGAATGCCGAGGGCAAGGTCGTGCAGACGACCGAAGAATGGGTCGTCGGCAATCATTTGTATGTCGCGACGATGGGCGACCGGTTGTACGCCTACGATATTTCCGATGCGGCGCATCCCAAGGCGCTGGACAGCCTGAAGGCGGATGCGCGGCTTTACAACGATGTGAGCACCACGCCGGACGAAAAGGTAGGAGTGTTCACGCGCGAGGGCGCATCGAACCGCAAGAATGGAATCGTGTTCTTTGACGCGTCGGATCCGACGCACTTGAAGGTGCTATCGGAATACACGGAGACGGTGACGGGCGGAGTGCACAGCGCGTTCATCAACGGACATTACGCGTACATCACGGACGATGCGACCGGTTCGTTGCGCGTGATCGATTTTGCGGACGCGGCGCATCCGAAAGAAGTGGCGCGCTGGCAAACGGAAAAATCGCAGGAGCAAATGGTCGCTTCGCCGCTGGGTGAGGGCATGATCAGCGTGGGCCGCTACCTGCATGATTTGTATGTGAAGGATGGACTGGCCTACCTGGCGTACTGGCGCGATGGATTGGTGATTCTGGACGTCGGAAATGGGATCAAGGGTGGCAGCCCGGAAAATCCGAAGCTGGTATCGCAGTACAAATTCAATCATTACGAATTGTACGGAGACGGCTGGCTGGCGGGGTCGCACACGGCGTTCCGCTACAAGAATTATGTGTTTGTGGGCGACGAGGTGTTTCCAGGATATTTCGAGATCAGCACCAAGGAACGCATTCCGGTGCGCGGAATCCTGCATGTGATGGATGTGACGGACATCGAGCACCCGCGCGAGGTGGCCAACTACGAAGTTCCCGAAGGTGGGATGCACAACGTATGGCCGGACAACGATATTCTGTATCTGGGCGATTACGCGGGTGGCGGACGCGCGGTGGATATTTCCGGCGAGTTACGCGGCAACTTGTACGAGCAAGGGCGCGAGATCGCGAGCTTTTTCCCCGGCGATCAGGCGGGATACCGCGCGAATTTGCCGTTCACATGGGGCGCGCAGCCTGCGAATGGATTGATATTCTTCAACGACATCAACAGCGGGATCTGGATCGTGAGATTGGGCAAGCCGAAATTCCAGGGGTCCACAACCGCGCCGCAATTGCGGGACGAGGCAGCGACGGAGGCGAGCCCGTTCTAGCGATTAAAATCCACTCCTAACGCGGCGTCGTAACGAGACGACGAAATGCCAGATGCTCCAACCGAGGGCGTCTCCTTTTTCGATCGCTGCAGAAACCGTTCGCCGATGTTTTGGCTATTCATCGCGCTGCTGCTCAGCTTGAACGGTTTATACGATTATTACAATCCGCGCGGGATTGTGATTGATGTTATTGTCGTGATCGTTTCCACTACTTCGCGCCGGCGCTTGGCGCGTAGCCTGTGACGCCCAGCTGCCAGAAGAGGAACGAAAGCTCGTCGGCTAATTCGATGTCGTGCTGGGATTTGGTGGAGCCAATCCCGTGGCCGGCGTCGTAATCCACGCGCAGCAGAACGGGCTTGCCGCTGCTGGTTGCGGCCTGCAGGCGCGCCGTCATCTTGGCGGCTTCCCAAGGCGCAACGCGCGGGTCGTTCACGCCGGTAGTCAAAAGGACCGCGGGATAAGGCGTATTGGCTTTGACATGCTGATACGCGTCCATCGCAAATAGTCCTTTGAATCCGTCCGGCTCCGTCGTCGTTCCGAACTCCGGAATATTTGCCGGACCGCTGGCCTGGGTTTCGGCACGCAGCGCGTTCGTATCACCGACGCGAATCAGCGCGGCTCCAAACATTTCGGGGCGTTCGGTGATGGCGCGGCCGATGGTGATTCCTCCGGCGCTGGTTCCCTCCCCTGCCAGGTGAGCGGCAGAAGTATATTGGTGTTCGATCAGGTATTCTCCACCGGCGAGAAAATCGTCAATGGTGTGCTGCTTGGTCAGCTTTTGTCCCGCCAAGTGCCAGTCCTCTCCGTACTCACCGCCGCCACGCACGTGCGCGAAGGCGCGCACGCCGCCGCGCTCCAGAAACGCCAGGATTGTGGGATCGAAATACGGATCGTAGTTGATGCCGTAGGCGCCGTAACCGGTGAGCCACGTGGGATGCGATCCATCGAGAACCAGACCGCGTTTATGAATGATCGAAAGCGGAATCATGGTGCCGTCGGCGCTTTTGGCGTTTACCTCTTCGGATTCGATTTGGGAGTAGTCGACAGGGGAAGGCAGCACGAGCGCGGTGTCGGTGAGCTTTTCGGTTTTTGCGTCCAGCGAATACCACAACGGAGACTTGGTCCAGGAGGTGAGCTCAAGCCAAGCGCCCGATTCAGTCGGAGTAGTGACCAGCGATTGAATCGCGCCATAGAACGGCAGCTTGATCGGTTGAAGGCTGCCATTGCCGTACGGCAGGCGGCGTAGACGGCCGATACCGCCATCTAGATCCTGGATGTAGAGTGCGTCGGCGGCGGCGCTTATGCCAGTGATGACCACTTCGCTTGCAGGCGCCACGACTGTGGCGTGAGCTAGATCGGGAGCGCTGAGACTGGTGCGCAAAACCTTATAGCGCGATGCATCCTTGTGGGAGAGCAGAAAAATTTCTCCAGCGTGCAGATCGAAGCCGGTGACGTCATCGGTCTGGTCCGCGACTTTCTTCCAGGTTGTTCTTGCGCCCACATTCGCATCGAAGGGTACGGCATAAACATCAATCTCGCGTTTCACGCCGTGGATGACCAGCCCAAGCACAAAATCCGGAGCGCCCGGCGAAAAGGCTACTGCCGGAAAATCGTTCTCGTCCACTTTCACGGCGGGATTCGCGCCGAAGCCGAAGACCAGTGGCTCGCTTTCCGGATCGCCTCCCAGAGTGTGACGGTACACCTTCAGCTTTTGATATATCGCGGTGGGAGGCGAGTCGGGAGCGAGCTTCTGCTGGCGCGTGTAGAAGAAAGTCTTGCCATCGGGCAGCCAGCTGGGGGAACCAAACTGGGCGCGATCAATGGTGTCAGGGAGCACCTTGCCGGTGGAGCTTTGCAAAACGTGCAGGACGCTTTCTTCCGAGCCGCCCAGTGAAATTCCGTAGGCGACGTAAACGCCGTCGAGCGAAGGCTGGAAATAATCAATGGAGTAGTGTTTGCCGTCGGCGGTGGTCATTTTTTCAGTGTCAACCAGCAGGCGTTCCGGCGAGGTGAGCGTGTCGCGCACGAAGAGCTTGTGATTGTCGGAGCTGGGCTCCGTCTTGTAATAAAAATAATGGCCGCCCCAGACTTGCAGCGCGGAAACCGTGTTGCCGGCGTTGTCAAGAGATTTGATGCGGGCAAGCAATTCATCGCGGCCGGGAATGCGGGCGAGCAAGGCGCGGGTGTAATCGTTCTGCGCTTTCATCCAGGCGACGACTTCCGGGTCGGAGGTGTTCTCCAGCCAGCGATAGGGATCGACGACGTTCGTGCCAAAGTAATTGTCAATCACCGCGCGCACGGGAGTTTTCGGTACTTCCGATTGCGCGAAGGCCACCGCCGGTATGAGTAACAGGAGCGGAAGCACGATGCTGAAGAATCGTCGCATGAAGTTGTCCTTAGCGGTCAGGAAGATGGTTGGCAGCCTAAGACCATAGCGTGAAATTGCGGATGCGCTCAAGTTCTTTGTTGCAACCACGCGCAAGTGTCCAGATCTGAGTTGTTGGCCGAGTCCCGGATAGAAGCACCCGAGCAGACGGAGATCGTTTGCGAGCGCGCCGCAGCGAGATTTCCTGCGTCAGTGGCGGCGCGCGGCTATTCGTAGCGCAGCGCGACCATCGGATCGAGTTTCATGGCACGGCGCGCGGGTGCATAGCAGGCCCAGAAGCCGATGGCTGCGAGTAGCAGCGTCGCCGTCAAGTATGTGAGCGTATCGGTGGGGCTGACTCCCACCAGAATTGTAGCCATCGAGCGCGTGAGCGCCCACGCTAGCACCGTGCCGGAAAGCACGCCCACAATCACCAGCGCCAATCCTTGTTGCAAAACCAGATGCAGAATATCGCGCCGTCCAGCGCCTAACGCCATGCGGATGCCGATCTCGTGCGTGCGCTGGCTTGCGGCGAACGAGACGACGCCATAGACGCCCACCACGGCCAATGTCAGCCCCAGGAATCCCATGGCTGCGGCCAGGATCGCGCCGATTTGGAAGATGAAATATCCGTTTCCGCCAGCGAGCGATTGGCGCATCGTTTGTACATCTGACACCGGCATGTTGGCATCGAGTGCGCGAACTTCGTTCTGCATCTGCGCGATCATGCTTTCGGGCGGAAGCGACGAGCGCACCTGCAAGGTTCGGTACGCGGTGTAATTCTGCGCCATCGGAACAAAAAAGAACGGCTTCTTGTCCCAGCCGATGAATATGTATTTTCCATCTGCCGCCAATCCCACGACTTCGACGAAGGGGCCGGTGGCACCCTTCATGCTGAAGCGCTTTCCGACAGGATCCTGGTTAGGCCAGAATTGCTGCGCCATGCTCAGATTTACGACCGCGACCAGCGGCGCCTTGTCATTGTCATTTTCGTGGAACGCGCGTCCGCGCAGCAGCGGGATGCGCATGGTGTCGAAATAAGGTTCATCCACATGGTTGTAAATCACCAGCGGAGGGGGCTGGCCGGGCGTGGGCGGTTGCCCTTCGACGTAAACCATGCTGCCGTCTTGCACCGGTCCCATGGGCACGCTGAAAGCTAGACTCGCCGATTGCACCCCGGGCATGACGCGGACCCGGGCTTCGAGGTCGTGATAGAACGTCCTGGTGCGGGCCTCGTCATAGCCTACTTCGCGCGGGTCCAAGGTCAAATTCAGCACGTGGTCGGCCTCGAATCCCATGTACGCGTGTTGCGCGCGCATCAGACTGCGCACGAATAATCCGGCGACGATCAAAAGCACCAGCGAGCCTGCTACCTGCGCAACTACCAGCACGCTCCGCAGACGATGGCGGCTGACTCCTGCTGTATCGCTTCTGCCGCCGCTCTGCAGCACGCTGTTGACGTCCGTTCGCCCCGCGCGCAATGCCGGCCACAAACCGACGACCGCGCCGGTGACCAGAGCTGCGGCCATCGCGTATGCGAATACGCGCCAATCAAAGCCAAAATCCACCCGGATGGGAAGTCTCCCGGCTGGCAAGATTGCGCCAATCGCTCCGCTGGCCCACACTCCCAGCGCCAGTCCACCGACCCCGCCGAATAGGGAGAGCATGACGCTTTCAGTGAGCAGCTGACGGATCAGCCGCCAGCGATTGGCTCCCATGGCCGCGCGGATGGCCATTTCGCGTTGCCGCATGGTCGCGCGCACCAGCAGAATATTTGCCACGTTCATGCAAGCCAGCAGCAGCACCAGCGCCGCCAACGCCAAGAACACGCCGGCGATGAAGGGAAGCAAATTACTGGCAAACGGCGAAGGGCGCGCCAGTCTCTCCGGGATAATCCGGACCGTAATTCCGACGTCCGTTGCGGGATACTGCTGCGCTAGCCGCGCCGTCACCACGTCCAGCGAACTCTGCGCTTGCTTCAGGCTCACGCCCGGTCTTAGCCTCGCCAGCACAATCAGCGAGCGAGCGCCGCGGTCAGTCCAGAACGTGGCCAGATCCTCGGCGGGCTGTAGGTTCAGCGGGACGTAGCCGTCCGGGTTCAAGGCGAATTGGGTGCCCTGAAATCCCTTCGGCGTTACGCCAATAATTGTGGCCTCCCGGCCGTCAAGCAATGCTTGCTTTCCCACGACGGCGGGATCGCCGCCATACTGCTTCTGCCAGAAGTCATAGCCCAGCACGATGTACGGATCGTTGCCGCCGGCTTCTGCTTCCGCCGGAAGGAACAGTCGCCCCAGCGCCGGCTGCACGCCCAGGCCAGAAAAATAATTTCCGGTCACGTAGGAATACACGAATTGATTCGCCTTGCCTTCGTAGCTCAGCCCTCCGAAATTGATTTGCGAAGCGAACACATCGGAAAACGCATCGGACTGTTTACGCAAATCAACAAGTTGGGAATAGGAAAGCTGGAAAATTCCCAGCGTGTCGCCCTGCGCCTGCCCGGCCAGCACCATGATCTGTTCGGGCGATTTCACGGGCAGCGGACGAAACAGAATTCCATTCACGATGCCGAAGATCGCGGTGTTCGCGCCAATGCCCAGCGCCAGCGTGAGGATCACGATCACGGTCAACATGGGCGACTTCCCGAGCATCCTGAGGGCGTAACGGACGTCTTGCCAGAGCGTGGCCATGAAGGTGTCTCCTCTTTTCTTAGCTATGGATAAGCACGTGTTCAACCCTCGCGCGATAGTTCCGATCTATATGTTGGGAAGCGACTTACGGCTCGCGAGCGGGGCCAAGCGGCCGCTACGATGAGCGATTCCGAAACGCGGCGTGGCGAAAACGGACACTTGATTTAGAAGGTAATTCCCTTGTTTGTGCCGCGAACCAGGCGATGTGGACTGACGTGCGATTTGACCGCGCGTTGTTTCCTCCGCTAGCATGACTGCGTCTGCGCGCACGCCATGGAAGCCATCAAACACGTCATCGTCGGGACTGCCGGGCACATTGACCACGGCAAATCCTCGCTTGTCGAGGCGCTTACGGGCACGAATCCCGACCGGCTGGAGGAAGAAAAGCGCCGGGGCATCACGTTGGATTTGGGATTTGCGTTTCTTACGCTCGAGGGCGTGCGGCTGGGTTTGGTGGATGTGCCGGGGCACGAGCGGTTTGTGCGCAACATGCTGGCGGGAGCCGGCGGGATTGATCTGGTGCTGCTGGTGATCGCGGCGGACGAGGGGATCAAACCGCAGACACGCGAACATTTTGAAATTTGCCGGTTGCTGGGAATTCCGCGCGGAGTTATCGCGATTACGAAATCCGATCTGGTTGATGCCGACTCGCTGGGACTAGTGCGCATGGAGATCGAAGAATTTGTGCGCGGATCGTTTTTGGAAGGCGCGCCGATTTTGCCGGTAAGCGCGCGCCGTGGCGCGGGGCTGGAGGAGCTGAAGGATGTGTTGCGGCGTGCGGCGCAAGCGGTGGCGGCGAAGGACGCGACACAACATTTTCGTTTGCCGATTGATCGCTCGTTTGCGATGAAGGGATTTGGCACTGTGGTCACGGGGACGCTGATTTCCGGCGCGGTGAAAGTGGAAGACGAAGTAGAGCTGTATCCTGCGCGGAAACGGCTGCGCGTGCGCGGGCTGCACTCCGGTGGCCAGCAGATCGAACGCGCCGTCGCGGGGCAACGCACCGCTGTTAATTTGGCGGGAATCGAGCACGAGGAAATCACGCGCGGGATGGTGCTGGCGCCCGCGGGCTTATTCGAAGCGACGCAGCGAGTGGACGCGCGCGTCACGCTGCTCGGTTCCGCGCCGCCGCTGAGACATCGCGCGCGCGTGCATTTTCATCAGGGCACGGCGGAAGCGATCGCGGAAGTGATTCTGCTGCATGAAGGCGCCGGTGAACTGGCGGAGGGCGGCTCGGCGTTCGCGCAATTGCGGCTAGATAAGCCATTGCTGCTGCTTCCCGGGGACCGCTTCATCTTGCGGCGCTTTTCGCCGGTGGAGACGATTGGCGGCGGCACGGTGCTGGACGCGCGCGCGCCGCGGCACAAACGCAAGGATGCGGCCGTCGCGCCGTTTTTGGGCGTGCTGGAATGCGGCAAGCGCGAAGAAATTCTGGGCGCGTTGGTGGAAGCGACGCCGCGCGGACTGACGCTGGCGGAATTATTGGCGCGCACGGGTTGGATCGAATCGGAGACGCGGGCGACGGCGGAAAAATTGGCGGCCGCGAAACGCGTCAGAATGCTGGGAAGCGCGCCCATCGTGGTGGCGCCCGCGCAAGCCGTCACGGATAGCGCCGCTGCGATTCGCAAGGCCGTCGAGACTTTTCATCGCGCGAACCCGCTGCTGCCGGGAATTCCGAAACAAGAATTGCGTGGGAAGGCAGGGCGAGCGCGCGCGGAAATTTTCGAAGCGGCGCTGAGCGATCTGGTGGCCGCACGTGCGCTCGCGACTGCTGGCGACCTGGTGAGTCAGGCGGGGCGCGAAATAACTCTTTCGACTGAAGAAACACGCGCGAAGGAATTGATCGAGCGCGAATTCGAGAGCGCCGGGCTGACTGTGCCGGGATTTGCCAGTGTGCTGGCGAAGCTACCGGTGGACGCGGCGCGCGCCCAGAAAATTCTGCAAATCCTGCTGCGCGAAAAAGTGCTGGTGAAGATCTCGAGCGACCTGGTGTTTCACCGCAATACGCTGCTGAAGCTGCGCGAAACGCTGACAAAATACCGCAAGGAACGCGGCGCGCGTCTGCCAATCACTGTATTCAAGGAACTTACGGGCATCACACGCAAATACGCCATCCCGCTGTTGGAGCACCTGGACCGCGAGCAGGTTACGCGGCGGGCGGGGGACGAGCGTGTTATACTTTGAAGCATAGGGGTCTGAAAGGCGCATTCGAAGCAGCCGCGAGGTCGTGAGCTGCGATTTGGCATCCAGAAAAGTCTGGAAGGCAGGTGAATTATGGAAGCATTAAGCCCGTTTCATTTGATTATTATTCTCGCGGTGATCGTGCTGCTCTTCGGCGGCAAGAAGATTCCCGAGGTGATGCGCGGTCTGGGTGAAGGCATCCGCAACTTTAAGGATGGCATGAATTCCCCGCATCCGACTTCGCCGAGCGCGAATCCGCCGGCAAATCCTCCGGCTGCTGCACCGACGGTGCCGCCGACGCCCACAGCGACGGAAGAAAAGAAGTAACTGCGCAGCTGTACGGCGCGCAATTTGAATGTAGAGGTTTTTTGACGGCGGTCCCGCTTCGCGGGAGCGCCGTTTTCTTTTTGGGCCGCGATCTCTACGTTGCGCCGTCTTCCTTCCAGCCGAGTGATTGCAGGGTGGTCCAAAGGCGCGAGAGGGGCAAACCCAGCACGTTGAAATAGCAGCCTTCGATGCGCGTGGCAAATCTTCCGGCGATGCCTTGGATCCCGTACGCTCCGGCCTTATCGAGTGGTTCCCCGGTCTGAATGTACGTTTCCATTTCCTCTTCCGACATTTTTAGGAATTCCACGCGCGTTTTTTCTACGTGCAGAGCTTCTTTGGCGGCCGGAACGTTTATCACTGACAATGCGGTGAGTACTTCGTGAGTTTTTCCGCTAAATAGCCGGAGCATGCGGCGCGCGTCTTCGGCGTCTCTCGGCTTCCCGAGAATTTGACCTTCCGCCAAAACGATTGTATCCGCGGCAATCACAATCGCGCGTTCACGATCTGCGCGTGCTGGTTCGGCGATAGCGCGCGCTTTGGCTTGCGCGACGCGGCGGACGTAATCCTCCGCGGCTTCGTGCGGCTGGCGCGTTTCGTCCACATCCGCGGGGCGGATTTCGAAAACAAAGCCGGCGTTGCGGAGCACTTCTGCGCGACGTGGAGACGAGGATGCGAGGATCAATCTCATCGTGGGCCTCTGATTTTGATCGGCGGCTTAGCGGTGCGCGGCACCGGCTCGCAGGCGGCCACAGCTGTGGCTTTCTGCCATCCGAACAAGCGCGCCAGTTGCACGGGTGTTGCATTCAGATGCCATTCGCAGAATTTCGAGGCCAGTTTCTTGCGCGCATCCTCCGGTGAAATTTGTTGCGCCGCCACTGTCTGCTGCGGAAAAGCGCGGCAGGCTAATTCGTAACGGCCGGAAGCCCACGCGTTGGTTTCCTGCTCGGCGCCGAAATGAACCACTAGGAGCATGCACTGTAATTCCAGAATCGCGCGTTTGAAGCGAATGTTGCCCGCCTTGGTGTCCATCTTGCATGCGTTGCGCAGTTCCAGAGTCGCGAGCGGCCCGTGCTCCTCCAACGCTTCCCAGACGATGCGCGCGTCATCGCGGATGCGCCCCTCGGAATAAAACCGCTCGAAGTCACCGGGCGCAACGGCAGAGTCGCGCATGGCCAGGAAATGCGGCAAGAACTTGAGCGAAATGATCGTGCCGCGCCCGCGAAAATATTTGGCGTAAAAGGCGCGACGGCGGCGTGGTAGCTCGTCTTTCCATCGCCACACCATACTGGAATATTTGTCCCACTTCCATTTGCCGTGCAGGCCGCGCCGCGTCACGGCGTAGTAGAGCGACGGCAGAGGCGTGTTCTTCACCGGGAACAGCATGCAATAGCCGGTTGCGTCAATGAACTTCACGGCTTCGGCTAGCGTGAGGACGCGCCGCGGCCAGCGGATTTCGTTTTCGAGCGTGGCGTGGTGGCGCATTTCGGCAACAAAAAAACTAACACATGTTAACGCCGGCCACTGGCAACAATCGCGCCCGCTGGGCGGCGGTACGATGCCGTCGGCGAACGGATCACAATCACACGCCGCGAGACCTGTACGACCGTACAGGTTGTAGCTGTGCAACGGGGCCGTGGCGGATTGTACGCAGGCAAACGTGTCCGGCGTGGCGGCGGGTAGCGAGATAGTCTAGGCTTGTGGAGCTGATTGTGTGCTGCAGGTTTGCTTCGCGGTTGGCTGGCAGCGGGATTTCGAGACTTGGCAGCAGAACTCCTGCAAATAAGCGAGAAAAGCAAAAATGGGTTTCCTGTTCTACGCGAGCTTTGTGAGATTTGTGCTGGAAGGCGGCTACGGCCACGTGCTGGCGGAGCGCGCGCGTGTGTGGATGAAGGCTGCCGGCATCGTGCCACCGGAGCAGTAGAAGCACTTTCGAATCACCGAGTAACAAAGGCGGGGTTGCAGGAAACCGAGGACCAAACCGATGCAGACGCACAGAGAAGCGCGCGGGGGACGGGGAGTGGATGTGCGCACGCCGGAAATGCTCGGCACGCTGGCGACGCACGCGCCGCTGATCGAAGAATTTCAGTTTGTGAAATTCCGCGTGGAGGGCGAAGTGGCCCATCTGCGCCTGGATCGCCCCGACCAGAATCTGCTGAACGAGCGGATGCTGATGGAAATCGCGGCGGGAATTAATTCCGTCAGCGAAAAGCGGCAAGTGAAGCTGGTGCTACTGGATTCGGCGGGCAAGACTTTTTCCGGCGGAATCGAGTTGGGAGAATATACGCAGCGGCGCGTGTTCCAATTGCTCGACGCATTTCACAGCGCGTTTGCAGCGATGATGGACACGTCGAAGCCGGTGATCGTGGTGGTGAACGGCCCTGCGTACGGCGGCGGCGCGGAACTGGCAGCGCTGGGCGACCTGGTGATTGCGACGCCCAACGCGAAGTTTGCGCAGCCGGAGATTAAGTTGGGAGCTTTTCCTCCGCTGGCCGCGGCTGTACTGCCCTACATTCTGGGCCCGAAGATGGCGATGGAGCTGGTGCTGACCGGCGAAGCGATGACCGCGGAACGCGCGCGCGAAGTGGGCCTGGTCAATTTTCTGGTGCCGGAAGACAAGTTGGTGGACAAAGTGAACGAGATTATCGGGCGCGTGACGGCGCAGTCCGGTCCCGTGCTGACCATGGCGAAAAAGGCGATACTGGGAAGTTTGGGATTGCCGCTGCGCGAGGGCGTGCGCAATTCGATGAAGGTTTTCCTGAACGAGCTGGCCGACCTGGAAGATTCGCAAGAAGGTTTGCGCGCGCTGGTGGAAAAACGCGCGCCGAAGTGGAAGAACCGTTAACAACTTGTACGCCGATGTCGTCCCGTTCGCCATACGACTCAACGTCTTTCGCATTCATTCCCAATAGAAATCATCGCAGCACGCAAAATCAGCTTCGGCGTGCGAGCAGCCGTCGGATTGACAGCAAAAGCGTGGGCGCTTACACTCGCGAAGGACAACTTAGCTGGCTCGGGGTAGCCTTGCGGGCATGATCATCGGCTCGCAGGTAAAAACTGAAATCGGTCACGATGGATTTCAATTTTTAGGGAAGGCCGTGAAAATCGGCCACGGTCCCGCCACTGTAATCGGCTGTCGCTGGGATGCGCGCTGGTTTTTCGCAGCGTGCCCGGTGGCAGGCTCTTCGAATCCGCCACAGGCGGATTCGAAGCGCAAACGAAAGTCAGGGAACCTACCCGAGCTGGTCGAAGCTGACACTCTCCGCGCGAGAGAGTGTGGCGAGACGCCTCGCTCTATTCGCGAGGCTTTTTTATTGCACGGGACAATTTTTTGACGGCGACCAAAATACGACAACGGTTTTTTGCCATCACGCTCACGTTGGCTTGTGGTGTGTTTGCGTGCAGCATACAAGATGCCCGCGCCGCCGCAACGCAGTCACAACAGAATACGACGACGCCCACAGATCCCGCGGCACAAACAGCGGTGAACAAGCGCGCCGTGAAACAGGTGACGGATGAAACCGGCCGGCGCATGGCGATTCCGCTGAATGTGCAGCGTGTGGTGAGCCTGGCGCCGAACTTGACGGAAACAATTTATGCACTGGGCTTGGACGGCAAGCTCGCGGGCGACACGACATATTGCGACATTCCGCCGGCGGCGAAGGAAAAACCGCACGTCGGCTCGCCGCAGGAGCCGAGCCTGGAAGCGATCGTTGCGATGCATCCCGACCTGGTGCTGGCGAGCACGTCCATCAACCGCGCCGAAACAGCGGACGCGCTGCTGAAGCTGGGCGTGCCGGTGTACACGAGCGATCCACACACAATGACCGGCATGTTGAGTTCCACCGAGGTGATGGCGGATTTGCTGGGCGCGAGCGAGCAGGGCGCGAAACTGGTCGCAGAGTCACAGGAGCGCCTGGATGCGCTGCACACGACGCTGCAAGACCGGCCGATGGCGCACGTGCTGTTTGTGGTGTGGGAAGATCCGCTGATTTCGATCGGCCAAAATACTTTTATCGCGGACGCGCTGCGCTGGGCCGGGGCGGAATCCATTATCGTCGCCAGCCAAAATTGGCCGCACGTGAGCATGGAAGAAGTAGTGCGCCTCCAGCCCGAATACATCATCCTGTCGCCGGACCATCTGGAGGCGGAGACGCACCAGCAAGCCAACAATTTGCGCGGACGGCCGCCATGGAGCGAGCTGCGCGCCGTAAAAGCCGGTCACGTAGTAATGGGCAGCGACGAATTCACGCGGCCTTCGCCAGGACTCGTGGATGCGATCGAATCACTGGCGCGCGAATTGCATCCGGAAGCTTTCGCGCCGAAAGCGGAAAATAGAAAATTGGAAATCGAAAGCAGCGCGCGCTTTTACGCGACGTCAACGGTGGCGGCGGAATCACTGCGAGGGTGCGGCACATGCGCCCGCTGACCCCCAAACGGATCCTGGCGATTTGCGCGATGCTGGCAGCTATTCTTTTTGTGGTGGTGGTGATTTCGCTGCGCGTGGGCGCTTATCCCATCAGCATGCGGGACATCGTAGTCACCTTGTACAACGGCGCCGTCGGCAACGGCGATGCGTCGGAATTCAGCCAGGTGATTTTCGGGTTGCGCTTGCCGCGCATTGCTTTGGGAATTCTGGTGGGCGCGTCGCTCTCCACTTCCGGCGCCGGATTTCAAGCGCTGCTGCGCAACCCGCTCGCCGATCCTTACGTGCTGGGAGTTTCCAGCGGCGCGGCGCTCGGCGCGATGCTCAGCTTGATTATTGCGCCGCACACGGTGGGCGCGATTCAACTGGCCGCGTTCGTTGGAGCGGCGGCGACCATCGCGGCGGTTTATTTTCTAGGCAGGCGCGGCGGGCAACTGGATAGCGCGACGCTGCTCCTCGCGGGGATTGTGGCGGCTTCGTTCCTTTCCGCGATAATTATTTTTCTGCTGACGCTGGTGAATGGCCCGGGCCTGCGCAGCATGACGTTCTGGCTGATGGGCGATCTGACGGCGCCTCCGCCAACGCAGAATGTGCTGGGCTGGTTCGGTTTTCTCTATTTTGTTTTTGTGGTGGCGGCGGGAGCGATGTACACCACGTCGTCCGATCTGAATCTGATTCTCACCGGCGAGCAGGAAGCGGGGCACCTGGGCGTGAACGTGACGCGCGTAAAGCTGGTGGTGTACGTGGCCGCGTCGGTGCTCACCGGCCTCGCGGTTTCGGTGAGCGGCACAATCGGATACGTGGGCCTGCTGGTGCCGCACGTGATGCGCATGCTTTTCGGCACGGATTACCGGCTGCTGATTCCCACTTCCGCGATTGGCGGCGCGATTGTGATCGTGCTGGCGGATACGTTGGGGCGCACGATCGTTGCGCCAACGGAATTGCCGGTCGGAGCAATGACGGCGCTGGCCGGCGCGCCTGTATTTATTTACCTGATGCGCAGGAGAATTCGATGAACACCGGCGCGGAGAACGGAACTTCGTTCGCGCAGCAGCCCGTACCGTTTGCGCCTCCCAAGCGCGTGCGCTTGAAAGTCGAGCAGGCCAGTTACGCTTATTCGGCGACGGACCGCTCGGCGCCGAAATTCACGCTAGGCCCGGTGAGTTTCGAAGCGCAGCAACGCGAACTGGTAGCGATTCTGGGCCCGAACGCCAGCGGCAAATCCACGCTGCTGAAATTGCTGGCGGGATTGATCAAGCCGTTGTCCGGCCGCGTGGAAGTGGATGGCACAGAAGTGAGCGAGCTTGAGCTGCGTACGCGTGCGCAGCAGATCGCGCTGGTGTCGCAGGAAAGCGAGCTGCTTTTTCCGCTACGTGTGTGGGAATACGTGCTGCAGGGGCGCTATCCCTATGGCAAAAGATTGCGATTTGAATCCGACGAAGATTGCCTGATGGCCGGAAACGCGCTGGCGCAGGTGGGCGCCGATGCGTTGCGCGACCGCTGGATGCAGCAGCTTTCCGGCGGCGAGAAACAGCGCGTGATTCTGGCGAGGGCGCTGGCACAACAACCTTCGCTGCTGTTGCTCGACGAACCCACGCAGCATCTCGACATCGGCGGCAAAGTGGAATTGCTGCGGCGGCTGCGCCGGCTGGCCGATGAAAATCGCTACACCGTGGTGGTGGTGACGCACGAATTGAATTTGGCCGCGGAATTTTCGGATCGCATCGCGCTGCTGCACAAAGGCAAATGCCTGCGCATCGGAGAACCCGCGGAAGTGTATCAGCAGGATGTGCTGGAGGAAGTGTTCGAAGCGCCGCTCGAAGTAGAGATGCGCTCGAGCGGGCGTCCGCGCGTGATTCTGCGCGGGAGCCACTAGCTTTTTAAGCAAGAAGCGGCGCGTGTGGAACTTTCACGGCGCCGTCCACAATCACCAGAGACTCCGCGCACGGGAAGACGGTGAAAAACCGTCGCCGCCGCGCGACTGTAAGGCGGAATTTTTCAGCGCGCACCACTGTCTGAAGCAAGGAATCGCAGCAAGCCCGCGATTCCGAGTGAAGGATGGGAAGGCCGCGCTGCTGCCGGGATTTCATCTTCGTTTTCAGTGATGAATTCGCGGCAAGCCGCCAAGCCAGGAGACCGGCGGAGTCTCAATCCGGATACGCAGGCGCCTGAGGAGGCGCGTGCGTCGTTTGGACAACCTTCAGCTCCCGCGCGAGAGGGAGAGGGGGAAAAATGAGACTGCGCTCCGCCGTTTTGTATTTCGCTTCCTTATTTTTACTTTTGACCTGCAGTGCCCACGCACAAACTCCCAATGCTTCCGCAAGCGGTTCCGCGATCGCGACTGGTTCGACGCATGATCAACAGGACGCCGCGGTTTCCGGCACGGTTTTCGATCCTGCCGGGCAAGCCGTACCTGGAGCCCGCGTCACCCTTCTCTACGCGATGGCCCAACTGGAAACGCGAGAAACAAATGCGCAAGGGAAATACAACTTCGCAGGTTTGCGTGCGGGAAAATACCAAATCCTGGCCGCGATTTCGGGCTTCGACCAACTGCCAGTGAATATTGACGTACCGGCCGGCGAAAAGCGCGTCAGCGATCTCCATTTGAAATTGAGCGCGCAACGAGATGTAGTGGTTGTCTCCGCCGCGCCTGGCGGCGCACTCACTTCACAAATTGCGTCGTCGCTAAGCGTGGTTTCCGCAGATGAGATTGACGATCGCGGCGCGCAAACCGCGCTGGACGTATTGCGCGGACTTCCGGGAACTGAAATCAATCAGTCCGGAGGCCGTGGAACGGTTACCAGCGCCTTCATTCGCGGCGGAGATTCGGACTACAACCTGGTGATGATTGACGGAATTGAGTTGAACGATTTCGGCGGCGGGTTCGATCTGTCGCCGCTGCCCGCTGAAGGAGTGGAGCAAATCGAAGTGATACGCGGTCCGGAGAGCGCGCTGTACGGATCAAATGCCGTAGCTGGCGTGATCAATATCGAAACAATTCGGGGCGATGGTCCGCCGCATTTTTCCTTTTTGGGCGAAGCGGGCAGCTTGTACACCTGGCGGTTGGCGACCACCGGAGCCGGATTGAACAAGGGATTCAGCTGGGCGTACAGCCTGTCGCGTTTGCAAACCAGAGGACAAATTCAGAACGACGGCTACCGTGATCAGAGTTCCACGGTGAGCCTGGGCTATTCACGCTCGCCGCGCCGCAAATTCAACGTGAATGTCCTCGGCTACAACGGGGTGGTGGGGCTCCCAGGCCCCTGGGGCTCGGACCCGGACGGATTATTTCCTGGGCGCGACCCGGCCAGTCACCAGAACCAAAATCTCTTCGGCTACCAGGCACAGGAAGTCGAACAGTTCTCTTCGCGCTTCCAGCAGGTCACCACGGTGAGCGTTTCCACGGACCGGATCACTTTCTTTTCGCCGTCGGAAGGCAATTCGTTCACCAATAATCTGCGCGTGGTGGCCAATACCAGGAGCGAGATCGCGATTTCTTCCAGAGACACGCTGGTGGCGGGATTCGAATACGACCGCGACCAGTACAAGAATCTTTTTGTGGAAGGGACCAACGACTTGCCGTTTCTGCTGGGGCGCAATAGCTATGCGTTCTTCGCGGAAAACCGCTGGAATCCCTCCGATCGCTGGTTCATCAACGTGGGATTGCGCGTGGACGACCTTCAAACCGATTTCGTTCCGGTCAATTTAGACGAAGGTCAGCCCGGAATTCCCGCCAATACCCTCGCCAAGGTGACCCCGCGGATTTCCGCCGCCTATGTGGCGCGGCAAGGAGATGGCGACGGCTTTTTCGGCGGCACGCGCCTGCACGCCAGTTTTGGAACCGGCTTCCGCGCGCCAGACGGATTCGAACTGGCGTTTACAAATAATCCCGCGCTGAAGCCCGAGGAAAGCATCAGTTACGATGCGGGCATCGAGCAACGCATGGCGCACGACCGCGCGATTCTGGACGTCACTTACTTCTATAACAAATTCAGGGATCAGATCGTGTCCACCGGCAACTTGCCCAGCAATTTCGATTCGGAGAACATCGGAAAGTCGCGAGCCTACGGCCTGGAAACGACCATTCGCATTCATCCGATTCAGTCGTTGGAATTTTCAGGCTCGTACACCTGGCTGAATACGGCGATCCTGGCCCTGGACGGCTTTACGGAACCCGTCGATCCGTTCTCCGACGGCGAACCATTGCTTCGTCGCCCGCGCAACGCCGCTGGATTCAACGCGACTTGGACGAAAAAGCGGTTGATGCTCAACATGAATGGAACAATTCGCGGCGCGGTGCTGGACGTCGAGCCGAATGATGGAACGTTCGCTTGCGAGTTGGGGCTTACCTGCCTCTTCCGAAATCACGGATATGAATTGCTGAACGCGGGCTTCGCGTACCAGCTGCCCAAGGGCATCGAAATCTACGGGCGGCTCAATAACTTCCTGAACCAGAGATACGAGGAAGCCTTTGGCTTTCCGTCCTTGCGGCTGAATTTCATGACCGGATTGAAGGTGGACCTGCCTCCGGGAGGCCGCCACGCGGAATAAATAGCAAACTGCGAAGATCCGACTGGCCAGGCCCGTCGCGTCGTTTTCGTGCGCGGCGGGTCGCGTCCCAGGTGGCCGTGGGTCCCGCCTGAAAGCAGGTTTTTCCCCAGAAGGACCTCAACGATTGTGACGGATGCTATAATTCTATATTCGCGGCGCACCGAGTGCCGCGCTGTGCACGGCACAATATGACCCGAGATACTCAGGAAGCAAATCGCCTGGCGCCCGAGATCATGGCCAAATATGAAGCCGTGATCGGTCTGGAGGTGCACGCGCAGTTGAAGACGCGCACGAAGGCGTTCTGCGGCTGCTCCACGCGCTTTGGCGGTGCGCCGAATTCCAATACTTGTCCAGTGTGTTTGGGACTGCCGGGAGCGCTACCGGTGTTGAATCGCCGGGCGCGCGAGCTGGCCATACGCGCAGCGTTGGCACTCGAATGCAAAATTCAAGAGCGCTCCGTTTTCGCGCGTAAGAATTATTTTTATCCCGACCTGCCCAAGGGCTACCAGATTTCGCAGTACGAGCTGCCGCTGGCGCTGGCAGGCTCGCTGGAAATTGAGGCGGAGGGCGTGCCCAAGCGTATTGGAATTACGCGCGTGCACATGGAGGAAGACGCGGCGAAAAATCTGCACGAAGGATTCGCGGATTCCGACCGCTGGAGCTACATTGATTACAATCGCTGCGGAACCCCACTGATAGAAATTGTTTCCGAACCTGATATTCGCACCCCCGCTGAAGCGTATTCATATTTGACGACCTTGAAGCAGGTGCTGGAGTACACCGAAGTGAGCGATTGCAACATGGAAGAAGGGTCGCTGCGCTGCGACGCCAACGTGAGCGTGCGACTGCGCGGCGCTCCGAAATTCGGAACGAAGGTGGAAGCCAAGAACCTGAATTCGTTCCGCTATCTGGCGCACGCACTGGAATATGAAATCGAGCGACAAATCGGCGTGATTGAGGCGGGCGGCACGGTGACGCAAGAAACGCGGCTGTGGAATGTCGCGGGCGGACGCACCGAGGCGATGCGCTCGAAGGAATTCGCGCACGATTACCGCTACTTTCCGGATCCGGATTTGCTGCCGCTGACGGCATCGGAGGCGCTGGTGGCGCGGGTTCGGGCTGCCATGCCGGAATTGCCGGACGCCAAGCGCGCGCGTTTCGTGAGCGAATATGGAATTGCTGAGTATGACGCCGGCGTGCTGACGGCTACGCGGGCGCTGGCCGATTATTTCGAAGCCGTGGCGCGCGCGGGCGCTCCGGCGCGCGCCGCAGCCAGCTGGATTTCCGTGGAGCTGCTGCGGCGATTGAAGGATGCCGGCAAGGAGATCGAGGATTGTCCGGTGGCGCCGACGGCATTGGCAGAGCTGCTTGCAATCGTCGAGCGCGGTGAAATCACGGCGGCCAGCGGCAAGAAAGTGTTCGCCACCATGTTCGATTCGAGGAAAAAAGCCGCGGAAATTATAGCATCGGAAGGCATGGCGCAAATTTCCGATACTGGCGCGATTGAAACAATTGCGCGCGCCGTGATTGCGAAGAGTCCGGACAATTTGGCGAAGTACCGTGCGGGAAGCGAAGGCGTTTTCAAATTTTTTGTGGGCCAGGTGATGAAAGAAACGCGCGGGCAAGCCAACCCGCAAATCGTGAATGAAATTCTGAAGCGCGTGCTGGCGGAGGCGTAGCGGCCGCGGCGCACGCGCGTGACGAAGCAACCGGTGCAAGCGCGGAAGGAGAAACATCGTGCTGAGAGAAGGGGAGCAGGCCCCGCATTTTGAAGTGTTGGCGGACGACGGGCGAAAAGTAACGCTCGCCGACTATCGCGGCAAGAATCTGATCCTGTATTTTTATCCGAAGGCGAATACGCCGGGGTGCATTCACGAAGCGAACGGCTTCCGCAACATGATCGCTGATTTTCAGGCGCAAAACGCGGAGATTGCGGGCGTAAGCGCGGACGACGTCGAGGCGCAGGCGAAATTCAGCAAGAAGCTGAATTTGAATTTCCCGCTGCTGGCCGACACCGAATTCGAAGTGATCGAAGCCTACGGCGCGCGGCGCATGAAGAGTTTTCTGGGCAAGACGTTCATGGGAATCGTGCGCACCACTTTCTGGATCGGGCCGGACGGCAAGATCGTGAAGATTTGGAATGGCGTGGTGCCGCGAGGGCATGCGGCCGAAGTCCTGACGGCCCTGCGCGGCGAGGAGCCGAACGGCAGCCGCGACGACGCCGAATCGGCGGCCGCTCCAACAAGTAAATCGTAAGCGAGATTGCGCAGCGCGCGCTGCCGGAAACTTGGCTCGCAACCCGCGCGGAGAATTCAGATGCTCAAAGCAGGCGACCAGGCCCCGGACTTCGCCGTGACCGACGACAGCGGCGTAACCGTCTCGCTGCAGGATTATCGCGACAAAAATCTGATCCTCTATTTTTATCCGAAAGCGAACACTCCCGGTTGAATCAACGAAGCGTCCGAGTTCCGTGACGCCCTGAAGCAGTTCGCGGAACTGAATACCGCCATCGTCGGCTGCAGCGGCGATTCCGTAGAATCACAGAAAAAATTCAAAGTGAAGCACAAGCTTACTTTTCCGCTGCTGGCCGACACAGAATTCGAAGTGATCGAGCCGTACGGCGCGCGGCGCATGAAGAGTTTCCTGGGAAAATCGTTTTTGGGAATCGTGCGCATGACGTACTGGATCGGTCCCGACGGCAAGATCCGCGCCGTCTGGGACAAAGTGACGCCCAAGGGCCACGCCACGGAAGTTCTGACCGCACTACGAGCGGAATGATGCTCCGGAGAGGACATCGGCCCTCCCCGGAGAACGCGCGTCGTCAAACCGGCGCGATTATTTGTGTTGGTATGCTGAGATTTTGCCGAGGTAATCGCGATGCGCGTCGCTAACCGTGAGGTTTGAGACCATTTCCCCCACCGCGGGGTTGTCCTTCATCGTGGCAGCCAATCGCGCGTAGGCCCGGTCCAGCGCTTCGCCGCTGGGATACACGACCGCGAGGGTGTACGACCCTTGCGGGTCGGTATGAATATCCTCGGTGTCGAAGTTGTACATCAATACGGTGCCGTCGGCGATTTCCGCGTCCAGCATCGGCAGAATGTATTTCTTCACATGCTCCGCAAACGCGTCGCCCTCGCCCGGCTTGGCCGTCCAACTGCCAACGCGGACGTAACCGGTGGTCGCTGAAGACGTCTTCCCGCCGTGGGCCATCGTGTGCAAGAACATATCCTTGTGCTTGGTGACGGAAGTGTAGGAGCCTCCGGTGGCGGGCGGCCGCAACGTCTCCAACGCCTTCAGAATTCCGGCGCGGCTGGTGGCCACAAAGAAATCCTCATGCGTGTAGCCGTCTTCAGTGTGCACGTAATTCGCGTCGCTGCCCCAGGCAATGATCGTTCCGTCCCCGACAAGGTGCTGCAAAGCTGCGTTCTGCTGATCGCGTTCCTTCTCAAACGCGCCCCACTGGCCGCGCGGCACATTCCATTCTGAAACGTACGTGTAATATGTTTGGTCCTGTGCCCCGGTCGGTGTCGCAATCAGGGCCGTACCTAAGGCCAGCGCAAAAGCGAATACCAAGACAATGCAAGTCCTCTTCAACATGCGTTTCCTCCTTGTGAAATCACTTGTGGTCGTGCTTGTGGTTGAGAAAATTCCAAAAACTAGCTGGTGAGGGGCGGTCCAGGGGGCCGGAGAAACTCGAAACAAAAATCGGGCTTGCAACTTACGACGCGCAACGCAGCCTAACGCCAGCGCTCGCGCATGTCAATCGCAATCGAGCCAAATACTTTCTCCGAATGCTGAACTATTCGTGCTGCGGCGTTTCATTTTGGTACTAAGCGGATCACAGATCTAACTACGAGAAGTTAAGCGCTCGTCTTTCCTTCCAGAAACTTCGACAGGCTTCCCGCGAAGTGCACGAAGTCGGCCGGCATCATAATTACAGTAGTGCTGTTATTCTCTGCACCAACTTCGGCGACCATCTGCATGCGGCGTAGCTCCAACGCCGCCGGGTTCCCCACCATCAACTGTGCTGCGTCGGCAAGTTTCTGCGACGCTTCCAATTCAGCATCGGCTTTGATGATACGGGCGCGTTTTTCGCGCATGGCTTCCGCTTCCATCGCCATCACGCGCTGCATGTCCTGCGGAATTTCCACATCTTTCATTTCCAGCAATTCGACGGTTACTCCCCAAGCGTTGGTATTCTCCAGAACATTTTTCTTGAGCAACGCATTAATCTTATCGCGCTCTTTCAGTACTTCGTCGAGGTCGTGCTGACCAATCACGTTGCGCAGGCTGGTCAACGCGACCTGTTGGACAGCCGCGCGGAAGTTTTCCACTGTGAGAACGGCCCTCTTGGGATCGCCGACTCGAAACCAAAGCACGGCGTTCACTTTCACCGTGACGCTATCACGTGTGATGGTCTCTTGCTGCTCGATGGGATTGGTAACGACGCGCAGGTCAATGCGGGTTTCGTTTTCAATTCCAAGCGGAATCAACCAGAACAGGCCCGGACCGCGAAGACTGTTGTAGCGCCCCAACCGAAATACGACTGCGCGTTGGTACTCGCGAGCGATGCGCAGGCCTGAGATAAAAATCGCGAACAGGATGAGGACAAATACCACGCCCAAGGGAATGCCCATGCCGTAAGCGTACTATGACTTGTTTGGCTTAAACGCTACTCGCGCATTCATTGCGACTAATCTGGCAACACTCCGGATTCTTTAGATCGTGACGCGGAAGGAGTCGCCGTCTGGCTCGATCAGCGCATTGTCAATCAAGCGCGTGTCTCCCATTTTGGCGGCTAGCAGGATGTAGCATGTGCCGCGCAGGCTGGCGATTGGCTCGAGCGTTTCGTTATCTACAATTTCGGCATAGTCGAGCGCGACGCGCGGGTCTAGCGCTAGCACGCGGCGCAGAGCAGCCAGCAAGCGGCTGACATCGCGCTCGCCTTTCGCGATCTCGTCGCGCACGGTTGCGAGTGACTGGGAGAGGGCTGCGGCAGCGCGGCGGTCTTCGCCCTTCAGATATACATTCCGCGAAGAAAGCGCCAGGCCGTCCGCTTCGCGCACGATGGGGCACACTACGACGCTCGTATCGAGATTCAGGTCCGTGGACATCTGGCGGATCAGGCGCGCCTGCTGCGCATCCTTGCGGCCGAAATAAGCGAAGCGCGGCTGCACGATTTCGAAGAGTTTCAGCACCACGGTGGTGACGCCGCGAAAATGTCCGGGGCGCGAACGGCCTTCGAGCCGGTCGCTCAGTCCTTCCACGACAACGGAGGTGCGAAAACCGGGCGGGTACATTTCCTGGGGCGACGGGGCAAAAAGATAATCCGTGTCGAGAGCTTCCAACGCAGCGCGATCTGCTTCCAGCGTGCGCGGATATTTATTGAGGTCTTCCGCAGGGCCGAATTGCTTGGGATTCACGAAGAGGGAGACGACCACCGGCGCGCATTCGCGCTGTGCCGCGCGAATCAGCGAAAAATGGCCTTCGTGCAGCGCGCCCATCGTGGGTACGAGGCCCAAAATGCGTTCCTGCGCCCGGGCTTCATGCGCAATTTGCTTCATCCATTCGATGGTGTGGATGGTTTCCATGGGAGTAGGCGGACGCGCGCGCTCAAACGAAATGGAGACGATGTTTCCGCACGCAGCAGCAGCGGCAGCAGCTAATGCGCGTCATGATTTGGCGGCTGCCTGTGCGGCACGCTCGCGATAGAACGTAATCAGGTCCGTGCCGATGGCTTTCGCGCCCAATTGCCGCAGCAGAGTGGTGACTTGCCCGCGATGGTACGTGCCGTGGTTCAGCAAGTGCTGCAGCATTTGCCACAGCGGCGCGGCTTGCGGGACTCCGGCTGTCGTCGCGTGGTGCACCACGCGCTGCACATCTTCCGCCGTGAGCGACGCGATGTAATCCATTAGGTCGCGATCAATTTCCGCCCAGCGAGCGCGCACGGAATCCACCGTCGCAAAATCCGCAGCGGGCGCGAAGGAATTCGGCGACCGGCCGTGCCAGCGTTCCAGCCACAGCCATTCCACCAGCATCAGGTGCACCAGCGTGTCGCGCACGGAGCGAAAGCTGGAGCCCATGTCGCGCGTGAATTGCTCCGGACTAAGCGCCGTGCAGGCGTCGAGCGTGCGATGGTTGGCCCAGGAGTTGAAATCGTATAGCAGACGAAAATCTTCCGCGTTCATTGGAAGCCCTCCCGATGATTTGATTTGGCGCCGGGCGGCGCACGGCATGCGTCAGGTTCGCTGGCGTGTCAGCAACTGTTCACGCACCTGCGCAGGCGAGTGAAACGATTCGGCATCCGACGGAAAATCGCCGCGGCGGACGTCCTCGCAATAGCTGGTGACCGCGCGAGAAATTTCCGCGGCCAGATTCACGTATTGCCGCGCGAATTTCGGCTTATGTCCAGGCGTAAGGCCCACCAGGTCGTGGAACACCAGCACCTGGCCGTCGCACTCCGGGCCGGCTCCGATGCCGATGGTGGGGATGTGCAGCTTTTCAGTAATGCGCGCGGCCAGATCGCGCGGCACGGATTCGAGCACCACGGAGAACGCTCCAGCGGCTTCCACGGCGCGCGCGTCGCGTTCGAGTTGGCGCACAGCGTCGGCCGTCTTGCCCTGTACGTGAAATCCGCCCAGCGCGTGAATGGATTGCGGCGTGAGGCCCACGTGGCCCATCACCGGAATTTCGGATTCGACCAGGCGCGCGATCAATTCAATGCGCCGCTCGCCACCCTCCACCTTCACCGCCTCCGCGCCACCTTCCTTCACGAGCCGCACGGCATTGCGCACGGATTCATCGAGCGAAACGTGAAAGCTGCCATAAGACATATCGGCGACGAGCAACGCGCGACGTGTGCTGCGCCGCACCGCGCGCGTGTGATGCACCATTTCGTCAAGCGTCACCGGCAGCGTGTTCTCGTAACCGAGCACCACCATGCCCAGCGAATCGCCGACGAGAATAATATCCACGCCGGCTTCATCGAGCAGCAGCGCGGTGGAATAGTCATACGCCGTCAGGCAGGTGATTTTTTGCTTGGTTTCGAAATGGCCTGCGAGGGAACGCGTCTTGCGGGAAAGTATGTCGGGCACGGTAACTTTGCCGTTGCCCGCACGCGGTGCAACACTCATTTGGACCTCCGGTGCCGCTCCCGGAAATCAGGATGCAGCCCATCACAAGCTTTGATGCTAGCAGAAGGCCGGCGGTTTCCGCAAAACTTTTATGCCGGAGGGGCGAAACTGCCGTATACAAACCGGTTACCGTGGCGCTGCCGATTTGCGTGTGGCGATCCTCGTGGAGTGCGCACACGACCACGGAAAAGTACGGTAGTGACTGCGGCTGCGCCGCTCTCCGCAGAAAGCGGCGCAGCCCTAGGGCAATCAGTCACGTCGAAAGACTAGTGATCGTGGTCGTGCGCGTCCCAGTCGTGCTCTGTGCGCCACTTATGAGCGTCTTCGTCCCACCACTTGTGCTCGGCGTTCCAGCAGCGCTCGCGTTGCGCCGCCAGTTCCTCGCGCCAATGAGCGGCTTCTTTGCTGTCCGGGCCCTTGTGCGCGATGGCCTCGTGCAGGTTGTGGTCAATTTTCGCGGTTTTGCTCTGGCAGTCGTCCGCGCGCACGGGCGTGGACGAAAATGCCAGGACACCGGCGAGTGCGGCCATCCCCATCGCTAGCTTTGCGGTGTTCGAGGTATTCGAACGATTTTGCATGGATGCTACTTCCTCCTGTTCAATTGAGTCTTCTCGATCGGATTACGATTTCACTTGCGGGCATCGAACACCCTGGTCAATGCCGACACCGGCGCTCGACGAGAAGACTACACCGCAGACGGAATCCTTCCAATAAGGTATTCGCCGTAGGGGATTGGCGCTAAGGCTGTAGAGGAAAAAACAAAGCTAGCAGGCACAGTGTCGCGCTTCAAACCTGCTACTTCACGCCTCGCGTTTCACGCTGGATGCCGCTGGAACGGGCACGGGAGGATGCTGCTCGACGCCGCGCCAGCCCACTGGCCTCCCCTGCACCGCTTCTTTCAGCGCGCGGAATAAAACCACATACATCATTTGCCTGTAATAAAAACGCTGCAAAATGAGTGGCGCCAGCAGAGTCCAATCCTCGTGTCTTTCCAGCGCGAAGGCGACGACGCAAGTGAACAGGTCAATCAACATGAACAGCGCGAAGAAAATCAACGAGCGCTCCACGTCCTGCAGCGTCCACAATTGCGGCAGTTGGGCGATGCGCAATTGCGCCAGGCCCCACAGCGCGATTGAGAGCAGAAACAGCAAATCAATCAGCGGAGAGACCAGCGGCAAAATAATCTGAAACATCACAATATTGGGGATGGCGATCCAGCCCAGCGTGCCGTAGCGCGGCTTGCCCACCGCGTCGCGATGCTTCCACACGGCCTGCATCGTGCCAAACGTCCAGCGAAAACGCTGGCGAATCAGCGCCTCGACGGTTTCCGGGACTTCCGTGCGGCCGATGGCGTCTTCGTCGTAGAGAATTTTCCAGCCGTTGCGGCGGATGGTGAGCGTGAGGTCGGTATCTTCGGCAACCGTGTCGCCGGAAAATCCGTTGTTCGCGCGCAGCAATTCGGTGCGCCACGCGCCCACGGCGCCCGGCACAACCGGAATGCAATTCAGAAGATCGAACGCACGCTTTTCCAGGTTCTGGCTGGTGATGTATTCCAGCGCCTGCCAGCGAGTGAGCCAGCGATTGCGGTTCATCACTTTCACGTTCCCAGCGACGGCGCCCACCTTGGACTCGGCAAAATGCCGCACCAGGCGTGGAATCGCTTCGGGATCCACGATGGTATCGCCATCAATCGAAATAATTATTTCGCCGGTGGCTTCGGCAAGACCATGATTCAGCGCCGCGGGCTTACCGCGATTGGGCTGGCTGATCAGGCGTACGCGGGGTTCGCGCGAGAAATTTGCGTTGACCAGCTCGGCGGTGCGATCCGTCGAGCCATCGTTCACCACCAGAATTTCGAGCTTGGGATAATCGCAAGCGAGCGCTGACTGAACCGTATTGACGATCGCCGCCTCTTCGTTGTACGCGGGGATCAGGACAGTGACGTTGGGCTTGTACTCCGGGTGATCCGCTGGCGCGGGGCGCAATTTTTCGATCAGCGCCAGCAAGCCAATAATCAGCGCGCGGCTGCTGACCAGCAGAATCCCCGCCATGAAAATAAATGCAATTCCGGCGCGGAACCAGCGGAACACTTCAAAAATAAAAGCATCGGCGCGCACCAGCAGCCATTCCTGGTGCGAAAGCGGCGGCATCACCTGCGCGCGCGTCTGCCCCAGCAGATCGGAAACTGAAACGAAGTCATAACCTTTGGCGCGTAGCCCGTCAATGATTTGCGGCAGCGCGGCGACGGTATTGGCGCGATTCCCGCCGCCATCGTGCATCAGGATAATGTTGCCGCGGCCGAGCGTCGCGTCGTGCAGCACACGTTGCACGATCACGTCCGTAGCTGGCGGAGCTCCGCCATTCGGTTCGCCCCAATCGTGTGGGTCGATCTGTGCGCCGACGATGATGTAACCCATGGCCTGCGGGATCGGCAGCATCTGAATTTCGCTGGCGGTTTCCGGCTGGTGATCGATTCCATACGGCGGACGGAAAAGCAGTGTCTTCACGCCCAGATTGCTTTCGATCAGCAACTCGGTCAGGTTCAATTCGATCTGCAGCTGCGATTTCGAGATGGTCTCGAAGTCCGGATGCGTGAAAGTGTGGTTGCCGATTTCATTGCCGAGCTGATAGGCGCGCTTCACCAGTTGCGGATCCTGGTTCGCGGATTCGCCGATGGCGAAGAATGCGGCTGGCGCGTGTTTCTGCTCGAGGATATCGAGAATTTTCGGCGTCCACTCCATGTCGGGGCCGTCGTCGAACGTCAGCGCGACTTTGTGCGGCGCTGCGCCCATCTGCTCGATGCGCCAGGAAAGCGGGTAACTCTGATAGGACTCGTCATCGAACACGTCGCTGGTGGCATCGTAGTCAAACGTGCGGCGGCCGCTTTGCGGCGTCGCGGTGATGCGCCAGATATCGCCCGCGCCCTCCAGAATTAAATCGTAACCGGGTGGAACTTCCTCGAGTTTGGCGCGAATCGCATCGGTGGAATGCGTGGCGTCCCAGATGGACCAGATCGAAGGATCCTCCATGCCCAGGCGCCACAGCGCTGTGCCGCGCACGCCGGCGCGCTCGGCGGCGCGCAGTTCGTTGTAAGCAGTGACGCCATCGAGCATCCAGACGTTGTGAATCTGGTTCTGCTCGTCTTCGTAGGAATAATGAGGATTCAGCGAGTCGGGATCGAAAGTGACGTCTGATTCCGATTCGACGGCAGTGATAATTCCCTGCTGGAAAGTCATCGCCTGCGCGATGGGTTGTGGAACTTTTTTGGATTTCGCCGGCCAATCGTAACCGTAGTTCGCGATACCCATAACGATTTTGTCAGCAGGCACAATTTTAACGATGTTGTCTATGTTGCGTTCGAACCAGTCCTGCGGCGCGATCGGCCCGGCGTCCGATGTCGGATAGTGCAAGTCGTAATTCATCAGGATGACGGCATCGGCCTGCGAGGCCAGATATTTGTAGTCGTAACTCCAATCCGCGGCAGGCAGCGCGACCATCAGCTTCAAATTTGTGGCGTGCATGGCCACAGCCAGATCATGAATAAAGCGCGCGAAGTCCGGCTGGCTGCTTTGCGGCACCAATTCGAAATCCACCACGATGCCGGACTGATGCTGCGCGCTGGCAAAATCCGCCAGAGACTTCGACAAGCGTTCGCGCGCTGCGGGATTCGCCAGCATTTCCGCCATTTCCTTGGTGACCCAGGATTTCCCATCGTAGTTGTTGACCATGGACATGATCGGCAGCTCGATCGTGCCGGTCTGCATCCACGATAAAAGTTTCGGGTCCTGCTCGATATCCAACCGGCCATCCGCCGAAGAGGCGTGCAGCGCCTCAGGGATCAGCAAATCAATATCGTGGTAATGAAGCTTCAACGAAGCGAGGCTGGTGGGATCGTCGGCCACGTAAAACGCGGCGCGCAACGGATCGTAATTCTGCGGCAGCTTGCCCAGCGTCGCCACTTTATGTTTGCGGCCCCGCGGGGCGGTTTTGGATTTCAGCTTCGCGGGCAGGGCGTGAATATTCCAATGCGTGGCCGCTGATAAAATATCCGGCAATTCCGGCTTGCGAAAAACGTTGACCACGAAAATGACCAGGATGAGCGTGAAAAGTCCGCCCGTAATTTCCAGCACGCGCCTCGTGCGGCGCCAGCGGCGGCGTTCCTGATCGTAGAAAATTGGCTTGCGTTCAGGCATTCAGACAATCCAAGCTAGCTGTCCCTTGAGACGGTGTCAATGACTCCCCCCAATAAGATGCGCGCAAACGTAGTCGCCGCGGTATGTGCTGGACTGGCACTGCGGGTGTACCTGGTACTGAAATTTCCGGTCACGGATACGGGCGACGCTCCATTTTACATCGAGTTGGCGTGGAATTGGCTGAAGAACGGCGTGTACGGGTTCGCGGTGCACGGGCAGCTTACGCCCGTGGACATGCGCGTTCCGGGATATCCGGCGTTTCTGGCCGCGGTGTTTGCAGTAGCGGGACAATCGCCGCGCGCCGCGATGCTCGCGCAGGTGGTGGTGGATTTGGCGACGTGCTTTGTGATTGCGCTGATTGCCGCGCGGCTGACGCCGGAAGATTCGCGGCGGCGCGTGGCGCTCGCGGGTTTGTGGCTGGCGGCGCTGTGCCCATTCACGGCGAACTACACGGCAGTGGTGCTCACCGAAACGCTGGTGATATTTCTGACGGCGCTGGCGATCCTGGTGCTGCTGCAGACGGATGTTGGCGGCGCTTCGGCGGCGCGCGCTACAGCGTTTCTTGCGAATCCGTGGCTGCTTGCCGGGATCGTGGTGGGATTTGGCACGCTGGTGCGGCCGGAAACGCCGCTCGTGCTGTTTGCGGCGGGATTGGTGCTGGTGGCGAAGTGGTGGCGGCCGGCGGATTGGATGAAGCTGATCCGCGCGGCACTGTTGATGGCGCTGGGCCTGCTGATTCCGTTGCTGCCGTGGGCGGCGCGCAATTGGCGCACACTGCATGACGTGCAGTTTCTCGCGCCGCGCTACAGCGAATTGCCGGGTGAATACACCCCGCTGGGATTCACTGCTTGGACGAACACCTGGATGTGGCGTTTTCGCGACGTGTATCTGACGCAATGGAAAGTGAATGAAGAGGAGATCGCGATTGACGAGCTTCCTCCCTACGCCTTCGATTCGCAGGACGAGAAAGAGCGCATGGCAGACTTGCTCGATGAATACAACGAAGCGCTGACGATTGATCCGCCCCTGGACCAGGAATTCCGCGAGATTGCGCGCGAGCGCACCGAGCGGCATCCGCTGCGCACCTATGTAAAGGTCCCGCTGCTGCGCACCTTGACTCTGTGGTTCACGCCGCGCGTCGAGTTGCTGCCTTCTTCCGGGCATCTGTGGCCGCTGCGCGAAGAGTGGCAGGACGACCGGCCGGATTTTCTGGTTACGCTCGGCCTCAGCGTGGTGAACATCATCTATATCGCGCTCGCGCTAGCCGGTGCGTGGTTGGCGCGGAGACGTCCAGGGTGGGCGCTGCTGATTCTGGTCTGTGTAGTGCGCACGCTATTCTTCGTGAAGTTCGTGGAAACGCCCGAGCCGCGCTACGTTCTGGAATGTTTCCCCGCGGTCATGGCGCTCGCCGCGCAAGTTTTTGCATCGCGCGTGTGATTCGCATATCAGCTTTCTTCCACCGGCTCGGGATGAATTGTCAGGCGGAAAATCTGTGGGAAGCGCTCTTTCACGCGGTCTTCCAGCGCGGCCGTGATGTCGTGGACTTCGGTGATGGGCAGGCTGCCGTCCATCGCGCAGTGGCACGAAACCAAAATTTTGTGATCCACGCTGCGCACGTGCACTTCGTGGCAATCCGTCAGTTCGTGATATTCGGACTGCAGTGAGTTCAGAAATTCCTGCACGGTGCGCGAAAGTTCCTTCATCTCCTCGCCGCCGCCGATCTTCACGCCCAGCGGCTCGATGTGAATGTTCACCAGCGCGCGCGGATCGGTTTCCTTCAGTATGTCTTCCTCCAGTTCGGAAGCGCTGCGGTGCGCCTCTCGCAAGCTCGCGGCTTCGTCCACCTCCAGATGTAGCTCAATAAACAGCCGATGATCGAACTGGTGTGCCGAAAGTTCGTGCACCGCGAGGCCGCGTCGCTGGGCGATCGCGCGAATAGTTTCGAACAAATTTTCATCGGTCTTGGCGCGCGGTTCCACGTGCACGACGACATCCGCCGGTACAATCTGCGCGATGCGTTTTTCCACCGCATTGCTGGCGGCGTGCGCCTGCTCCAGGCTGGCGGTGCGCGGCACGCTGATGGTCACGTCCACAAAATAACGCTGGCCGGCGCGGCGCACGCGCACGCGTTCGGACTGCAGCACGCCTTCGGTCTTGTCCACGGCGGTTTCGATGCGTTCGCGCAAGCCATGCGGCGCAACGTCCAGCAGCGCGTCGGCGGTGCGTTTGCCGAGCTGCGAGCCGATCCAGATAATCACGCCGGCGACGCCGAGCGCCGCGACCGCGTCCAGCATATCTAGCCATGCAATTCCGTAGCGCGCGCCCAGCCACGCTCCGGAAATGCCTAGAATGACGACGAAAGTGCTCCACACGTCGGTGGAAAAATGCAGCGCGTCAGCTTCCAGCGCTTCGCTGGGATATTTTTTCGCCACGCGATTCAAACCGCGCGCGCGGACGAAATCAATGCCCATGCACAACGCCAGTATCAAGATCGCCTGCAAGCTGGGACGCATGTGCGCGCTGTGGAAGAGCAGCCGCTGAAAAGCCTCCCAGATGATGTACACAGCGGTGAAAAGCAGCAGCGCCGTCTCGACAAACGCAGAAAAACTTTCTACTTTGCCGTGGCCGTAGAGGTGATCCGCATCGGCGGGCTTATCCGCCACACGCACCGAAAGAAACGTGATCACCGCGGCCACCAGATCCAGGATGGAATGCAGCGCTTCCGACAAAACGCCCAAGCTGCCCGTGCGCACTACCAGAAATATCTTCAGCGAGACCAGCAGTACAGCCGAGCCCACTGAGGCCAGCGCCGCTAGATTTTTCTCACGGGTTGCGCCTTCGAGCGCGTCAGAAGTCATCGGGGGATTATACGCTGCGACCCTGATTTGGCCGCGCATCGAACCATGCCTTTCAGCAGATCACGATGCCGCGATTTGCGCGGAGCTAGGACTGCTGAGGAGGCTTCCAAGGCTCGAGCCAGAAATCGAGATGGAGCCACAGGCTGTAGGCGAAAGGCATCAGCAGGAACGAGAGCGGAACGCCGAAGAGGACCCAGAGCGCGAAGCGAGCATTGTCGGACACAATTCGCCCGTCGGGCAGCAGAAGCGAGACCAGAAACACGGGGATGACGATCGCGAGCGTCAGGCCATAGGTGATGATCATGCCACCGATGTAATAACCTTGCTCACGGAAGAAAGAAAGGCCGCAGCGCGAGCACTCTGGAAAAATTTTATTCGGCCAGCGAGCGAGCAGACGTCCTTGCTGGCAGTAGGGGCAGCGCATGCGGAGCGCCTCGCGAATGACAATGCGAAGAGGCAGGGGGCGTGCTTTGTGCATCTTGGCCAGCCGGACTGCAGCAGTATACCGCAGCTACGCCACAACTCCTGACTGCAGCGGGAATCGAAAGCCAGGTTTTCAATATCCGGTTATGCGACTTCGAAAATGAGCTCAAGCTCGACCGGGGTGCCGAGCGGGAGACTAGCGACGCCATAGACCATGCGGCTGGGGTTCTTTTCTTTTCCGAAGACGTCTTGCAGCAACTGCGAAGCGCCGTCCGCTACTTTCGGCTGCTCGCGGAAATCTCCCGCAGTGGCCACCGACACGCCGAGGCGGACGACGCGCTTCACTTTGTCGAGTGATCCCAAATACTCACGCGCCACAGCGAGGCCATTGAGCGCCGCGAGATGAGCGGCTTGGCGCCCCGCTTCTACGTCCAGCTCCGCTCCCACACGCCCAATAACTTTTGCCGCGCGGCCTTCGGTGGGAAGCATTCCGGTGAGAAAAAGCAGCTTGCCGGTTTGCACCGCCTCGGCATAGACGCCGAATGGCTCAGGCGGCGACGGGAGAGTGATGCCAAGTTCCTTCAGCCGCTGCTCGGCACCGGCCGGACGGGAGCGTTTGCGCGTCGCCGTTTGCTTTTTGGATTTCTTCGTCATTGCTCGCTCTCCTTGGATTGGAGTCTCTCTCGCGGCGTTCACTTCGTCACAGCGGCCGTGGCGTTCAGGATGATGTGCAACGGAGCGACTTGCGCCGGCTTGGCGTAGCGATTCACCAGGAATCGCTGGCCGTCTGTGGTTGCGTCATACGAAAACTGATCGGTAGAAGAAACCTGCGCGCGGAGCTGCGTGCGAAACAGTGGCGTGGGATTCCCGGCGGCGAAAGTTCCCGCGCTGCTCACCGGCACCGCCGTCAGTGTGCTCCCTGCTCCGATATAGAAAATCTCCTTGCCATCGGCGCGCCAGCGAGGTTCGGTCCCGCCGCCACGAGATACCTGCCACTTTCCAGCAGCGGTGGGAAAAGTGGTCACGTAAATCTCCCAGTCGCCGGATTCATTCGACGCATACGCGACCCACTTGCCATCGGGAGAAATCATGCCGTTGGACTCGCTCGCCTTCGAGGTAAGAAACGGCGTCATTTTATCGCCCGATGTGGAAACCAGCACCAGCTGGGTTCCTCCGCTAGCCGGCTGCAACGTGCAGAGCAATTCCTTATCGTCGAGTGACCAGGAATTCGGATTGAGGTCATCGGTTGCCTGAGAACGTTCTTTGAGAGAAATGATCGAGCGAGCGGGCTGCAACCCTTGTGTCGGTTTCACAAAGACATTCGTATCGCTCGACTGTAAAGAGCGGTAGGCGACCAAGGCGCCGTCGCGTGACCAGATACCTCCCACATCTTCGGACGTATCAAAAGTAAAGCGTGAATCCGTTCCGCGTTTCAGGTCGTTGAGCCAAATATTGATGTTGTTCGCTTTGGTGTCGGCGACGTCCACGACCAGCCGAGAATCGTCGGGCGACAAAGCCGGATTGGAGAGAACTCCTGCATCGCCCAGGCGGCCCAGCTCTTTGCCGGCGCGGTCGTACCAGGTGAGAACGGATAGCGCGGCACCGACCGTCTTGTTGTAAACAATGGTTCCGTTCTCCGCGACGGAGAACGCGCCCCAGTAAACGGACGGCTGGAAACCGACCTGATCGGTGACCAGCTGCGAATCGCCCACCACCGCTTCCTTGCCCGCGTCCAGCAGCACCGCGCGCAGCGACTTTTTATCGTCCAGATAAAATAAGTAACCGTTTGCGTAGCCCGGGTTCGACATGGCTAAAGGCGCGATCCTCTTCGCCTCACCCGAGAGCGATGCCAGGTAGATCCCCCGGTAATTGTCGGTTGCGCTGTTTGAGAAAGTCAAAGTCATGAACAGGAGGTGCTCGCCATCGGGCAAAAAGACGGGCCAGCGCTGCGAAACAATCCGGGTGCCGTCGAATATTTTATCGGTGAGTGGAGTGAGACCGCTTCCGTCCGCATTTATTTTCCATAACCACCCTGCCGCCTGCGCCGTGAAGACAATGACGCCGTGGCGTCCCCAGGCGCCGCCCCGGCCGCTGGTGGCAGTGGCCAGGATTTGCGGAGCTCCGCCGGAAAGCGCGACCTTTTTTAATTTACCGTCGGCAAAAAATCCCACGTATGCGTCATCGGGCGACCAGAATGGATAGCTGGCGCCTGCGGTGCCCGGCAGGACGGAGATCCCCGGCGAACCGACACGCTGCACGCTCACCATGTTGGCGCCGGAGACTGGATCGGGCGATACAAACGCCAGCATGCGGCCATCCGCCGAAAGTGCCAAATGGCTCATTTCTTCCTGGAGAGGGATGGAAAATTCCAGGCGCTCTGCTGGCGCAGGCTGTGGCCTGAAAAAGTAAGCGAGCGCACCCGCTACGAGAAGCGTACACACCGCGGTAGCCACGATGACGCTCGCGGTTTTGCGCCGTGCAGCGGATGTTCCCGCGGCCGGCCCCGTTTGCGCCAAATGCGATTGCGAAATCCCGTTCGATTCGTGAATCCACTCGAGTTGCAGCTTCAAATCGTGCGCGCTTTGCGGGCGTTCGTCAGGATCCTTCGCAAGGCATGCTTTGACGATGTGTTCGAGCGCCGGCGGCGTCAGCGGCTGCAATTCACGCATCGGCCGCGGCTCTTCCTTCAAGATTGCCGCGATCAAGCTGGCATGGCTCTTGGCTTCGAATGCTTTACGGCCGGTGGCCATCTCATAGAGCATGGCACCGAAAGAAAAAATATCGCTACGCGCGTCGGCTGGTTTGCCTTCCAGTTGTTCCGGCGACATGTATTGCATGGTGCCGACGATTGTTCCCTGCACAGTGAGCGGGCGGCTCATGGTGGGTGAAGAGCCGGGGTCGCCCTGCAAGATCTCCTCGTCCTTCGCCAGGCCGAAATCGAGCAGCTTCGCGCCCGTCTTGGTGAGCATCACGTTGGCCGGTTTCAGATCGCGATGAACAATGCCTCGGCGATGGGCCTTATCCAACGCGTCAGCGATCTGCGACGCATAGCGCAACAGTTCGGCAGTTGTGAGCGAGCCCTTTGCAATCCGCGCGGCAAGCGTCTCGCCTTCGAGATACTCCATCACCAGGTACTCGATGCCGCCTTGATTGCCGACGTCGTAGAGCACGCAGATGTGCGGATGGCTGAGGCTGGAAACGGCGCGCGCCTCACGCTCGAATCGCTGCCGAACTTCTGCTGTGTCAGCTAGGCCTTGGGTGAGGATTTTGATGGCGACCGTGCGGTCTAGGCGCGTATCGCGCGCGCGATAAACTTCTCCCATGCCGCCTGCGCCCAAGAGCGATTCAATTTGGTATGGACCAAGTTTCGTGCCGGAGGTGAGAGCCATTTGTCCGCGCGATTATACTCCGGCGCATCATTTTTGGGGCGGATGCAACTTTTGCGAGGATATTGTCGGCCACTGAAAAGTTGGCGCCAGACAGCGTTGCGCACAATGACTGCTGTTGCGCGCCACGCTTGCGCGGTCCATTATCACTGGCACACAAAGTTATTCTTGCGGTAGTATGGCGTGTCTTTTCACTGTGGTGGCGGTATGCGCACGAGCCTATTTTCCATTGCTCTGCTCGCAATGTGTATTTTTATTTCCCCAGCAATCCGCCTGGCACAGCAACCTGTTGCGCGTCAGAGCTCCGGTAATGAGAACGACCAGCTGTGCACAATAGCCGGCACGGTGCTGAGCGCGAACACGGACGAGCCGCTGAAAAAAGCGCACGTGGTTCTGCATCCCCAGTCAGACGGATCGAATGACCACCCATTAACCGCGACCACCGACGCGTCCGGCCATTTTTCCATCGAGAAGATTCCCGCAGGCAGATACAGCCTTAGAGTGGACCGCGCGAATTACTTGGACACGCAATACGGGCAAGATCAGCCTGATAAACCCGGCGCGACACTGAGCCTTGCGCCGGCCCAGAAAATCACGGATCTGCTCTTCCGTTTGCATCGAACGGCAGTCATCACCGGACGTGTTTTGGACGAAGACGGCGACCCGGTTCGCGGCGCGTCCGTGACCGCCGCGGCTCACACCACTGTTCGCGGAAAGATCAGATTTGAACCGAGTGAGAGCGAAAACACCAACGACCTTGGTACGTACCGAATTTTCGATCTCGCGCCTGGCCGCTACACTATTCTCGCGAATCCTCCCCGAATGCCTCCGTGGCGGGAGCCAGTGGAACAGAATGTTTATCTTCCGACGTACTACCCCGGCGCGACAGACAGTGCTCGGGCTTCAACACTTGAGGTGAAGTCAGGTGATGAGCTCACCGGCATCGATTTTGTCTTGGCGCCAAAGCCTCCCGCTCGGACCTACAAGATTCACGGCCACGTCCTGAATTCCCTCACGGAATATCCGGACGTGAATCTCATCGTGATGCTTGCTCCTCGCGGGAATCGAGATGCGGAATCATCTGCAGAGCCCCAGCAGGCAAATCTTGACAGGAAAACGGGAGACTTTGAAATCAAAGATGTTGTTCCAGGCGAGTATGTTGTGGCTGCGATATCGTTCGGAACTGGCAACAACCACACTGCGGTGCAGAGCGTGGATGTGATCACTAGCGATATTGATGGCGTCTCATTGGTGCTCACTCGAGGAATCGATATCCTGGTCCGAGTCACCTTGGAAGGAAAGGCCGCGGCCTCCGCGAATGTCACAGTTGGTCTCAATCCGTCGATGGATGATGCCACCTCGGATTTCGTGGAGGTGCGGCGATCTGTAGCAAGACCTGATGGTTCATTTGTTCTGAAAGAAGTCGGCGATGGGTCCTATTCGCTCAATGCTTATTCAAATTGCGAGGAATGCTATGTGAAGTCCGCCAGCGCCAATGGCGTTGACCTGCTGGAGCGGGGCCTGCAGGTTTCTTCAGGCGAGGGGCCTTCTCCCATTGCGCTTGTGTACAGCAGCAATTCTGGCACGCTGACCGGCGCTGTCACGAATAAAGACGATCTTGCCGCTTCGGGCGCGCTGGTTGTTCTGGTCCCGGATTCGAGCTCACATCAAAAACCTGATCAATACAAGAGCTCGACCACCGATCAATACGGCCACTTTGAAATTCGCGGCGTGCCGCCGGGCCATTACAACGCTTTTGCGTGGGAGAAGGCCGACGAGGAGTCTTACGGTGATGCAGACCTTCTGCGGCGTTTCGAAAGCATGGCGGAGTCCTTCGAGATTGCCGGAAACGAGCAGAAATCGGTGCAGCTCAAGATGATCGCAGCAGCCGATTCAGCAAACTAGTCCTGTTCGCGCGGCAGGCAGGATTACGTCGCGACCCTTCAAACCGGCACGGCCGGTTCTCAGGGTGAATCGCGCTGTGGCGCGATTCACTTCAGCGGCGGAGCTGGGACGAGCGGCAGGCGGCGCGGTTCGCCGTGGAAGCCGCGGAATTCGATTTCGTCGAGCAGCAGCGATGGAGTGACTACCGTGCTGGGGATGCCGCCGTTGGCCGACCCGAAGGCGCCGAGCGCGGTTCCGGCGAATCCGCCCTGGGTATTCTGCATATAGGGGAACACAGTTTCATCGTCGCCAATGCCCAGAATATTGCGGATCGCGCGCAACTGCAGGCCTTCGATGTGTCCGCCGCGAACCATTTCTTCCCGGCCGTCGGAAACGTACACGCGATAGACGACCAGCGGGATGCGTTCGCCGCTGGCTACGCCGCCGGCGATGCCTCCAAGAAAATCGCTGAAATCTTCCTGGCGAATCGAGGAGAGCGCGGGATTATCCATGCGCTTCACTTCCAGGCACCATTCATGGCCGTCGTCGCGGCAAGCATCGAGAAATTTCTTCTTCAAGGCGGCAGAATTCAAGCCGCCATTCGCCTGCAGGAACAGATTGCTCGCGAGCGGCTGAGGATCAGAAAGCGTCGCCGAGCGCCCGTGGCCATTGGAAGTAGAAAAATCAGGGCCGGGGCGCCGCGACATCAGCAGATTTTTCAGCGAACCATTTTCGACCACTTGCACGCGCTGAGCTTTCACCCCTTCGTCATCAATTTCGTAATATCCCAGCAGCGGCTGGCCCTTGAATTCTTTTAGGGTAGGATCGTCCACCAGCGACACGTTCGCCGGAAGCACGCGGGTATTCACGCGGCCGGACCATTCGCTGCGCCCGCCCATGCGCTCCATAATTTCATCGAAAGCAGGCATGGTAGAAAGCGGAGGACGCGCTCCGGAGAGTGAGGACGCGACAGCCTGCGCGAACAACGATCCGGCAGCGGGCGGATCGAAAAGGACCGGTCCGGTGAAGTCCTGCATCAGCGGGCTTTGCCGCATGGTCATCAATTCAGTGCCGGTCTGGGCGAGCGAAGCGCCCACTGCCGCGGGTTCGGGCAGGCCCGCGGGCTTCGCGACGTACACCGCATAATAATCGTGCAGAGCCATGCCGTCGTCGGCGGTGGTATCCAGAGCCGCTTCGATGGCGGCCAGGCTGCGCGAGCTGCGAATGGTGGTGCCTTCGCTGTTCATCAGATAATAAGTGACGTAAATCATGTAGTAATTCACGCGCGCGCCGCTGAGGTGCGGGAAATCCGTCAGCGCCGCGGACGCTATGCGCGATTCTTCTTCCCAATTCCGCGAAGTCCAGTCCGGCTCTGCGTGCGCATCAATTTTCACCAGCGGCGCGACCTGCGAAAAATCGTCAATCTCGGGCGGCTTGGTGAGGCTGCGCAGAAAAGATTGCTTCAGCGACATTTGCGTGACGGCCTGCTTATAGGCCTGGTCCGTGGCCAGCCACAAATCTTGGCGCAGCGAATTGTAATCGCGGTCAATGCCGACTTCCCCTGTAGAGCCAAGGAATCCCTGGAAGCCGTCTTCGCTGATGAAGTTCGAGCTGTCCAGATGATAATCGCCGACGCGCACGTCCACGCTCATGAAGCGATTGCGCGTGGTGGAACTGGAAATCAGCGCGCCAAAAGTGGAAGTGACGGCGCGCACGTCCAGATCCAGCAAGCGATATTCCAGGTAAAAGGGTTTTTCCACGCCGGGAAGCTGCAGGCGCGTGCGCGCGCGTTCCATTTCATCGTGCATGGCGTGCAGCGTTTTGTCGCTTTCGGATTCCGGCACGGCCGCTTGCAGGGCTCTGGCGGACTCAGGCCCAGACCCAGGCGCGGCAAGCGACGCGGGCACAGCGGCCGCGATATTTTTTGTGTTCGTAGTGGTCGCGGCGGCGGAAAGCGGCAGCGCGCAGGCCGCGAGCAATGCAATCGTAGCGAAGATCCTCACTGGGCTTGCCCCTTTGCTTGCGGATCATGTGCCGGCGGCGGCAGGATCGGCGGCTTGTCGGTGGAAGTTTCTTTCTTCTGCACTTCCATTTCAGAAATTAAAATCGCTGGCGCCACGGCGGAAACCGGCACGGAGCCGGACTCCGCGCCGCAGTAGCCATTGAAAATATCCGGCGTGTCACCGGTCGCGACGATTTTTGTCAGCGATACCAGCGGCGTGCCGACGATATCCACGCCGCGCACCAGCTGGTCTGGCCGTCCATCGGGAAACACTTTGTAAACCACCAGCGGCAAAACTTGAAACGCCTGGGGCTGCTGGCGGCCGGTGAAAGTGAAGCCGCCGGCGATGTCATCGATCAGCAAGCCGAACGGCTTGTTCTGTTGCTTCACCAGAGCGATGAGCTGTTGGCGAAGTTCGTCGTTCGTCACAGTGTGCGAGCTGGAAACGATCAGGTTTCCCTGGCGTGCCACGGGAACATAGCCCAATTGTCGGCGACCGTGTCCATTCGATTGCGGAATCGTCACAAGCGGCGAGCGCGACATCAGAAAAGTTTTCAGCACGCCGTGATCCACCAGCTGCACGTCTTCGGCCGGAACGCCTTCGTCGTCGAACGCATAATTCCCCAGCAGCATTTGGCCGCCCAGCGCCGCTTCCGTGGGATCGTCCTTGATCGAAATGAAGGAAGGCAAAATCTGTTCGCCGACTTTGCTGGTGAAGGTCTGGCCCTCGTTGATGTCCTTCTGCCGGAATCCTTCCGCGCGATGGCCGAAAACTTCGTGGAAGAAAACGGCGGCAGCGCGTCCAGTAAGCAGCGCGGGGCCTGCATAGGGATCCACGAGCGGAGCTTTATCGAGCGCTTCGGTCTCCTGAATCATGATTTGAATGCGATCGAAGACAAGCTTATCGGACGGAGCGTCCTTGGGATCCAGCCAATCGAAATTGGCGTAGCGATTAATGTCCATGCCGTCCGGCGCTTTGCTTTGCACGTACAGCTCGAGCCGGTAATGGACCTGGCCGAAAGCCAGCTTGGTGCCTTCGGTATTCACTTGATACTGATTCATGCCCAGCGCGGTAAAAGTGGCGATGGAATTCAGCACTTCCGGCGACTTGCTGAACGCCGCGGTGTATTTCCGCACGCGCTCTTCCCACGGCTTGCGGTCCACTTTAATTTCCACGCGAGTGCCGATGGAGGTGTGCGGCGCTTCGCGCGAAAAATCCGGTGCACTGCCTTCGGCCGTCTGCACTTGCACTTCCTGGCTGGTTTTTACCTTGATGAGAGCCTGCGTGGCCGCGCGGTATTGCCGGTCGGTCTCGCGCCAGATTTCGCGGCGCAGCACCGGAAGGTCATCATCCACCGTGACGGTCATGCCCGGGCTCGTCCAGCTGGGCTGGCGGTCGGCCAGCTTGTGCGTGTCGTCCAGTTGATAGGTGCCCACGCGCGTCTGCACTTCCAGCCAGCGCGCGCGCGTCTCTCCCGTGGTGAGCAGCGCTCCGTTGGAGCCCGACACCTCGGAATATTCGCGGTCCGCGACGGTGTAACTGATGAAGTAGTCAGTCGGATCGCCCTTGGACATGGCGGCCAGCGAGCGGTCGAGCTCGTCCTGCATGGCCGTGAGCACCGCGGGCATGGGCGCCTGGGTGGGTTTCGCGGCAGCCAGTGTGGCAAAGGCCGCGGCAAAAATCGTGATGCCGGTAACGAGGACTCGTTGTCTATGTGTGGTTTTCATCGTTGCACAAAGTGTAACAGTTTAAGATAGGATGCCTTTGAATCCAAAGTGAAAAGCCTGATGCGGGTGAGGCCCGAGGCAGCGGTGCAGCATCGAAAAGTGAGCGTGTGATAGATTCATCTGGTGATGAGACGCATTCAGCAGAAGGAGATTTAGATGCGTGCGATGGTGGTAAAGAGGTACGGGCCTCCGGAAGTTTTTGAATCGCGCGAAGTCCCGGACCCGCAACCGAAGCCCGGCGAAGTGGTGGTTCGCGTGAAGGCCGTGGGCGTGAATTTTGCCGACCTGCTGCAACGCATGGGCATTTATCCCGGCACACCGAAGCCGCCTTTTGTGCCGGGGTTCGAAGTTTCCGGAGTCGTGGAAAAAGTTGCCGAGGGAGGCAAGGCCAGCGACGGTGAGCCTTTGCACGTCGGCGATGCCGTGGCGGCGCTTCCCCAATTCAACGCCTACGCGGAGTGGGTGGCCGTGCCGGCGGGGCGCGTGTATCGCCTGCCGGCGGGGATGCCCTTCGATGACGCTGCCGCAATCCCCGTGAACTACCTCACCGCGTATCATTCCATGTTCGCCATGGGCAATCTGCAGGCCGGCGACCGCATCCTGATTCACGGCGCAGCGGGCGGCGTGGGAATCGCGGCTGTACAGCTGGCGCGGGCGCGCGGTCTGGAAATCTACGGGACGGCTGGCCCCACGAAGCAGGAATACTTGCGCAAGATCGGCGTGGACCACGCGATCGATTACGAGAAAAACAAGTTTGTGGACGTGGTGCAGAAATTCGCGCCCGATGGAATTGAAATGGTGATGGACGCGATCGGTGGAAAATCGTTCGCCGACAGTTACAAATGCCTGGGGCCTACGGGCAGGCTGGTGGTGTACGGCTTTTCCGCTGCCGCCGGTGCGGACGGAAAGAAAAACGCGGTTCGCGGCCTGCGCGCGTTGCTGCAGACTCCGCGATTTCATCCGCTGAAGCTGATGGCCCGGAATATTTCGATCATCGGTGTGAATCTGGGACGCATGCCCGCGCGCGGTTCGCTGCTGCGCGGGGAGCTGGACGAAATCTTCAAGCTGTACACAGCCGGGAAAGTGAAGCCGGTGATCGGCAAGACGTTTCCGCTGGGTGATGCCGCGTCCGCGCACAAATACATTCATGCGCGGAAGAATATCGGCAAGGTAATTTTGACGGTGAAGTGAGCGGCGCTGAATCATTTCGGCGCGGGAGCCGGCGTGGGAGCGGGAGCCGGCGCCGGAGTGGGAGCAGGCGACGCAGCGGGGGCTGCTGCTGGCTTCGCAAATAGCGATTCATCCACTTTAGGATTTATCTGCACAGCTTGCACCGTGGATTCGAATAGTTTCACGCCGTCGCGATATGTGTCAGTAGTGAACGCAAACTGGCGACCTTCCACGTTGTGATAGTCGCTCCAATGCTGCTCGTTGTCGCTGGGACCGTGGTCCGTGGCGGACTGATAGCGCGCCGCGGCCAGCAAATGAGTGGTCGGATCAAAATACAGTTTCACCGCGCCAAACGCGCCATTGATCGCAACGCCCAGCATCTTCTTGCCACCAATTTCCTCGTCGCCGATCGCCTGCCCCGTGATTTTTCCGGCGAGCGTCTGCTGATAGAGCCCCCAGCCGCCGCCAAAGAGAGTGATGCCGCGCTTAAATTCGGAGATCATGTCCGTGGTGTCGCGAATCCCGTCTGGAAATTTCAGCCAGGATGATGTCCCGTCGCACACTTGCACGATCGTCGTCGGACCCAGGCTCACTTCGCCGTACGAACGGTCCGGATAGGAAACTTGCCAGGTGACGCCGAGCTGCCGGTCGCCCCGCGGATTGTGCAGAGTCCCATTCTCGCTGAAACCCAAGGTCGTGACGGACTGCAGCGCATCGCCCCCGGCAGCCTGCGTGGCGGCCAGCAAGATTTGTTTGCCCTGCTCGAGCGATTCCGGCGTGGCTTCAGGGGCAACAACGGAAGCGGCGGCTTGCTTAGGCGCGCGCAGCGTCGGCGAAAGCACGTCCACTTGCCCGAATGGAATCTCGGTGATTTCCGCGCCGGCAAATTCTTTTTTCAGCGCGTCACGAAACGCGCTGACGTTGCCGACAAGCACGATATCCAGGTCGCCCGTAGTGAAATACTTTCGCGCGGTGGCTTGCACTTGTTCCAGCGAAGTGGCGCGGATTTTTTCAGGATAGGTTTGATTGTAATCCGCGGGCAGATCGAACGCCGCGACAGTGAGCACGCGGTCCGCGACTTGCTCGGCGGTTTCCGATTCGATCGGGTACACGCCCGCGAGATAATCGCGCGCGAAATCCAATTCCTTCTGCGAAATTCTCCCTTGCGACATTCCGGTCAGCAAATCCATCACCAACTTCGTCGCGTCCACGGTGGCTTCAGTGCGCGTGTACGTCTCCACCGCCAGCGAACCGGTGAAGCGATGCGGGGTGAAAGCAGACGACGCTCCGTAGGTGAGCCCTTTCTTGATGCGCACTTCAGTGTTCAATCGGCTGTTGTAACTGCCGCCGAAAATATGATTGGTCACTTCCAGCGGCAGAAAATCCGGATCGGCGCGGCGAATCGCGATTCTGCCGACGCGAATCTGCGTTTGCACCGCGTCCGGCTTGTCAATCAGCCAGACGTGACTGGCCGTCGCGGCGGCAGGCGCTTCTGGCGGAGCAGCAGCGGTCGCGTCAACTTTAGGCCAGCCGCCGAAGTATTTTTCCGCGATGGCGAAAGCGTCTTCCGGCGAGATGTCTCCCGCGAAACCGAGCAACGCTTGATTCGGCGCGTAGTTCGCGTCGTGAAATTTCACGAAATCTTCGCGCTGCAGTTTTTTTACCGTGGACGGCGTTCCCTGTTCTGGCATTCCGTAGGGTGACGAGCCGTACAACGTGCGCGCAAACGCCAGCGTCGCCAGATAATTCGGGTCGGAGTACTGCACTTCCAGGTCGGAAAGCAGTTGCTGGCGCTGACGGTCAAGTTCTTCTGTGCGAAACGCGGGATGCAGCACCACGTCGGCCAGCAGATCCATTCCCACGCCCAAATCTTTCTTCACCACGTCGAGCGTCACAGTCGTCGCATCGCGGCCAGCCTTGGCTTCGAGCGTGCCGCCCACAAAATCAATCGTTTCGGCAATTTCCTTTGCCGAGCGCTTCGCGGTTCCCTGCGTCAGCAGGCCCGCCGTCATTCCCGCCACGCCCGGCATTCCGGCGGGGTCCTGAATGCTGCCGGCGGAAAGGATAACCAGGCGCGCGGCGACGGCCGGCTCGGCGCGGTCGGTGACGACGAAAACCCGCAAGCCGTTGGGCAGCGTCTTGCTCGCTGCCGTAGGGAATTCAAAGGGACGCGGCGCACCCGCCGCTGGCATTTCCGGCGCAAGCTTCACGCCCGGCGGCACAATACCGGAAGCCTTCTGAGGTCCCTGTGACGAGGCGGGTTCAGTTTCGCTGCGCGACACCGGCGGCGCCCCCGCCTGCGGCCGCGCGACAGCGACCGGTGCGACGGCAGCCGCCGCCGCAAATATGCTTGCGGCAATCAGAAAAATTGACCGACTCATAACCCGCTTCATCGTTGCTCCTGAAAATGTTTTTCGCACGGCGCCCGGCGTCATTGTTGCCCGGGCGCTCCAGGCGCCGCCGGCGTGACGATCAGCACCGTCGCGTGCGCGGATTGAAAATAATCTTTCGCCACGCGCTGCACGTCCGCGGCAGAAGCGGTGAGGTAGTGCTCCAGCTCCGTATTCGCAAGGCCGGGATCTTTTCCGATCACCGCAGCGGACGCCAGCGCCACCGCCTTTTCTTCATCCGTATCGCGCCCCAGCACGTACCCGGCAATTTCCTGATTCTTGGCTTTTTCCAGCTCGCGCGCTTCCACCGGCGCGGTTTTCAATCCGTCCAGCACGCCCAGCAAAGATTTTTCGCCTTCTTCCGCCGTGTGCCCCTGATTCATGATCGCGTACGCCCAGAAAAGATTGGGATCCTCGGAGAACGCGCCGAATCCCGCGGCCTGCACGGCGATCTGTTCCTTGTAAACGAGCGTCTGGTACAAACGGCTGCTCTCGCCTCCCGCCAAAATATTCGAAGCCAGGTCCAGAGGATACGCATCCGGGGAATAGCGCGCGGGAATTTTGTAACCGATCACCACGGCAGGAAGCGGCGTATTGGAATAAGATTTCTTCGCCATGCGCTCCGCAGTCTGCGGCGGCTCCGGATTATTTAATCGCGGAATCGGTTTGGCCGAAGCCGGAATGCCATCGAAATACTTGTTGGTCCACGCCAGGGCCTGCGCGGAATCAAAATCGCCGACAACCACCAGCGTAGCGTTATTCGGCTTGTAGAAGGTGTTGAAAAAATCGCGCACGTCCTGAATCGTGGCCTTGTCCAGATCCTCCATGCTGCCGATGGGCGTGTGATGGTAGCCGTGTACGGTGAAGGCGGCGGCGCGCAAATCTTCCTGCAGATATCCGTAGGGCTGATTCTCGATGCGCACCCGGCGCTCTTCCTTCACCACTTCGCGCTCGGATTTAAAATTTTCGTCGCTGACGTTCAGGCTGCCCATGCGGTCGGCCTCGAGCCACAGCACACGCTCCAGATAATTGCTCGGGAAAGTCTCGAAGAAATTCGTGGTGTCGTCGCCCGTCTCGGCATTGTCGAATCCGCCCACGGCTTCGATGATGCGCGAATGTTCCTCGGCTGGAACGTGCGCCGAGCCTTTGAACATCAAGTGTTCGAAAAGGTGCGCGAAGCCGGTGCGCCCGGGCTTTTCATCCTTCCCGCCCACGTGATACCACACTTGCAGATTGATGATGGGAACTTCGTGGTCTTCCAGCAGAATCACTTGCAAGCCGTTCGGCAGAGTGTGCGAGCTGTAATTCAGCTTCGGCGGCCGTACTTGCTCGGAATTTTCCCCTGCTGCATTTCCCTGTGCAAAGACGGGCGTGCTGCATAGCGCCGCGCAAATGGCGCCGGAAATCGCCAGCGCGGCCAGCGATCGAATTCCCACACGGAAACCATGCTGTATCGTCATTCTCCATTGCTCCCGTCGAGGGAATTTACCGCGCGAAGCCTGGCTGGCCGGCAGCGAAGGGCTAGTATCAACGACCCCGCGCATGGGAGTCAAACCCGCGACCCAGCGATTTCGCCTTGACCTGGTGGTGTCGTGATGACCCAGTGGTCTCGCTTTGAATCGTGTAGCGCTTGCTATGATTCAGGCGGCCTGAAAAATCCGGGGCATCCAGAGGCGTCCGCTCGCACTTCGTCGCGCAGTTCTTCTCGCACTCCGGTTAGACGCACCAAACGGCGAAAGGACGTTCTCCCTAAGTCGAAAGTTACCAGCGATATCCGGCGTACGTAGTAGCAAAAAGGTTACATGCAGTTGCGAGCGACTTTACAGCAATGTAAGCTGATTTTCGTTTTAGAAAATCGGGGCGCCCCAAGGTGACTGCGGTGCCCAAGGTACCCGAGGTGAATGATGAGAAGCTTGGCCGGTCTTCTAGTCGTCGCGCTCTTCGCAGGGCTGTTGTACAAATATTATTTTGCGAACCTGAATGTTGCGGGAAGTGCCACACCTTCGGACGTCATCGACATCGTCGGGGTCAAAAATGATTTGCTCGGCATCGCGACGGCCGAGCGCGCGTATTCGGCCGAACACGGCACCTATGCTTCCCTGGATGAGCTCATTTCCAGCGACGCACTGATTATGAAGAGCACCAGTCACAATGGATACACCTATTCCGTGGAAACTGGGGACCAGACATTCCGCGCCATCGCGCACTGCCCCGCCACGACCAGTCCAGGCTGCACCGACCTTGAGATAGACGAATCCATGGAAGTGAAAGCTGCGCAGTAGCCGCTCTGAGGAACTCAATCAAGCGGAAGCCGGCAAGATTCGCGGCGCACGTCAACGCGGATTATGGCGTGCGCTTTTGGTCAGCGACCGTCACGCCCGCCTCGGCATAATCCGTCGGCGGCAAGTCCACGAACGTCACCTGAATGTTTTCGCGCTTGGCGCGCCCGTCTTCGATCAACGCCAGCGTAATGCGCTCCGCTAGTTTACGTTTCTGCTCCGCAGTGCGCCCGGCAACCCAGGTCACCTGTACGTAAGGCATTGCAAGCCTCCTCGAAACTCGAAAGCATTCTACCGGGATCTGGAGCGGAGCAAAAACGCGAAACGGGCCGTAGGGGCACGGCATGCCGTGCCCGCTGTACGAAACGGCGACACCGCAACTATGCCGCCCGCGGTGTTGGCGATGGCAACTTCGTTCCGCAGGCCGGGCAATTCGCCCAGCCCGATTCCACGCCGCGGCCGCAATTCGGACAGGTGGGCTGCAACGAAGTGCCGCAGTGCGGGCAGAAGGTGTATCCCGATTTCAGAACTTGCGAGCATCCGGGGCAAGGCTTCATCAGCGGATCGCGCAGGACGAAATAGAGAATGATCCCGATCGAGTACGGAATGAAAATTGCCAGCAGCGTCCACATCGCGTAGCGCATGCCGCGGCGCTTCGCGTCGGCATAGACGTAGCCGACCATCAGCACATAGACCGCTAGAAGGATTCCCGGCATTACCATGATAAGAATCTTTCCCGCTTCGGGTGTGCGAGCGAGCTCCGGATCGGACGAAAACGTCACGAAGAAGCCGATCATCGCCGTGACAAAGGCGTAAGCAAGAACCGCGATAGTACGCGCCGTGCGCGGAATCACCTTCAATTCGTCTCTGAATCGGCTCATGCCAATCTCCTTTCGCGCCGCTGCTGCACGGAAAGCAGCACTGCCGCCGCGCCACCTGCCAGCCAGACGGTCGTCGTAAACACGCCGAACACGATCCACGCGTGGTTGAATTTCGGGTCCAGCATTCCCAGCACGCCGCCAGTGAACAACCGCACCAGCGGCCAGCTCATCAGCGTCAAAATCCACGCGAATACCAGCAGGCCGATGATTACGGTGCGATTCCAGCGGTGCTCGATTTCCTCAGTCAGGCGAATCTGCGCTTGCGCACGCGCGCGCTCCACCACAATCGAGCGCGGCTGCGGCGTCGGCAGTCGGCGCAGGCCGCCCGCCACCAGCTTCCACTTTTCCAGCTCCGCGCCACATGAATCGCAAGTTCGCAGATGATCCATTACTTGCTTTTCTTCACCGGGCTCCAGCACGTCCGCCGCAGCCAGCGCCAGCAACGCCCGGATTTTTTCGTGATCGTTCATTGCCAGTTCTCTCCGGGATAATTTGCATCCAAGATTACGCGCAAGCGTTCCAGAGCGCGCCGCAAACGCGTCTTCACCGTGGAAAGCGGCGCGCCCAGCACCTCCGCGATTTCTTCGATCTTCATTTCTTCCTCGAAACGCAGCGTCAGCACTTCGCGTTGCACCACCGGCAGCATCTCCAGCACCACGCCCAGCCGCTGCGAACGTTCGCGCTGCAGGATTCCTTCTATCGCCGGCCGTTCCTGCGAAGTCAAACGCGTTGCTGCCGTTTCTCCTTGTGCGCTGTCGCCAATCGGCTCGTCCAGGCTTTCCGGACGCACGCGGCGCAAATGGTCAATCGCCAGATTGCGCGCCAGCGTGAATAGCCACGCTTCAAAACTGCGCCGCGGATCGTACTGCTGAATTTTTTCCGCCACGCGCAACCAGGTTTGCTGGAACAAATCTTCTGCCTCGGCCGGCTGGCGCACCATGCGCAGCAGATAACGATAGAGCCGATTCTGGTAGCGCGTCAGAAGCGTCGAAAGCGCATCCAGATCGCCGCGCCGAAGTTGCGCTACGTCGCTATCCAGAGCCACCCGCCCCTCCCAGTAGCTTTTTGCTGCGCCCTCGCGGCCCGCACCCGTTATGCCGCGTATCATCGCACCGTAAACCGTTGCGCTGCCCGTCATATTCATACTACGGATGAGCCCGCGAAAAAGACTCAGTTCGGCGGAGACCCGGCAAGCCTTGTGCTATAAATGACTTATGACCGCTCACAGAGGGCTTCAGGCGCGTTGAGAGCCTCCCCGGCCGGCACTGGTGTCCAATTCGAGGTTTCACCCCATCCTGCTTTCGTGGATGAAGATGTGCGCGTGCGCGTGCGCGGGCTGCCCAAGGCGTCGCTGATTTCCATTCATGCCGCGACCGAAGATGACCAGGGGCGACGCTGGAGTTCGCAGGCGCTTTTTCGCGCGGATTCCGCAGGCATGATTGATGCTTCCGTGCACGAGTCGTTGGACCGCAGCTATCGTGGCGTCGCGCCGATGGGGCTTTTCTGGTCCATGGAATCTGCCGCCGCGAGCGCGGACGGCAGTTCGAGTTTCGCGAAGAACACCACATCGCCAGATCCAGTGGATTTCGAAGCGCAGCGAGACGGCCAAGTGCTCGCGCGCGCCAGCCTCGCGCGAAATTTTCTCGTGCGGGAAACTGTGACGCGCGATCTGAAAATCCCAAACGAAACCGAGAGTGCAAACCCAGGCGCGACCGCTCGCACCACCGCTGGCGAAACAACCGTCGGGCGATTGTTCGTTCCGCCGGGCCGCGGGCCGCATCCCGTGGTGATCGTTCTGAGCGGCTCCGGCGGAGGATTCGACCTGGACAAAGCTGCCGTTCTCTCGCGCCACGGTTTCGCCACTCTCGCGCTGGCATATTTCGGCACGGTGCCGCTTCCCACATGGCTGCATCGCATCCCGCTGGAATATTTCGAGGCCGCGCTGGGATGGCTATGCGCGCAGCCCGAAATAGATTCGCAGCGCATCGGGATTCTCGGGATATCGCGCGGCGCGGAATTAGCGCTGTTGCTGGGCTCGACGCTTCCGCAGATTCACGCAATCGTCGCCTACGCCCCCAGCAGTGTGGCGTGGGCTGCCAGCGGCCGCGACAAAGCCACCGGTGAGCTAATTCCCTGCTGGACGTGGCGCGGAAAGCCGGTGCCATTCGCGCCTCTGCCGCTGCGTCGTTTTATGTGGCGCTCCGCGTTCCCGGTGGTGGCGCTGAAGCGTCCGGTAATGTTTCGCAATCTATTTCGCGCCGGGCTGCGCAATAGCGCCGCCGTCGAACGCGCCGCAATCCCCGTGGAAAATATTCGCGGCCCGCTGCTGCTGATTTCCGGCGGCGATGACCACCTTTGGCCCGCCGCCGAAATGAGCGAAGCGATCATCGCGCGCCTCAAGCGTCACGGCGGCACCCACGTCCCCGAACATCTGCATTTCCCGCACGCCGGCCACATGCTGCGCTATCCCCACCTGCCCGTTACGGCCCGCCATTCGCGCAATAAACATCTCCGTGGCGCGCGCTTCTCCTTCGGCGGTACTCCCGCAGCGGACGCCGAAGCCCAAGCGCAAGCCTGGCGCCGCGCCATCACGTTCCTCCGCACCAATCTGTAGTTCGCAAGCGAGTCTGGCCGTTCACCTCGTCCTCCAAGCCTCCCCGCTCTCAGCCCGCGCCAGACCCAGTCAGCAATCAACAGTGTGCTAAAATGGCCGCATAGTGCTGAAGGTCCTACAGAATCTGCTCGACCTGCAGAGCGTGGACACGCGCCTGCAAATTGTGCGGGCGCGCCTCGCGGCTCTACCCAAAAAAATCGCGGAAGTAGACGGCCGCGTCGCCGCCGCCAAAGCAGAACTGGACAAGAGCAAAGCCGCGCAGCTAGCCACTGTAAAAGACCGCAAGAAATACGAGCTGGACGTCGAGCAGTGGAAAGACCGCGTCCGCAAATATAAAGATCAAACTTCCCAGGTCAAGACCAACGAAGCCTACAAAGCCCTGCAGCACGAAGTGCAAAACGCCGAAGACGAAATCTCCAAAGCCGAAGACCGCCTGCTCGAGCAAATGGTAGCCGGCGAAGAATATGACCGCAAAATCAAAACCTCCGAAAAAGCGCTGAAGGAAGTGGAAGAAGTCGCTCGCGGCGAGCGCGCCGAAATCGAAAAAGAAAAAGCCGCCGCGGAAAAGGAATTAGCGGAAGGTAATACCGAACGCGCGCGCGCCTCCTCGGAAATTCCCGAAGACATGATGGACCACTACGATCGCATCATGAAGAAGCACGACAATGTGGCCCTCGCCGAAGTGCGCGACGAAAAATGCAGTGCCTGCGGCATGCGCATTCGCCCGCACGTGTTTCAGGAAATGCGCCGCAGCACCAGCCACGAAATGTTTCACTGCGAGACCTGCACGCGCATCCTCTATTACCTGGAACCGGCCGCTTCGGCGGCCGCCGCCGCTCCTGCCGGCGATCCCTCCAGATCCACTCCCTCCCACAGTGAAAATTAATTCGAAATTAACCACGCCCCACCAGCAAGACGCGCGCAACCGTCCTGCGAAAAATTTCCCGCAACACCTGGCGCGCCCGTGAGTCCCATCAGAAAAGTTCCTCCGCCAGGAAGCGCCCGCTTATTTGCAGACTCGCATGCGCCAGCGCCTCCCGCCGGTGTGTACGTCGCAAATATCGACGGCGCCTCCCGCGGCAATCCCGGCCCCGCTTCCTACGCCGTCGTCCTACGCGATCCCGAAGGAAAAATCGCCCTCGAGCTGGCGAAAAATATCGGCCGCGAAACCAACAATGTCGCCGAATACTTCGCGCTGCTCGCCGCTCTCGATTACGCCGCCAGCCACGATATCGCCGCGCTCCGCGTGCGCAGCGATTCCGAGCTCCTGGTGCGCCAGATGCAAGGCCGCTACAAAGTAAAAAGCGCCGACCTGAAGCCGCTGCACGAGCGCGCCACGAAAATCAGCCGCCAGTTGCGATATTTCGCGATCGAGCACGTCCGCCGCGAACTGAATCGCGATGCCGACGCGCTCGCCAACGTCGCGCTCGATTCGGCAGGCGTCCCGAAATTCGAAGACCGCAAATCGCGCCTCGCAAACGAAACCACACCCGTCCCCACCGGCCCGAAACAAGTGCCAGTGCCCCCGCACGCCAATCCGGCACATACCCTGCGTGCACGATTCGTCCGAGGCGTCTTCGTTCCCGCCGATCCAGTGAACCTAGCGGAAGGCAGCGAAGTCACGCTCGACATCCGCATAACATTGAAACAATAGGCCTTACCTATCGAAACACCAGAATTCCCATACTGGAACTGTTCCAATTCGTGGTACTGACGCTCTATTGTTCCGCCTCCTCGCCCCGCGTAGCCTCGGTACTTCCGGGGGTAACCAGTGAGTTCAGTGCTCGACAAGCTTCCCACCATCCTCGTCCTTTTCGTCCTGGTTGGGATTTTTCTATCGCTCCGCAAGCATGCGCCCTCCGCGCGAATCCGCCTGTGGACATACGCATGGGCGCTAATCTTCCTCCATTTCTTCATTCAAGCCTTCGAAACGCACACCGGCACGCTCGAAAGTATTCTTGAATCGATTGATATTGGCGCTCTGGAACTTTCCGGCGTGGTCTTCGTGGTTTCCATGACGCTGGCGGTGGAAGACCGCAAGAAGCGCCTCACGATGCTCGCCGCTCTCGCCGTGCCCACCGCGTTCCATTCCGTCGCCGCGGTTTTCGACTGGCACCTTTACGCACTGATGGCCCTCGCGCTGGCGACGATTTTCTTCGGCGGCGCGGCTTTCGCTCTGCGCAGCTTTCCGCGCACCAAGCCTTACGCCATCGGCATCGCGCTGATCTTGGCCATCACCGGAATCTGGACGATCAACGCCCAGCTGCACGGTAGCGCCGACCTGGGCATCAACGCCATCCTCACGCTCACCTTCGGCCTTTGCGGCATTCTCTACTGGAAGCGTTTTCCGCGGCGTTCTTCGGGCGTCCTCACCGTCACCGGAGGATTCGTCGCCTGGGGCGCAGTGTTCCCCGCCGGCGCACTACTCGCGCACTACGCGCCGAAGCTGCAGGTGAATCCCGAACTCTGGAACGTGCCGAAGTTTTTCGTAGCGTTCGGCATGATTCTCGCGCTGATCGAAGACAAATCCGGTGTGATCGAGCGCGCCAACGAACGCGAGCGCGCCGCCAACCGCCTCTTGCTGCAGCTTTCACAAATCACTTCGCGCCTGCTCGCCGGCAGCGATCCTGCCGACTTGTGCGGAGAAATTACCGCCGCGGTAACCGAAGCCACCAGCTTTCCGCGCGCCGCGTTGTTCCTGGCACGCGACGATCGTTCGCTGCGCTTGGGCGGCTGCACCGGGTTTTCGCCAGCGGAAAAATCGCGCTTCGAAGAACGCAGCAAAGCTTGGACTATCGAGAAAGTGAAGGACCTCTGCAAGCAAGGCACGCAATTGGGCAACAATTCCTTCCGCATCCGTCCGGGGGAAGAGGGCCTCGGTTTCCACACCACCACGACAGCGCCGCACGAAGTGCTCATCCCGCTGGTTTCCTGGCGCGGCTCGCACCTGGGCTGCCTGTGCCTCAGCGCCGCGCAAACCACCGAAGACGGCGCAACCAACGAAACCGCCGAAATCATGAAACTGGAAGTGCTGGCGTCCGACCTCGCGGTAACCATCGAAAATTCTCGCCTACATCACCAGTTGGTGCGTTCTGAAAAATTAGCCGCCTTGGGCCAACTCGTGGCCGGCGTCGCGCACGAACTAAATAATCCTCTAACCGGCATATTGGGTTACGCGGATTTGCTGAGCGAGGAAGTGGAAGGCCAGAAAGCCGCAAAACGCGTGGAGAAACTCGGCGCCGAAGCACGCCGCATGAAACGCATCGTGGACGGCTTACTCCGTTTTGCGCGCCAGAATAATCCCGCCACGCGCGCCGCTGATTTCGAAGTCGCGCTGCGCGACGTCATCCAGCTGCGCGAATTTCACATCCGCAAACTCGGCATACGCATGGAGCTACACATCGAGCCGCAACTGCCGCGCATCGCCATCGGCGAAGACGAACTGAAACAGGTGCTGCTGAATATTCTGAATAACGCGATTGACGCGGTGGAAGAAAGCGCGCAGCGTTCCATTTCCATAGCCGTCACCCGCCATGGCGACCGCGTCTTCATCCGCTTCGACGATTCCGGCCCCGGCTTTAGCGACCTGAACCGCGCCTTCGACCCGTTCTTCACCACCAAGCCAGTAGGCAAAGGCACCGGCCTCGGACTCAGCATCTGTTACGGGATAATCCAAGAAGCCGGCGGCGAAATCGTCCTAAGCAACAAACAACCCTTCGGCGCCAGCATCAGCCTGGAATTCCCCGCCACCGTAGCCGAACCCGCCGTAATTCTCACCGCATAACATCTGCAACGCAGCACTCAAATCTCGCGACTTCTCGCCACAGCGCCGTAGGCGCGGCACAAGCTAGCCCCGGCCGGAAGGCCTGGGAAAAACCGCAAAGAGAAATTGGAGCGCCGTAGGCGCGACACATCTACTGAACGTTTGCGTGGGATTGTTTCAGCGAATACGAGCGATACAGCGTATCGCGTTGGGCGGGGATGTAACCGGCGTCGGAAATAATCCGGCGCAGCTCCGCTTCATTGGTCCGGTTGCGCACGCCAGCGGCGTACACCACGTTTTCCTCGATCAGGATGCTTCCCACGTCGTCCGCGCCAAACTGCAAGCCTACCTGGCAAATCTTAATCCCCGGCGTGAGCCAGCTGGATTGGACGTGATCAATATTGTCGAGGTACAGACGGCTGATCGCCAGCGTCTTCAAATAATCGAACGCCGTCGCTTCCGGAATCTTCTTCCCCAGCGGCGTATTTTCCGGCGCGAATATCCAGGGGATGAATGCTGTGAACCCGCCGGTATCTTCCTGAATCCGCCGGATGGTCTCCAGGTGATTCACGCGGTGGCGATATTCCTCGCCGCAGCCGAACATCATGGTGGCCGTAGTACGCATGCCCAGCGCGTGCGCGTCGCGATGCATGCTCACCCATTCGTCCGACCGGCACTTCAATCGCGAAATCTTCGCGCGAATTTCATCGTCCAGAATTTCTGCGCCGCCGCCGGGAATCGAATCCAGGCCCGCATCGCGCAGCCGCGCAATGGTGTCGCGCACCGATAGCCCGGAAACCTCCGCGATGCAGCCGATTTCCGGCGCCGAAAAGCAGTGCAAATGTATCTGTGGAAATTTGTCCTTGATCGAGCGCAGCATGTTTTCGTAAAACTCGATGCGCAAATCCGGATGCAACCCGCCCTGCATCAGCACGCCCGTGCCGCCCAACTCGATCATCTCTTCGATTTTTTCGTAGATGGACTCCAGCGGCAGGATGTAGCCGTCTTTCGCGCCCAGTGGGCGATAGAACGCGCAGAACGAGCAATATTCCGTGCAGAAATTCGTGTAATTGATGTTGCGGTCAATCTGGTAGGTGGCCACGCGCGGGTCCGTCTTCGCGCGCCGCACTTCGTTCGCGGCCATGCCGATGCCGATCAGGTCATCGGAATTGAAAAGTTCCAGCGCTTCCTCTTGCTTAATGCCCATTTCCGGTTTCGTCTCCCAGCTTTTCTCGAATCCAGTATACAGGATTGGCCGCCGGCGCGAATCCATCAAGCTCGGTGGCGAGCCGTGGATGATGACGCAGACGCGGCCTGCGAAGCCGCAAATTCCAGCGGTCGCGCGCGCGGAATCAGCCCCGCAGCCGCCGCTTTTTCGTAATAGAGATTCAGCCCCGCGAGATATTCCGGCTCCAGGCCAAAATGAATGTTGTCGGCGAGGTAGCGCTCCAGCGCCCGCGGCGGCATGTCCAGCTTGATCGCGGCGGCTTCAGAAATTTCGCGCAAGCGTTCCAGCCCGTACGCTCTCGACGCCTGGAAATCCGCCACCACTTGCGGCGTAATCGCGTCGCGACGCCCCGCCCAAATCGCCAGCACGCAGGGCTTGCCGGTCATTTCGCTCCATTGATACGCCACGTCGTAGACAAAAATCGTCTCGAACCCCGGCACCGGCATATCTTCCGGATCGCCTTTGCAGCAATCGCCGCCGCTGGCAACTTTCTGCGAGAGCGCTTCCATCTTCAGCGCGATGCGCAACGCCGGATCGCCAATCACCAGCGCCGCGTCGGCATTTTTAAGCATTTCGGAAGCGTCCGGTGCGGTTTCCACGAATTCCGGCTGTATGTTCCAGTGTTCCGCGGCCAAAATCCGCACCAGCGCCTGCGAACTGCGCGAGCTGGCGTCGAGCGCGATGCGCTTGGCGCGCTGGATCGGCCTCTTCGATACCACCAGGATGCTGCGCACTTCGCCTTTCGCCCCCACCGCCATTCCCGGCAGCGCCACCACGTTCTCCATGCGCTGGTATTCAATCGAAGGGATGATCGCCACGTCCGCGGCCCCGCTCCGCAACGCTTCCGCGCACTGCGAGGGCCACGTAAACGACAAATCGTACTTCCCCGCCAACGGCCCGTCCGTAAACCCCCACACCAGCGGCGCCGTATTCAAATACTCAACAATCGAAATGCGAAGCTTGCTCATTCATTGGCTCGCAACCTGCGAATGGCCAATATAGCACAATCTCCCAAGCGGTTCCGGCGCGCCGCTACTTTCCGCTTTCCCGAAATCGCACAATCTCATCTTCCGTGGGAATCTCCATCTCATGCTTCACGGGGCCGCCCGGGAACATTTTCATGCCATCTCCCTCACCTTGCCCCTGCACTTCGAACGACGCAAACGCGTACGGCAAACCCTCCGACCCCAATTCCGAATTGGCGCTGCAAATCTGAAAATGCAGATGCGGCTCCGACGAATTTCCCGTATTGCCGAGTAGCCCCAACACTTGTCCGCGCCGGACCTTGTCACCTGCTTTCACGCGCAACGAGCCCGGCTGCATGTGCGCGTAAAACGCGAACAACCCATTGCCGATTTCCATGATCACGTGATTTCCGCCAACCGTCTCCAGCGTGATCGGCACAGCCAGCGATTTCGCTCCCGGCGTGTTCTGCGGAATGCCATCGCCTACCTGCGTCACCACTCCGTCCGCCACCGCGTGAATTTCCGCTCCGTAGGCGCGATAATTTTTGTTGTCGCTGGGATCGCCCTTGTACATCTTGCCGTCCGGATACGCCTGCACCCAATCAATCGCGAAGCGCTGTGAAATATATGCGTGGCCATTAATCGGAATCAGCGCGCGGCGATGCAGCGAAGTATTCGACGGCCCGTTGCCGGCCGCCCAATCTTCCCCCACCAGCGGCGAAGAAATCACCACCACGGGATTTTTATCCACGCTTATCGGCGGCGCCACGATCGAAAGCGCCTCCGGGTAGTCGCCGACCTTAGCGCTGATGCGCTCAGCAATCGCCGAAGGAATATCTTCAAGCTTATCGAACATGACCCACAAAAAAACCGCGCCGAATTCCCCTGGCGCGAGCTTGGAAACTTTTTCTGCGTTGGGCAGCCCCGGATGGATAAACATCCCGTCCAGGTCCGCGCCAGAAAAAGTCGCCAGTGTTTTCTGCGCCGCATCCGCGGAAACCACTTCGATCCGCGTGAACGCGTAATCCCACTTGTCCATATTCGAAATGTGCAGCTCGTACACCAGATGCCACTTCCCATCCGCCTTGAACGCCGTCGGCGCAATCGGAATCACGGCATTGAATCCCAGCAGCAGAGGCTTCGGCGTGTGCTCAGCCTTTGGAGCTGCCTGTGCCGACGCCGAATTTCCGTTCGATGCCCGGTCCGAAATCTCGTTTGAAGTTCCGCCAGAAGCCTCGCCCGATTCCGCGCTGCGCGTAAAATCCAGCGCCTGCGCCGCCTCGCCCGTCTGCGTCCAACTCCCAGAAATATCGCGGCCGTTTTTCTTCAGCTGGCCTTCATACACGCCGCCCACGCGCGGCACTTCAAACCGCACCGCGCTGCCGTGCAGCGTCACGTTGCCCAACGCCAAAACGGCGGTCTGGTCCACGCTGTTCATCGTGCCGCTCAACTCGCCGCTGCCAGATTTCGTAATCGTCAGCACCAAATGCAGCTGGCCACCTAGCACACCAGCCCACACACCCTCAATGCTGTTTGCCGAATCCGCGGCTTGCGATTGCGCCACCGATCCGCTCGCAAACAGCAAGGAACCGAGCGCAGCGACGAACAGTAAAACGATTCTTGTCAGGATTTTCATGTGCGTCCTTCGATCCGCAAAAACACTGCGGAATTCCGTCGCTGTGCGCTTTCGAATCGAGTGCAATCCTGCCATTAGGGAAGAATATAGATGGGCGACGACTTCAGGCGTGCAATGGTGCCGTTTGGCCCCGCCGCCCACGCATCATCGTTTGCGAGCACCGCCAGCGCGTTGAGATTCAACAAATCGGTATTCCTCCAATGCGCGCCGCCATCATCGCTAATGTCTTCGCCATTCGGACCGACAGCGACCAAGTATGTCTGGTTGAGGCGCGCCACCGCAGAACGGAATCCGCCCGGCTGTTTCTCCGCCAATTTCCAAGTCTTGCCCTGGTCAGCCGAATAAGCCGCGACATTCTGTGAATTGCCGATATTCCTGTAGTCGCCACCCACGATAACCAAAGACTTATCCCAAACGGCGAGCGAAAAAATCCCCGAAGAAGCGTTGCCACTGACGATCGGCGTACTGTTCACTGTCCACGAATAGCCGGCGTCGCTCGAATAAAACAAACGCGCCGCGGGCCCGCCCGTGACGAAATAAACGTGCTCGTAGCTGTAAATCGCCAGACAAGTTCCGCTGGCCGCGAACGCGCCTTCATCAGGCATCGCAGCCGGCATCTGGTTAGTAGGAAGCTGCTCCCAACTTTCGCCGTCCTGCGTGCGCAAGATCACAAACTTGCCATCAATCGGGTCGCCGACCGCGCGACATTCGATATCCGATGTACAAACCAGCGCATCCAGAAAAAATTCCTTGCGCTTGTCCGTATACTGCAATTTCCAGCTCGCTCCGCCATCCGTTGTCTTGTAAATCCGCGATTTTCCGGCGTCCCCAATGGACATCACGTAGGCTTTCTGATCGTCAAATGCCTGGATGCTGCGAAAATCCAGCGTCTCGCCGCCCGGCACCGAGATGCGCTTCCACTTCTTGCCGGCGTCTACTGATTGCAAAATGACGCCGTTCGACCCGGAAGCCCAAACGACGGGCGTGGCAACGTGGTGGGAATTTTCAAAAACGCCGACGCTCACGCCGCGCAAATTCGTATCAATGCCGCTCGTCTGCACGGTCCACCACGGGCGGTTCTTGACGCCGGCACGAACGAAAATCGCAGCAGCTGGAACAAACAGGAGTGGAATGAGAAACCTCGTCAGGCCGCGCCGCATGCCGCGCATTCTAACAGCACTTGCACCGCCACAGCGGAACTATAGAGCCAGCGAGGACGCGTTTCCCCATCCGCGAATGGCCAACAACAACTCGGCTCGTGGTGCGTACGCCTTAATTCTCCGGCAACACCGGCAGCACCACGCTACTCACCGTACCGGGATCATCGCGCAGCTTGATATACAGCAGCGTTCCGTTCGGTCGCGGCACGCTCAGCGTGCTGCCCGCAAATCCCACCGGCACCGGTACCGGATTCGTGAACTGCGCGTTCGAAGCCACCGAATCAATCAAGAATAAATTCGTCCCGCTCAATTTGCACTGTTGGTCCGGCGCATCCGGGCAGCGAATTTCCTTCAGCACAGGCAAACGGACCACATTCACCAACGGCTGCCAGTCTCCTTTGGCATTGTCCGCACCCACCGCGCGAAATTGCAGCGGCCCAAACGCCGAAGGCCCGAAACTTTTCAGCGGATCCAGCGTCGCAAGCACGCTCTGCGCATCTTGCAGCACCAGGCTGGCGTCCGCCACGCTCAATGTCACGTCAAAAGCATTATCCGCCGTAGCGACCTCGATCTTTTCCGTGCGCGGAAATTTTTCCGGCACTTCGCTCTTCACAAAGAACAGGAGCCTCCCCTCCAGCGGCAATTCGTCCTGATTTCCCAACCGTATCGCGGATGGCGTGGGCCCAGCCTGCACGCTCTTATTCACCAAAGTTACCTTAGGTCGCGGAGCCTCCACGGTGGTCTGCAGGTCCAGCACGCGCCCGTCCTTCAATCCCACGTGCGCTACCAATGTTTCGTCAGGTTCCAGCTTGGCGGCCGGCGCTGCACTCGAAATGGCCAGTCCCAGCTCATCTTTTTGCTGCACGCGCGATAATTTCGCCGGAACGAAATGCACTCCGTTCAATTCGAAACTGGAAACTTCATCCAGCCGCGTTCCGTCCAGCACGCCCTGTTTATCACCCGCGTTGATGGTGAAGCGATCCAGATGCGCCGCCTCCGAATAAGAAAGCAATGGCAGCTCGTCCGCCGCACTCAACCCAAATTGTTTTATCGCCAGCGTCACCTCCCCGGCGCTTTTGTCTTTCAGCGGAACCGTCACTTCCAATTCTTCCGGCTTGGTAGCTTTCCAGGTCGCCTTCAAATCTTTGCCGTCATGGTCCTTCACCGTCACTTTTTCCACGCACGGCGCGCATTCTGAAGTGACGTGCAGCACGTCGTCCCGTCCCACAATCAACGCCTGCTCATCCGCCGCCAGCACTGTCCACCTCTCCGCGTGTGCCGACCGCAAAAGGAATCGCGGACCCTCGAACTCTGCAAATCCCCAACGTCCGCGCAGCGTTCCAGTGACGTCCGGGCCCAATTTTGCCGCCGACGCGCCGACGGCGTGCGCGTCAATCACGAAGCCACCTTGTCCCGCCTCGGCTTTTGCCGGCAGATCCACGTGATTCCCTGTCTTGTCTTCCAGCCGCAGCACGAAGTCATGCGCAATGCTGGTAGAAAAAACCAGCGGCGCGCCCTCCGTCGGCAGTACCAACGGCGACTTCTGCAAACAGAAAACCTGCTTCGGATCTACCGGCCGCAGCGGCGGCAGTTGCGCTGCTTCCACTGCCGGCAGCCCCACCACGATCACCGACTTCGGATTGCGAAACGATGGAGGATTATTCAGTTTCAGATTCAGCCGATCGTCTTTCGGCAACGCCAGCGCCGGGATGTATTGATATTCAGCGGTGTGCAGACTGTTTAAGATGCGCGCCATGTCTATCACTGCGCCCACATACGCGCTGTAATATCCAGTTCCGGCCATCGGCGTCGCGCTGGCCTGCACCATCAAATCCGAAGACGGGCCCGAAGTAAGCGCGGTGACCATGGACTGGCTGTGCCCATCGTCCAAAATCAGCTGCTCGCTATTTTGCGTCAGGCACGGCGCTTGCTGCTCGGTGGGCTTGTCGAAACATTGCGAATCAACTTTGATGTTCAGCGTGCGCGCCAGCAACACGGCGCGTTCCTTCACCTCCGCTGGATCCGCGTCCGAAGTCGCCTTCACATCGTCCAAATACGCTTCCAGTCGCGAGCGATCCAGGCTGGCCTGGTTCAAATCTTGCGAGGCTCTTACAAATGCGCCCGGCCGTCCGCGCACAGTATTGCGCAGCGTATTGAAATCGCCGCCCGTCTCCGGCGCCAAAAACAGCAAGGCCTGCTGCGCGTCCTGCGGAACGGTCACCACGGTTCCTTCTTGGCGCGCTTGCTTGTTCCAGGTTTCCACCCGTGTGAACCACGTTTCCGGCGGCGGATTCGTGGATCCGCGCAAGAACGCCACAACCAGCAAGTAGTGCACCGACTGCGTGTCCGGAAGATCGGGATGAATCCACAAGCGATCTCCCGGCTGCAAATTGGCCGTGTGCGAAATCGGCAACGTCTTGCCCTCGCGCGTCACGCGCAATTCCACCGGCGGCCCGGCCAGATCAAATGCGGCGCCATCCGCGTGCGTGAATCCAACGTGCACGAACATCAACAGCACGAAACACCACACGCTGAAAAATGCCATGCGCATCAGAGAATCCAGCTGCAGGCGCTTGGCGCCATTTTTAAGATTCTCGATTTTCTTCTTTATCATCGCCTTCGCGCTCCTCTGTGAATGGAAAAATAGTTGGCCGTACTTATGAATTCCCGATATTCAGAATGATTGCGCGCGCACTGCCGGTGCGGTTCAGGCTGGGATTTCGGAAACTGTTCTAACCTCGCACTCCAAGCATCCGGGCAATCAGAACTGCGTGGAAAGGGCTGGGGGTAAGATGAAAATTTATCGCGTTGCGCTGGCGCAAGTCAATGAAACGAAATTCTCTGCCGTGCGCAACTCAGCACATCTTCAATCGCCGATGCCTATGGCGTGCCAATCTTTCCGCGGATTACTGTGACGGACGCCGCGGGCAAATCGAACGCAGTATCCTTCTGCCCATATTCGTCCGAGTGCTTGATCGGTCCATCCGGATCAGCGAATCCTTTCGTGTTCACCACCACCGGGTGTTCCGCCGCGTGCTCATCGTGCGCCATAAACCGTGTCTGCGCCGGTTGCCAATGATATTGCTCCCGCCCGAAAGTAGAAATTTGCACCGGTCCAACAAACGAACTCGCGCCACGCGCCGCCTCATCGCGAAAAGAAATCCGCACCGAATGCGCATTCTGCTGGTCGCGGTTCACAACCAGCAAAGACCACAGCCCATCCGGACGCTGCAAAGCATAAGCCGTCACCAGCGCATGACCCGCGCCATCGTCCACATCGCCCTTCGCCGCAAACACGTGATGCACCGCGCTGCCCGGCTGCACCCACTCCAGATTAATCAGCTGCGCCACAAAAAATTGCGCCAGCGGCTGCTGTATCTTGTAATCCGCATCCACGGTGAACATCCCGAACGTTCCCGGAGAATCGTTGCAGCCATGCTCCATCTGCAAGGGCAAATAATGAAAGTAATACATTCCGCTGCCGCCCGCATTGAGGAACGAGCCCACGTAATCCGCCAGCCACAACCCCGAAAAAAGATCCATGTACGTCTCGCTGGCAGACGACGAGAGATTTCCTTCAGTGATGAACATCGGAATATTCGCCGGCACGCCATCTTCGCGCCACACTTGCATGATGTGATTAACCAGCTCTGGCTCGTCGTACAGACTGCCCCACGGAATCCGGCATGGGTCGTACGGATAGTGTTCGAAAGAAAAAAACGCGAGGTCGCCCAGCCGCTGGTGCTGCCTCAAATAATTCACAAACCGTGCGGTCCAGGAAACATTGCCACTGGCGTCCGGCCATACCTCAATGTCCCGGTTCACGCCCTGAAACGAAGGTCCGCCCAGCTTCAACGCAGGATTCACGCGATGCAGCGCCGTCGCCCATTGCAGGTACAGCGCAGCATAATCTTCCGGCAGCATATATTGCCCGTCCGCTTCTTCGCCCATCTCCACATACGAAACCGGATAACCGCGTTTCTGCAGGTAAGCCATCTCCGCCGCCGCGTTGTCTGGCGTGTCGTAAAGCAGCGCCACCGGAATCATGGCCGGCAGTCCGCGCGTCACGCCGCTAGTAAAAAATAAATCGAATCCCACCTGCGCTTGCTTCGTTGAACGCAAATCGGAAGGTTCGTGCCACGGATCGACCGATGAGCAATAGGTCGTAGTCTGCTCCTGATCCGCGATGTGCCGTACGACATCGTGAAATTTTCCATCCGCCGTGGTCGTGCCGATATACAGCTCGTAAATCGCATAGCCCACGCAATTCCGTGGATCACTCGCCCCGTGCGAATCGCAAGTGTTGGAGGATTCCGTCATCAAGATGCGCAAGAAACGCACGGACAATGGAGTCGAGCTCAGCTGCAAAGTAGCCGAACCGCCTCGCCCATTCGTAATCACGCCGCCGGGAAAAGTTTGCCACACGCCGCGCGTCACAGCCTTGATCGGATCATCTCCCGTCCAGTATTGGACGATGTAGTGCACGGCAAACGGCTCGGCCCACTTGATCTGTATACTCGTGATCTGCTGCAGCTGTGCCAGGTCCACCACAATCCATTGCGGATGCGCTGAATCGCTTTCGTCCGTAAATTTCTGCGTCAGATATGGATTGCTTTTCCAGTAGCTGGCCGCGTCTCCATCCGTCAGCCGCGAAAATCCGGAATTGTCCGTGCCATCGTTGCGCGTGTATCCCCGATGCGGCAGCGCGAAGCCGTACGAATAGCGCAGAAACTCCGTGAGATTCGCCGAGCCGGTAAAATATCCTTTGCCGCTCGCATCGCTCCAGGTTCCCTGCGGATTCCAGTGCCACGCTTCCACTGCCAATTCCGTATTCTGCCGAAAACTCACCGGCTGCCAGCCTGAACTCAACGCTCTGTCCAGCGCAGGCTGCACTAGATCTTTATCGATCGCTTCTTGCGCAACGCGGTCCACGCCCGCGCCCAGCGCTTGATTAGGCGCGAAGTGATTCATCGAGTGCGCCGGCGTGATATCCACCTGAATGGTTTGCGCCGTGCACGTAAATGGCGCTGAAAAAATTGCAAAGAAAATTGCTAGCACCGAGATTGTGGTCGTCAATGCACACCTCCCGCGCAGTTTGTCGCTCTATCTTGCGACGCCGAGTCTACAAGATTCACTCCTTCGCCGCCTAGTCCGGCGCGCGAATTATACGACGTGCCACATGCGCATAAATCGCCCCGCACAACTCGGGATAAGCATATAGTTATCTTCACACGTTCTGCACTACACACGTACGCTCGCCGCAACTTCGATGGCCTCCGACCAATACCTGGGATGGCTGGCCCTTGCCTTGACGCCCGGCCTGGGCGCCCGCATGGCCGGAAAACTCCTCCGCGCCATGGGCAGCCCCGAAGCGATTTTCAACGCCTCCCTCACCGAGCTGGTATCACACCGCCTCCCGGTAGTAGCTGCCCAGGCAATCCATACCCGCCAGCCCATGAGCACAGCAGCCAAGGAGCTCGCCCAAGCCCAAGCCGCCGGTATCTGACTGCTAACCTGGGACGAGCCGCAGTATCCCGAGCGCCTGCGTGAGATTTACGACACCCGCCCCTCCTGTACGCCCTTGGAAACATTCAACTTCTTAATCGCCACCTGATTTCCATCATCGGCTCGCGTCGTCCCACCCCCTACGGGAATCGAATGGCAGAGAAACTGGCTAGGGATCTGGCCGATAGAGGTCTGGTAATCGACAGCGGTCTGGCGCGCGGCATCGATTCCTGCGCCCACAAAGGCGCGCTCAGTTCTCCCACGGGCCCGACGATTGGTGTCCTGGGTTGCGGGATTGACGTAAGTTATCCCAAGGAGAACAAAAAGATCTTTGGCGAAATGGAAAAACGCGGCGCCATCATCTCCGAATTCGCTTTGGGCACATTCCCCGGCCCGCAGAACTTCCCGATCCGGAACCGCATCATTTCGGGAATGGCTGTCGGCGTGGTTTTCGTCGAAGGCGCTCAATACTCCGGCTCCTTGATCACCGCTCGTCTAGCCATGGAATTCGGGCGCGAAGTCTGCGGTGTCCCCGGCAACGCCAGCCAGCCCACGAGCTTTGGCCCCAATCAGCTCATCAAACAGGGTGCCAAGCTTGTCACAAACTGGGAAGATGTGATCGAAGAGCTGCCAACGCCCATCCGTGCCGAGCTTTTGCCGGTCGAAACAGCCACCAGCGAGGAAAGAGCGCTGCTGGTCGAGAAGGACCTTGCTGCCGCCGAGAGCACTTTGTACCATCTGCTTGCCGAGGACGAAATTCCGCCAGGTGGACGATCGGGTCGAACTCTCGGGGCTGACGTCTTCCGAAATGCACTCGGACCTATTTGACCTGGAGCTGAAAGGCGTGATACGTCAGTTGCCAGGGAAGCAATTTCGCAAAGTCCTGTTGTAACCAGCCGGGACAATTGCAGCTAGGATGGAACGTCGCCGCGAGGTACAGAACCGCGGCGCATAAAAACGCTTGTATATAATGATAAGAAGTCCGCAAGATAGCTAAAAGCATCCAATGTAGTCTTGAGGGAATAAACGACAGCATGGCAAGATCACTGGTAATCGTCGAATCGCCTGCTAAGGCGAAAACAATCAACAAGTATCTGGGCCGGAATTACCTGGTCAAGGCTTCCTACGGCCACGTGATGGACCTGCCCAAGAAAACGATCGGTATTCTGCTGCCCGGCCAGGAAAACGGCAAAAAGAAGAAGAAACGCAAGCCCAAAGCCGGGACGCCCGAAAAGAAGGTCGTCAAGGCGGTAGCCGTCACGGCCGAGAATATCTTTGAGCCGACCTATGAAGTAATCCCCGGCAAGATTAAGGTAATCCACGATCTGCAGAAGGCCGCCCGTGGAGCAGATGCCATCTACCTGGCGGGCGACCCGGACCGCGAAGGCGAAGCCATCTGCGCCCACCTGGCTGAAATCCTGGGCAAGCCCAAAAAGTACGCTGATTTGGTGGTGCACGAGGAAAAAGAAGGCGACGAAAAGGCCCCCAAGCCCGCCGCCAAGAAAGAGCCGCCCAAGACGAACGGCGCGCCTCCGAAAATCTATCGCGTGATGTTCAACGAAATCACGCAGAAAGCTATCAAGGCTGCCTTCGAGCACCCCTCCCAGGTCAACGAGCACCTGGTGGACGCGCAGCAGGCCCGCCGCGTGCTCGATCGCATCGTCGGTTACAAAGTTTCGCCGCTGCTCTGGAACAAAGTCCGCCGCGGCCTTTCCGCCGGACGCGTCCAGACCGTCGCTCTGCGCCTGATCGTCGAGCGCGAGCAGGAAATCCGCGCTTTTATCCCCAAGGAGTACTGGACGATCCATGCCCTACTCGATTCCGGCACCCCGCCGCTGTTCGAAGCCAAGCTCAGCAAGTTCAAGGGCGAGGACATCGAAGTTCTGAATCAGGAAGCCGCGGACATAGTTGTCGCCGCCGTGCAGAAAGCCAAGTGGCAAGTCGCCTCCGTCGCGCAGAAAGAAAAGCGCCGCAACGCGCCTCCGCCGTTCACCACCTCGAAGCTGCAGCAGGCTGCTTACAATCGCCTGCGCTTCACCGCCAAGCGCACCATGTCCCTGGCGCAAAAGCTCTATGAAGGCATCGAGCTAGGCAACGAAGGCTCGGTCGCGCTGATCACCTACATGCGCACGGATTCGGTCCGCGTCTCGAACGACGCGCTCGATCAAGTCCGCGCCATGATTCCAGAACGTTTCGGCGCGAGCTACCTGCCGGAAAAACCTAATTTTTACAAATCGAAGAAGGACGCGCAGGAAGCTCACGAAGCCGTTCGTCCCACCGATGTGCTGCGCGCGCCCGAAGACGTCCGCCCGTTCCTGGAAGACGATCTCTTCAAACTCTACCAGCTGATCTGGCAGCGCTTCGTCGCATCGCAAATGCTACCTGCGATTTTCGACCAGACCACCATAGACATTTCCGCTGGCGATTACACTTTCCGCGCCACCGGCTCAGTCCAGAAATTCGACGGCTATCTGCGCGTTTACCAGACTCCCGTGGCAGGCGCCGATCGCGAGGACGATGAAAAGGACGACGAAGGCGAGGGCCGCTCGCTGCCGCAAGTCCGCGAAGGACAATCCCTGCGCCTCGATCAAATTCGCCCGGACCAGCATTTCACCGAGCCGCCGCCGCGCTACAACGACGCGACACTGGTCAAAGAGCTGGAAGAAAAAGGCATCGGCCGCCCCTCCACCTATGCCGCCATCATTTCCACCATCGTCGAGCGCGAATACGTCACCAAAGATCAGGGCCGCTTCTCGCCCACGATGCTTGGTGAACGCGTCAGCGTCCTGCTGGTGAAGAGTTTCGAAGACATTTTCGACGTGGGCTTCACCGCGCGTCTCGAAGAGGAACTCGACGAAATCGAAGAGGGCAAGCTTCCCTGGCGCCAGGCCGTGAAAGAGTTCTGGGATCCCTTCGTGGTGGATCTCGATAAAGCCGACGAGCAGATGCTGTCCTACAAAGCCGGCATCCCCACCGGGCTGAAGTGCGAGAAATGCGGCGAGGGCGAATTGCTCGAGCGCATTTCCCGGCACGGATTTTTTCTCGGCTGCAATCGCTATCCCGATTGTGATTACATTAAGGATCTTTCGCCCGAGCTTCCTGCTGAAGCGGACGGCGTCGCCAAAATCGAATATTGCGACAACTGCGGCAAGGAAATGGTTATCAAGCGCGGGCGTTTCGGCGTGTTTCTCGCGTGCAAGGGTTACCCGGATTGCAAAACCACCCGCCGCCTGGTAAGTGGCACGCGCATCGCACGCCAGCCCGACGTTCCGCTCGATGAAAAATGTCCGCTCGACGACGCGCAGCTCCTGCGCCGCCAGGGCCGCTTCGGCGATTTCGTCGGCTGCACGAATTATCCGAAGTGCAAGTACACGCGCCCCATCACGCTCGGCATCAAATGCCCGAAGTGCAACGAAGGCGAATTCGTTCGCCGCGGCATTTCGCGCGGACGCGGTGCCGGCCGCATTTTCTACGGCTGTAGCCGCTATCCCGATTGCGATTTCACCACACCGCACGAGCCGATCAACGAGCCGTGCCCGAAATGCGGCGCGCCGTTCATAGTCGAAAAGCGCACCAAGCAGGGAAACTTCCGCACCTGCATCAAAGAAGGCTGCGATTGGGAAATTGAAGCGCCAGCAACGGTAGAAGGTGCAACCGCGACGGCCGTAGCAGCGCCGCCAGTCTCAACGGCCGCATCGCCCGCCGCCAATTTCGTTCACCCACAAGAACCCGCGACAGTCGGCGCCCGCGACAAATCCTAAGCCGATTTTTCGCCGCGCCCCGGAATCGTCCAAACCAAAGCGCCCAGCGCCACTATCACCGGAAAACATTCAATCACGTACCGCGGCTCCACAGTCTGCAGCTGCGTCATCGCCACTGTCCGTATCGCCACAAACAAAACTAAAAATGTCGCCGCCAACTGCGCCCGGCATCGCCACCACCCCACCGCCGCCATCCCCAAATACAAAATGCCCAAAACTCCAAATCCAAACGTAAATCCAAAATCCGCCGGATTCCCGCGCCACTTCGCGCCCACCGGCGACAACTTCCCCGAATAAGGCAGCAATTCAATCCGCGGCGTAAACCACATCGCCACAATCCGCTCGGCCGGCACAAAAACAAAAGTACGCAGGGGCTGCCGTGCAGTCCGCTCCGCAGCCAGCACCGCGAACTCTCGATCGAGCACCGGCGTCATCTTTAAATCGCTGTTGTATCTCGCAAATAACTCCGCCGCCCGCGCCCGCTCCGCATCCGAATCAAACGTCGCACCCGGCACGCTCGCAATATCAATCGGCTGCTTCCCCAGCGTCCACGTCACCAAATAAGCCTCGCCAAATCGCGTCATCCACGTCTGCGTCCAGGAAAAATAACCGCGCGGAATGAAGTCTCCATAAGTCTGCGCGTAACGCGGCCCCAAAAATTCCACGCGCCCGAATGCCCGCGCATTCCGCGCCGCCCAAGGAACAAGCGGCAGCAGCAACCCAACGCACATCCAGCACGTCGCCAAAATTAGCTTCGGCCAATTCGCCCGCCGCCACCAGCGAACGCATAGCGTCACGCCCGCCGCGGCCAAAACCAGCGGCGTCTCCGGCCGCACCAAAGTTCCCAAACCCACAATAAATCCCAACAGCAAAAACCATCCGGCGAACGAAAGCACTTTCGCACGCGCCAATAAACCGCCAGCCGCACCCATCGGCAAATCCAACCCCGGCTCAGTCAAGAAATAAACAAACACCAGCACCGCCGCAGCAGTAAAAAAAGTAGCCAGCGCCTCCGTAAGCACCACGGCCGAATAATCCGCGGTAAAAGGACACAGCGCCGCCAGCCACAACGCCGCAGTCCCCACGACCCCACGCCGCGAAACCGGCGCCAGCCGCGCCGCAATCAAGGCCGCCACCACGCAAGTCGCAAGATCCACGATCGCCTGGGCCACCATCACCACCCGCGCGCCCCGCCCGATCGCGAAATAAATCGCAGCCAGAAACGCCGGATACCCCGGCACGCGCATATCCACAGCCGTCAGCGCGCCGCGCACATACAGTCCGTACACGCCGTGCTCCAGCCAATTCCGCGCCAGCTCTTCGTAAAATTTCGTGTCCCCAGGATAAAACGGAAAGCGCCAAATGAATAACAAACGCAGCGCCAACCCCGCTGCCAATGCCGCGCCGAGTTGTCTGTAGGAAAAAGGGCGAGCGGTCATCGAATCGAACACCGCAAGAAATTGTGCGCGGAATCAGCGTGCAAATCAGCACATCCGCGTTCCCGCACACTCAACTCCGTCGCGCGCCGCCGCTCGATTCGTTCCCTTCATAGTGCGCGGCAAGTTTGCGCGGCGCAGTATTCCACCAAGCCGCCGCCAGCGCGCGCCGCACGCTATGCTTTTTCGCGCCTTTCAAACGCACGTACGTGGCCCCGCGCCTGCCCCACAATCCATTTACCGGCGCAAAAACTTTCGGCTCCGCGCGCACAAAATCCTTCTGCTGGTCCGGGAAAAGTTTCACCATCCCCACGCCCATTTCCGGATACCCCAGCGTCGCGAAAATTTTCCCGCGCACGCGAAAATCCGGATGATCCATGTGCGCGCTCTCCGTCGCTTCCGGAAAACTCATCGCCAGCCGTCGAAATTCCGCCGCCGTCATCGCCGCTGCTCCACGCGCGCCCATCCGCCGCGCATCATGCAGGCTAGCTTACCCGAACCAGCTCTCCGTTGCTCGTCATCCGCAAACATGCACCCGCATTGACCCAAACGAAACAACACGCGCTCACGAGCCGCGCCATCGCCTCATCGCCGGGTGTAAACTTGCGATAGCCCAGTGAAGAATTCCGCGAGTCTGCCGATACACGATGTACGGCTTCGCAAAAAGGAAATTCATGGGCTGGCGCAAATTGTTTTTTTCAGGAAGGGTTCGTGCAAATCGCGAGCCGTCTCCCGCAGTGTCAAATCCGAACAGGCGCCGCAATCATCGCGTCGCCGCATTTCTTCCGGTCTTCATCTACGCTCACTCGCACGATGAACCTTTCGCCGAACTCGCCGTCACGCTGAACGTCAGCGCCACCGGCGGCCTGCTCTCAGTCTCGCGCGAGGTCGCCCCGTCGCAGCAATTATTGGTTGCCAACACGCAGACCAACGAAGAACTTCCCTGCCGCATCGCCCGCGTAATAAAAACCCAAGCCGGCACCACGCTCGTCGGCTTCGAATTCCTCCGCCCCGCTCCCCATTTCTGGTCCATTGATTTCACGTCTTAGCGCCCAACGCAGACACGCACACGCGCGAGCGACCTCGGCACCACCGGCTTACGCCACAAAAAAACTCAGCCCCTCGCCGCACTTCCCAAATGCCGCGCCATTTCTTCCAGCGCTTTCGCAAACTCCGCGGGCCGCAACGCCGGCAATCCCAGGCATTTCTTTCCAGCGTCAATCGCGGGCAGCCAGAAGCAACTTGTTTCGACAGGCAAGCAAAGGAACGCGGTAACCGCCAAACCAGCCAAAATTCCCAACAGCGCCACGCCAGTCCCGTCGGAGAGCTGCATGTCGCTGAGCACCACATCCACTCGCATCGAGCTCAACAACTCACGCGCCGTCCGCATATTGCCGGCAAAGTGGCAGCGAAATCCCCAACGCCGCAGCCAGCTGGTCAGGCGGTTGGGCGTTTGAAAACTCTGCCCCACTAGCAGCACGTCCTTCCCGGGCAGTGTCATCTCTCAGTCCTCACATCGCCGCGTTTCCCTTGTGATTTCGTGGACGCAAACAACGGTCATGGATGAAGAGCGCTGCTAAATCGAAATTCGCAAATTCGCGTTGGAGAGCCGAAGGAGCTTGGGGAATTTGAAAAGTTGTGGAAAACCGCGGCTGGCAAGCCGTTAAGCGGATTTCTGAAACGAACAGCAGTCTTTCAGCAATGCCACGTTCCTCACGCCACCCAATTTCTGAACCTTTATCGAATCCATGGCCAGCGTCGCCAGTTTCATCGCGCGTACTTCGTCGCCGTAGTCCGCCGGATTTTCCAGCTGCTGCCGCCGAAAAACGATCGCGAACTCCGCCTCACGGATCAAGCGCGCCAATGTTTCCCGGTCCGGCTCGTCCACGGCCCTGATAAAAGCTTCCTGCCAAAGTACCGGCCTAACATCACGCATACAATCCCCCCCTGCGGCATAAGAGTTGGAGGTGTAAATGCCAACGGGCCGTAGTATTCCGCTACAGTTCACATCAAGAGCAACAATCGCCTACACAAGCTTGGATGCCCGGTCAATCAATCGGTTACATCGAATATTTTATATTCTGGACTCGCGCTCCGTAGGGCAACTGCAGCCCGCGATCAGTAACCAAATGGTAGCGGCTTTCCGCGGCGGGCGGCAAACGACTTTACGCCAGCACGGCGCCCGATGCGAGCTTGCCAAAGCGCTGGCAGACCAAGCAAAATAGTGAGAGCGGATGAATTCAGGCCAACAATGAAAACGAAAATCACGTTGCACGTTGACGCCGACGTCTTGCGAGAAGCCCGCATACTGGGCGCCGCGAAAGGCCTTTCGGTTGGTGCGTTGCTGGCTGTAAAGCTCAACGCAATCGTGCGCCAGCGAAAAGGATAGGACCGCGCTCGAAAGCGAGCGGTGGCCCCCCTGCGCAACGGGCTTGATCTGGGCTGGACACGCCCAGATTCGCGCGACGACCTGCAAATGCGATCAGCCGTTCACAACCAACCGCCGCGAATCGGACAGCTGTCCGATTCGCCCTGGCGGAAAAGTACGGGCTGTGGCGCGTTTTCGGCCAGATAGTATTGGTTCTGTACCATTTCTGTACCACGTTTGTCCGTTCGCCCAACTGTTTTCCAATTCGTTCAGTGCTAACCTTGAATGGAAAGCAAATTATGAAATCGCATCCGCAAACTCGAAATTCTCGCAGCCACCCGGTCCCACATCCGGGACTGCCCCTGATCCACCAGATCCTCAGCGCCTTTCACAGGTTGCAGGCCGCCAATCACGCCCAGCCGTGCTTTCATCAGCCATCACCGATCACTCGCCACCGCCCGAATCAATCGCTAGCGAAACATAATCGAAAACCGCCCCAACTGCTTGAAAACAAACAACGGCAATTCAAATCAATCGCTCGTTTTTGTCATGTTTTTCGCGGCCACACCACTCTCTTCCTGACCCCTTGAAACCGCCACCGCAGCCCACTAATCACTACTCACCAATCACTACTCACGAATCACCACTTCAGCCCCAACTCACGCTATAATTATGCTTTCCAACGCGCCGCGGGCCAGTCTAACCGGAAGCCCAGCAGCGCAGCCGGCCACAGGCACCCGGCGCAGCACGAAACCGGCTTCGGCCTGCGGTCATCTAACATAACGGCACCGATATCGCGCACTAAAAAGGACAACGCATGAGCCCGCTCGGCAAAAAAATTGTTCTGGGGATTTCAGTTCTGGTGGTCGCCTACGCCGCCACCGGATACATGCTCGGCCGTTCTTCCGACGACAAAGCCTTCCGCGCGCTCACCGTCTATAGCGAAGTCCTCGAGCATATCCAGCGCGATTACGTCGACGATCCCAACATGCACGCCGTCACCAACGGCTCCCTGCACGGCCTGCTCGATTCACTCGACCCGCAATCGGCCTACCTAAGCCCGCTTGAGTACAAAGACTTCAAGGACAAGAGCGCCAGCAATCCTCCGGCGGAAACCGGCCTCGCGCTCACCCGCCGCTTCGGTTACATCGGCGTCATCGGCGTGCTCCCCGATAGCCCCGGCGCGAAAATCGGCCTGCGCATCGGCGACATCCTGGAAAAAATCGCCGGCTTCACCACTGGCCAGATGGCCATCGACCAGGCGCAGCTGCTGCTGAAAGGAAATCCCGGAACCACCGTGCAGCTTTCCGTGATTCGCCGCGGCAAAGCGGAACCGCAGGAAATGAACATTACTCTCGCGAAGCTCACCGCGCCCAAGCTCGTCGAGGACCGGCTGAACGGCGACGTCGCATATCTCCGCGTGCCGGAATTCACGCCGGGAGTTTCCAAACAGATTCGCGAAAAGCTTGTGCAATTCCAGAAAGCCGGCGCGAAGAAACTGCTTCTCGATTTGCGCGATTCTTCACTCGGCGACGATCAGGAAGGGATTCAGACCGCGCAGCTTTTCCTTTCTTCCGGCACGATCGCTACGCTCAAAGGCCAGACGGTCACGCCCGTTGTCTCTGCGGCCGACGCCACGAAAGTTGTTTGGTCTGAACCCGTCGCCGTGTTGATCGGCAATGGCACCGCCGGGCCTGCCGAAATTCTGGCGGCCGCGATCGCGGACAACAAGCGCGGCAGCACCGTCGGCGAACGCACCTACGGCACCGCTTCGCAGCAGAAGCTGATCGAAATGGACGACGGCGCCGCGCTGATCCTCACCGTCGCGAATTATTTCACGCCGGCTAACAAGGACATTCCCGCCGAAGGCGTGCCGCCCACCGCGGAAGTGCATCCTTCGATTGACGACCTTCTCGCGCAGGCCGACCTCACCCAGCCTGCCGCGCAGCCCAGCTCTTCGCCGGATGATCCGGTCGTAAAGAAGGCCATCGAAATTTTGCAAGGCGCGCCCGCAGCCGAGAAGAAAGCAGCCAAGCTGATGCACGCCTGGCAGCCACTGGCCGCTTAAATTTGAATTCGCGCGGCGCGGTACGGATTTTCGCGGCGTGCGCCGCCATCATTCTTCTGTTTGTCGCCGGCTGCGGCAAAAAAACTCCGTCGAAATCCGAATTGCGCGCGATTACCGGCGAAATTGTCAGCGCTGCGCAGAAAATCAACGGCCACAAATCCGAAATCGCCATTCGTCCTGAGTTGCAGCCCGCGAAACATGGCAGCTCGAGCGCACTCGCTGCCGATAACATCTACATCTCACTAGGCGATCCCTCGCAAGCCGCTGCCTTCGCGCAAGCTCTGCAAACCATCGCGCGCAAGCACGATCTCTCCATCACCGAAACCGCGTCCAGCGGCGTGATCCGCTTCGACTGCGCATTCCACGGCGCGCGCACGCACACGGTTCACATTGTCACTCCACTCGCCATGCGCGCCGCAGCGCATCCATCAGTGCCATCGCGGCAATCCAGCAATGCCGCAAGTCCGCGCCTCGCCATCATCATTGACGATTTAGGCTACGACCGTTCCGCTGCGGATGCTGTGCTCGCGCTCGGCTTTCCACTCACCGTTTCCGTGCTGCCCCATCTGCCGCTCTCTGGCGAGCTCGCCGAAGAAGCGCAACGCCGCGGCGATCAGGTGATGCTCCATCTTCCGATGGAATCCGAAGCGGACGGAGCAAAGCCGGAGGACATCGAGCTGCGCGTGGGAATGAGCGCCGCGCAAGTGGACGCGACTCTGGCCGGAATGCTGGAAACCGTTCCGTATGCGGCCGGCGTCAACAACCATCAAGGCTCGCGCGCCACCGCCGATCCCGCTCTGATGCAGGCGCTGATGCCCGCGCTGCGCCAGCGCGGCCTGTTCTTCGTGGACAGTCGCACCGACGCGAAGACCGTGGCGTACGACATGGCCGAACGCGCCGAAGTTCCCGCCGCGTCGCGCAAGGTCTTCCTTGACGACGTCGCGTCGCGCGACGCAATCCTCAAGCAACTCGCTCTCGCCGCCCGCGACGCGCAGCGCGACGGCTTCACCATTGCGATCGGCCACCCGCGCCCCGCCACCATCGCTGCTCTCGCCGAAGGCATCCCGCCGCTCGAAGCCCGCGGCATTCATTTGGTATTCGCATCCGAACTGGTTCACTAACGCGCGGAAATGCGCGGCGGAATATTTGTACTGGAAGCGTTACGCGATTTGATCCAGTTTGCCTGGACCCGCGCTCGCCCGGTTTCTAGTAATCTCCACCGATTTCGTCAAACATCGGCGTGGTGCGCACCAGCCGCGCCTTCGCGCCGTCGTGCACCGCATACTGCATCGGGCGTCCATCGTTGTGTTTGCCCCACAGGCTGCTGGCGCCGTATTCGCCGTTCTTATTCACCGCGTAGAATTGAATGTGGA
>Ga0209275_10000001_pt1 | contig 148729 bp, 218 predicted proteins | sample HubBroMetageREF2_FD_188344 | JGI IMG/M metagenome (GOLD analysis project Ga0209275, IMG submission 188344) | Reference soil microbial communities from the Hubbard Brook experimental Forest, New Hampshire, USA - Hubbard Brook CCASE Soil... | ecosystem: Environmental > Terrestrial > Soil >... | reverse complement strand
TTGACAACTTGATGCTGTCCGTCGTGTGGGCAGATCCAGTCGATGAGTGCGCCAACACCCGCATGCAGTCGCTCGTAGTACCTGGCCTCGAAACTCATGCAGCCATCATCCGCCCGAGGGGGGGGGGCGTCAAGAAGGTCGTCTTTTGCGACGCGTCTCCCAACCGCGTCGAACACGATCGCTGCGCTCCTCGGGTGTCAACTTCGCCTGCGCCGCCTTGGCTACGGCGCTGCGTTCTTCCGGACTGTGTGCAAGCTGCGACGCGTGAATGCGCGCGCGCACGTCTTCACGCTGTTCCGGCGACATCGACGACCAGATCGCTCTCGACATCTCAGCTCTGCGACCCGACCCAACCAACTTTTCTTCGCGCTTCTTGGCTGCTGCGCTTTGATCTTTCGGTTCACGAGGCGGTTTCGTCGCTGGCGGATGACCGCCAAACCTGGACCATGACGCGGCAGTAGCCATCTCGACACGTCGTTCGGGCGACAGTTTCGCCATGCGTTGCCTTCCCATCTCGCTGCGCTCTTCTGGCGTATGTTTCGCGTGCATCGCGCGGATGCGTGCAGATCTTTCTTCGCTGCTCACCGCCGCCAGAGCCGGTTGCATGTGCGCTAGACGCTGCTCAGGCGTGCGCGACGCCCACCGCGCCTTCTGCTTCTCGCTGATCGTACGCCGCGTATCGTCGTGAACCTTGCCGCGACCTCCGCCACCGGCGTTGAGGTTGTATCCGACAGGTGAACGACTGCGGCGCTGCTCGATCCATCGCGCCTCGGCGATGTCAGCGCCTTCCTGTGTTGTCACAACATCGAGAACTTCGTGCACGAACGCTTCCGTTCCGTACTTGCGGATCGCGTTGTTGATAGCGCGACACTCCGTTCGCTGCGCACGACGCGCTTCCGATTTCGCGTCGCGCACGTGCTGCATCCATCGGACTTCCATCGTCCGCTTCGTCTGACCGACGTATCGCTTCCCGTTCGCTGTGCAGGTGTGGCAGTAGATCGTGAACCGCACGATCCGTTAGACGAGCGAAGATCGCCTAGATTCAGCTGCCGGCAGCGGGCCATCCGCTCGCGGGTGCCGTGCCAGAATTCGCGTACCAGACGCTTTCTGTGGGGGCATGCACACCGTCCCACCCAGTTGCAGCAGCGAACGTGTAAGCCGGGTTCCAGTTGGACGATGGCGTCACGGGCGGGTTGATACTTGCCAACGCCGCCAGCAACGCGTTGTACGTGTTCGTTCCGGGATAACCGTCTGCGGTGAGCCCGGCAGCCGTCTGGAAGGCTTTGTATACCGGCATACTCGTCTGCAGATACCCGTTCGCGTTCATGTCGTCGTTCATCGCGACCGCTGCCGTCTGCAGCGGGGTGGTCGGCCCACCGCCAGACGGCGGCAGCACGCCGGGCGGCGGTGTTGCAGCAGCGGCGTTCTTGTTCTTGAGCAGGAGAACTGCTGCAACGATGGCTGCAGCGCCGACCGCAGTACCCGCGATCCACGCGGCACGATGGCCGTGCTTTCCCATCTTGTGAGACATGCGCGTCCTGCGCGTCTTCGATCCGCCGCTCATGCGCCGCGTGCTGCGGCGACTCGATCGCATAGCCATGATCAGCCTCCGCTCGTGGGCGTCGTGTTCGTGTCGCCGCCGCTATTCGCAGCCCCGCCAGAGCTGGCAGGAACGCCACCCCCCGACGACGGCGGGTTGGCAACGGGCTGCGGCGTTGGCGTCGGAGCTGGCTGTGGCAGAGACTGTGGCGTCGCCGCGTTGGCCTTCTTCTCTGTCATGTAGATTGCCGCACCCGCCACCGCTGCTCCGGCGACCGCCAGGCCACCGATCCATGCAGCGCGATGACTCATCTTGCCGGAACGCCTTCGTCCGGCAGAACGCGAACGCTTCTTCGCCATGGCGCAAGACTACGCCTGAGCCTCACCGTTGTGCAAGCTGGCTCGCTCAGCGGCGCTTCTTGCCGCGCAGAGCGTCCCAGGCGTGGTCGAAGATCTTGGTGATCGTCCAGCCTGTTGCGGCACTGATGATCGCCACGGTCACGATGGACGTCCCGGCGACAGCGGCGGCACCGACCGCCACCTTCGTACCCGTCGATGTCGCTGCAGGGGTCGCTGGACCTGACGCCGCGGCGGTCGCTGGCGCCGCCACCACGCGCTGGATCGGCTCCTTCAGCGGTGGCTGCAGCTGCAAGTTCAGCTGCGGCGGCGGCGCTTTCGGTGCTGCGGCCGGCCCGCTGAAGCGCGGTGGACTCGACGCTGGATGCGAAGGGCCCGACACGTCAGCGCCTCTTCTTGCCGAACTTCTTGTACGCGAGAAAACCTCCTCCACCGAGAACAGCGGCACCGACAACGCCGAGCGCCACCTTCGTTCCAGTCGACATCGACGTCGATGCGGCCGCGGGACACACGCCTGCGGGCGAGGCGCCCATGTCCTGGTAGGTCGTCGACACGGTCGTCGTTCCCACCAACTGACTCTGCGGTGACTGCACGTTGTACGGCTTGCCGCAGTAGTCCGCGAGGATGACGAGCGTGCCGTTGACGTAGGAGACGCTGGCGATCTTGAACGCGCCAGGCACGACCGAGTCCATCTGCGCCTGCACGGTCGCGTTCGTCAGATTGAGGAACGCTGGCGGCAGCGATCCGCCGCCAGACACGCTCGTGGTCATCTGCGTGCGATGGCCCGTGGCGTACGTGTAGATCCCGGCGTTCGTTGTGCCTACGGGGCCGGTCGCGCCGGTCGGAGCTGGAATCGTCTCGTGGACGACCGGCTGACAGACGAGGCGGCCGTTTATGACCGATCCGATGGTTCCTGCCGGGCAAGGCGTACCGATCGGCATGACGCCGACGCACGCGGTACCGTTCCAGTGCTTGCCGGGCGGACACACGACGGTCGCTGGCGGTGGAGCCGCGCACGCTCCCGTGGTCGAGATCCCTCCCGAAGTCGCAGCGGAGATCACGTACTGCCCGAATGTTTGCGGAAGCGTCCACGCCTGACCGCTCATGTTGATGATCGTCACCGTGCGAACGCCGTTGCTGTCCGGCGGTGACATGAGACCCTGTTGGATGAAGCTCGGCAGCTGCGGATCGTTGGCCGGCTGCCACGTGAGATTGAGGTTATAAATTTCGCATGGCGCCAGCGTCGGTGGCGCGGCGCACACGCTGCCGTTCCAGATCTTGCCAGGCGGGCACATGATCGTAGCGACGATAGTCCCGAGCCCCCGCGGAGCGCGCGCAGGCGAGTGCGTCGTCGACCGCGTGAACATGAACAGTTCGCCGGTCACGGGGCACCGGAGCACGAGCATCCCCTGGTGCGTGAACCACGTCGGGATGGCCTTGGTCGAACCGTCCGGCAGGCTCACACTCACGGTCGAGCCCTGCATGAACTTCTGACCGACGCCGCTGCCGACGTAGCGCCAGCCACCGCTATCGATCTGCTGCGCGATGGCCGTGGCGCTCGCTACGGTGCACCGATGCTGCGGCGGCGGCGTCGCGCGTCGTGGAGCGGCGACACCCGGCTGAAGCTGCGCGTTGACTTGGTTGGCCATCGTGATCCTCTCGTTCCGCCGTCAAACCTACACGAAAGTCAGCACGGTCGTGTACTGCGTCGCCGACTGCCCGAGCGCCTGCGTCTGCCAGGTGATCGTCGCCGTTCCAGGCGCGGACACCTCCAGACCGATCCCGGAATTCGGGAACTGCGTGAACGCTGCTAGGGGGTTCGAGACGCCGCCCGTGAAGGACGCGGCCGTGATGCTCGATACGGGACCGCCAGGCAAAACGCTGTGCGGTAGGGTCACGTTGAAGATGCCACGGTAGTTGTACGCCACCGGGGTGCGGTTGTTCGGATCGAGAATGAAGCTCGTTCCGGATTGCGACAGCGGCGGCGGCGGCGCAGGCGCCACGTACGGCGTGCATCCTTTGCCCGACACGAAGACCTGTCCCGGCGGGCACATGGATCCGATCGGCATGATGCCCACCGGTTGACCGTTCGGTCCTTTCGCGCCTGCAGCTGCGCCACCTGATGCGCCTGGAGTCGACGACGACTTCTTCGTGAGCACGACGACCGCGCCGACGAGCGCAGCGGCCCCGAGCGCAGCGCCTCCGACCCAAACTGCTCGTTCCGTGGACTTCTTCATCGCCCTCTCCTGAGTGACTTCGGCAGCTTGATCTTCGGTAGGTGGTGCGGCACGTGAATTCGGCCGCCCGTCTTGTTCCAGCTCGATCGCAGCACCGTCTTGACCGGAACGTGCTTGTGACGCGCGTAGAGTAGAGCAGCAAGTCCGCCGGCAACGAGCACAGCGGCCGCTCCTACAGCGATCGACGTACCCGCCGATGACGGTGCCGCGACTCTGACGCGTGGACCTCGCGGAAGGCTATGGATGGTTCCGGGCGCCAGCGGCACCGAGATCTTGTTGCCCGAGTGGATGACGAGCGATCCGTTCGACAGCGGCAGCGCCGACTGAAGGTTCGCGCTCACGTACCCCAAGAGCATCTGCACGTAGAAGTACTCGCTGCTCAGCGTCCCTTGACAGGCCTGCGGGTACGGGACCGGATCGGTCTGGTACGCGTTCTGCGACGTGTTTCGCTGCGGGATCGTGACCGTCTGACCTGTTTGATAGGCCGTGTTCCAGAAGGACACGACCTGTGCGAGCACACTTGCATCGTCGAGGTTCGCGTTGGCGCTCGGCGGGATGCCGTTGAGTGAGTACTCCTGCGCAGCCTTCCATGCCGCGAAGTACGCCTGCACGAACTTCGCGAGAGCGACGTCGTTCGCCGAGTACGTCTGCGGCAGACCTTGCAGCGCCGCAATCGCCGCGAACGCGCCCGTCAGCTGTCCTCCACCGTCCGGCAGCGACGCTGCGGCGGCGACAGCGTTCAGATCGCACTCGAGCTGGTGGTACTGCGGAAACGCCAGATCGATCGGTCGCAGCTGAGTGCCGAGCGGACCGTTAGGAGCAATGGCGTACCACTGATCGCTCGATGCTCCAGATGTCCACTTGCTGCTCCAGTTGAGCAAGGTCACGGGTTGAAACCACCACGCGTCCGCCTGATTGCTCGGCTCCGGAAAGCGACGCCAGTACTGGTTGACCGTTCCGTTCGTTCCTGGACCACCCTTGACGACCTGGCCTGTGCTGCAAACGCACCCGACCGCGATGTTGTACGAGAAGTTGAGGTTCGTTCCGCAGAGAGTCGCTACGGGCGCCGTCTGGTTGAAGATCTGTCCGAAGACGGCCGCGGCGATCTCCAAACCAGCAACGATCGCTGCACCAACGCCGAACGACACTGCGCCAGCTCCGATGGCCAAACCCAGTCCGCTGACCATGGTTCCGGTGAGCGCCTGCACGATCTCGGCGGAGTTGCCGCTCGTGGCTCCTTGGATGAGTCCTTCGACGTTTTGCACGGCGCCCGCGATGGTCGACGTGTTCATGAGCAGCGAACCGGCTGCGTTCGAGATATTGCTCAGATCGCCGGGCGTGGCCGATGGCTGCTGCTGCGACAGCTGCATCCACGTCTGGTAGAAGTTGCTCTGCGCCGCCTGCAGAACACCGCCGCCACCGCCACCCTCGGCCGTGATCTGAGCGTTGACCTGTCCCCACGACGTTGCGGCCGAAGGGACGGTACTGATCAGAGTCGAAAAGTCGGGGATGCCACCTGGACCAGCCGCCCCAAGCCCACGCATCCTTCTGGGAGCCAGCTGGCTGTTGATCTGCGCAGGCACGCCCGTAGGCTACCGCGAAACCTACACCTGCGGGAAGCCTCCGGCTCGGCCGGCCCCGTTTGCGCGCGCCGTCGCATCCTGAGCGGTCGGCGGGATGGTCTCGACGACCTGGGCTGCGCCGACGCCCGCAGGCAGCTGCTGTGGTCCTGCGCCTTGCGCGCTGGTCGCTGCGGACGCGGCTTTCTTGGCGAAGTTCGAGAGCGCCTCGGCGCCCATGCCGAGGATCTCGGCACCCTTCTCGATGATCCCAGGATTTTCGGCGACGACGCCCTGCCAGTTGATCTTGCCGGTCTCCTTGTCGGTCACGTACTTGGCCGGGTGACCGAAGAGCGTGGTGCCCTCGAGCGGGATGGCGTCCCACGGAAGGGCGGACTTCGGATCCTCTGGCTCCGGCTCGGGCTCCGGCTCGCTCGCTGCCGATCCGAGACCCGCCTGCGCCTGACCGAACGCCGCGCCGACTTGCTCGGCGACGACCTTGACGACCCTCTTCATGATCCCTGCCTGCATCTCCATCACCATGCCCTGCAGTTGCTCGGCGGCGGCGGTGAAGACTTGCTGTCCGGGCGGGGCTCCGACGCCGACCTGTTGCGGCGCTGGCTGCTGCGGCGGTGGGGGTGCGGGCTGCGGAACCGGCGCGGGCGCAGCGGCGGGCTGCATTCCCACCGGCATGCACCACGCGCGGGCCGATTCGACCCAGATCTCGCCGTTCGGGCCGCGCGGCGCGGGCGGCGGCGGTGGCGGCTGCGCCGGAGCGTGCTGGGGCTGAGCCGCGGGTTGCGCCGGAGGCGACCACGGACGCGGCGGCGCGCCGCCGACGCCGGTGCGACGGTACGCGTTCAGCTCGTCGCGCATGTCTTCCAGCTCTTCACGAAGGTCCTCGACCTCGTTGCGCGGCTGGTACTGCGGACGCGGCCACGGCGAAGCGGCAGGCGCAGCGCCGACGCCAGGCGCCGGCTGCGCTTGCACCGGCGGCGGGGGAGCGCGTCTATCGCCGCGGATGAATTCCATCATCTCGCGCACGGCACCCGACAGACCTGCAACCTCGGCACGAAGGTTACTGACCTCCGGATCGTGCGACGGCTGCTGATCGCGACGCGGCCACGGACTTCCGGGCTCGTTCTGCGGGTACTGAGGCGGCGGGGGCGGGTAGGGCGGCTGTTGCACGGGAACGGCTCCGTAGCCCACATGGGGCGGCTGCTGCGGTTGTGCGGGCGGCTGATATTGCGGCGGCTGTTGCGGGTACACCTGACCAGCTCCTACTCCGCGCGACATGCGCGCGGCCGAGATCTCGTTGGCCGCCCCAAGACGCATGACGCCCTTGCCGTAGAGCACCCACGAATTCTGAAGGCGCCTCTTGAACCGCACTTCCCACTGCGCGGGGCGACCCTTGGAAACAGCGAAGTGGAGCTTGGTCACTCGCTCACGCAACGCTTCGCCAGGCGACATCTGGCCGTCGCCAGCGATGGAAGAACAGTCGGGTGTGATGCTGTCGAGCGGAGACGTTCCGAGATCCGGGTTGGCTACCGGGATGATGTCGGCCATGACGTCGTAGACCGTGATCCCTAGCCTCGCGAGCGACCGCGGATGCTCGCCGCCGAGCATCTCGTGCCACATTGCTTCGGCGTCCTGATCCGTCCACGGCGCCTCTTTGGCGGTTGGCGGCGCCGATGGCACAGCGGGCACGGGGACGACAGGCGCCGCGCCGACACCGGTCGCTCTCGAGCGAGATCGGTTCACGCTCGCCGGAACGCCAGCAACGGTCGGCGTGCGACTCGCAGGCGCGGTTGTACGCGTCGACTCGCGTCGCGCCTCCGCGGCGTCCTCGTCGGTCGTGTCGTCGTCGATCTCTTCGTTCTCGATGCCCATGAGACTCCTTACGAAAGCACTGGCGCGCTCGGCACGACAGGCGTCGCCGCGGCCGACTGCAACGCCTGCTTGAGCGGGAAGTTCCAGAACGGCGTGCGCTGGTCGCTCGTGTCAGGGAACATCGACTTGAACAGCGGCGTGAGCACGACCGCGGGCACAGTCTGCAACCCGCGACCCGGCGAGACGACGTCGATACGCTCGACGCCCATACGTGCGGTAACCACTGCGCCAGAACCAGGCGTCACGGCGGCGTCGTAGATGAGCACGTTCGGCGGTGACACGTATCCCGAGCCCGCATCGGTGATGGTGATGACAGTCACGACGCCGCCAGGCACGGTCACCGTCGCCGTCGCGGGACGTCCGGCGCCCATGAGCGCCACCGCTTTGGCCTGCGTGCCGCGAGAGGCTGACGTCGTCGTTGTGTTTGTCGGATCGCTGAACGAGATCTCCGGCACCGTCGTGTAGAGCGACCCGGGGTCCGTGATCTCGATCGCTTGGATCTCGCCGTTCGGACCGAAACTCGTGATGACCGCCGCCGCCGGGTGACCTCCCGCCTGCAGCTGTCCACCCGAGAACTGCACGGTCGTTGCGAAGCTGTAGCCGCGACCCTGCGTGACGAGCGAGATCGCGTTGAGCGCGTACGGCGGACCGTTGGCGGCAGGCCGGCTAGCGATCTCAGAGAACGTGTCGGTGTTGGACTGATCTTGCAGAAAGAGAGCCGGAGGCAAACCGCCGATGAAGCGGATGACCGTGCCCGCGTTGTACCCCGTGCCGCCTGCGACAATCGTCGTGCCATGCAGATCGAGGTACGCCCGCGCCTGCGGATAGACGTACGTCGAGATGTTGCCGTCGATCGAGTTGCTATCGTAGGTGGGCAGGTTCGCGCCACCGATGTAGCCACCCGTGAAGCTCACGACCGGTGGAACGACGTAGTCGATCCCTGCACCCGTGACGGTCACGCTCCGCAGCGTTTGCGCGTTGCTCAGAACCGCCGTGGCCGTCGCTGCCGTGCTCGGTCCGAACGCAAGCTCCACGGTGCGCACACCGGCCGCAGTGCCGTCGCTCACGACGCGCAGACCGAGAGACTGCAGCGTCGGTAGCGGGAGAGGGACTCCGCCCGCTCCGGGCCCAGGGGGAGCCTGGATGACGGCGTCGATGTTCGCGAATGTCTGACCTGCCGGCGTGACGGTGTATACGACGGTGACGTTGTTCATGGCGCACCAGAGCCTATCACGTCGCTGAGGCAGCTGGCTCGCTGAGACCGGCCGGTCCGTTGGCTCCTGGAGCCGTCGCGACCGGCTCGTCGGAGCCTCTTGCTACCTCAGCGGCCGCCTTCGTTTCCGTCTCCTCCGGCTCGTCGCCATCATCGTCATCGTCCGGATCGATGAGGTGCAGCTCTTCCTCGATGTCGTCGATCGCGTCCTTGATCTGGTAGTCGGCAGGGACCGACTTGAGGTACGCGATGACCGCGTCGCGCTCCTCTTCGGTGGCGACCTCGGCCAGGTTGGTCTCGCCGTCGACCGCCGACCACTCCTCGGTCAGCGCAGCGACCCACACATCGAGAAACATGCCCGACGCCGTGTACACGGGCAGCGGGCAGCTTTTGCTGATGGTGTACCGCATCCCGAACGAGATGCCAGACTCCCTGTCCTTGCCTGCGATGGCGTAGACGCGGACCTCGTCCTCGTCATCGAACAGCTCGGCCACGACGTACGCAGGGTTCGGCGGCCACGCCATGTTCTTCATGATCGTCATGGGCGTCATCTCGCTCATGAGATCGTCGAGCTTCGCGGCCTTCTGTGCGTCGTTCCACGTGCTCCACTGCGGGCTCGCAGTCATCAAGGCCAGCATGATCTGGACCTCGGTCGGCGTGCGCTTGGGCACCCAGACATGCGCCTGACGCCGAGGCAGCTCGTTGAACTCGATCCCCGACTCTTCCTTGATCTTGGCCTCGATCTGAGACCACGTGAGCTTGTCTTCCGTCGCCATTGTGCCAGCCTCCTCGTTACGCCGCTGGCATACGTACGACCTGGCTCGCAGAAGCGCAAGACTCGGGTAAGCTGGCTGCATGGCCGCTCCCAAGCCCGGCGATTGGATGGAATCGCTGCAGAATGTCGCGGACCTGGGTCACTTCGCCGCAGGCTACGGGGTCGCGGTGTCGTGCTTCCCGACGCACACGTGGTGGCGGATCTTGATCGTCGAGATCGTCTTCCTGGCACTCGTCGGCTGGAAGGAATTTGTGTACGACCTGAAGAACGAGACCGGCGAGACCGTTGGAAGTTCCACGGAAGACGCGCTCGGTTACGTGCTCGGCAACGTCATGGGCTGGGTCTACATCGCGTTCGCGCACTTCTACGGCGGCTGGTGATGGCGCCCTGGCCTTACGCGCCCAGCAAATTCGGCCAGTCGCAGACGCCGACGTACGGCGGCATCACCAGCGGGTACACGCAGAGCACGATCTGGGTTGTGGCGCCCACGATGAGCTACCCAGACTCGTACGCGGTCAGCAAGAGGAAGCTCGAGACGCACCTGCAGAGCCTTCGCCGCCGACGCGAGGTCGTCCACGGTCCGCCACCCGTCGTGCTCGAGTTGTGCACGCTGCCGATGCCAGAGAAGTCCGTGCGGAGTCATCCGCGAGGAACCGCGTGGCTCGCTCGCACGCACGGCGGACAGCGGGAACGACGCGCGCTTCGGGCGGTCATCGAGCGCAAGGACAGCGCATGAGCCTGGGTCGTCTCGATGATCCTTGGTACGACGCTCAGTTTCTGTCGCACACGACTGCGAAGGGTCATCGAACCCAGGATGCGATCCGCCCACGGCGGCCCGTCCCGATGGACGATGAGCGGCACGGGACTGCACGATCTCACGCTTTCGCCATCGGTCGACGTCGGCAGCAAGAACTCCAAGTGCTGGCATGGCTGGATCAAAGAAGGCAACGTGACGTAAGTGACCCCCGCGGCGGGGTCAACGCCCGGGGGCCGGACCGACGCCACGAAGCAAGGCGACGATTGTCCGATCGTAGCACTCACCCAGCGGCCGCTCGGAGCAGCAATCCGATCGCGATCCCGAGCGCGAGCGCGACGGACACGATGAGCGCGTACCTACCGAGGCGCGCGCGCCGATCAGCCGCTGTGAGCACGTCCGGCGTGGTCGCCGCTTCCTCGGCCCAGTACTGCTGCAGCTGACTCACCGGCATCTTGGCCGTGCGACGCGACTCTTCGCGGTTGTAGATCTGCGACGCGCCTCTGGAGACGCGACCCGTACCGGAGCACAGATCACACCCGCCCTTGCACTTTGGACAGGGGACGGCGTCCATGGAGATCAGTGTAGCGCCGAGCGTTCGCCACGCCGAGGGAAGTTCAGGCACGCGAACTCGCCGAAGTTATTGCGTGCGGCAGCGTCGTACGCTTTTGCAGCATCGATCTCGTCATCAAACAGACCGATGCGATGACGGACGTCGTTGAAGCGGATCATCGCCAACCATCTGTTGCCTTCGGTCGGTCGAAACGTGACGCCCTTGTACTTGGACGACCACTTCTGACCCTTGTGAGTCCGGAACTTCCGTCGGTTGGCTCCGTTTCCGCTGCGCGTAGCAACGCGCAGGTTATTGCGACGACAATCGAGCGTCTTGCCGTTCTTGTGATCGACGTGGATGCCTGGGTCTGTGATGTCAAGCACTTGACGGTGGAGTGATTGCGTCCGGAGGCTCCGCCCGTTTTCCACGATGCCGCGGCACGCATATAGTTCACCACTCTTCGTCGCCTTCGCAGCGAACCACGTGAACTCGTTCAGTTCCGCGAACCGATCGGCGTCCACTAAGGCGAACTTGCCCTGCGTCAGAGGAATCCATCGTGCGCCACGAACCGGCGGCGGCAGATCGATCTTCTCGCGTCTTCGCACGGCCGCCGCATGAGCGATCTCTCCGATGCGGTTCTGACGGCAGCCGCACGATTCTGAAGCGCCGCATTTTAGCGAAACGGCACGGATACTCTTCATGCGGCCGCAATCGCACCTGCACCACCACTTGTAGAAACGATCGACAACGCGTCCGCCTCCGCGATCCTTACGAAAACGCACGCGCGTGTCCGTTTTCGCAGCACGTACCACTACGAGCATGCCGAACCGGCGACCTTTCAGGTTCTCTGTAGCCACACGCTCATGGTAGCGCACACCGATAGACGTGCAACGCTATTGATGGTCACTTACCATCGACTCACGCGCTAGTTCATGTCGATCTGCGTGACCTTCTTTTCGCTGTGCGAATAGTACGACCCGCGACCGCTCTTGGTGGGCGCGCAGATGATGACGAAGTCAGCCATCTCCGTCGACGGACACGCCACCTTCATCGCCTTTCTGATGTCCTCAGCGAGACGCTTGTCGGCCGGACTTGGGCGCGCGTGCTCCGATCCTCCACTCGGGTGGAAATGGACGTAGATTGCTCCGCGGGCGCCGGCCGCTGCACCATTGACGGCGGGCATGATGACCTGCTCGATGTCGACAGCCACACGATCGGCCTGGCCCCTGGCGATCTCAATCGGCGATCCGAGCATTTCGCCTTGCGTCGTCAGCAAGATGCAGAGGAACGGCTCCGCGCCAGCTCGCTGGGCGCGCTTGTAGAGTAGTTTGTAGACATCTTCGGCGGTGTCTAGCTTGATTCCAGTTGGCTGACATCCCTCGCTACGCTCGATGACCGCAAGACCGTCGCCGCGTTCGACGATCACCGCGCAGCTGCCTTCCATTGGAGCGCTCGGGTCATCACTCTTCTCGCTCTTCTTCTTCGGCGACTCGCTCGCCTCGCGGCCGGTCTTACGCAGCGGAGATCCGTGGATCTTGCCGTCGCTGACGTATAGGTCGAACGTTCCGAACGCTTTGGCCGCATTCTGAAGCTTGTCACCGACGTCGCCTAGATCGCGATCGAAATACCCAGCCCCATGTCCATTTCGGCTGAGCCAGAAGTCGTGGCCCGCGTAGCTCGCGTCGTACCTCTCGTGGTCGTACGCCTCCGCCAGGAGCTTCTCGTTCTGCTCCTGGAAGTCAGCGCAGTCGCGTCTCATCGTGTCGAGCGTCTCGCTGTCGATGTCCTTGATGCTGTAGTTCTTGTCGAGCGGATCGCCGCCGTCATCGCGCGACTCGTCGGTCGACGACCAGAGCGCCGCCTCGACGTACGCCAGGCAGAACGTGTCTAGCTTGTGCGACGACGCCTCGTTGGCGCGCGACTTCGGCTTGCCACTGAGATTCTCGCGCTTGCGGCCGCGACGCTTGTTCTCAGCGCCACCGCTCGCGCGCCGAACCGCGTCCATCCCGTCTTCAGTCGTCTCTCCGCGACCAGGTCCCGCGTACCGCATCAGGCCACGAGCCACAAGTCGGTCGAGCACGTCCTGGCGTACATCCGTAGGCTGTCCCATTCCACGTTCGAGTGCGAACAGTTCCGAGCGCGTCAGTTCGCGATGCCGCGCAGGGAGATGTCCGTGCTCGCGAGCGCGACCCAGACGTCGACGCCGCGCTTCGCTCGCACTCCACCTGTACCCGTGCGGCCTCTTGAGCTTCTTGAGCGCCTGCATGGTGCCGAAGTAGCGCTTGTTGATCTCGGACGGCGAAAGCGTGAGCGGGCTGCTATCCAGCTCGTACCAGCCGAAGTAGCCGGCCCAGGACTGATACGCGTACGCACGCTCCAGCGGATCGTCGCTGTCGAACGCCTTGCGAAGCTCTGCCGGATCCTGGCCCATCGTCTCGGCGACCTTCGCGATGTCCTTGTCGTCGCCCCACGGGATGCCTTTGACCAGGTTCACCTGGTAGACGGTCGTCGGGCCGCCTTCTTCTTCGCTGGGCTCGAGGTACTCGAGCATGTACTCGTAGCTGCGCGCCTTGTAGATCGGGCCGCCGCCGTACTCGATCCAGTTGACGTCGCCGATGTAGCCGACGACCTTGCGCTTCGAACGCTCCGCTTCGGCCGCCTCGGCGCCGCGCCGCTTCGCCATATCCTTACCCGTGGCCACCGCATCGGCCAGATCGCTCGTGTAGTACGCCGTGGCCTCGTCGCCGCCGCGGAAGTTCACGCGGAACTCATCGCCGTCGGTGCGGCGGATCGCGATGCCGAGCGGACGCAGCTCGTTCTTGGCCTGGGCGATGGTCATGCGGGCGTGTGACGTCTCTCCCATGCCTTCTTTCGCGATCGTCTTGGCCGTCTGGCTCACGCGGATCGCGCGCGAGTCGCGCGACAGACGCTTCGCGATCGTCTTGTCTGCTGAGATGTGCCACTTGCCGGCCTTGTGGAACATCAGCCGCTTGTCGTAGCCCTTGCCCTTGCGCGGCGTGAAGACGTAGTACTTGCGCTTGCCGAACGGCGCGATGAAGCGCGCGCCCACGGTGTACGCGTGCTGCTCGGCCTGGGAGACGGTGGCGAAGTCTTCCTGCGCCACCGCCACCGTCGTCGTCTCGCTCTGGGTCGTCGACACGACCGCGGTCTGCTCGTGGATGACGGGGACGCGTTCGTCGGCCTCACGGATGCCGAACGCTTCGCGATCGATGAACGACTTCGCCGCCGTGCGCGCTTCCGCCTTCGTGTCATACGGATGGATCGCTGTCTTGCGACCTTCCGTGAAGTGCACGACGTAGATCCAGCCAGGACGGCCGCCCTGGTAGCGCTTGTGCAGTTCGTAACCGATGCCCTTGTGCGTGTAGATCTGGTCGTCTTCGGATGCCCTGTTGCGACCTCTCTTGGTGAACAGCTCGTTGAAGATCTCGCGCTCCTGCTCCTCGGTGAAGCCGTCGAGATGGAAGCTTCGCTCCTCTTCTTCACCGGTGCCGTAGTCGATAACGCTCCACTCGGTCGAGTACCAGATCCCCTTGTGGAAGTGCGTCGACGACGCTTCGACGACGCCCTCGTAGCGCAGGAACTTCACCGCCATGTCCACGGCCGACATGTCTTCGTCGTAGGGGACCATCGACACGCCGTCCTCGTCGATCCAGCCGGTCTCCGAGAAGTCGCCCTGTTCGACACTCTCCGGCGTCATCCGACTGAACGTCGTACGGATGAGAGGAAGCGGAACGGAAGACGATCTCGCCTCGCTCGCCGCGGGCGCGCTTCGCGGCGTCTTGCGCACGCGATGGTGCACGATCCGGTACTTGCCGCCCTCGTTCTCGATGTACTCGCGTCGGCGCGCCTTGATCTCCTTCCAGGTCTTCTCGGCCGTCAGATCTTCCCAGCCGTGGGCGTACTTGCCCTGCAGGACGTACTCGTCCTCGGTCTTGCGCACGTACGGGCCTTCCGCCGCCTTACTCATCCTCGGCTGGTGTCGCCGTGCCGCCCCCATGGCCGCGCCGAGGTTGCCATGGACCCCGAGGTCCTCCTTGTGGCCGCCGCTCTGGTACCAGGTGTGCCACCGGTCGTCGGCCTCGGGGACGAGCTTGTACTTGGCCCCGCCGAACGTCTCGGCCACCCACGAGTCGCCGCTCTGCTTCCAGTCGAGCGCGCCGTGCGGGCCGGCGTCTTCGCGGGCGCTGGGGCGGGGCCAGGGGCGACGATTCTCACGCACTTCGCCGGTGTGAAGACGCTCATTCATCTGCTCGGCGTTCAGTTCCATGAACTCGCGCCGCGCCAGCCTCTTGGCGAGCGCCTCGCGCGTGGCCGGCGAGAAAATGCGGCTCCATTCGCGCCTCTCAGCGAACTCGCTGGCGTACATCTTCGCGGCGTTGTCGACCCAGTACAGCCAGAGCTTCGGCGCCAGCGACGGATCGTACGTGCCGTTCTTGATGCGCCGCTGGATGTTGCGCAGGATCGCCTGCTTCTGCGGGTACAGCTCGCTCGTGTTGTTCGCGTAGAGGTCGAGTTCTTCCAGGGCCTGCTCGTCGACGGGCTCGCGGTGGCCTGCTTCGTAGGCGTTCATGGCCGCATCCTAGCGCGACCGTGGCCCGTCGTCTCTCCTCTAGTGCCTGCCAGCTGGCTAGTACTGGACCCTGTAGCCGCCGTGACCCGCACAATGCCGCAGGAAGGCTACCCAGGCGTCCCGCTCGGCCGCCACGTTCTCGTCTTCGATCTGCTGGTGCTCCGAGTCGTCGGCGAGCTTGTCGCAGCCTGCAGCGCAGACCTCGATGCGACCGTAACCGTCGTCTTTGCAGTTCTCGCAGTCGCGCATGACGTCGTACTCGATGCCGCTGTCGTGAAACTGCTCGAAGTGCGGACGTCCGGCTACGTTGACGCTGAACGCTCGGTCGCACAGGCGTCCGGCAATCGGCTTCCACTGAGCGCACAGGTACGAGACGCTCATGCCTTCCCCTTCTTCTTGCCGCACAGGTTGCACTCCCAGACGAGCTTCTCGCCGGGCTCGAACTTCTGTCCGAAGTCCTCGTACATCTCCTGAACCTCGGCTTCGGTCGTGCGACGGTTGCACACGACGCATCGCAGCGACCGCAGGGTCTTGATGCGGCTAGCGCTCACGGCACTTCTTTCGTGGCGACCCACACCCACGACACTCCTGCAGGTCGAACTTGGCCGTCCCCACGAAGAGCTTGCACTCCGGGTTCTCGCACCACCAACCAGGGCACAGGACGTTGGCGATGATGCTACGCGCATCGGCGACCGCAGCCGCCATCTCGGCGTACTTCTCTGCCGACGCGGGCGCGTGCACGAGCGACTGCGTGAGCCGCAGGTAGTCTTCGACGATCGCGAGCTTGCCGTCGAGCACCGGGTTGGGTCCACCAGCTTCAGTCATCGCGCTTGACCACGTCGTCCTTCGGCGGCTCTTTCTTCATCTTCGAGGCTTCCTTGCTGCGCATGATCCACTTCGCTCCACACGCGCCTTGTCCCGGCTGATCTTTGTGCAGCTCACCACCGCACACGAGATGGAAATGTCCGCCGTCGCAGTCGCTGCATTCGCAGAGTCTCTCACGCATCCACCAAGCTCGATTGCAATGCGGACAGTCGAATGCGGGACGCGGTGTCGCGCCGTTTTTCTTGCTCTCGTTAGATCCGATGCGTCCTTCCGCATGCCACGCGAAGACGCCCTGTATGCTCGGCTTCGTCTCTTGCAGCGGCGGCGTGTCCACTGTCGCCGCGGTCCTGTACGGAAGCGCAAGAGCTGTCGCTTCGTCGCTCATGAGCAGCCCAGCGTGCGTCGTTGCGACCTTCGACGCCAACATGAACACGTTCTGACGGATCTCCCATGCGAGCCGACGCTCTCGCCTGGCGAGTACGAGCGTCACGATGCACACGATCGCGCACAAGACGCTGGTGACGGTCATCCAGATCCTCCAATCACCCGCGCCTTCGGATCGATCGCCGCGACGAAGCTACCGAGGAACCCCATGAGCATGCGCTCGCGCTGCTTCGGCGGTGCCTCCATGAACTGCTTGCGCACTTCCAGCGGCTGAAGCAGCTGTCGCTTGCAGCACGAGAAGTCCGGGCAGCACTCGCCGCGGTCGTTCGGGCATCGCGGCTCGCCGGCCAGCCATCCCTGCAGCTGCTCGTCGAACGTCATCCTCGTCCCTGCCACAGCGGCATCAGCTCCACCATCTCACCGACGACCGCCGCGTCCCACGTGACGCCGCTAACGACCGCGTCTCGCTTCTTGCCGTGGCGCTCGCAGACGAGCACCAGCTGGTGACCGTCGTCAGCCTTCACGGCCTTCTTCTCGATGACCTTCCAGTGCTCGGTCACGACTTGATCCGCGGCTTGCCAACCGTGATCGACTTCACGCCCTTGCTGGCCAGGATGATCTTCACCCCAGGCAGAAGCTTCTCGATGGCGGCGGTCTTCTTCTCGGCGTCAGCCGTGTCGGTCGCGTCGATGACGGCCGTGACGGGTACCTCATACAGAGCCATGTCTCAGTCCTCCTGTTGCGTCCATCATGTCAGCACCTCGAAGTCCATGGGCGCCTTACTCTTCGGCGACCCGTTGTAGTTGATCGTGATCTCTTCGCACGCCTGGATGTCTCGGAGCGCGAAGAACCGGATCGTCTGCGACGACTTGCGGCAGGTCCAGCTCGCGTTCGGCGTGTACGAGTGGTTGTAGAGCGACCCGTGACCGAGCGCGATGACCGCTTTCTTGTCGAACCAGTAGACGTACGGATCGAACGGCGTCTTTCGTCGCCGCAGCATCCAGAAGTCGTCATCGACGACGAGAATGTGGCAGACCTCGATCGTCTCGCCCTTATTGAACGGCTCGGACACGAACACGGCGCGACCCTTGTTGTTGTTACGCACGAAGGTATAGGTCACGGCGTCTCCTCCCGCGCCGCTTGCTTGGCAAAATCAATGATCCACGCGAGCGCGTCGTCATGGAGCGTGAACTCGCAGTCGCAGTGGCTCGTGAAGATGCTGCGCTCGTAGTTGCCGCTCGCGATGACGGTCTTGTCGATGCCGAGCGCGTAGCCAAGCTCGACCCACGCGCCCGCGCTGTAGTTGTTCGGTACGATGAGCCAGACGATGTCCGCGTCCGAGACACCCTTGAGGTCATCTTTCGCAGCTTTGTGCCGCTGCACCCCGGTCATCCCTTCGTTGGCCGCGCCGCCCTGAGCGTCGATGACCGCGATCCAGTCGAGCGTGATCTCGATGCCGGCGTCGCGCAGTAGCTGCATGTACTTGGAGACCTCGCCGCGTTCAGCGGAGGCGCCGGCCACATAGACCTTCACGTCGACCTCCGTGCTCTCTCGAGCGCCGCCTCGACCGCGTGCGTCTCCACGGCCGTCTTGTGTTTCATCAGGAAGCCGTACAGCTCCTGGGCATACCGCGCGTCCTCGAGCGCGTTGTGCGCCTTGTCTTCGCGCTGCTTCGGGTGCTTCGGGTCGCCGACATCCATCGATAGCTGTTTCAGATCTCTGCACCACATCGGGAAGTGCTTCGGCAGATCGATCATCCTTCCGAAAAGCTGGCAGAGCGCGACCCAGTCGTAGTCGGCGTAGTACGCGAAAAATTGCACGTCCCGATCGACGTTATCCACGAGATCGACTGACGAGCGAATGGGCCACGACGACGGCCACGCTCCAGTGAGCGCCAGAAGCTCGTCTCGGATCTGGTCGCGCCGCATCCATGCCTTGTCCCCGTATGGCGGCAGCTTCGGCAGCACGTTCGCACGCACCCAGTCGTTCGCGCGATCCAGACGCGCTTCCTGGTTGCATGCGTACAGCTCGCGTCCGTCCTCGGCGACGATACCGAAGGAGATGAGGTCGATCGTGCTGCCGTCCTCGATGAATTCTGTGTCGAAGAAGTATTTCATGCTGCGTCCCTATGCTCGTCCGACCGTGTCTGTTGCTTCAATTGGTGTTGTTTACCTTTTTCCTTGCACACGACACAATTTGGCATCTTCGTGCCATGAGCCGTGCACAGGCCAGCGGCTTTTCGTTTCGCTCGCCATGCCGAAAAGTAGGCAGCTCGTTTCACTGGATCCTTCACCATGACGTCCTCGTCGCCATCATCATGCAGATCATTTGATCAAGACCTCCCCTACCTTGCCTCGCTTCGAAGCGTCGCTGTTGATGTTGCGCTTGGCCTGCACCGCGTGGATCTCGAAGTCCTTGTACAGCTCGCGCACCATCGGGACGTCGGCGTTCGAGAGCAGTACGTGGACGCCGCGCTGCTTGAGAAGCCACGCCATGTCGCGAAGACGCGTCTGGTCTTCCATGCCGAACTTGCCCGCGGTGTACGAGGTGAAGTCCGAGGTCGCGCTGACAGGGACGTACGGCGGGTCGCAGTACATGAAGTCGCCTTCGCGTGCGAGCGACATCGTTTCGACGAAGTCCTGGTGCCGTATGTCGACGCCATGCAGGGCCCGCGAGCACGCGACGAGGTTTTCGTCGTCGCTGATCTTGGGGTTCGTGTAGCGTCCGTGCGGGACGTTATACTTGCCGGACGCGTTCACCCTGAATAGGCCGTTGTAACCCGTTTTGTTGGTCACGATGAACCGCGCAGCTTCCTGGACGGGGTCGCCGTAATTGCCAGGCGTACCCATCGCGGCGCGCACGCTCAGATAGTAGTCCAACCGCTTCAGCTGATCGTCGGTGCTCAGGTACTGCTTCTCGTGTTCACGCAACGTCAGGATGAGCGAGTACACGTGATCGCGGATCGCGCGGTACGTCATGACCAGCAGCTCGTTGTTGTCCGACAACGTGGCACCGTCCGAGATGCCTGCGAAACGGCCTTTGGCAGCTAGGTCGAAGAACAGCGCGCCGCCACCCACGAACGGCTCGAAGTACCGTCCTGGAGTGTGCACGCCACGCTCGTCGAGTGACGTCCAGTTCGCCGGCACGTGCTTGCGCAGCTCCGGCAGAAGCTGCGTCTTACCTCCCACCCATTTGCACCATGGCCTCGCAGCCACCTGGCTCGTTGTTACCGACGGCGCGTTCACGATCGCGCCTTCCTGACCTTCTCGGCCGTGTTGTCGAAGTACTTCTCGACGTCTTGCTCTGGCACCATCTCGATGTCCGGATTGCCTTTGCTCGCCATCTCGCTGAACTTCGCGCACACGGGCGACTCGTGCAGGATCGCTTGCGCCTCGTCGTCCTTGATGACGAGCAGGCCGCAGAACGGGCAGTTGCCAGAGTCGCGACTCATGTGGACCCCTTGTCCTTGTGCATCGCCTCGGCCATCGCCACCGCGTCGCGCTGCGCGTCCTCGAAGGTCGCTGAAAAACCCGTCGCCTTCGCCGCCATGTACTTCGAGTTGTACGGCTTCTTCACTTCGGCCTGCGTCGTGACGTACCAACGCCACCGCCGAGGACTAGCGGTGGACTGCACGCGCAGCAGGAAGCCAAGGTGTTCGGCCTCGGATAGCTCGTGGTGCCAGACGATGTTCATTGATCGTTCGCTTGCGCCTTGAGGATGGCTTTGGCTGCGTTCGCACGCAGCACCTTCAGCTGCGCGAGCGACATGTAGAGGTGCAGAGGCTTGGGTCCAGATCGCCGCGTCTTGGCGTAGCCAGGGATGGCGACAGGGTAGAGCGTCTTGGCGTTGTTGGACGCGCAGTCGCGCTCGATGAGGTAGCTCACGGCTCTGACGCCTTCCCGCCCATGATCTGGTCGTCGATGTCCTTGGCACCTAGGACGCGAACGCTGCGAGGTTCGAAGCCTGGGTTCATCGGTTTCGTGCCCAGCCAGCGCTCGACGTCCTGGGCCGCCCTCGCGACGCCATCGCTGCAGACGACGACCTTGACGATGACCTCGTAGAAGCGCGCCCTGGTGACCTGTGTCGTCATGGCGCGCTCGCGCTCGGCGTCACCGTAATACTTCCACCGGTCTCACCACGACCGACGACGACGGACGTGGTCGATGGACCGTTCGACGCCGCCGGCTTCGGTCCGCAGTGGCAGCGGATCAGCATCGACCCTACCTGGTCGGTTGGCGTCGCCTCAAACCATCCACCGTTCGCGCACGCGCGCCCCGCGGTGGTGTTCGTGATGATCTCCGAGGTCTCCACGCAGCCGCTTTGCGGGTGCTCCGCACGAACACGATCGGACTGCACGTTGTAGTACGCGATGCTCACGATGAGCGTCGTGAGCGCAGCGGCCACGATGGCCATGCCGCGCACGATCCAGTAGCCGTCGGTGCCCTTGACGACCTGCTTGGTCTTCTCTCTCGCCGCTGTCTGCTGCCGCTTGGTCTCTTCGCGCTCGCGGATGCGAGCCAGCTCGATCTCGGTCTTGTTCACCACGGGCGGGTCGTTTTGTCGGAACGGGTTCATGATTTTCTCCCTGTGTACGACTGTCCTAACGCGCCCGGCGGCAGTTTTGCGCGCTCCTCGACGAGCTTCGCTTCGCCAAACGCTTTTCCCTCGACGTCCGTGCCCCAGAACCGCGCACGCCACGCGATCACGTTGCCGTAGTCGAACGACTCCCATGCGCGCGTACACTCGTCGGGTCGCAGCACGACCGGATCGCCAGTGAGTGGCTGATACCCAAGGCTCGCGTAGTTGTACGGGCCGACCTCGGGCCGATGCGGCGGCGCTGGACGGACCGTGATGAGCCATGATCGGCCCGGTGGCCACTCCTGATCCTCGAACACGTCGATCGGAAACTCCTGGATGTCACGGCATGTGTTGCTGGTGCCAGGAAAGAAGCGCTTCAGGAACGCTTCGGCCTTTTCGCGCGTCGAAAACGCGCCCTCGACGCTCCTGTCGGAGTAGCCACCGTCCCAGATGATGAAGATCGAACCCATCAGCCGCCCCAGCCCTGCTTGCGCAGCTCGCCCGCGATGTCTGGCGGCGTCCAGCCAGGCGGCTTCAGACGTTTACCGTCCTCACGGATGATCGGCTTGCCGTCGGGACCCAGCTTGGCCATGTTGCTGCGGTGCACCTCGGCCGCGATCGGCGCGCCATCGATCCCGAACTGCAAGCGGGCCCCCTCGATGACGTAGTCGAGATCAGCGAGCGCGTCGGCGAAATCCACCATGTCGACGCGAATGTTGCCGTAGACCACCTGGTGTTTGATGGCCTCCCTGATCGCGTGGATGCCGTCGTCGTCGCCGTAGACCGCCTCGAGCATCTCGCAGAACTCTTCAGCGATCAGGTTCACGCGCAGAACGACGGTCTTGTCATCCGGCACCGCAGGCTTGTCCGCGATGTCCTGACCGAACGCGCGGTGGAACTCCGAGACCTGATGCCGGATCTTCGTTGGGTGCTGACGAACGATTGCCGGTTCGCGACGCCGCAGCCGTTTCACTTCGGCAACAAGCTCCCGAGCAAGACGAACGTCCACATGACCGTCGTCATACTGCGCTTCTACGCGGTCAATGATGTCATCCACGGCGCACCGTTCCCGTTCCGTCGCAATGCATGCACCGCTCGTACGTCTTACCGATGTCCGGCGGCACCGACTTCGACCACTCGACCAACTTGTCTTCGAGCGCCTTCCAGAACGTCTCCGGCTGCTCGTAGCCCGCACCGTTGACGAAGTACGTCTTGCAGAAATCGTCAGCGCCGATCGCGGTTGTGAACCTCGTCTCCGCGTCGAAGCATCGGCCACGTTTCACGGCCGTGCACTCACTGCCAGCCGCATCTCCACGACGTAGCTCGTTGCGCGTCGTCGGCCAGCCGATGTGCAGCGTCAGGTCCGAACCGTGCGGATCCCGGCCGTAATCCGTGACCGTTGCCGGGTAGATTCCGGAGCTGACCATCAGCGTGATGGCAACGTCGCCATCGTCACGCGTCAGGACGTAGATCCACTTCTCGCTGCAGATGCCGTGCTCGCCCTTGATCGTGTGCGAACACGACACGCGACAGTCGTAACCTTCGACCTTGTACTGGTGCCGCTTCATGTTCCCGTCTTCCTCGCCATCCGCTCCCGCAGACGGTCGTCGTAGATCTTCTGCTGCACGCGCTGGCACCACGACGAGACCAATGAGCGACTGATGCCGAACAGTTTTGCGATCTCGGCCGGCTTCAGACCCTGCTCGCGCATCCGGAACGCCTCTTCCATGCGCGCGCTCGTCGTCGCGAAGCCCTTGGGCTTGGTCGTGTGGCGAAAGTCGCTCGCGGTGGCTTCGTTGTCGAGGTCCGCGGCGATCTTGTCGGTGGGCGGCTTGTACGGCACGCTCCCGTCGGCGTCGAGCACCAGCCGCGCGCCGCGCAGTCCCTTGGTGAGCGCCGAGACCGTGAACGAGATCTCCTTGTCGCGCTTGGAGCCGACGTAGCGACCGAACGCGCGTGGCTCGGGCGCGTTGGCGATTCGTTCGACGAGAAATTCGACGCGGAAGTGCCTCAGATTCAGGACGCTCCACCGTTGACCGACACGTACTGGCTGCATGGACCACCCTCCCGTTGCGCTGACAAGCGGGCTTGCTACTCGAAGACGAAGTTAGTGACAGGGGCGGCTACCCAACCGCCCCCATCGGATCGATGTTTTCATCGCGCTTTTGCCGGTCGCACGCGCCACTTGAGATCCGGTTTCAATGTCAGACGAGTCGCTCTACGAACTGAGCTATGTCCCCTCGACACGTACCAGCTAGCTAGCTCGTACGCATGGAGGGGACAGACGGAATTGAACCGCCGCCTACTCGGTACCGTACCGGACCATTCGATCGTGCAACTTGCGCTTCTTTTTGAGCTTGCAGTAAGAGCCTGAGAGTGAGTGGCCCACGCGTGTTCTACCGTCGAACTCAGGGCCCGTTCGGCCGCTGACCATGGGGTCGTCGACCGAGCGGGCCCCCCTGGAGTCGAACCAGGTTCCTCGCGTTTAGGTAGGGCCGTCAGAGTGAAGTGTCAGCTTGAGGTTGTACTGCTCCTGCTGGCGAACGCGGACGCTCGCCATGATTCTCACCCGAGGATGAAGTCGAACACCTTCTTGCCAACGTGACGCTCGCTCACAGCGATGCTGTTGGCTTCTTCCCGGGCAAACTTGACGGCTGCCTGCACCTTGCCGATGCGCTCCAGCAGCTCTGCGATGTGCTTGGCGGGAAGCGCACCGCTGTACTTGACGGTCTTCCACTTGCCCACGAGCACGTCTTCCTGGAAAACGGTGGCCTGGGCCGGATGCTCCTTGGTCGCCTCGACCGCGACGAAGCTCTTGGGGATCTTCTTGGTCTTCGCGGTCTCGTTCGGCTCGGTCGCGTAGCAGTCCTGCGTGGGATCGAGCTTCCACGACTCACCCGGATCGAGCACGGGCAGCTTCTTGACCATCGTCGCGAGGTCGCCGAGCTGCTTCTCGAGAAACAGCATGAACGTGACAGGGATGTCCGTCGCGATCGTCTTGCCGTCGACGACGATGTCGCCCTTGGCCGTGGTGTTCGCGGCGTCCTTGGTGAGCGTGACGTCCCAGTACTTGGTCATCGTGTCGGCGGTGAACTTCAGGATCTCGCCGCCGCGCTTCTGCACCTTCTTGTGCTCGGGCGGAAACTTCTCGCCCTCCTCGTCGAGCGGCGAGTAGGTGCGCGAGATCCCGCTGAACGGTTCGGTCTTCTGAATCTCGTGGTACGCCGCCGTGATCGCGACGTTGCTCTCGTTCTTGATGCCCTTCTCCACGGCAATGATCTGGTTGAGCTTCGGCATTGTCCTCGTGTCCTCGTGTCAGATTGAGGTTGCTTTCCAGTTGCGCTTGGGTACTGCGTGATCAATCGAGCCGTCGAAGCTGTGTGAGAGCCAGCGGGCTGGCGAAACCTTCGACGTTCACGACAGCCATGTCGCCGAACATCCGCGACATCGACGTGGTGTAGCTCTCGCTCGTCTGTCCATTGGCGAGCGTGACCGTGACCGGGATGCCAACTTTGCCGGGCCACTCGGAACACATCCTCGCTTGCTCAGCGAGCCACGCCTTGCGCTCGTCCTCGATACTCTGAGGGATGACGGCCGGCGGAATGACTGGCTCCTGCAGCGGCCCTGTCGGCTGACCGCTGAACATGGACGGCTGCTGCCCACCGCCCTTGGGCGGCGTCGACTGGATCTGCGGTTGCGGCGGGTCGACGCGGGTCACCGGTGTCGCTGGGGAAGTCGCTGCAGGCGTTGTCGGCGTAGCGGCCGGCGTCGTGGACGCGGCAGGCGTAGCCGCTGCAGCCGGCGCGCCCGCGTCCTTACGGACCTGGCTCGCGAGACGACTGCCGCGACCCTTCGGCTTGTCTCCGTCGTTCGCGGGCTGCACAGCGCTTGCGCCTGGTTCGTTCGACGGCGTGGCGCTCGCCTCGGTCTTCGCTGCCAAGATCTCGTGCCAGGTCGTCTCGCCCTCGCGGATCGCTGCGAACATCCCTCGCAGATCGGTCAACTGCGCCGGGGAACACTGCGCCAGATCGTGACCGAGGTAGCTCTTGATGTCGCTCGGCAGGATGTTGAGCGACGCGAACCCGTCGGCGAGCGCCTTACGCGCCGCGTCCGGATCCTTGGCGTCCTCGTTCTTGACCGTGGCGACGATACGTTGCTCGCACTCCTCAAGCGTGTCCGCGGGCAGAAGCCGCAGCGCTTCGGTACGCAGCGTCTTGCTGACGAGCGCGTTCTCCTTCTGCAGAAGCTCATCGTCGGTCGACTCGACGATGTAGACCGTGTCGCCGAACGTGTTGGTGCGCGTCTTGAGCGCGAGCTGACCCTGACCGAGCTTGCGACGCTCGACCGTCTTGCCGACGACGATGTCCTTGGAGTGAACGGAGTTCGTCTCGAGGTCGACCACCGTGACGTTGACGATGCGCTTCTCGGCGTCATCGTAGACCGACCGTGTGGACGCCATCGCGTTGCCCATGTGGCGGATGGCCGCCTCGGCGAAGCGCACGGACAGACCCTCGATGCGGTTCGGCGTGCCGGTCAGACGACCCGGCTTGCTACCGCGCTGCACGCTGAAGAACGCGCGTTGAGCAAACCCCGGCCTCGAGCACTCCTTGAGGAGCCGGATCCGCACGTTGTCGTCGTCGCGCGGGTGCTGCATGGCGACGATGTACCGCGCCTGGACCTCGGCCTGCGCCTGCGCGGCTACCGCCGTGGCGGCGGTCTCGCGCTTGGTCTCGACGCTCGTCTCGCCGAACCCGGTGCGTGCGATGTTCGTGCCGCCACCGTTCGCCGGCACCATCTGCTGGCTATCATTGCCCATGGTCTTCCACCCTCTTCCCGAACGCCGTTGCGCTTGAGCAAACTGTTTTAGTTAGTAACTGGCCGGACGTCAAGTCTTCTCGTTCCTGCACTCGTTCATCCACGCTAAGAAGCGAAAATATGCGCGACACCAGTCCAGCCGCACCGCTCGCACGTCTGATGAACGTGGATCCCAGGTGTCATGCAGCCACGACGGCGCTTGTTAGGCGAACATAGGTTCGTTTCACTCGTGGCGTGCGTGAAGGTCAACGGCCGGGACGGGTTGTGGTAGCACGACGACGTACAGAACCACGCGTGCATCTGCCCTTCGTTTCTGTCCGTGCGACTTACGCTGCAACCACTGCACACCACCGGTTGCGCGCCGCACGCGGGACACGTCTTGAGCGGCGAGCCGTCGTGCGGCTGAAGGATCTCGGCTGTGATTTCGGCAGATCGGTACGGAAGCTGCGGCTGCACGCCGTTCGAAACCGTAATCAACCTGTCGATCCGTCTCACGCGGTAAGTCGTGCACAAGATCGATACGATCGCGCAGATGACGCACACGCTCGTGGCGACCATGAGCGCCGCTACATCTCGCTCGTCGCGTAGAATCCGTGCCCGAACTTCTCGCACGCCTCGGCGTTGGTCATCTCGACGAGCTTACCGCTGGTGTCGGTGATGTCGCCCTTGTCGTCGAGCCAGAACTTGCTCGTGGCTTGCGGATCGAGCTGCCTCCAGTCGTCCTCACCCTCGTAGTCCTCGGCAGGCACGCCCGTCGCCAGGAAGTAGACCTCGCACGCGTCCTTCTCGTCGTAGGCTACGACCCATTCTGGGCAGCCGTTCTCGAACATGTGCAGCTCGCGCTTCGGCTCGTCGGCCACAACGAGCTGATCGTCCACGCCAGGCAGCGGCGACTCGCCTTGCAACAGCAAGCCAGCTGGCTGTCCGTTGGCGTGCTCGCGACCGTGCGCGTGCATCTCGATGCCGACCACCTTCCACTTCACGTGACCCCCGACGAGCCACACGTGCATGCCCTCGTGCAGGCTCGGCGGAAGAGCATCGATGATGGTGACGATGCCGCGTCCTTTGACAGTGAAATGGTCGGTGACCCTCATGACTGCACCGCCTTATTTTTTTCTGATCTCGTCTTCGAATCTGGTCCATGTCGCTTCGGCGACCTCGATCGCGGTCGCGACGATCTGCTGAAACGTCAACGAACTATCGCTCTGCCGCATCGCTCCGTGCATGTTCACGAAGACCTCTACGAGCACCGCTCCCGTGGCCGCGTTCCACACAGCCTCAAGGCCGGCCTGCGGCTCGAGTTTCATTATTTCGTCCTGCTTCTGCGTATGCAGATTCAGAAGCGCTTTCGCCAGCGAGTCTTCAAGCTTCACGGCGTCTCCGTCGGCGGCTTCACCGCGTGCAGCGTTGTTTTGGGCGGCATCATGTTTTGAATGCGTTGCAGCAATGTCTGGCCACGGACGCTCTCCGTTGCCATCTGCAGCAGCAGCGACTTGATGAACTCCATCCCACCGACGGCCATCATGAGTGAGCCTTGAAGGAGTTCACTCTCGCTGGTTCCTGGGGGCGGTGTCAGACCGGCGATCTCGTCTAGCATTTTGATCTGCGCACCGAGCATCTTCTTCATGATCTCGAGGTCGTGCCTCTGGTCTTCTGTCAGCTTCATGTCGCTCTCCTCGGCGGTTCACCCTTCGCGAACGGACACTTTGAGCAGACCCACAGGAAACACTCCCAAGAGATCTCGCGCATGTTGCGGAAGCCTGCGAACACGAGCGCGTCGTGCTGCTCTTTGGCCAGCGCCTTGAGCTTGTCCTCGCTGTCGATCGCAGCCAGCTCGTCGTCGCGACCCTCGAAGTACGTGTTGAAGAACGCTGGCACCTGATGCTTGAGAAGATTCACTTCGCGACCTCCGCCGTCCCTCGGAAGCTGAGCTGACACACCCCAGGGTCGCCCGCCGCGCCCGCGTAATGCATATCCGCGGATACGCGCGCGATGCCCGCTCGCGCGTGCACCTCCCTCAACTCTCAACCGTCCAGTCGCCGCAGATCCACGACGCGTCGGCGGTGAACGAGCGGCGTGGACTGACGACGCATCCGCCACGCGTCTCCGTGGGCGGTTTTCTATCGGGTGCCGGCAGGCAGTCTTTCGTGCTGCTCGAGAAGATGTCGGTGTCGTACGTGAACTGCCAGTCGCGTTGCGTCGAGGTCGGCTCTGCCGAAGCTGACGCGCTCGGATGTGCCGTCACGCACTGTCTGCACGTCTCGGCCGACGGCGGTCGCTCTGCGAAGACGTCGAGAAGTAGTAGGAAGGCGAGTAGCGCGAACGCTACCCATCCGGACCACGCCAACATCTTGTGATGCTTCGTCACTGCGTTCCTCCATCCGGTCGCCAATCGAGCTGGTCGTCGGGGATGCAAGAGATGCCGGAGTTGACCCAGCACGTCACGTGGCGCTCGTGGTCGTGGTAGACGCCGACAGGACCTTCCGAGACGTGGTCGATGTTGTTCGGGACCGGCGCACCTCTGTTGATCGGCACAAAGAGCCACACCAGATACACCAGATACAACAGAAAAATCGCGACCACGCCCACGATGCACGCGCGCCGCCGATACAAGAACCAATCAAACTTCGGCTCGGTCATCGCTTCCTCGGTCTCAGACTGAACTTCCGCATCGCCGCCACATCGTACGCTTCGACGTGGTAGCCCTTCTGCTCGCCCCACGTAGCGGTCCAACCATCGCCGCGCAGGCCGTAGTTGTCTTGTATCTTCGCCATCAGCGCAGTCTTCGCGCCATCCATCAACCACTGACCATCGTCGCGCACCTTCTTGCCCTTGAAGTACGCGCGCGCAGCTTCCTCGTCGCTCTGGTCGGCCTTGAGCGTGACGCCGCTGCTCTTGCGGAAGAGCGTTGCGAGCATCTCGCGAGACGATTGGCTGCCATCGACAGGCGGCGGACGCTGCGGCCGAACGTGATCGACCAGAAACTTCTCGCCGACATCGACCAGTGCCGCGGCGTACTCCTGCGCCGAAGCGTCGAAGTTGACGTGGTACATCCGAAACTCGGTGCCGATCATCGCGGCGACGATGCAGTAGCGGTATCCCGTCACGAACAGCTGCCAGACGACCTGCGTGTAGACGTAGTCGGGGGGCCCGTGCTCAACGTCCTCGGTCTCACCCCAGCAATCCGCGACGTGCAGTCCCACGAGCTTGGCTTCGACCAGTCCAGACAGCACCGCCTGCTCTTGAAGGATGGTATTCGTTGACTGCTGGATGCCGACACGATCGGTGCTGGTGGCGATGAGAGCGTCCGGCGTCGCCAGCGCCCACTCGATCTCCTTGTGGCGGACCGTAGTGTGCGGGTAGACGACGCAGAGGTTCTTCTTGCGCGCGACATGCGCAACGATCGCTGGCTCGACCTCGTGGCCAAGCTCCATCGCTTCGGTCACCTCGGTCGGCGCGACCTTGTCGGGATGGACCTTGTCGAGAAAGACGTCGTAGACCGTCTTCGTTTTCTTGAACGGCACCGTTCCGGACAAGACGACGATGTCCGAGGCTGTGAGCCCCGTGCGCCGCATCGCAACCTGTTCGGGTGACAGCGACATCTCAGTGCCTCGCCAGCCACCGCAGCCACACGACCACCGTGGCCATGCCAGGCTGCGTCTCGAGCAGGTCCGCCGCCGCGCGCATCTCGGTTCGGTTCGGTCTCTTCGCTCTGTCGTTGGACGCACCGAGGAGCGGGTTGCCTCCGGAACCCACCACCCAGACGGCCGCCCTACGTCCGCTGCGCGTCTTGCGCGTCTGACCGCTGTTGCAGACGAGACCCTTTCGCACGAGCGTGTTGCGCCGCGCGCTGGCGTTCTGGTGACGCATGTTGAGCGCGATCTCGATCTCGTCGTCGGTCGCTCCAGACGTTCCATACTTCCACAGCAGCCCGAGGACCTTACCTTCATCACTCGACGCAGTCGGCTGCTTGCTCTGCGCAGCCTCTTCGCTGGTATCGCTGCCTTGTACGAACGGGATCGGCATCGTCATGTCTTGCTCCTCAGTTTCTCTTCGCCGCTCACGGCTCCTCCGTTCCATCATCAACCTGCCCAACACGATGACCGCACGCGGCGTACTGGCAGTGGCCCACGATCTTCGATGGCTCGATGTCGGCGCCGCAGTGTGGACACTTCCCGGCGGCGACCGCGGTAGCGAACCTGTCTGCGGCCGCGTACAGCATCGCAACCTCGGCCTCGTGCTCTTCCTTGGTCATGAGCACGCGCTTCGGGCACACGATGGTCGCCGCCTTGTCCGGATCGAACGTCACGCACGGCCAGCGCGCCATGCCGGGCTGCGAGACGTCGCGCATCTCGGACATCTTGACGCCGGCCTCGCACAGTTCGTGCTGGATGCCGATGAAGAAGCGGCACTTGCTCATGACTTCTTCTTCTTGATCCGAACGCGCCAGACGCGACGTCCACGATCGTCGCGCTGATGCCGGCCTGGATTGGCGACCGCGTCGACTTCGGTGCCTACCCAACGGGGGCTCGGCTTGACCTTCAAGTGGCCGCTCATCACGCGGCCAGACCTTCCGCGGCCAGCTCCGCTTTGATGGCTTCACGCAGCCGCGGCATCGCGTGCTCGATGAACCCGCGGGCCTGATCGGACACGTCGTACACGGAAAGCTCGCCCACGTCCTCGATCTTGGTGTCCTGGTACCAGAAGGCGAAGTCTTCGCGACTGTAGAGGTTCGAGTGACGCGCCAACAGATCCCACTCGTCGCGCGCCCATCGTCGCGACCAACATAGGTCGCGACGATGCGACAAGATGTGATTCTTGACGTTTCGAAGCGTGCGGTCCGAATGGTACGTGTCGCGACGCGCGATCTTGTGCAGTACGTAGTCGTCGTGGCACTGCACGAAGAACTGCCGGAAGTCGCCGGGTCCCCAGCCCGCCTCGGGCCACCTGTACCCGTAGTCGCCCCAGTCGGACAAAACACTCATGCAGCCGATCGAGTCCAGGAACGCGATGACCCAGCCCTCGCCCTTGATGCTCGGCAGGTGGTAGCGCCAGACACGGACGTTGCTCATTACTTCCTCTGTCGCTTGTCGTGAGCGCGCTCGACGAACGCGGCCACGACACCAAGGGCGGCCAGCGCGAGCGTGAAGGCGCCGAAGTAATGAGCGAAGTCGGTCATCGAGATCCTCTCGTGCGCTCCGTCACACACAGCGCGCATCTGCAGGCGCACTCGCTCACGCGTGACGCCGTCAGGTACGCCTTGACCGTTGCAGCTGTGAGTCTCGATCTTCACGCGCGAGGCCTCTTCTTGCTGTACACGTTCACGAGCTTCTCGAGCGTCTCGATCTGCTTGTCGCGACCGAGGATCTTCTCTCGCAACGCGGCAATCTCCCTGACGTACTGGTTGTTGTCGCCGGCCAGCGAGTCGAACGACGCCTTGGTCGGCCGCTTGCGAAGCTCTTCGGCTTCCGTCTCGAGCTTCTCGATGTGTTCGATGAGCTGTGTCACGAGCGACGCGAACGTTCTCTCCAGGATCGTCATCTTGGTTCCGTCCTTCTTCCGCCATGCGTAGCCGGACAAGAGCGCGAACGCTCCAAGCAGACCGGCGCCTATACCTATCGTGCTCGCGCCGATGGCGACCTTCTGTTCCGTCGAAATCAACGCACTCACGAGCGCTTCTTCGTCGACGTCTTCGGCAGCGTCAGACCGGACGCCTTGAACGCCTCACGCAGAAGCCGCCGAAACACGGCGGCCCCTTTGACTCCGTCTCTGTCGGACAGCTGATCGAGCATGGAACGCTCGTCCGCAGACAGCAGCACGTGGAACCTATCGTTGCGCGGCACGATCGCCAATGTGGCACATGTTCAGCGCAGCGTCAAACAACTTGTTAGCCGCGCTCAGGACGGCTTTTCGGGGTCCTCTGTCTCTTCCGCATCGTTGTCCGAGGTCTCTGCAAGTTCGTCGTTGAGCGACTCGATCTCGTCGGACATGAAATCCACGAGGACAGGGATCGCGTCGGCAGCGATTGCTGCTTCCATCCCTTCCTCGTGACCCAAGAACTCGAGCTTCGCTTCGCCCGTCTCGGACTTTGGAACGAACACGACGACGGCAAAGAAACCTTCGGGGACGGTGATCGTGCTGGCCATGGCAACCTCGCGCTGGTGGGAGCGCGGAACGTAGATCACGGTGGCGGCGCTGTCGATAGCGGGCGCAGACCGTTCTTGAATCCGGCTCGCAGAGCGTCGCGAGCGTCGACGAGCGGCACGATGGGTGTGCTGTAGCCGAGCATGAGCGGATGCCGAGGAGACTCGTCGCTGTTGACGCCGAAGCATTCGACCTTGCCGACGCAGAACTCGCCGATGCCACGCTGAGCGATCGACCGCAACTTCGGCGGCACCTTGCCCCACGCGGCGATGGCGCGACCGAAAGTCGCCCAACACATGACGGCGCTATTGTGCTCGCCGCGGACATCCACACCGTTTCGATGCGCTCGCACGACCTCGTCCTGGTCCGTTTCCGAGTACGCGAGCGCATTGACCAAGACGAAGCCTCCCGCGCCGTTTCGCTTGGCGAAGCCGATGATCTTCGTGACCGTGTGGTCGTCGATGTTGTGACGCGCTTTGCTCGGGTTGATGCCGCACACGCACCACAACGCCCGCGCGTCGCTCCACTGGCGACCGAGCACGTAGCGGTAGCGATCGTCCGGAGACGTCACAGCGAACGCATATTCGTCGCCCTGCGTGACGAGACCGAGATCGGCAAGGATCGGCTTCATCGCGGGTAGCTCGCGCTCTGTACACGCAGCCCGAGACGCCTGCGCGTCGCCTCCTGCTGCTCGCGGTACTCCTTCTCGGTCTGCCGCTTCTCGCCGGTGACCGGATCGTAGCCGATGTGCTGTTCCGTGAACTCAGCGATCTCTCCCCAGAGTTCTCCAAGACTCCAGCCGCTGCAGCCGCACGCGATCTGCTGTGCCGTCATCAACGCCTTGCTCCACGCGTCGCAGTCCACGCAGAACTTCGTCGTGTGCACCTCACCTTCCCACTTCTGGGCGTGACGCGCGTACAAGGTCCCCGGCGGGATGATCGTCCGGCACTCGTAGCAGCGGTACTCTTTGCGCGCCTTCGGGTAGCTGACGTCGTAGAACTCGGAGCTGCCGTAGTCAGAGCTGCACGTGCACATCGCTCATCTGTCCTTCCTCACAGCCGTCGCCGCTGCCTCTCGACGCTTGACGTGCGTCTGGCCGTGCGGGTAGCCGCGTCGACCCTTGCAGCATTCACCCTTCTTCGCGCCGCAGTACGAGCAGCCGACCAAGATGACGCAGATGTGCGTTTTGATCCACAGGCCGTGCAGTCCCGAGCCGACGAAGACGCTTCGGTCTTCCAGACATGTGTACGCTCGCGTCGGTCGCGTTCCCATCAATCCACCCGCATGTCGTTGGCTTCGATCGCCACACGTAGCGCGTCGACCGTACTCGGCGCCAGACGCAGCACGCGGTCAAGTTCCCGACGCGCCGCCGGATCCTTGTTGGCCGTACTGAGGTAACGAAGCCAATCGACAATGCCGTCGCGTTCCTCTTGCTGCACGCGCGTCAGATCCACGCACCTGAACGTCAGCGACTTGAGGTTCGGCAGCACGCAGTCTTCGCGACCGCACCACTTGCAGCTCACGACTTCGTTTCTTCCGGCCAGAGGGCCCTACAGACTTCGGCGTCGATTCCGCGGTTCTCGTCGAGGATCTTGTCCATCTCCTCGCGGGACGAGTCAAGATCTTCCGATGATTCGAAGAGTACGTGCTGGATCGTGGTGACGTTCGGGCGACCTGGCTCGCTGTAACGACCCGCATAGATGTCGTCCTGCATCGTCGGCAGCATCGCGGCGACCACACGTACGCGGTCCGCGAGCGTCAGTGGGTTGCCGAGCGGTCGTCGCGGTGGCAGCTCTGAGCCGTCAGGACAGTGAAGTGTCGTGGCGTGCTGGCCGCACTTGGCGCACGTTCCTTCACGCGGCTTGTTGGTCATGATGTCCCATCCGTGCGAGCACGACTTCTCCCAGCCGCTGAAGAACTGCCTCAGGCAAGGCTTGCACACCATGTATCGGTCGCTACTCATCGCGCCGCCTCACGCTCGACGTGCAGGATCGTGAAGGCGTAGGCCGACGCCATGGCCTGATGCTCGACCGCGTCGTTGTACCTCTTTTCGCGAGCTGCCGCTTTGCGGCCCTTTTCGTGCGATGCGTACTGCCCACGCAGCCACGTGAGCAACTCAGATTTCGGTCGCGTCTTGCCTGGCATCGTTGGTCTAGGCTTCACGTCGTCTCTCCTTGGCACGCGTATGGCGGCGGGGGTCCAGCGGTCGCCGCCTCACCGCCATGTACAGCGTCTCGATCGCCCACTTGGTGCGTGCCTCTGCGGCAAGCTTGGTGGAGTCCAGATCGCTCGGATCGTGCTGAGCGAACACGTCCGTCCACGAGTAACGGTCACCGATGACGACGATCTGCCAATCGTGCTTCGTGCCGTCAGGCCTGTTCTTCTGCGACCTCTCGACAGTGACGACAGGACAATCATCCAACTTGCCGACGTGGCAGTTCCGAGTCACCTCGCGCCATACGATAGGGCTCATCGCTCTCGACCTTCCTTCTGTTGCGCGCACGCTACGCGCTCTGCTTGGTCACTTCTCGCGATGCGAACGGCGCCTCGCCCGTACCTTCGCCGACGATCTCCGCCAGCAGCTCGTCGAGGTACTGATGGGCGACGAACTCGTACGCGATGCACGCAGCTCCGTCGGTCTCTGCTCTCCTGCGGTGAGCGATGGCCTTGCCGGCCACGCCCTGCAAGTGTGCGCGGAACGCGACCACCGCCGTATGCCCACCGCGCCACTCCTGCCAGGACGCATAGCAGCCCGAGCATCCGCACGTTGCGTGATGGGTCGGGTAGTCCGGCGACCCGACCGGATACTTCGCGCGGATCTGGTCTTTGGAGAGCAAAAAGTCACGGGTGTCCACGTCTCACGTCCTTTCGTTTCGCCGCGCCATGGTCGCGCGCAATCTAGGGTCCCCGACGATCGGCGGTTGCTGCCGTCTTCGGGCGAGGCATCTCGGCCTCTCTGACGAGTCTCTCGACCACCGCGCTACTGCTCTCGCCGCAACGCGTCGCCATCTCCTTGAGCCGAGCGATGGCGTCCGTGCTCATGCTCAGGTGGACCAGGGGGCGCTTGCGGGTCATGCCGCGCACCCCGCGCACTTGCACCCCATGTGAGAGTAGCCGCCGGTCGGGTGGGCCGCGTTCTCGACCTTCGTGCAGGCGTTGCAGACGTACGCCTCATTCTTCGAGCGCCAGTTCGCTTCCGTGAGAGGGACGCGACACGCCTCGCAGAGTTGCTGGCATTGGCCGGAACCGTTGCACTCCTGGCACTCGTCCAGAACAGGCTTCGCGGTCTTCTTGCGCGCGCTCACGACTCGTTCTCCGCTTCTTCGGGTTCAGGCACCTCGTCGTCGCCGTCCGCGTCGTACCACCAGTGCCAGCCCCCGCAGTCACCATCGCACGCGCCGTCACACTCCCGCGTGCTGCCGATGACTGCCCCGTGCTCGCTACGCAAGGTGGCCGACGTACGAATGTTCTCCAGTTCGGGACCAAGGTCGCGCGCGAGCCCCATCTTGACGACGCCCGCGCCGCGCTTGGTCATGTAGGCGAGCTGGCTCACGACTCTGCCGCCGCCTCGTCGGCGGCCTCCTTGACCTCGGAAGCGACGAACCGGCCAAGGTCCGCGAGCGAGTCGGCCTCGATGACCTGGCACCGAAGGTCGGCCAAGCCGGCGCCCAGCAGGCTCTCAATGCTCTTGAGGGCCCTCTCGTCGCCGTTGACCATCGAGGCGCCCACGCACTTGCCTGTCGAGTCGGTGAGGATAACGATCTTCATGGTGTAAAGTGTAGCCGCAGTGTAGCCGCACGTCAAGTGCGTCATGGTCGATTCTTGGAAGGGCTGAAAACGGCTCACTCCTCGCCTCGCGCGCAATCTAGGGTGACTGCGGATCGGGTTTTCTCACCAGCTCCGGATGGTCGTCATCGATTTCCCGAACGACGAGTCGCATGTAGGTGAGTAGCCGCGACTCCAGTCCGGGCGGCACGACCACGTGCGCATCGAACGCCTTGAACAGTGCGCGTGCCAGCCTCTCGTTACGCTCGTTGCACATCGTTTTCTCCTCGCGCGCAATCTATTTGACGCCGGCCACTTCTCGACGCTCTCTGGGTTGGGTCCGTACTGCGCCCAGCCCACACCGCCAGTACCTATCCACATCCAGACCGTCCCGTCGTCGGCCAGCGCGTATAAGATCGTCCACGACGAATACTGGCTGGCGGCAGCGAAAGCGGCGCTTCCCACCATAGACCCCGTCACCAGCTGAACGAACTTCACTTTCTTCATTCTGTCTCTCCGATCTCAGAATCGCTTTCGCTTCCAGGTGGCGACCACTGCCAGTCCCACATGCGGATCGCTCGATCTTCGATGCTCGGCATGCGACCCGGAGGCCATCGAAGCTGGAAACTGTCCGCGCCGTGCACGGTCGCGGCCCCCAACGGACGACGACAGATCGAGCAGACCCAAACAGCCGGACCGCGCAGGAACTGCGGCCACTGCAAGTAGACCTCGTAGTTCCGGTGGACCGGACAGCGTGGGTCGCTCGTGAACTTCACCGGCGCTGCCCCGTGTAGCTCGACGCGTTCGCGACCCAGGCGCGCTTCCAGCTCCAGTCATCCATCACGTATCGAGAGAACTCTTCCTCGTCGACGAACACGACGTCCGTGGTGCACATGACAAGCATCTTGAGCGTGCGCTCATAGTCGCGGCCGTGGTCCTGCGGCGCCTCGAGCATGATGACCTTCGGAACCTCACGCCCGGCGCGCGCGTCGGCGAGCATCTTGTCCAGCTCCGCGATGACGGCCTCACGGTAACCTTTCTGCGCCTGCTCGAAGATCGAACGGTGCTCCTTGTAGTTTTTACTGATCGCGTCGACCAGCTCCTGTTTCTTGACCGAGATGACGCTGCTGCTCTGGCTGTCGTTTGCTACGAACATGGTGGTCACGTCTCCTTGATGTTGTTGATGTCCTCGCCGCGCTTGCGCGCGATGAATTCTCTCCACGGCGTCGTCTCGCCTGTCCAGCGGTCCCAGAACGACCAGCTCGACACGCGTGGCCCGGCGAAGAAGAGCGACCACGCGTCTTCCTCGAGCAGGTCGACGCGGTGGAAGTCGTCGCCGCGGATGACGTTGAACATGCCGGGACGCAGCACGCGCTCCGCGACGTGCCAGACCGTCCCCATGTCACCCCACTTTCCGTGAAACGCGCGCCTCTCCTCTCTGTAGCCACCGGCCAGGATGAGAGAGACGCTCCAGAGCCACGGGTGCGAATGAAGATCGAGATCATCATCTCCGCGATGGAAGCGATGCAGGTAGATGGCGAGCGGTCCGGTCCGGTCCGTCCACGTGATGCCGGACCTTGGGTTGCCGTCCCAGTTGAAGACGGGCTTGCCATCGCTCGCCTTCGGTGACCCGTACAAATACCACCGCGACAAGTACGGCGATCCGCCCGCACGATCGTAGATGACGCGCGGCGGCGCCATCTTGCTCGTGACCCACGTGAGCGCCGTCCGCATCCAGCTCATGGCTTCGCCCGCTGTGCAGCCACCTTCGCCGCTTCCGCCGTCGCGAGCCGTTCGTCATTGTACTGTTCGATCGGTCGCCACTCATTGCCAGGCCGACGAAACTCCAGTCGACGTCCGTCTCTGTTCGAGTCCGTCGCATCGCTTCCCACCCAGCGCGTCTCCACGTCAGGAGCGTCCGCGGTCTGCTGAAAGTCCAGCTCGGCGACCTCGCAGCCGAAGTGCATCAGGCCGACCGTGCGAGCGTCCCACCATCGATCGCCGTCGACGACGATGCTGCAGCTGACTCGGAACCTCATTCGATCTCTCCTGCTGCGCGCTGCCTCTCCTGCAGCCGCGCCACGATGGCCTGATCCTTCTCCGACGCGTAGCTGGTGCGCTGCACACGGATCTGTGCGTCGCGCTCTTCCTTCGTGGCCGCGTCCCAGACGCGGTGGCCAGGGCGCAGGACGCCGCGGCAGGCGTGGATCTCCTTGCCGAGCGGCGTCGGGACCCAGTGCTCCCCGCCGGAAACGAGACACGACTTACGTACGAGCGAAAGTACGGTCGGGTGGTGCGTTCTGTAGCGATGCCGTGGCAGACGCTCGCCACGCAGCGCGCGCCCGAGCAGCCGGTACTGCGCCAGAGACAGGGAGATGATCTTGTTGACGGTCGTCATGATGGTGTCCAAGCATCCTTTCGCGCATCCACCGGCTTGCCACGAGCCTCGAACTTCTCGACGCAGTCCCACGTGCCGGCGCTCAGTTTCCGAGCTTCGGGCGTGTCGCGCGACGACGCCGGCCAAGCGATGGCTCGCTGCGCCAGACGCGAGATGATCTCGTTGCGCTCGGGACCCGCCCAGCGACCCGCCCACTCGCCGTCGATCTGGCGCACGTGGCACTCGATGAAACGGAAACCGAGTCGCTTGCACTCGCGCCGCACGTGCGCGTCGACGCCGGGAGCGTCACCCGTGACGATGATGGTATCGCGGTCGAGCGCTTCCATTGTCGCGGTGATGTCCGAGATGACAGCGGGAATGCGGCGACGGGTTCCGACGAGGGCGATGAGGACGTCGGTCACGACTCTCTCGCTGGCCACGTCCAGCACCCACGTGCCGTAACGTGTCCCGACCTCGCTGGTGAGTACTGCGCCTGCTCGACGATGTAGACGTTCGATTCGTGATCGCGCAACCCGTGCACCTCGAGCGTGACGTCGAAGTCTTGCTCGTCCACACCGACCGCGTAGCCATCTTTCATCGCGCACACCACGATGAGCGCGGCGCGCACGACCCCGTCTGCGTCCGTGTGATGCACCCAGCGTCCGACCGACGGCTTCATGTCTCGCTCCCGTACTCGTGCTCCGGCGAGCTTCCGACGACCTTGACGACGTCGTAGAACAGGCCGCTGCAAGCCTGCTCCAGTTCCGGGGCGCACCTTGGACACAACCAGCCAGCTGGCTGAATGCCGCGCGGGTGCTTCACAAACAGATCGTCGTGGATGCGCTCGAGATCGCGATCGTCGGGCTCGGCAAAACAGCTGGCGCACTTGAAGGCGTTCACGTCCGGTCCTGCGCAGCCTTCGCGGCCGCCTCCGCTCTACGCGCCGTCGCTTCCGCTCGCTGCAGCGGCGTCGACAAGCACTTGCCTGGACTGAACTCGACCAGACCGATCGGTCCCGGCAGGCGTCCTGGGTAGACACCTTTGGGATCGGGAAGCTCTCCGTGGCAGATCGAGCACTTCATGATGGATGCGTCTCCGTTTTGTCGATGCAGTCGATGCAGACCATCGGCACCACGACTTCGTTGCAGTCCTTGCAGTAGAGCCTCTCTTGCGGCTTGTCGCAGTGCTCGCACTTGCCGCGCATCGTCGACAGCAACTTGCGGTGCGTCTCGCAGATGGGTTGCGGCGGCTCCACGTACGGCCTGATCTCGCCTCGGACGAGAGCGTCAGCGAAGAACTTCTCCCGGTCGCCGGACGCGGCCATCCTCTGCCAGCCATCGCACCACGGTTGCGAATGACCTAGATCCACCTTGTTCGATCCACCCGCGTCGCGTACGTGCACGAGCCCTCCCGTTGTGCCGCACCAAGGACACGGGCGGTAGCGATCGAAGTTCGGCTGACAGTTTGGGCACGTCCAGTCGCGGTGGACGAGACACGTTTCGTTGTTGCAGCACGTGTCGCAGTGGTCCAGATCCCAGTCGACCTTGCACTTGACGCACGGCTTCTGTAGGCGACTCATCGCGCCTCGACACGTTGGGCAGCGCGCCGCTGGCATCTGCGGCGTCAGCAGCCCGTCGCGATCGAGAAACTCTCGACGGAACGCGTTGTTGACGCTGCCTTGGAAGCGCGGAAAGAGACGCGGCGAGATCATAAGCAAGAGCCACAGCGGCCAGATCAGACCGCCCAGCAAGAGCCCAAGCAGTCTGGCCGCTCGAAGCAACGGTGGCAGCGTCCGCATTTCCTCGGAAATCTTCTCCCGAACACGATCGCTCGCGGGTCGCGCGTACATGCTGACAGCGAGCCAGCCGGCACCGACGGCCAGGTAGTAGAGAAGCCAGCGCACGTCAGCCTCCGCCACGCGGCGGCGGCGTCCACTTCGAGAGCTTGTCGCCGCGCACCTGCGCGTCCATGATGGCCTCGAACAAGGAGGACAGCACGAGCTTCGCGTCCCAGCGACCATCGGCGTTGAGCTGCGTGATGGCGCGCTGGAGCATGGCGCCGTCGAGCCCGGCGACAACGACGGGGGCGGCGACAGCGGCTGGCCAGCGACTCTCGTACTCCTCGAGCGCCTCGTCCGCCTTCATCCGGGCCTCTGTCGGATGCAGGCGCGCCGCCAGGTACGAGTAGAACGCCTTGCCCCAGATCTCTTCGCGCGGATCGCTCACGAGTTCCTCACCAGCTCCCGAACCACGTCCAGGATGTCGAACGTCGATACGTCGCGCACGCGCATAAAACGCGGACGCTCCTCGACCACCTCGATGAAGTCCGCGATCGTGCGCGTCCAGACCGTTCGTCTCTCGATCGACCAGTAGTGGACCAGCGGGTCGAGCGTGTCTTCCTTCAGACTGTGCGCGAAGACGATGTACGCCCCGCCCTTTCGGTGCATGTAGAGACCGACGGGACACCGCGACTTCGACTTCGACAGCGCTTGCTGCGCATCCGTCTTCGGATCAGGGGGCATTTTTTTGCTCCAGCCGCCTTAGCAGCTCCTTGATCGTTGCCGCCGCGTTTCTCGCCGCCCCGAGAGCGGGGCCGTCGTTGTCGCCGAGGATGCCGGCGATCTCGGCGTCGTACCTGTCATGCGTGTCGACGTCGTGCGCGAGCTTCACGGCGCGGTCGCGAAGACGCTCGACGGCGCCGACGACGTCGTCTGGCTGGGCGCCGATCAGCTCTGCGATGTCGCAAAGCTCTTTCTTCAGCCCAGCCAGAGGGATCTGCGAGTCCGTAAGGATGTCGCGAAGCTCTTTCTTCAGATCGACCGTTTGCGCGTGTAGCTCATGGACCTTGTCGGCCTGTTGCCGCAGTCGCTTCGCGGCATCGAGCGCCGTTTCGCTCGGACCGATCGACAACGTGACCTGCAGATCCCTCACGGTGTCGAACACCTCCTGGTCTGATCCACGATCCGCGAGACCCAGGAGCTTGAGTAGCTTGCAGAGCTTGCCGTTTTGATTGCGTAGCTCCTCGGCGTACGAGTCGATGAGCTTCATCCGTCGCTTGGCCGCATTCAACGTCGACTCGCTATCGAAGCAGTCGAGCACCTTGTGGATCTCCTCGGCCTCGGCAAGCACGCGACGCATCTCGGTGACCTCATCACCTTCGAGCATCGTGCGGACCTCACCCTCACGTTCCGCGTGTCGGTCGAGGACCTCGATGACGTCACGGACCGCCGCGAGCAGCGCGGCGCGGTTCACGCCGCCTTCGCGCGGCGCTTCTGTCGAGCGATGACGCGCTCCGCCTCGGCAAGTACGGCGTCCCTCATGAACACGCTCGGCCTGGTCTTACGAAGCTCGGCAGCTTGCTTGACCCGAGCCAAGTCCTTGGCTTCGTAGAAGTAGATCGAACACAGAGTCTGTTTGGTTCGCGGCATCGAGGGGTACGGGTAGCGCGAGCGCTTGCGTCCGTCAATCGTTCTTGTTAGCTGTCGTTTGCATCACGATGACCGAAGCCGCCGACCGCACGGGCAAGTTGTTCGACGACGAGGCGCTTGCGCCCGTCGATCTCACGAGGGTCGTGCTCGGCGGACCGCCGCTGCGCGTCGTGTACTTCGACGTCGTCGAGGACGACGGCAGCGTCACCGAGGACACGCGGCCGTGCCTGGTGCGTTGCGACAAGGAGCGCAACATCAAGACCGTCAAGAAGCTCTCGACCCTCTGCGGCCGCGAGTGCACGGTGGCGACGCGCACGAGCGCGATCCCGCCGACGGACCTGACGTACTGCAACACATGCCTGAGCCTCGCGGGTCACGGGGTGCTCAAGTGACCGGCGGCATCCTGAGCGGACGATCGATTCACGACGCGGTCGTCGACGGCGACATCGAGATCGAGCCGTACGACCCGAAGCAGCTCAACCCGGCGAGCTACGATCTGCGGCTCGGCAACGAAGCCTTGACCTACAACTTTCTCGGTCCGCACAGCGTGCACGACGTCAGGAACGAGCCGACCACCACGAAGATCTACATCCAGCCGGAAGGGATCGTGCTGCGTCCCGGCGTCGGCTACCTGATGCACACCGCCGAGCGGATCGGCACGAAGAAGTTCGTGCCCGTGATCGACGGCAAAAGCTCGATCGGTCGGCTGTTCCTGCAGGTTCACAGCACGGCCGGGTATGGAGATCCTGGATTTTTCGGGAACTACACGCTCGAAGTTACCAGCACGTACCCCATCCGCATCTATGCCGGCATGCGCATCGCGCAGATGCGCTTCCACACCATCGACGGCGTGCCGCCGCAGCTCTACGACGGCAACTACAAGGGCGACACGTCGCGCGGTCCGGTCGCGTCGCGCGCATGGAAGCAGTTCGACAAGTGAGCCCGCGCAAGAAGTCCGAGCCTCGCGCCGCCCCAGCAGGCCGCGACGAGAACGTTCCTCTAACAGCCAGCGAGCTGGCTGTAGCGAACAAAGCTGCGTGCTCGGTACGCACGCCCGTCGGCGGCAACATTCTGCGCGAGCCCAACGACAACGTCGTCGGTCCGTTCAAGATCTTGACGCGCATCGACGGTCTGACCGTCGCGCACGACACGCGCGTCAAAGACAAGGGATCGATGGGAAGCGGGCTCGTGTTCTGGACCGAAAAAGGCGCCCGCGCGTGGGCGAAGCGCGAAACCAGTGAAGGGCCGAAGCGATAAGCCAGCGAGACAGCTGGCAGAACGAGAAATGTTTTTTGGTTAGTTGCAAATCAGAACACAGCTGTGCTTGAGTGGCTCCCCTGCCCCTTGAGTGCGCGCGCGACCTGAAAGACGTGCGAACACTCGATCGGTAGGCGCAACGGTAGACGACGCTACGGACAACGATCTAAGCGGCCACGCGAGGGAAGGCTTCTTCGGCCTCTCGCGGGCATGGGAAGGACTTTCAGGCGTCCTTCGTGTGGCCGGTTAGATCGATCGTCCGTGCTTTCACGCGGACGGAGGCAGGGGTGGCAGACGACACGCGCAACGAGGTCGACGGCAAGATGGCGGACGTCGTGTACCTCGCGGACGCGCGTGTGCGAAAGCACCTCCGGACCGTCGGACACATCGTCGAGTGCCTCGACCGCTGTGAGATCGACCAGGACGGCGGCGGTGTCGTCTTCTTCACGATCTGGCTCAAGTACGAGCTGCTGCGCCTGGACGAAGCAAGACTCGAGGCAGCGAAACAGCCGGCGCCCGTCACGGTCCCGGCGGGAGGTACGCGTCCATGAAAAGACCGAAGCGCACCGACGTCGTGGACCTGATCGCGCCACCCCTGCCCGAGTCGGAGTTCTGAGATGGGAATGAACTACGGCGAGGAGCGCTACGTGCGGCTCTTCATTCGCGACACGGTTGGTTGGCGTGTCGGTCCATGGCAAGCGCGTGCGCTTCTTCCGCTCGTGCTTCGTAAGCTCGACCGTGTCGGTTTGATGGATCTCGGCGACGATGGTGTCGAAGCGCTGGCGATCATGGTCGAGCTACCTCTGGATGTTGTCCAGATCGGGCTCACGCATTGGCTCAACCGAGGAACGCTCAAGATCGTTCGCGGCGTACTCGTGATGCCGAACTTTCTTGACGCCCAGGAAGCGAAAGCGAGCGACGCGCAGCGGGCTCGGGAGTCGCGAGCAAAAGCTCGAGACAAGGCTTTGGCCGAGGAAAAGGGCTTGATCGTCACGAAACGTGACGGTGACGACACGGCACGTGATGCAACAGACACGCAGCGTGATGGTAGCGACACGAAACAGAACGGTACCGTCACGCCTGGTAACGATCAGTCACTCTGTGCTGTGCCTAGCCGTACTGAACCATCTGAACCTCCTGTGCTCTCTGTGCCTCCCGCAGACGCAGGTTCGAACGGTGTCCAAAAGCCGATGCAATCGCTTCCGGCATGGAACATCAGCCTCAACGGTCCCTTCTGGATCGAGCACTACCAGCAAGCGGCGACCGCAGCTCTTGGTCGGGCGTGGTCGTTCGACAAGAAGCAGCTTCACGACTTGAACGACGTCATCGGCGTGCACTGCGTTGACAAGACGAAGATCGAGCAGTGGATCGAATCTGTCGTCACAGCGTTCATCAGCGCGACCAAAGGCGAACCCAAGTTCTGGATGGCCCACCAGCCGCGTGGTCTCGGCAAGTGGCTGAACGAGGGCGGAGGCACCGCCAAAAAGTCGAACGGCGTTCTGTACAAGAACAAGGTCGTCGGCGGCAAAACGGTGCCTCGTGGCTGACCAGGACGTCGCCGAGATCAAGCGCGCTCTCAGCGATCCGACTCGCGTGCTCGAGGCGCTCGGCATCATGGGTCAGGGCAAGGCGCGAGCGCGTCAGGCCGGCGGATGGATGATCCGCTGCCCCGTGCACGAAGACGGCAGCCCGAGCTGCTCGGTGCAGAACAAGGGCGGCGTGATCCTCTGGAAGTGTTGGGGGTGCTTGCCGGTCGCCACGAGCGTTCTGACTCCGCTAGGGTTTCGGCGACTCGGAGATCTCGTCGAAGGCGATAGGGTGTTCGGATCGAGTGGCACGAGCGTCGTCATGAAGACGTATCGAGCCCGTCGCGAACGCGTACTCCGTGTGCAGACAGTGTCGGACACGCGGGGCGTGTTCGTGACCGGAAACCATCGGATGCTCGTTACGGACGCGCCAGTGACACCGCACTCGTTGGCGCGACAGCGCTGGACAGGCAAGCTGTTGGAGCGCGACGCCGACGAGCTACAGCCTTCGGACTGGTTGCCGTTCTGTATCCCCGAGCAAACCGTGTCCAGCTGGAGAATCCGTCTGCATCATGGTCGAACGTCCCCGCTGGCCAGAAAAGAACTACAAGAGGTCGACGGTCACGAAGCGGATCTGGCGTGGGCGTTTGGACTGTACGCCGCGGAAGGAAGTGCCGGCGGTCGCTGCGTTACGTTCTCCATCCACATCGACGAGGTTGAGAAGTTTCTTCCTAGACTTCGACGCGTGGCCGACATGTTCGGAGCAACAGCGTCGGTACGGACGTGGCCGGACCGTGAGAACAGCGCCGAGATTCGCATCTCCAGCGCGGTTGCGGCCGACGTCTTCGCGGAGCATTGCGGCTCTGGAACGGAAAACAAGCGGTGTCCGGCGCAGTTGTTGCTTGGTCCTGTGCGAGCAGCAGCTTTCTGGCTTCTTGGCCTACGAGACGGTGACGGTAGTCGCGCCAGAAACGTCATCAGCGTCACGTCCAGCCATCTCGTAGACGCAGCTTTCGTGATAGCTGCGCGGTGTCACGCGTTCCCGAGACGTTGGTCACCATCGTACCCGCAAGACAAGTTGCCGATCTACGGCATCAACTTCGCGGCTGGCTCGATGGAGCAAGTGGAGAGCGCTACGCGGGCTAGCTGGATACCTAGACATCAGCTGCGCAAGAGCGAGGCTGTCGTGCGTCTGGCCGATGGCAGATGGGCCCTCTGCTCGAAGCTGGTCAATGTCACGCCCGAAGAACGCGAGCAACAGGTGGTAGACGTCACAACGTCCGACGGAACATTCTCTACGCCGACGCTCACGGTGCACAACTGCGAAGCGACGGGCGATGTGCTGTCGCTCATCGCCGCCGTGCGCGGTCTGAAGATCGACACCGACTTCAAGCGTGTGCTCGTCGAGGGCGCGCGCCTGGCCGGCATGTGGCAGCTCGTCGACAAGCTCGAAGGGCGCGGTCCGCGCGACGATCATCCAGCGCCGGCTCCGGCGCCGTTGCCGCCACCGGTCGAAGAGCCGCCGCGCGCGTGGCCGCCGAAGGACGAGGTCGACGCGCTGTGGGCGTCGTGCGTGCCGACGTACGACGATCCGATTGTGGCCGCCTATCTGCGAGGCCGCTCGCTCGATCCGGACGTCATCGACTCGCGCGATCTCGCGCGCGCGATTTCGCCGTCGGGCGCGTTGCCGCGGTGGGCGTACGCGACCGGCGGCACGTGGCGCGAGGTCGGCTACCGGTTGCTGGTCGGGATGTACGACGCGACCGGTGAGATGCGGTCGGTGCGCGCGTGGCGCGTCGTCGACGGCGATGGCGCGAAACGCAAGCCACCGTTCGGGCACAAGGCGGGCGAGATGGTCATGGCCGACGCGTTCGGACGCGCGATGCTGCGTGGCGAGATCAAGCCGTACCGCATCGGTATCGTTGAGGGTGAACCTGACTTCTTGTCGCGCGCAAGCGTAACCAACGATGCTCATGGCGCTACGTTTGGCATCGTCAGCGGGTCATGGACCAAAGCGTTCGCCGAGCGTGTCCCTCTCGGCGCTCGCGTCTATCTTCGAACAGACGTCGACGAAGCGGGCAATCGTTACGCGCAGGAGATCGAGAACACCTTGCGGCGTCGCGCCTTCCTGTGGAGGCGGCAAGCGTGAGCAACGACAGACCGAGGGTCCCTGACGAAAACGAGCTGCTCGCTGCGGGCAAGCTCTCGCCGAACCTCGCCGAAGGAACGAAGCGTGTCGAGCTTCATGTGGTCGACGCGAGGATGCGCAAGATCGGCGAACCAGCTGAGGTAGCTGCCGAGAAAGCTTTGCTGGCGGCGTTCCTGTGGTCTGCATCGAACGCTCCGGACGTGCTCCGAGCGAGCGCAGTGCAGGACATCTTGCCGGACCGCAAACCATTCTACGAGACGGCTCACGGCGAGATCTACGAAGCCATGCTCGCGTGCCTCGCGAAGATCGAGGAGACGGGACACACTCCTGTGGAACACGATCCCGTCCAAGTGGCGTCGCATGCCGCCAAGCTTGGCTACAGTAGCGACAGGACCGGCATCGGCGCACTGGAAAAGCTTCAATCTTCAGCGTCGACCGTGAGCGAAGTTCAGGCGCGTGCGTACGCTGAGTCGATCAAGTCGGCATGGACGAAGCGCGAGGCGATCCGCGGCCTCCGCCGAGTTGTCGAAAGCGCGCTCGATCCGAGGATCAGCGACATCGAGATCTACAGGCTCGCCGAAAAAGCATCCGCGGACATCATGGAGCGATCAAGTGCAATCGCTTCCACGATCAGTCTCAAGCAGTCGGCCGAACAGTTCTTCACCGACCTGATGGCGCCGACAGGTGCAGCGGTTCCGACGGGGCTCAACAACATCGACGAGATGATCAACGGCGGTCTGCGCGCACCAGAAACAAGCATCCTGGCCGCCAGGACGAACGTCGGCAAGAGCACGATCGCGGTGCAGATCGCAGAGCACATGGTCGCTAGCGATCCGAAGGTAGGCGCGCTGTACGTCACGATGGAGATGCCGCACAAGTCGTTCACGACGAAGCTTCTGGCCGCACGCACGCCAGGCGTGTCTGTGGCAGCGATCCGCAGGAAAGTTCTCAACACGGATCAGTGGCGAGACCTCACCGCGTCCGTGAAGTCAGTCAAGGACCTGGAGCTGTGGTTCACGGTGAGCCTAGAGCAGACGCTCGTCAGCGTGCTTTCGGCGGCGACCGATCGTGCTCGGATTCTTGATCGCGCCGGCAAGAAGCTGACACTCGTCGTCATCGACCACATCGGTCTGGTGAAGCCGAGCGCGGAGCTGCTCAAGAAGGGCACGCGTGAACAGCAGGTCGCCGAGACGAGTCGAGGGTTGCGTGTCATCGCGACGAAGCTCGGATGTCACGTGATGGCGCTCGCGCAGATCCATCGTGATGCCGAGCGGCAGAAGAACGCGGATGCGATGCCGAAACTTCACCACCTTCGCGAGAGCGGCTCGCTGGAGCAGGACGCCGACCAGATCTTCATCATGCACCGGCCGCGCGATCCGATGAGCGGCATCTTCATCAAGGGCAAACCGACAGCGTTCGCGCTGGCCAAGGGTCGCCTCGACGAGACGAGCATCACGTTGCTCGAGTTCGAGCGCGGCAGGTACATCGATACGCTCAAGGACTATGACGACGAGTACAAAGACGGCGACGAGTAGTTAGCCGTAGACAGCGCCGCCGCGACGAGCTAACAAAACGCTCAGCGCAACGAACGGAGGGTGTGAATGGGGTACGACGCCAAGATTCTCGCGGACTCGGTCTCGCCGATCGGTCACCGGCTGACGACGTTCGAGGTCACATTCCCTCGCATCGTGCTCGCTGAGTTCAACACGCATCGCGTCTTCTCGCGCAACAGCGCCTCGAGTCGCGCGATCCCGGTCAAGAAGATGCTCGAACGCGTACGCGAGAACCCGTTCGTGCCGGCCGTGTGGGGCAAGAACCAAAAAGGCATGCAGGCCTCCAGCGAGGTGCTTGAAGATGAAGATCTTGCTCGGGCGGACTTCGCGTGGCGCGAACTACGCAACCACGCCATCAACACCGCCCACTTTCTCGCCGTCCCAGAAGAACAAGGCGGTCTCGACGTTCACAAGCAGATCCCCAACCGGCTACTCGAACCGTGGCTCTGGCACACGGTCATTGTTTCCGCGACTGAGTGGGGCAATTTTTTCAACCTGCGCGACAACAAGAAGGCGCAGCCGGAGATCCACAAGGCCGCCGACTTGATGCACCAGCTGCACTTGGCGAGCAAGCCGCTGGATCTGTCGTCGAAGCAGTGGCACTTGCCGCTGGTGACCGAGGCTGAGATGGTCGAGGCGTCGATCGACTGGGTGAAGGTCTCGGCCGGCCGGTGCGCTCGCGTGTCGTACCTCACACACGACGGCAAGCGCGATCCGGTTGAGGACCTCAGGCTCCACGACTCGCTACTGGAGTCGGGTCACATGAGCCCTCTCGAGCATCCGGCTCGTCCGATGACGTTGTCGGAGCTGCTGATGTTCGAGCAGCCGCATCGAGTCTGGGACGCGGGAGTCGGAGGATGGCTGACGATCTCGGGTCGCGAGACGCACTTCCTCGGCAACTATAACGGTTGGGTTCAGTACAGAAAGCTCGTGCCAGGCGAAGCCGACATCCACACGCATCGAGGGACGCAAGCATGACCAGCATCACCGATCCCGAAGTCGACAGCCTCATCGTCCAGCTACGTGCCAACCGCGGCGTCCTCGACGAGCTGGTTGTCGAGTACAAGCGCCTGCACGACGAACGTCATGCTCGCTGGGCTGCGCTGGACAATCTTGCCGACGCGCTCAAAGCCAACCCGTCGCGCGAAACGTGTGACGCGTACTTCGGCGTGACTCGAGCGACCAACGTGATCTACGACCGCGAGAGCGGTGTCGACGAGCGTCGACGTAAGGTCATCGAAGAGATGCACGAGCTTCATCAAAAGCTCCACGCTCTGCTCGGTGTCGACATCAAACAGTCGGACTACAACCCGTGAGCACACGTCTCGATCAGGTGCTGCAGAAGTATCCCGCGCACGAGGACGGGATCCGAACGCTTGCTGCGCGCGATCCGTCCGGCAACCTCAAGTACCTGGATTGGGGCGCCAGGATGCTCGCCGCGAATCAAGCGCTTACCGAGGAGCTGTCGGACATCATCGAGATGTTCCACAGGTTCAACGGCCAGTGGTTCGGCGCGCGTCGGATCCATCCCGACATCTACTCGTACCGCCCGCAGGATCTCGCCAGCCTTCGCGACAACCTGCTGAAGATCAAGCGCAAGCAGGATCGCAAACGCAAACAACGCGAGAAGCTCTACCGACTCGAGGGGCCCGTCGAGGCCGAGATCGTATACGACTCGCCCGATCTCATCGTGCGCCACATCAAGAACAAACAAGCCAGCGTTCACTACGGCCTGGGCACCAAGTGGTGCATCTCGATGCTTCGCGAGGGCTACTTCGAGGAGTACGAGTCGAACAACGCGACGTTCTTCTTCTTCGAACGTAAGGTCCCGTTAGGTGACGAGCACGACAAGATGGCGCTCATGATGCCACGCGCCGCTGACGGCGACCGCGGCTGGCGTGTGGAGACCGCGTCGGCGTTCACGTCGCTCGACGAGCAGATCGACATCATGATCCTGGCCAAAGTGCATGGGCCGCGCGTCTTCGACATCTTCAAGGATGTCTACGAACGCAGCGAGCGGTACCCAGGCTCCGTCGTGTTCCAGGTCTATCAGGGCACGGCCACCGCGGAGCAGCTGACGATCACGTTCGAAACGCTCGCTACCGGCAAGCTGAACCCCTACGAGGTCGAATCGCTCATCGAGGCCATCTGCTGCAACGACGCGACACCGTCGTCGTTGTTGGATGAGATCGTGAACCGCGCGTCGTCGCTGGCGATGGATGCATGGAAGCAATTCGCGAAAGGAGGTCTCCGGCGCGGACTCCGCGCTCGCCGTGGCCGCCGCAGTCGACGCAACAACACGAGCGAGTTGATGCGCAACGTTTTTGCTGCCATCGCGATCCACCCGCAGACGTCTGCCGAGCTTCGCGACAAAGTCGTCAAGAGCTTGCGCAGGCGGCGCGTCGACGTCGGCGATATTCTTGTCGTGAAGCGCGGCGGTCGCGTCGGCGTGGCGTACGGCACGGGCGTTCGCGCACCGAACTTTCGTCGCAGACATCGCCGCTACCGCCGGCATCTGCCGTTGATCGCTGTGCGACGCCGCTTGAAGTCGTACGAGGGCATCGTCGCGCGGACGAAGAAGCTCATCAAGAAGCTGGAGCACAAGAAGAAGGTGGCGGAAACGAAGAAGAAGAAGGCGGGCAAGAGCAGGCGGAAGTCCAAGTGAGGCGCTCGCTCATCCAGCGCACCAGCGATCGGGTCGAAAAGGAATCGCCGACGCAGCCTTCCGGTGGCGACGTCGTCATCGGCTGCGAGCACGAGCCAGATCCGTTGCAAGGGGCGCACTTCTACTGGCTGGCAAGCGACGATCCTCGCGGGGGCATCGCGTTCCGGAGACCGGACGGTCGCGAGGGCATAGCGAGCTGGCTGCTTCTGTGCGACGCGTGCTTCGTCAAGCACGGCGAAGACGTGATGGGTGCGCTCAAGCGCAGTCAGATCAACATCGCGTGCGACATGGTGTGGCCCGAGGGCGGCCGAGTGAACTTCGTACGACATTGAAGACGTGCGGAACGAGTGCAGGGTGAAGAGCTGAGGGAGTGATCATGAGCTACGAACCGATCCCGTCCGAAGAGTTGCAGCAGCTGCGCGACGCGATGCGCGCGGGCCTGAGTATGCAGCAGTGCCGTCGTCTCATCTCCGAGCTGGAGCGTGCCGAGCGTGAGCGGCAGCGCCTGCAGGACGAGATCGAGAACGTCCGTGTGGGTCGGTCGGCGATGCGCACAGCGCTCCTGACGGAGCTGCAGGAGACGCGAGCGCAGCTGGCAGCGGCCCCGAAGTCGCCCGAGGTGTCCAACGAAGAGGTAGCCGAGGTTGTCGGGTACGCGATGGGCTACGAGGATGGCATCAAATCCGCCGACATCGACGAGGCCGGGATCCAGGAGATGCGGATGGCGACACGTATCGCGAAGGACAGCGGCTTCAAGATGGTACTCGTGAACGCCGACGTCATGATGTCGATCCTCAACGAGATCCTCGCGCAGCGCGCCTGGGTCAATGTCGCCGCCGAGAGCAACATGGCGGTCGGCGCGTACTTGAGGAAGATCGATCCGTCGCTCGAGGAGCCGTACGGGATGCCGGTTGACGGCGTGAGACGCGTCGTCGAGATGCTGCAGGAGCAGATTCGGATCCTGAGAGAGAAGCGCGGATGACCGTCCGCATCATCTTCGACTGCGACGCTCGTCGCTGCACCGAGAGCTTCGTTCATCTTGTGGACGAGATTGTTGTCGCCGAAACGACGTCGACGCTCGTGAAGCTCAGAGAGGCTGGCTGGACCTTCGCGCCGAGCCCGCGAGGAGAACACGTGCGCGGCACCAACCTCAAGGTCAAGTGTCCGGCGCACAAGGGGTCACGACGGTGACGACGATCAACTGTCTTGACTGCGGCAAGCCGAACGAGTCGGTCTACTTCTGCGACTGGGACTGCCACGTCGCCTACGCCAAGAAGCAGGGCGGTATCGAGCACGCGCCCAACGGGCTGCCCATCAAGTGCATCGCCGCGGACTGGTCGATGTGGGAGCACGAGCACGGCGACCATCCGGACTATAAGTTCCCGGTCGACATCGACTACGTCGGTCCGGTCACAGACGGGCATCGCGAGGACGCCGTGCACGTCTACGCGATGGATCCGACGTCGAGCGATGATGCGGTGCGCGAAGCGTTCGGAGAGACGCACGCGCTCATCTACACCGACGGCAGCATCGCCATCACCATCCACGAGTGCACGTACGCGATGTGGTACCTGCGCGACGGCGAGTGCGGCGGCGGAAGCTTGTACAAGTCGGGCGATTGGAAGCTGTCGATGTCGGCGCTGGAGTACATTCGCAAAGGATCGAGACGATGAACAACGAGGAGCGCAACATGATCGTCGACTGGTCGAAGATGACGCCGTGGGAGATCTACGAGTCGCTCAAGACGGCGCCGAAGGTGGCGGGGCCGTGGGAGAACGGTCAGCGGCGGTTGCTGAGTTTCCCGATGTTCGCCGCAACAACGGATCCGAGCGCGCCCACGTCGGACACAGAGGCGTGTCAACTGGAGCTGCTTCATCGTAACGGCGGCGCGCCACCGTTCAGCAACAGAGAGCAGGCGGATCGAATAGTGCGCGCCGCCGGCTGGCTGCTCGTGGACGACGTCGGCGGCGAGGGGAGCGGCAAGTGAAACGCAAACAAAAGAAAGTGAACAGCGAGAAGCTCGATGGTCGCACGTACTCGAAGCGAGCGTTACATCTGTTCATGCGCTTGGGACCAGAATCCGCAGCGATGCTTGCCGACCTGGTGGCTGACCGCCAGGCGTCGATGCCAGATCACCACGTTGCCCGAGCTGCGGTTGTGCGTGAAGCGATCAGATCGTTGCATGAAACGATGATCGCGAAAGGGGCGTCTCATCGGCAACCAGGAAAACAAAAGTCGGGCGGTGCAAGATGAAGACGGGCGACAATGTCGTCGACCTCGATCGTTGGACAGCGGAACAGTTCCGCGCGTGGCTAGACGAAATGGATCCTGTCGCTCGGCTGCGCGACTGCCGATGCCCAATACACGGATGTGGCATGTATCAAGTCGGACTATGTGACGGCGGCAAAACGTTCGTGGTTGGTTGCCAACGCGAAGACTGTCGTGTGCAAGCTACCACTGTAGAGCCGTTCGGTGTGGCGACGTTAGCGAACACATGTGCGGAGCTTGTGCTTATGGAAATGCGGCACTGGATTGAACGGTACGAACCGATGCCGAGTGACGAAGAAGTCGCCGAGGATTTTGAGCTTGAAAAGGCGGCGTCGATTTGCGAACGGATCGGCGATAAGGATCGCGTCTTGACGAGTGCGGCTAAAGTTTTGCGTTCGAGAGTTACCAGGCTAGGGCGGTACGCGATCGAACGTGAGGAAGTGCGTAACGAACAGAGCGCTGCGGAGAGACTCAAGACGTTTCGGTTTCGGCCTCACTGTCCTGTTGACCAGCAAGAACTTGACGCGCTCAATGAGAGAGCGATGCCGCATGAACCAGAGTTTCGTCGGTGTGCATGTGGCGAGACAAATAAGTATGTGGTCGATCGGTGCATCCGTTGCAACACGTTGCTGCCGGAGACGGCCGAGCGATCGATACGGTAGCGACAAGCGCAACAAGGAGATCGTCACCATGAAGCTCGTCTACAAATACGCACTCGCTTCGCCACATGAAAACTTTGATCTCATCGATCTACAGATGCGGGCCGCTCATCGGTACCGCAACACGCTCGTAGAGATCGAACGAGGTCGTCGGGCGGCTGTACGTTTGGTGGAAGCGGAAGCCGGCGACATGCCGGCTGCACAGCGAGCCCTCACCATGGCTATAGGAGCCAGAGAGCTTGCTGATGGCGCAATCAAGCGACATCGGGCGCGCAGCCGTAAACGTGACGAACCGCAAGAGATGCGCGACACGCTTCGGGCGGCGCGAGTAGCGGAACGCGACGCCGCCAAAGCGTTCCGCGAGCTACGGCTAAAAATCAAGGACAGTCCGGCCATGATCGCCGCGCGTGACGCGATTGGTGAGCGCGCCAAGGAGTTGCAGCGTAGCGCTCGGGCAAACTGTGGCGTGTACTGGGGCAGCTACCTACTGGTCGAGGGGGCGGTGAGCGACTCGTTCAGCGACACGAGTCTTTATAACAAAGACGGTCACGCGAACGATCCGGCGTGGGCGCGTTGGACTGGCGAAGGTTCGGTCGGTGTCCAGATCCAGACGGCGACCGCCGACAAGGCTACGAAGTCTCTGACTGTCGAGCGTGCCGCCTCCGGTAACGATTCGCGGTTGCGTATCGTGCTTCCGGATGAACGCGCGTGGGACCGTAGCGGACGTACACATCGCGAATGCGAAAACATGGCGCGTCAGGCACAGCTGTCGATCCGGATCGGCAGCAACGGTCGGGACCCTGTCTGGGGTTCGTGGCGCATGGACATGCACAGGCCGCTGCCCGTCGGATCCACGATTCAGCTCGCGACCGTACACCGGAAACGCGTCGGTCCGTACGACCGATGGCACGTGACGTTCACGCTCGACGTGCCTGCATCGACGCGAGCATCGACGGCTGGCACTGGTACAATCGCGGTCGATGTTGGCTGGCGTGTCATGGGCGACGAGCTTCGTGTGGCCGGATGGCAGGACGACACCGGAGACCGAGGCGAGCTGCGCCTGTCGGCGAAGGATCTGGCTGTATTGCGAGCGCCGGAGGCGATGCGATCGGCTCGCGACCTGCGTTTCGACGCGGCACGCCTCGCGCTCAGCGTCTGGCTGCGCGATCACCGGGAGATCCTCCCCGACTGGCTTCGCGTGATCAGCGCGAACGTGCACGCGTGGAAGGCGGAAGCGAGAATGGTGGCGCTACGCAACCGTTGGATGGACGCACGTTTTGCCGATGACGAGGCAGCGTACGATGCGTTGACCAACTGGGCGTTCAGAGCGAGACACGATTGGGCCGTCGAGAGCTGCGCTCGCGGGCAAGCGCTTCGCAGGCGTCGTGAGAAATACCGGGTGTGGGCAGCGCAGCTAGCGACCAAGTACGACACGATCGTGATCGAGAACTTCGACAAGCGACGTGTCGCGGCGACCTCGCGTGATGCGACGACCGAAAACGAGACGGCTCGCGCCAATCGAGTGCTGGCATCGACCAGCGAACTTGTTTCGTGCATGGAAACGGCAGCACGTAGCAGGCGCGCCGCGTTGTTCGCGGTACCGTGCGCAGACACAACACGAACGTGCCCGACGTGTGGTCTGGTCGAATCGCGTGACGCGGCTGCTGCTGTGCGGTTGGAGTGCGAATGTGGCGCAAGATGGGATCAGGACGTCGACGGCGCCCCGCTGGTGCTGCTGGCTCGGTGGCGCGAGCGCCCTGGCGATGCAAAAATCGTGGTGAGTGCTCGCGAGCAAGAGAAAACGAACGAAAACGGAGAGAAGAAGGAAGGGCGATGGGCAAAAGTGGCGCGACTTCGAGCGGAAAAGGTGGCGCGAATGGCAACCGCTCGCGAAGCGGACGCTGATGGCGCAGAATGACTACGGTTGTGCGCGACCTGTCGAGATCAGGCTCCATGAGATCGACCATGGAGACAAAACCGACCAGTACCCGGCTTTCAGGTCCTCGATGGTCGAGATCGGGCTCCATGAGATCGGGCATGGAGACTCATGAAGCTCGGTGAGGAACACGCCGGCATGCTGGGTCGAGATCGGGCTCCATGAGATCGGGCATGGAGACACGCAGGCGAGCGCGCAGCGCGTGGGGCGCGATCGACGTCGAGATCGGGCTCCATGAGATCGACCATGGAGACTCAGCGAGCAATGACGTAGCCGACCGGGCGGTCGACGTCGAGATCAGGCTCCATGAGATCGACCATGGAGACGCACACTAGTCGACGCGCCCGACCCCCACCCCTACGGCGTCGAGATCAGGCTCCATGAGATCGACCATGGAGACCAACTCCTCAGGCGTCATGCGGCGCTCAAGCAAGGTGTCGAGATCAGGCTCCATGAGATCGACCATGGAGACAGCGAGACTGCCCGCGTCTTCCTCAGGGTGAACCGCGTCGAGATCAGGCTCCATGAGATCGACCATGGAGACCATTTGTGGCTACGGCTACGCCGCCGCGGGCGGCATGTCGAGATCAGGCTCCATGAGATCGACCATGGAGACAAGCGGCGCACATCACACCCCGACTAGCCATCCTCGTCGAGATCAGGCTCCATGAGATCGACCATGGAGACACTCCCAGCGAGGTCGCTCGCGCCCCAGATCCCTGGCGTCGAGATCAGGCTCCATGAGATCGACCATGGAGACGTCCCGCGCGGCCTCCGGCAGCTGCAGCGGTGATTCGTGTCGAGATCAGGCTCCATGAGATCGACCATGGAGACAAGCTACTGACGGCACTGACGCGCCGACCACTGCACGCGTCGAGATCAGGCTCCATGAGATCGACCATGGAGACGCGACACCACCGGGCGCGACCCAAAAGCCTAGCCTCCGTCGAGATCAGGCTCCATGAGATCGACCATGGAGACGACGTGCGGATGCGCTCTGCGAACTCCGTGAGCGTGTGTCGAGATCAGGCTCCATGAGATCGACCATGGAGACACCACCTGAGAGGTCGGGTCGTCGCCGGCCTGCGCCTCGTCGAGATCAGGCTCCATGAGATCGACCATGGAGACAAGTGGTCGGTCCAGTGAGCTTGGTCATCGGACCAAGTCGAGATCAGGCTCCATGAGATCGACCATGGAGACTTGTGACGCTGCTGGGGGGTGACCGTCATCGCCGCGAGTCGAGATCAGGCTCCATGAGATCGACCATGGAGACAGGTTCATCCCGTATGCGCGATCAAACCAGGCGCATAGTCGAGATCAGGCTCCATGAGATCGACCATGGAGACAGGGTGATGGTCGGCAGAGAGACCCGGGTTCGCGAGAAGTCGAGATCAGGCTCCATGAGATCGACCATGGAGACACGTGCCTTACCTCACGTGAGCCGGCCCTGTTTCTTCGTCGAGATCAGGCTCCATGAGATCGACCATGGAGACAAAGGCGCCTCCACGACCACGAGCACGTCGACCAGGGTCGAGATCAGGCTCCATGAGATCGACCATGGAGACCTCGTGAAGGTTGCCGCAGCCTGCCGGACGGCTACTGTGTCGAGATCAGGCTCCATGAGATCGACCATGGAGACAGGGCCTTCGGCTTGGGGCCGTCGACAACTTGGGACGTCGAGATCAGGCTCCATGAGATCGACCATGGAGACGGCAGCCAGATCCAGTGTGGCGTGAGAACATCCGGGTCGAGATCGGGCTCCATGAGATCGGGCATGGAGACCACCGGATACCGCAGAACATGAGGCCCCATGAACATGTCGAGATCGGGCTCCATGAGATCGGGCATGGAGACAACTCCACCGTGTCGCCGCTGCCCTCCCACGTGTCCGTCGAGATCGGGCTCCATGAGATCGGGCATGGAGACGGGGTAACGGTGGCCCACCATCGGCGCGAGAGCAGGTCGAGATCGGGCTCCATGAGATCGGGCATGGAGACAGACCCCTCCCTCCCCTCCGTCGCTCCTGCCGACCTGTCGAGATCAGGCTCCATGAGATCGGGCATGGAGACGGCGCACCGGTCCGTCCTCAGATCCTCGCGCGCTTGCTGGACGCGTCGAGATCAGGCTCCATGAGATCGGGCATGGAGACCACAGGCTGTCGACGTCCTTTTCGCCCTCGACAAAGTAGTCGAGATCAGGCTCCATGAAATCAGGCATGGAGACGTCGAGAGGTCGGCCCGGTTCCTGATGGCTCGGAGGTCGAGATCAGGCTCCATGAAATCGGGCATGGAGACGACCATCAGCCCCACAGCGAGCTGGCGCGGGTAGGACGTCGAGATCAGGCTCCATGAGATCGGGCATGGAGACCCGGAGGGTGGCGACTCGTGACCGTCGGCCGCGAACTGTCGAGATCAGGCTCCATGAGATCTGGCATGGAGACAGCATCAACTGCCGCGACGAAGGCTCGCCCTACCAGGTCGAGATCAGGCTCCATGAGATCGGGCATGGAGACGATCACGCCGGGCCGCGGCTGCGCCTGACGCCGGAGGCGTCGAGATCAGGCTCCATGAGATCGGGCATGGAGACGCGAAGGTACTGCGTGAACGCGGTCGAGATCAGGCTCCATGAAATCGGGCATGGAGACTAAAGACCGCCGCGTCTGCCGTTCCGCCACTCCAGCCACTCGAGATCAAGCTCCATGAGATCGGGCATGGAGACGCAGCCGCCACTCTGTGCGTCACCTCGACGCTCTGCTCCTCGAGATCAAGCTCCATGAGATCGGGCATGGAGACCTCCTCAGTGTGGTACATTGTAGAATAGGTCCATATGGTCGAGATCAGGCTCCATGAGATCGGGCATGGAGACAGACCTCCTACGCTGCGTTTTCACGGGCTACCTCGTCGAGATCAGGCTCCATGAGATCGGGCATGGAGACCATACGAGCGAACCACCGCCGGCCAGCAGTGGTCTGTCGAGATCAGGCTCCATGAGATCGGGCATGGAGACGAGCGTGCGGGCGCGCGTGTGCGTGTCGCGGCTCTGCCGTCGAGATCAAGCTCCGTGAGATCGAGCATGGAGACGACCAGGGGTGTCGCAGTCAAGCTCCATGAGATCAGTCATGGAGACAGGTGGTCGATCCAGTGTCGGACCAAGTCGAGATCAGGCTCCATGAGATCCGAACATGGAGACTGCGGGGTGTCGCATGAACGAGCGCGTGCGTTGAGATCAAGCTCCATGAGATCGAACATGGAGACTCACCGGACTCGATGCGGCGCACGTCGCGTTCGTCGTCGAGATCAGGCTCCATGAGATCGGCCATGGAGACACTTCGTGTCTGGGGTCCTGGTGTTCACGCTATCTGGTTGAAGTCGGGCTCCATGAGATCGGGCATGGAGACGCAGCATCCCACAGGGCCCCTACGACGGCGGCGGCAAGTCGAGATCAGGCTCCATGAGATCGAGCGTGGAGACGAACAGCCGCGACCGCGTACGTATAGTCGAGATCAAGCTCCATGAGATCGGGCATGGAGACGTGGTGCTCATGGCTCAGATGACCTCGTCCGGGTCGAGTCGAGATCAGGCTCCATGAGATCGAACGTGGAGACTGCGGGGTGTCGCATGAACGAGCGCGTGCGTTGAGATCAGGCTCCATGAGATCGGGCATGGAGACATACTCCACCGGCCGCGCGATCCTGTAAGCTCCGTGAGACCAGGCACGGAGACGACCATGGCGACGTCCGTACCCACATCGAGCAGTGACGTCGAAATCAGGCTCCATGAGATCGGTCGTGGAGACAACGCCGATTCATCTGGTCCCACGGCGCCACGACCTGTCGAGATCAGGCTCCATGAGATCGAGCATGGAGACCAAGCGTCGAGGAGTTTGTCCTCTGAGTGCATAACGTGTCGAGATCAAGCTCCGTGAGATCGAGCATGGAGACACTTCGTGCCAGGAGCAGGCGTCATCGATCCGAGATCAAGCTCCATGAGATCGGGCATGGAGACGACCGCTCTGCGCGCCGCTGGAGGTCCAGCCGGAGGGCGTCGAGATCAAGCTCCATGAGATCGGGCATGGAGACATAGAGGACACCGCTCACCTGGTCGTACCCAGGGGTCGTCGAGATCAGGCTCCATGAGATCGGGCATGGAGACGTCTACGTCGCGATCGAACGGTAGCTCTCGTCAGCCTGGGGCGCTGCGTTGAGATCAAGCTCCATGAGATCGGGCATGGAGACTCAGGTAGCGGAGACGCGTTGGGACGCTGCAGCTCGTTCAGGCTCCATGAGATCGAACATGGAGACAAGCGCGCGCATGTCGAGTTCGACCATACAAAAAAGCAACTGCCCGCCACCTTTCGGGAGCGGGCAGCGGCCCAGCGCAACGAAGCGGGAGGTGGCCTCACGTGGAGGACGCGTCTCGATCGTTGAGTCGAATCTATCAGCTGGCTCGCACAGGTCAAGCGTGTCGCGTGCGCGTTCTGCGAGCCGGCTTGCTGTCGGGTGACAACGCGAACGCGAGCACGCCGGCAGCGACGACGATCCCAACCGCGACACCGACCGCTTCACGCGTGGACATCGGTCCCGGCGCTGCACCCGGCGGCGACGTGAACCGCTGCGCAGTGAGCAGCATCGGCGTGGGGTCGATGTAGGTCGTGTACACGCCCGTCGGCCACGCCTCGAAGTGCAGGTGCGGCAGCGTCGTCGCCGCATTGCCCGACATCCCGACGTAGCCGATGATGTCGCCGGGCTCCACGCGCCGGCCGCTGACGCCCTCGGTGCCCGACAGGTGCGCGTTGTAAAACGTCCCACCGCTGTCGGCGGCGAGCAGAGCTACGGTGCCGCCCTTCGGATCGGTGCCGAAGCGCACGACGCCGTTGTTGACGGCGAGCACCGGCGTTCCCATCGGCGCGCAGAGATCGACGCCGTGGTGGGTGGTGCCGTTGCCGCGCGGATCGCCGAACGCGCTGCAGATCGTGTACTTGGCGACCGCGAGAGGGAAGACGACGATCTGCACGTCACGCTGCCCTTCGCCGCGTCCGTGTCGCCCTAGGCCACGCCCCCAATCGCTTCGGTGGCGAGATCGAGTACGCGGCCAAGCCTGCAGCGGCCAGTGCGCCGATAGCGAGCACGATGGCCTGGCCGTTGGTCAGCCCGAACGGCGTCGACGGACCGGTCGGCGACTCGCTGTACGGCGTCGGCACGACGTTGGCGTAGCGCTGCATCTCGCTCTGGATCCCTGCAAGGTAGGCGGGGTACTGCGACGGATCGCTACCGAGGTAGCCGCCGCTCTGCAGCGCCGCGCCATAGGTCTGCAGGTTGTTGGCGTCGGCCCCGGCGAGCGCGCCGGTGCGCTGCAGCCAGCGAATGAGCGCTGCGCATCCCTGGCCGAGCGTCGGGTAGACCGCGAACGGCACGGGATTGCTGCCGCGGAAGTAGTACGTCTGGCTCTTGTTCGGCTGCGAAATATAGCCAGCGTTGTTGTTGTACATCTGCTGCCAGTTCGCCGTCTCGAAGGCGCTCTGGGCAAGCGGCATGAGCCACGAAGACTTCGACGGCGGCGCCCGGCCGGTGACGTACTGGTACGCCCAGATCATTGCGCCCGCGACGGTCGCGGGATCCGAGGGCGTGGCGACGGGCGCGACTTGCATCTCCAGGTCGAATGTACGCTAAGATGACCTTGATGGGCCAGCCAGCCAGCTCACTCGCGGTCAAGCATCCGATCGCGGTGGGTCTCGGCATCGTGGCCGCCGCCGCGGGGATCGGCGCCATCGTGGGGGCGGCTGGCGCGGAGATGCCCAGCGATCGGAAGATGACCGCCCTGGGCGGCACGCTGTTCGGGACAGGGACAGCGAGCCTCGGAGGTCTTGCAGTCGTGGTCGCGAGCAAGCGGCTGCGCGCGGCCGGCCTGGCAACGGCGCTCATCGGTCTGGGCGGTGTCGGCGCCGTGTTTCTCGGTCACGCCGCCTACAAGTCGCTCGTCCCTGGACCCGCGGCGGCGCCTGCTTTGCCGCCCCCGAGCCCGCCGCCTGGCACGAACATCGTCTGGACGCAGATCGCGGCATCGACGGTGCTGCAGCCGAACATCATCTACCGCCTCAGCGACGTCGCCAGCGCTGCCGATCTGCAGAACTCGCCCACGGTGGACAACTTGCAGACCTACCTCGGCCCGAGCGGCTTCGAGGTCGACGGTGTCTGGGTCGGCACGCCGCCACCAAACTGGCCGGCCGCGGACATTGCCGGCGCGCAGACGCGGATCTACATCGAGTTCTGGGCGACCAAGTCCGGCGCGCAGCTGCCTGGGCTCACGAGCAACGCGAGACTGTTCGTCCAGCAAGCAAGCGCGTAAGAGGCCGGGGTATGAGCGACATCACGAGCGGCGGCGCCGCGCATCCGACGACAACCGAGGGCTGGCGCAAGCTCGCGCAGGCCGTTCTCGATCACGTCCACAAGAACCACAACGAGGCGGCGCTCGCACTCGCGCACTTCGTGGTCAACGCCGTGACACCCGAGCGAGACTTCGTGGCGCTCGTCGACAACTTCAACGCCACGAGTCGCCGGTGTTCGGAGATCCTCGAAGAGCGGCGCGCGTTGCAGCGCATCATCGAGAACGTCGCCAACTTCGAGGGAGACAAGCGTGAGCACGCCATCGAGGCGCTCATCGAGAAAAGTAGGTCGCAGCGATGAAGTCGATCGTGGTGCCTGATGGATCTCTCGTTTTGGATACCAATGCGAAGCTAACGGCCGCCGTTCTTGCCGCCGTGGCCGCGTACCGAGACGCGGATGGTCGATCGGTCTTCGGGATCGAGCGGTACGTGTCGCTCTACACGATCAATACCCGCGAGGACATCGATCCTGTCGAGGCAGACATGATCCTCGACCATGTTCCGGCGCTCGGCCTCGTTCAACATTGCCTTGCCGCTCCGCCTGGCAAGACGGTCTGGACCGCGTCCGTGGCGCAGGGACTGAAGAAGGGTCAGACCGCCAAGCAGCACGCCGATCTCGTGCTCTACCCAGACGATTCGCAGCTCTCGTACGACAACGAGGACTGCGACGGCGACGTCTCTGGCGAGATCAACACGTGGGTCGACCAGATCGCGCGGCCGCCGCTGCTCTACACGGGCTTCGCTCCGGGCTTGACCGAGCAGGAACTGTACGATCTGCCGGACGTGCACTGCTACTGGGGCGCTGCGGGCGCATGGAACGTCGCGGTGTGCGGCGTGGCCATGAGGCAGCACTACCCAGCCATCGTGATCGGCGGCGTCGAGTTCGACGTGAACATCGCCACGGCAGACAAGCTCGGTCGGCGCGTTGTGCTTGCCACGGCAGCATGAGCCAGCTGGCTTGCTGAGCCATCGCGGGGCGTGCCAGAATAGGCCTCAGACGCCATGGCAGAGCGAGACGAGATCATTGCTCTTCTGCGGGACATGCGTAAGGAGACCGGCGACGGCATCAGTGGTCTGCACGCCAAGGTCGACAAGGTCGGCGACAAGCTCGACACGCACTCGCGCGACGACGCCGAGATCGCGTCGGCGCTGCGTGACGAGATCGGCGAGGTCCGTGACGCGCACGCTCGGACGCGAGAGAAGGTCGCGAGAATCGTCGGCGAACGCAACGCTGAACGCGAATTCGGCGGAGCCAGTGGCACCGGGCGACACAACATCCTGCCAGCGGTGGGCCTGCCGACCCCGCCGGCCGTTCCCGTGCAGTTCAACCTCGACATCGGCGATCGTCATCGCAGCAGCCGAAGCAGCAGCTTGCGACCCGCGTGGCTCGACGCGGGCGCCTCCGTTCTGTCCAAGAGAGCTGCGGTCATCGTCGCAACGATCGTTAGCTCGTGGGCGCTCGGCCACTTCGTCACGGGCTCGCCGCCGCCGAAGGTTGTGCTCGTACCGACGGAAGCTTCCGCGCACGCTCCGATAGCGGAAGCGACGTTCACGGCTGTCACGTTGCCGCCGCCGCCACCGCCTCCGCCGAGCGCAGCGCCTGCTGACGCAGCGCCCACGCGCGCGCGACCTCGGTGAGCTAGCTGGTAAGCAGCTGCCAAAAGCCAGCTGGCTCGCGAAGCATTGTGGACTGGACATGCGGCGGGTAAGGTGACTCGAGCGTGGCGGAGATCCTTCTTGGAGGCACTGCTGGTGGGCCGACAGGCCCGACTGGTCCCACAGGTCCTACGGGCCCGACGGGTCCCACAGGTCCAAGCGGCGCGGGCGCCACGGGCGCGACGGGTCCGACAGGGCCCACGGGGCCGAGCGGCGCTGGGCCGACAGGACCTACAGGTCCGACTGGCCCGACGGGTCCCAGCGGATCAGGCCCCACGGGTCCGACAGGTCCCGCTGGCGCGACAGGACCCACCGGTCCAGCGGGAGCGACAGGACCCGCGGGTGCGACGGGGCCCACTGGCGCCGCGGGTGCAACTGGCGCCGCAGGCGCAACCGGACCCACAGGACCCGCAGGTGCAACAGGGTCTGCGGGTCCCACGGGACCTGCTGGCGCGACCGGACCCACCGGTGCGGCCGGCGCGACAGGGCCGACGGGTCCTACGGGCGCGAGCGGTATCAACGCGTTCACCGTCACGACCGCCGACTTCCAAGCTCCGGCTGCTGGAGGAACCGTCGCCATCGCGATGGCGATGAGCGCATGGATCGCGATCGGGCAGGTCGTCTTCATCGCGGGACCGACGGCGGGCGCCACGGTCGCTGGCTACTACGTCGCGGACACGGTCACCGGCACGACCGGTGGCGTCTTCACGAACACCGGCGACATCGGCAACGCGCCGCAAGGTACGACGATCGGCGCGACGTCGGACGTGTCGCCGGGTGGCGTGCAAGGCGCGACCGGCGCAACAGGAACTGCTGGCGCGACGGGAGCCGCGGGAGCGACAGGTCCCACTGGGCCCGCTGGGGCGACCGGCGCGCAGGGACCTACAGGACCGCAAGGCGCTACCGGCGCGCAAGGGGCGACAGGACCCGCTGGCGCCACGGGCGCTCAAGGCGCCACCGGTCCTGCAGGTGCCACAGGTGCCCAGGGCGCGACGGGGCCCACGGGTCCCGCGGGAGCGACGGGTCCGACAGGACCGATCGGGCCGACAGGACCTACCGGAGCGTCCGGTATCAACGCGTTCACGACGACGACCGCAGACTTCGTGCAGCCGGCGGCCGGAGCGACCGTGCTCGTCGCTGTTGTCAACGACGCATGGATGGCGACGCAGCAGACGGTGTTCGTCGGCGGACCGACGGCGGGCGGCACCGCGGGTGGCTACTACACCGTCGGCACCTTCACCGGGATCACAGGTGTCTGGCTCACCAACACAGGAGATCTTGGCAACGCAACGCCGGGCGCTACGATCTTGCAACCGTCGCCGGTTTCTCCTGGCGGCGTCCAGGGGGCAACGGGTGCGACCGGCGCGCAAGGGGCAACCGGTGCCGCCGGAGCGACGGGTCCCACTGGCCCGACAGGAAGCGCTGGCGCCACGGGACCGACGGGTCCAGCCGGCGCGACGGGTGCACAGGGAGCTACCGGACCCGCTGGTGCGACCGGACCGACGGGTCCTGCAGGCGCCACCGGTCCTGCGGGCGCGACGGGTCCTACAGGTCCGACGGGCGCATCAGGAATCAATGCGTTCACCACGACGACGGCAGACTTCGTTCAGCCGGCGGTGGGCGGTACGGTCGACGTAGCGGTTGTCGACAACGCGTGGATGGCCACGCAGCAAACCGTCTTCGTTGGAGGTCCCACCGCAGGCGGAACAGCCGGCGGTTACTACACCGTCGGCACGTTCACGGGCATCACCGGCGTGTGGCTGACGAACACCGGAGACATCGGAAACGCGACGCCGGGTGCGACGATCCTGCAACCGTCACCTGTCACTCCGGGTGGCGTGCAGGGAGCAACGGGAGCGACGGGAGCGACCGGTGCACAAGGTGCGACCGGACCGACAGGGCCGACAGGGCCGACAGGGCCGACAGGGCCGACAGGGCCAACCGGCGCGACGGGCGCCACGGGAGCAGCAGGCGCCACAGGCGCGACTGGACCGACAGGCCCCACGGGCGCATCGGGTATCAACGCGTTCACGACGACGACGGCCGGCTTCACGATGCCGGCCAGCGGATCCTCGGTGCAAGTCGCGCTCGCGCAAGCGAGCTGGATGGCGATTGGGCAAGAGGTGTTCGTTGGTCCGGGTGGCACCGCAGGCGGCACCATCGGCGGTTACTTCTCGGTGCTCTTGCCGACCGGATCGACTGGCGCGTGGCTCCAGAACAGCGGCTACCCGGGCAATGCAGCGACAGGCGTGACGATCTTGAGTCCGGCCCCCGTGGTGCCGGCGGGGATCATCGGACCCACGGGTGCGACGGGATCAACCGGCGCCACAGGGGCGGCGGGTGCCACGGGTCCGACCGGCGCAGCGGGAGCGACTGGCCCCACGGGACCGACCGGTTCTGCGGGCGCTACGGGACCAACGGGTCCGGCCGGAGCCACCGGACCAACAGGACCCACCGGAGCGTCAGGGATCAATGCCTTCACGACCACGACCACGACGTACACCCAGCCGCTTCCTGGCCAGACAGTTCTCGTCGGCGTCGTCGACAACGCGTGGATGGCGCTCGATCAGACGGTCTACGTCGGTCCCACAGGCGGCGGCACCGGACCGACGGCTGGCTACTACACGGTGGCCGGCATCACGACCGGCATCACCGGCGTCTGGCTACAGAACACCGGCGATCTAGGAAACGCGCTCGGCGGCCCGCAGTACGTCCAGCAGACCAACTTCGGGCAGCTCTCGGGCAACGGACTGACGGGCGCCTCAGCGATCTTCTCGCAGCCGCAGGCGGCGGGCGATCTCATCGCCGTCGCGATCGTGATCGGCGGCCAGACCGTCGGCACCGTCACCGACAGCGCTGGCAACACGTACTCGCCAGCCGCGAGCGCGCTGACGCAAGGCGGATCGATCTTGCAGGTCTGGTACGCGCCAGGCATCACCGGTGCCACGGGCGGCAACGTCGTCACGGTCACGACAGCCGGAGCGTCGTCGGGGACGCTGTTCATCCAGGCAGCCGAGTACGCAGGCGTCACGAGCGCGAGCCCAGTCGACGTCGCGATCGGAACAACGGGCGGCGGACTGACTGCGTCGAGCGGGCACACGACGACGACGGTTGCTCGCGATCTGCTCTTCGGAGTGGTCGCTTCGTCGGGTATCCCGATCGTGCCTGGTGGCGGTTACGCGTTCCGATCTCCGCTCAACGCGCTTCTGTCCATCGAAGATCAGACGCAAGCGACAACGGGTTCGACAGACGCGAGCGCCATCTTGGGCGCGTCGGCCACGTGGCTCGCACAACTTGTCGCATTCAAGGCATCTGCCGCAGCAGTGATCGGCGAGCCATACGCGGTGAGTCCTGGTGGCGTGCGGGGCGCGACCGGTGCTACGGGCGCCACTGGCGCTACCGGATCGAGTGGCGCGGCAGGAGCGACAGGCGCAACCGGCCCTACGGGCGCTGCAGGTGCAACCGGTCCGACCGGCGCACAAGGAGCGACAGGACCCACTGGCGCTGCAGGTGCGACTGGACCAACGGGCCCAACCGGTGTCGCAGGCGCTACGGGTCCGACCGGACCTGCAGGAGCAACAGGCCCCGCGGGCCCGACGGGTCCAACTGGCGCTGCGGGCGCGACGGGCCCCACCGGTCCCACGGCGGTTGGACCCACGGGCCCCACAGGACCGACGGGTCCGACTGGTCCTGGTGGCGGCTACTCGGTGACCGCGGTTCTGTTCACGACGGCGGGGTACACGCAGTGGACACCGTCAGGACCTACGGGCGGAACATTTCTCGCGCGCATCCTCGGACGTCCTGGCGCCGGTGGCGGAGGTGGCGGAGGTGGCGGTCACGGCGCAACCGCGGGTGGCGCGACGCCAGGCAACAACATTGCTGGTGGTGGTGGCGGAGGAGGGTTTCCTGGCGGCGCCGCGTTCAGTCAAGAAGTCACGCTCTGGCTGAACTTCAATCAGCTATACGGTATGACGATCGGTGCCGGTGGCGCGGGTGGCGCGGGTGGCGCGGGCGGGACCGCTTCGCTTGCCGCGGGTCAGGGTGGCGCTGGATCGACGGGTGCGAATGGTGCGCTCACGGCATTCGGTGCAACTTCCGGCGGTACAACAGCTCTCATCGTGTTCGGTCAGGCGAATGAAAATCAAACCACGACCGCACAAGGTGGTTTCGGCGGAGGTAACGGTTCAGGAGCAACTGGCTCGGCAGGTGCCGGTGGCGCGGTAGGCACGACCGGTGGCTGGCCGTATCCGTCATTCTGGGTTCCGGTGCTTATCAGCAACGGCATCATCACCGGCGGTGCGGGCGGTGCGGGCGGTGGCACTGGCAAGGTAGGCATTGTGGGAGGCGCGCCTTCTGCATCTGTGGCATTGACTATTTTTGGAATTACGACCGCAGGTCTGACGTCTGGACCTCCGTCCGGCGGCGCTCCGGGCGCGTCCTCCGGCGGCGGCACGATCACCGGCGCGGCCGGTGGCGGTGGCGGTGGCGCTGGCGGTAACGCGGCCAGTGCCGACGAATATGGACCGGGCGGTTCTACAACCGGCTCCGGTGGGTATGGCGGCAATGGTGGCGCAGGTGGCGCTGGCGCGACGGGCGGCGTGACCGCCAGCGGGCAGCCTGGCAGTGCGGGCGCAACCGGGTTCGGAGGCCGTGGTGGTGGTGGCGGTGGCGGTGGCGGTGGCGCGGGTATCGGCGGCTCTGGCGGTTGGGGCGGCACGGGTGGCGCTGGTGGCAAGGGTAGCGACGGGCTACTACTCATTACGTTCTAGCTAGGTGGAAGATGAACAACGATTCGACGAGTCAAGCGGGGCGCCGTCTTCCCGTCATGAAGGTCCGAGCATCGTCGAGCAAAGAGTACGTCCCGACGCCCAAGATCCGAGAGTCCGACGTCCTCGAGCCGATCCCGATGTTCGGCATGCTCGAGATCGAGACGCACTCGACATGCAACCGTCGATGCGCGGCTTGCATTCGTAACTCGCATCCGGATCGCAAAGCTGTCCAGTCCTGGTTTGAGGAGCACGAACTGTCGCTCGACGCGCTCTACCGCGTCATGAGTCAGGCGCACGCCATGGGCTGCCGCTTCGTGGGGCTACAGCACTACAACGAGCCGCTCGAAGACAAGCGTCTGCCGCACATCGCGGTGCTGGCGAGGTCTTTGGGGTTCACGCGCATCTGGGCCGCCACCAACGCCGATCTCATGACGCCGCAACTCGCCGCCGAGCTGGATGGCAAGTTCGACGGACTGGACATCGCGCTCTACCCAAGCTCTCAGTACCCGTACAAGAAGCTGTCCGGCCCCTGGGTAGGGCCCGAGGATCGGGAGCAACGCGGAGCTTGGCTGCGAACACTGTTCCGCAGGACGCAGCTCAACATCATGCACATGACGCATGTGGCGTCGCACTTCAGTCCGACGCATCCGGTGACCGAGCTGGCGGCGCAGTACGCGTCGCAGCCGTGCCACGAGCCCACCGTCCGCGCGATCATCAACCATCGCGGCGACATGCTCATGTGCTGCCAGGACGTGGTCGGTCACTTTGATCTCGGCAGCGTCCACGACACGTCGCTCGACAAGCTCTGGCAGTCGGATCGGCACCGAGCCTTCGTTCGCGCGCTCAGTAAGAACGGCGGGCGCTCTTCGCACCCGCACTGCCTGTCCTGCCCGCAGTACGTGAGCCGGTAGCGCTACGTCATCCCGAAGAAGATCGTGTCGGTCGTGGTTCGCTCCAAGACTTGCGCTCGGTAGAGCGTCGAAGTACGTGGCAAACAATGACCGACGCCGACGTTCTGTTCGTGAATTCTGTGGGTCCAGGTTTCAGCTTCTCGACGACGAAAGGGCAGGCAGGCCTGGGCGGTTCCGAGCTGGAACTCGTGCTTGTCGCCCACGCGCTCGCTCGGCGTGGTCACAAGGTCGTCGTCGCCAACGGCGTCACCTCGGAAGTGACCGAGGACGGCGTCCGCTACATCCCGCTCGCACAAGCCGCAGGGATGACGACGCGCTGCCTGTATGTCGAGCGCATGACGGTCCCGCCGTCCGGAATCCGCACACTTCGCGTCGTCATCCGCGCCACCGACATCTGCTGCCCGCCCTACGAGGTGCATCGGCCGTTTCTCGAGTCCGGCCAAGCTGCGGTCGTCGTGAACACCAAGTGGCAAGCCGACGGTTTCACGTACGCCAAGGAGAAGATCGTCATCCCGCCCGCGCTCGACTACGATCTTGGCAGCGAGCCGCCACCGGAGAAGGTCCCTGGCCGCTTCGTCTACGTTTCGGCGCCCATGAAGGGGCTCGACGCGACGCTCGAGATGTGGCGAGCGTTCAAGCGCAAGTACGACGGCCCGAACGGCAAGAAGAAGATCCTGGCGAAGGCCAAGCTCATCGTAGCTGTTCCGGGCTTCTCCGACTTCTACGGCGACAAGCCGAAGACGCTCAGCGACGCCGACAAGATGATGGGAATCTCGTTCATCGGATCGCAGTCGCTCATCGAGTACCGCAGGCTCATCGCCTCGGCCGAGGGCCTCTTCTTCGTGAACACGATGCCCGAGACGTTCGGATGCTGCGTGGCGTTCGCGGAGAAGTTCCAGACGCGCACGCACGTTCTCTGCGTCAACGGCTTCGGCGGCATCCGCGAGGCCGTCGAGAACGGATCGCTCATCACCGACGATCCGGCCAAGTTCGAGCGCGACTTCATGGAGGCGTGGCATAGCAAAGAGGCTCCCGGCCGGTGGTACGTGCCCGATCGCAGTCCGGACGCGCTCGCGCCCGACTGGGAGAGCGCGATGCGACTTGTCGGTGGCAGCGCGATGCCCGCGATCTTCGGCTCCGCTCCGAAGCGTCCCAGTAGCGAGGTCCTCAGCGAATTGCGCGACAACCTGCTCGCTCTCGGTGACGTCATCGACGACACCACCCTCACCGACTTCTGGCGCAGCCAGATGGGTAAGGTCGCGCAGCTCGTCAAGACGGCGCCGATCGCGTCGTTTCTGACCTGGAGCGACATGGTGGACCAGAGCGAGCTGGATGTCTTCCATCCCATGTACGACGCGCTACGAGCCGACGTGCAGTGGGAGACGCGGTGGAAGACCTTGTCGCGCAAAGCGACGGACACCGTCCCGCACACCTACTCGCGCGACAGCGGCGCGTCGCCGAACACCGTGCAGCACACCTACATGCTGATGCGCTACGAGCGCGCCGCAGGCAAGCGGTTGGTGGACGACGTCGACGTCATCGTCGAGTTCGGCGGCGCGCACGGCAACTTCTGCCGAATGCTCTACAACGACGGCTTCCGCGGCTCGTACGTCATCCTTGACCTGCCGCACATCCGAGAGTTCCAGCGCGCGTACCTGCAGCTCTGCGGCGTCCCGGTGACCAGTGACGTCGTGCTGCGCGACGGGACGGCGACGCTCCTGGTCGAGAAGAACATCGGTGCGCTCTTGCCGATGCTCAAAGGCAAGCGCGTCGCGTTCGTGGCCACGTGGTCGCTGAGCGAAGCGCCTCTCGAGCTGCGCTCGAAGCTGTTTCCGGCATTGCACAGCAGCTGCAGCAAGTACCTCATCGCGACGCAGTGGCCGTACCACCAGACCGATCCGCAGATCAGCAACGAAGACTACTTCGTCGACTTCATGAAGGCTGCGGGCGGCAAGTTCTCCGTCGAAAACCATCCGGACTGGGGCGGCGTTCGCTACGTCTTCGGATTCCAGTCGCACGAAGCGCGCGCCGGCTCGCACGTGTGCTTCTACGAGAACACTCTGCCTCAGGAACAGCCGCACCACCAGTGGGGCGGCACGGCGCGCCGGTACTGGGCGCACGACCGCGTCCTGATCGGCGGATCCATCATGAACGCCGACGACGGCAAGGCGCTCGAGAAGCTCGGTATCACGCACGTCCTGAGCGCCGAGCACGAGCACGACGACGACGGCAAGTGGCCCAAGGAGCGCAGGGCGCGCTTCGAGTTCGACGACAACGGTATGGACATCACCGAAGCAATCTTGCACAAGGCGATGGACTACGCCGAGCAGACGCTCAGCGATCCGAACGCGGTGCTGTACACGCACTGCCGCCTGGGCGGCTCGCGCGGTCCGTCGTTCGGCTACCTCGCCTTGCGCGTGGCCCTCGGCTTCGATCCGGCCAGGGCGATGGCGGCCATCCGGCAGACGCGCGAGCCGGGATGGACGCCGCACAACCGCTACATCCGTTCGATCGAGCGCGCCATCGAGACTCGGCCAGGAAAGGACGGATCGCGCACCAAGCTCAAGCCCGATCAGACGACGCCCGCGGTCGAGGAGCGCGTCATCGACGCCTACCGCGACACACCGACACCGCAGCGGCCGCCGCAGTCGGTCGAGATGACGATGCGTCAGGAAAATCTGGCGATCAACAAGGAGCCGTTCCCGCCCGAGTTCGGCTCGCACCTGGCTCTGCTACGCAGCTCGCTGTCCGTGGGCGGCTCCGAGATGGGCCTGGGGCTGATGCTCCGAGCGATCGTCGCCTCGACACGCGCGTCGCTCGTGGTCGAGATCGGCCGCTTCCAAGGCTTCTCTACGCTCGCGCTCGCGTCGGGGGTGGCGATGGTGGATGCGGGATGGAAAGAACCGATGGCGGCCCATCAGCGTCCCGACGTGAACTACGCGCAGCTTCTGGCCAAGAAGAAGCGTCGCGTCGTTTCGATCGATCCGTTCCCCACCAAGGAAGCCGACGAGCTTCTGTCGCAGGCTCGACTGACCGACTACGTCGAGAAGATCGACAAGTACTCCGACGAAGTCGATCCGGGATCGCTCGGCGTCATCGACGTACTGCTCATCGACGGCAGTCACCTCAAGGGTGACGCGCGCAACGACGTCGCGCGCTACGTGCCGCACGTGCGTCCGGGCGGCTACTTCGTCATCCACGACTATTTCGGGTGGTACGACGACAAGGGCAACAACGGTTCGCCGATCAAGCAGGTCATCGACGAGGACTTGAAGGACTTCGAACAGATCTTGCTCGACACCGGCTTCGCGTCGTTCGTCATCTTCCGCAAGAACGCCGAGCTGCCGCCAGCTCCGGAACGCGCGCCGCCGCGTGCGGACGGACGGCCGACGGTCGGACTTGTCATCATCGCCAAGGGAAACGAAGGTGCCACCGTGGTCGCCAGAGCCCTGGTGTCGTGCATGAAGATGGTCGACGCCATGACCGTGGTCGTCGACGGCGGCGAGGACACCGTGAACGTGTGCCGTGCGATCGGTGCCGACGTCTACCAGCGCAAGACTCCCGAGGTCGACTGGAAGCGCGGTATCGGATTCATCGCCGCGGCGCGCAACGAGGCGCTCGCCATCGCCGAGCGCAAGACCGACTACGTGCTCATCCTCGATCCGGACGACACGATCGAGGGCGAGATCCCTAAGAACCTCACGGCCGACGCCTACCAGGTGTACATCCACGACGGCGGCCTTCGCTACCCACGCATCCAGCTGTTCAAGAGCGGCAAGGGGTTCTTCTACGAAGGCATCCGTCACGAGCAGCTCACCTGGCGCGGCACCGCTGCGGACGCTAGCTCGCTCATCTACCGACGCATCGGTGGCAACCGCTTCGCGACCGGAGACCAGGATCGTGATCCGAACACGATCAAGTACATGAAGCACGCCAAGGACCTGTCCAAGTGGCTCATCGACCACCCGGACGACTGCCGGGCGCAGTTCTACCTGGCGCAGAGCTACCGCGACGCGCAGCAGGGCGACAAGGCCATCGTCGAGTACGAACGGCGTATCGCGATGGGCGGCTGGGACGAGGAGAGGTTCTTCTCGGCGCTGCAGATTGCACGCATCATCCGAGAGCAGGGCAAGGATCCGACCACTGCGTACATGCGGGCCTACGAGCTGCGACCGTCGCGCGCTGAACCGCTCTGCGAGCTGGCTAACTGGCTTCGTGACGAGAAACAGAAGCGCTATGCGCTCGCCGTCGTGGTTGCGCGCACCGCGTCCGAGCTTCCGATCCCGAACGACTCGCTGTTCGTGAACGTCGAGGCGTACACGTGGCTGTCGCTGCAGGAGCTGGCGATCTCCGCGTACTGGGCGGGAAACAAGAAGGCGGCGGTGATGTGTTACGAGGAGATCCTTCGGCGGCCGACGACCCCGGACGGACAGAAGCCGCACCTGGAGACGATGCTTGCGCTGTGCCGTAGAGAGTCGGGGCAGTGATGACAGTTGTCTGGGTGCATGATCCGGAAGACGGGCGCCTCAAGGCTGCGCCGCGCGGCGATCCTGGCGAGTCCATCTACACAGGCGGCTGGCGCTGCGCTGGCGCCATGGGCTTCCACGGCTTCGACGTCAAGGATCACGTCATCACCGTTCCGTTCTTCGTGACCAACCCGGACGGCGACACGCGTCACTGCTGCTACTGCGCTGCGTGCGCGAGGAAGTTTCTGGGAATCGAGCCACCGGTAGAACCAGCCAGCTGACTTGAGCTAGCATCGTCGTCATGGGGACGCTGGAGTTCGACTACAACGACGCGGACGGGGCCCTCGAGCTGGTCGTCAACCTGATCGGTGTCGGCGGCGTGCCGGGTCTGACATGCACGGTGGCCGTGCGCGAGGCGCCGACGACCAACAGCTACCTCGACTGGAACGACTACACGTTCAAGACGGTTGGATGGGTCACCAAGTTTCAGCCGATGACCGACATCGGCAACGGCATGTACCAAGCGATCCTCAACGTGCCGCTTCTCGGCTTCACGCCGCTGACCGGGCTGCCGCAGATCCTGGTCGCCGAATACAACTCGTCGGGCGTCGGCACGAGCGGTCTGGCCAGCGACACGATCTTCGTGAGCGAGCTGCGACCGGACGCCAAGCTCGCGCGTCAGTACGACACCAACCGGGCGACTACGATCGGTGGTCTACCTGGCACCTTCACGCTGTACGAGGACGACGGCGTCACGGTGCAGAGCACGCAGACGCTTCTGGACTTCGCGGGCAACGCCGTGGTGAACACGCCAGGCACGCCGGCTCAGCGCGGTAAAGTCTGAGAGCTGACGCGTGAACGTCCTCTCGATCGCCGGCATCCCGGGCATCGGCGAGAACATCGTCACGCACGGACTCGGTCCGGGGCCGTCGTCGCCCACGCCGACGCCCACGCCGACGCCGGTGCGGCCGAAGGTGTTGCCCGGACAGCAGCAGTCTGGCGCCGGTGGCGGTGGCAGCGCGACGCGCGCGACCAACTGCGAGCCGATCTGGCGCGAGGAGTGGCGAGAGCGTCTTCGCGAACAGAAGCGCAAGCAGCACGAGCGCGAGATGCGCGCCGAACTGGATCGCATCGAGAAGCTCAAGGCTCAGCAGGCGGAAAGCGTCATCGACGAGCTGCTCGAGGAAGGTCCGCCTGCGGAGCCGCCTACCACGGACGTCGTCATCGAGTCGGTCTACGAGCCGCTTGCTGTTGGTATCCAGGGTCGCGTGCGAGCCGCGGTCGAGGGTGTCGTCCACTACAAGACGGACAAGGTCGTTGAGATCGTTGCCGACGACGGGGCTCGCCACGTCTATGAGGGCGTCAAGAAGATCGCCGCTGGCCCGGTCGAGGGCGACCGCGTCGACGAGGGCGAGACGATCGGGCGCGCGGTCCGGACCGTCGTCGACCACCGGATCGAGAGAGAGGTCCCTGCGCCCGCTGTTGCTGTGGGCCCTTATCCTAGGAGCGAGCTGGCGACCCAGGCCGAGCCGTGGACTCGGGTCGAAGCCTGGCCGTCCTCGGTGCCGCAGGTCTCGCCGTCGCCGGTAGCCTCGTCCCCACCGCCCCCGCCCGTACGGATCGAGAGAGGCGTCCCTGTAGCCACGGTGGAGGCCCGAGTCTCGGCCGTCACTCAGTCTCTGCCTGCATTCCCTTACCCTAGGACCGATCAGGCGACCCGGACCGATCCTGACGTTCAGGGACCTGGCAAGCCTGAGACTCTTGGGACACCTCCGACGGAGTCGACGGCGGTCTCGCTCGGTAAGGCGGCCCTCGTGGTCGCAGCTGCCGCGGCCGGGGTCGTCCTCATCGCCAAGGCTGGATCCTCGACGCCGGGTCCGTCGCGGAAGGCGCGGGCCTCGCGCGCCAGTGAAGCGACCCCATCTGTAAAGAAGGCGGCCAAGGCCCCAGTCTTCCGCTTCAAGAGCCTCAAGAACCCTTTGCCTAGGCCCGCTGGGAGCCCCGCTGCGCAGCCGGAGCCCAAGCCAAGGACCAGGAGGTCGACCAAGGGCAAGCCCGTCCAGGAGGTCGCGCTAGAGCCGGCGCGGTCAAAGCGGGCTCGTCCGATAGAGGACGTCGTCGACTACCCGCCCCACGCCAAGATCCAGGAGAAGTGGATTCGCTGCGGCAAGCCCGACTGCTACTCGTGCCCTCACGGCCCCTACCTGCAGGCGATGTGGTGGGGCGACGACGGCAAGGTCAAGACGAAGTACCTCGGGAAGAAGACGAAGTGACGGGCTTGGTTGACCCCGTCTTCGGACCCGCGGTACACCCGGCCGATGCAAAAGCTCATACTAGCTCTGCCGTTCGCTCTGATGGTCTGCGACATCGAGCCCGTCTTCGCGGAATCCGATCCGGCTCCGACGGCGGCCGAGATCGTCGGCGTGATGGCGAAGCTGCCGTCGGAAGCGTGCCTTTTTCATCCAAAGGGCGTGGGCTGCGATCATCCTGGCGGATACGACAAAGGTCCGGACGCCAGGCGCATCGCTGAGGCTATCGCGACGACGGCCAACGGCGCCATCATGGGCAGCAGGAAGCTCGACGCGGCCGTCATGGCGACGTTCTCGTCGTACGAGTCAGGCAACAACGCGAGCGCTGTAGGCGACCATGGGAAGGCTCACGGCGCCTGGCAGATGTGGTTTGCCTCTGAGGACATCGCGTTCGATCCTGCACAGGCGGCGCTCGTGTGGCGCTCGCTCGCGGTCTCATCGATGAACACCGGCGCGTGCAAGACGTTGCCACCGGACGAAAAGCTCGCAGGGCTGGCCGGATCCTGCGTCTACTACCCGGCACGAGTAAAGGTCCGCCAGCGTGTGCAAGCAGCTCGTGCCGCGCTAGAATCTATGGTGGATGTACCAGACGTTCGCTGACGCCAGACCGCTCCTCGTCTGCGTGCAATGCGGCGGCAAGTTTCGGAAGAAGCCGATGACCACGGGCCGGTTCTGCCGGCCACGATGTTGGTACGACTACCGGCAGACGCAGCAAGCGCGTCGCGTTGGTAGCTGTCGCGCATGCGGCAAAGCGATCGATTCGTCGAAACCTGGCGCGGCAAAACGAGCGTTTTGTTCACGCAAGTGCTCGAACGACGCATTGGTACATCGTTGGAACGTGCCAGAGCCTCCGCCCGTCGACGGAGCGCGGTGGCTTCCCCTGACGCGCGGACAGTTCGCACTCGTCGACGCAGACCTCTTCGAGGTCGTAGCGTCACGACCATGGACACACGTACCGGATCGTGCCCCGTCACACTACCGTCGTGACGGTTCCCCGCGTCAGCTGCACAGGTTCGTGATGGGAGTCACGGATCCTGTCGTGAAGGTCGACCATCGTAATGGGAACACTTCCGACAACCGGCGACAAAACCTGCGGGTCGCGACGCAGGCGCAGAACGTTTGGAACGCTCGCAAGAAGAGAAGCGCGAGAACGTCTGTGTTCAAGGGCGTGCACAAGGGGCCGACGCCTGGGCCGAGACCGTGGCAGGCGACGATTCGTGTTTCTGGAAGAAACAGGCACCTCGGTTGCTTCGCGACACCAGAAAAGGCGGCCTTAGCCTACGACGCGGCTGCACGTGAAGCGTTCGGCGAGTTCGCATGTGTGAATTTTCCTGAACCTGGCGAGAGATCCGCAATTCAGTCTCAGTGAGCTAGCTGGCTAGACGACTCGAGTGGCCTCGGGTATTCTCGAGGCCATGTCGACCAAGCTCGGAACCGGCGCCTGGGCAGGCGTGGGGAGCATCGTGGGCCTGTTCGTTGGCTCGATCGTGGGCGGCATGCTGACCAAGGGCAAGCCCGTGCAGAGCGGCAGCGCGGTCGCTTCGCTCGTGGTGCCTGCGCTCGTGGGAACGGCCGCAGGAGCGTTCGCGGGCGCAGCGCTGGCCGCTCCCCCCGAGAACACGACGACGACCTCGGTGACCACCACGGGGGCGTGATGACCTCGACGGACCGGTTCGAGCTGGGCGTGGCGGTCGTCGGAGGCATCCTCGGCGGCATCACGGGCTTCTTCGTGGCGAAAAAGACCCATCCGGTGCTCGGAACGCTCGCAGGGGTCGCCGTAGGGGCGCTTGCGGTGCCTGCGACAGTCGAAGTAGTGAAGTCGGCGAAGCCATGAGCCGCGATCCCGACGACACGGCGCCGTTTCCGGCCGCTCCATGACCATTCCGTCGCCGCCGCCGACGTTCGATCTGTTCGACTCGATCGAGCAGCTGCCTGACGAGAGCGGTGTGCGCCTGAACGACCCGTGGGCGCTGCGTTTCGACTGGGACGGCTTCGCGTCGCCCGCGCTCGACGAGGAATGAGTCCTCGATCGGCCTACAGGCCGTAGATCATCGGCGTATGCGACCGTAGCTGCGCGCAACCGTCGCCAACGGACGCTCCCGCGCGCGCCAAGCCACCCAACCAGCCTCGATCCTTGCGGATCGCACGCTGCACGATGCTCTTAGACTCGTCGGGCGTGTAGTTGTCGCGCAGCTCGCGGTAGAAACAGCGTGCCGCGGACGCCTTGTAGGCCAGGATTTTGCGCGCAGGCGTGTTCGCGCGGCCGTACGGGGGCGGAAACGCGTCCATCGCCTCGTCCTCGACGGTCTTCTGACGGTCTCGCGTGGCCAGAGCGATGACGGCGGCGACAGCAACGAGCACAGCGCCACCTGCGATGAGGCCGGGGACGATGCTCGACGAAGTTGTGGTGGCTCCAACGCCGATGGTGGGCTTGTTCATCGCTTGCTCCCGCCTGCAGCGCGCCCTGCGTGCTTGATCGCGAGCGCGAAGAGCGCCGAGATGGTCAGGATCGCGCCTGCGCTGACGGCTACGAGGCTCCAGTTGGTCGGTTGGGCGTCGTAGACCGCGAGCGAAGGATCTGGCGTCGTCGTTTCGATGTTCGTCACGTCGTCGACGGTCGCAAACCCCGTCGGAAGCGGCTTGTAGAGCGTGATCCCTGGCCAGCAGATGTTGGTGAGCAGCGTTCCGTCTGGCTGGTAATGCCAGGTATGAAAATCTTTTCGCGCGAGCGCCAGCGTGCCGTTGTAGTTCTGCGTCCACGTCTGCCCGAACGGCACCTTGTTGACCGTTTTCAGCAGCTGAACGGCCCAGGACGACAGCGGCGGCGGTACGGAGCCCTTCCACACGGAATAGCCGGCTGGCGCAGGGGGGTTCGAGGGGCAGCTCACGACCGCGAGTCTACCGAACTGCGAGCTGGCTGGCTACTCGACAGGCGTGCGAGCTGCACGAACGCAGCACTCGTCGCAGACCGCGGTCCACGGCTCGATCTTGTGCAGCGAGTACACGCGATGTGCGGGCGGACGGACACGAACATCGGCACCGACGTGGCGGCAGTGCGCGCACATCGATCCGGCGCTCTGGACGCGCGCCGTGTCTTGCATCGCCACGCAGCAGTCGATGCAGAGCATCGTCTCCTTCGGGAGCACCGAGTAGTGAACGCCGTTCTTGACAAACTCCGGCATGCGCGACATCACGTCCTTCGCACGTTTGCCGCAGTGTACGCACGCGGTCGCGTAGTCGGTCCGCATCTGTTCGATGAGGCGCATGTCTCTGGCGTGATCGGCGGCCGCCGTGAATGCGCCCGGCGGAATGCTCGCCGCGGTCGCGCCCATCGGAAAGCTCATGCGCGACCAACCTATGCCAGCGTTCGACAGCTGCGGCACATGCTGCGCTGCGTTTCTGGTGCTCTCGAGCGCTTCCTTCTGCTTAGCGAGCGTCTGGTCGCGATGTTCGATGCAGAGACCGGGAAGCAGACCGGTGTCGAGACCCGGTTCGGGGCACCAGGAGACGAGGCACTTGCTCACGCCGGCTCCGTCGATGGCGGCGGTGGCAACGTGGGCCCCGACGCTGTGATGAGTCGTTTGCGAGCGGCATCGCGCTCGGCCTGCGTGCCGAAACTGCGTTCGGCGAGCGCCAGGTCGTGCTCGCAGCCAGGACTGTGCGCGCCGTCGTCCAGGAGCGTGCGTCGCGCGCGACACGTAGGACACTCGCCGTCGTGCCACTCGGAGTTGAGGAGCGCCATGTCGACGTTCGAATACACGTTCACCGCGCCTTCCTCGTCTGGATGACCTGCACCATGTCTGGCAGACGCGTCTTGAGTCGCGCCCGCGCAGCGCGTTGCTTTTTCGCTAGCAGCTGAGCGTCGCGCTTCGCGCGCACATGACCTACGATCTGTACGGCGCGGTCCGCAGCAAGCTCGATGTGTGGACTGAAGCAGATCGGGCATGTGTTTGGACAGCGATCGAGCTTGTAGCTGAACCGCCGGTCTTCGCAGAGCTTGAAGCGCGCCGCGAACGCGACCAGCGGCCACACGATCTCGCCCTCGGAGTACTCGTCGAAGCTCAGAAACGCGTAACCGCGATCGACGCTCTTGAGGAACATACGCGACAGCGACGTCGTCTCGAGGTACCAGCAGCCGGGGACAGGATTCACGGCGTCTTCAACCGTTCGGCAATGCGGTCGACGATGGTACCGTCGGCGATGAGCTTCGCCACCTCGATCGCTGGTCGGTCGAAGCACGTGATCGTGTTGTGCTGCGTAGGACTCACAGCGGTTTGCTCTGCGAAGTCATCGACGCTCCGGAACGTGCGTCGCTGGCTCCACTGCTTGGCGAATGCGTACAGCTCTATTCGTCCGTCCGAGAACAGCGCCGCTTCGTGAGATCCAAGCTGGACCCGTCCGAGTCCTGTGCGGAGCAACTCGCCGAGCAGCTCCTGCCCGGTAGGCGACGCGACCCAGGCGAAGATGGCAGATACGGCTAGCAGCGCAGCAACGTGCCGATGTCGACCGCGCTCCATCTCGTTGTCGTACCAGGCGCGTTCGACGGCGCGCACGGCGTCGACGCGGTGCTTTTCCGAGACGTACGCAGGCGCCTTGGACGCGATGAGCTGCTTGAGATCGTCTTTCATGCTTTTGTCGTTTCCGCCGTGACATTCAGCACGCGCTGGATGATGCCGGCTTTCTGGATCTCCACGATGACGCTCTTCTGGTCGAACTTGCTCCGCAAGTACGCCGCGAGCCCAACAATTGCCGACGTGAAGTCGGCCACGGACAGACCCTGCAGATCGATGATGATGATCTGCACGCTGTTCTCTTCCACGACGTCGCCTTCGTCCGGCGTGTACAAGCCCTTCTGAGCGATGAAGGACGAGTCGACGGGGGACCTGTTGCGTTCGCGCCATGACCGTGTCGCCGACACGACCTGTTCGATCGTGTACGTGGGCGTCTGTCCGACGTTGAGACCCACGAAGAGTCGAGCGGACAGGCCGACGGCGTAGTCCTGAACGTCCTCACCGGCGCTACGACCGCGTCCGCGTCCACTGTCGCGTCCGGGCACGATGTACATCGGTCCTCTCGGCGTGAAGCGTCGTTTGCTCCCGTCGTTGAGGTGGTGTTCCGCGGCTCCGGCGTAGATGGGGTGCATGGCTTTGTTCTAGCAGCTCAACGTTTCTTCGCGGTAGTCTTGCGCCGCCCCTTACGTCTGGATGTCTTCTCAGACCCCCCCTGAGAAGCTCCCGGCGTCGGGGGCACCACGGTGCCGTCGAACAGCCGCAGCTTCGTAGGTGACTTAGCCAAGATGTCGTTCATGAGCGCACCCATCGACTTCGCCATCATGCCCATCGCGAAGGTCTCGACGTCGACGGCGCGCACTTCGACTTCGGGACCGTCGTCGAGCTGCATCGTGATCGGTCCAGGCTTCGACTCACGCACGGCCATCAACAGTAAGCTGGCTGGCAGAATCGAACGAATGGTTTCCGTTCCAGGCTTGCCACCAAGCTCCTTGTCGATCTGCTTGGCGATGGCGTCCGCAGCGGCGTCGAGCTGAGCGATTGCGACCGGATTGGGCAGGTCCTCGAGTCGGAGGACTGACCTCGCGCGCTTCTTCCTCTTGCTCATGCGTCTCTCCAGTGGGCCACGCGGCGCCACGCCTGCACGGCGAGGCTCCGGTAGATCATTCGGTCGGCTTCCGTCGGCGAGTGCATCCGCGTGAGCGCGTCCCACGCCTTCGCCGCGGACTTCCACGTCTTGCGTGTTCGCTCGCGCTGGGCGCGCATCTGACAGCGGCAGGCGTCGAGCCACGCTGCCAGGATCTTGGCCGGGACGTCCACGAATGCGTCGCCAGTGGTCTTCATGCGTCGCCTTGCGCCGGCATGCGTTGCACGTGAGCCCACGGTCTGGCCGCGAGCTTCTCGAAGACGACCATCGCGTCGTCGGACTTGACGTCGAGCCAGTCAAGCCGGTCATTGAAGCCTCCGGCCACGAGTGCCTCGACAGTGATGCGCAACGTGCGAAGCATTTCTTCTTCCGTGCGGTCGTGCGTGTCGACAGCGCACATCTCACGCTTCTCGTCGGCGCTATCGTGAGCACGGTCGTCGATGTAGTAGCGGAATCGACAAGTCATCGTCCACGGACCGTCCTTGTCGCGCCAGACGGACGCAAGATAGTCTCGGTGCTGCTCGCCGTAGACGAACGCGATGGCAGCGAAGTACCGGCCGTCACGGAGGTCGATGATGGCGTCACTCATGTCTCGGCCTCTTCTTTCGATCGAACGAGCCTGACCAGATCGAGCGCCGACTCCAGATGTTCGATCGTCAAGCTGCGCAGTGTGACCGTGAAGTTGCCGTGCGCGATCTCGGCGAAGTCTGCGACGTCGCGAAGCTCGGGGCGACGCTCGTACAGCGCCTTCAGTTCCGCTTCACGCGCCTCGCGGATGCTATTGTGGCGAGCCTCGGAGTCCGCGTCCTCGATCTGGATCTGACGGACCGCTTCCACGAGCTGCGCGATGCGAGCCCAGTCGAAGCCAGTCTTCTTCTCGATCGCGCGCGCCTGGTTGACGTGACGGCGCCATCGACCGATGGTGAAGTAGTACCGTCCAGGTCTCGAGTGGTACTCGCTACCCACGCGCTCGGTGTCGAGCCGAACGCCCACACGGGTGCCGTCGACGACTACGTCGCGACTATGAGAATTCGTGCCGTCTCCGCGTTCGAACGCGATCTTCTGCGACGGGTTGAACGATCGGAGCTGCTTGAGTAGCTCCTTCCAGATCTCCGGTCGTCGCGCTTCGATCTTTTTCAGCGCAGCGACTCGGGCCTCGCGTGTTGATAACGAGAACTCACTGGGCGGCATGTTCCACCACCTTCCTCGCTCGCTTGACGTGCAGCATCGGAGCGCACTTGCGATGGGCCCCGAAGTCGGTCTCGCGGCCATCAGCAAGGAGCGCAACGTGTTCAGCGCCAAAGTTGCCGCAGCCGACGCAGAGCACGTCGCTGCGCTTGGTGCGGACCATGTGAAGCTTGACGTTCATCGGGACCTCTTCTGCGAGGCGTCGTGCTCCTCGCGGTTCTTGCACAGCTCGTAGGCGTCTTCTGTCGGGTAATTGAGGTCGGTCACCGGATCGAGCCACCGGTTGGCCGCGCCGAGCTTGCGGGGCTGCTTCTCCCAACCATGCAGCTCGAGGTACGCGACCTTGTCGGCGCGGGTGATGCCGGCCTGGCTCACGGCACGTCCTCAGCGGCGCGTTGCAAGATCTCGTCGACGGTCGTGCCGGTGTTCTTGGCCACGTGATCGACGACAGCTTCCAGCGTGGCGCATCGCTTCTCGAGCGCCGCGAGTCGATCTAGCGTTTTGCCAGGACAGAGGTGCTGGACGCTCGAGTAGTAAACCTCGCCGCAATCGGCGCAGGTGAGGACCTTGCTCATCGCGTGTCCTCCTTCCATCCGAAGTACACGCGCGGGTGGTGTCTGAACTGGAGCGAGCCCTTCTTGTTGTCGCTCTTGCGCCGGACGACGACGTACGGGGCCATGAATCCGAGCACGACGAAGTCGCGCTGCAGCGCGTCTGTGTCCCAGGTCTCCTCGGGGATCTCGGCGTCGGTCAGCGAGTTGCTGACGACCTGCTGGATGCGGCGGATGTTCTCTGTGGGGTCGTGATCGTTAGCCATGGTGGTCACCTTGTTTCTTCACGTTGTTGAGCATCGAGCAGACCAGCAACGCTTCTTCGTCGCTCTTGAACCCGATCTCGTCGCCTCGCGCGTCGGCCTTCGAGAAGATCGCGGGCCCAACGATGGGTGTACCGTTCAGGAAGAAGTTCATCGGCAGCTCTTTGAGAAGGCCTTCGTCGTCCACGTAACCGTGGACATCGGGAGATAGTCGGATGCCGCATAGGTAGCCGCCATCGAGCAGCCCGCGCAACGCTTCGAGCGTGTTGTCGATGACGACCACCTCGGCGAGCATCGAGGGGCGCTTGTGGATGACACGGATGGTCTTCACGACTCGACTCCGTTCTGCGAGCTGGATTGCTCAGACGCGGCCGACTTCTCGCGCTCTTCCAGCAGGCGCTCGACTTCGCCACCGAAGCGCGTGTGCACGCGCGGACGCACGCCCAGGAACTGCTCGCACGCCAGACGGAAGTTGGTCTTCCATGCGACGCCGTGGTGCTCGCGACGCGACGTGCGGCCAGTCTTCAGGTGAGCCAGCTCGTGAAGCAGCGTGTCGCGCACGTCGTTCGGCGTCAGACCTGGCATGCGGTTCACCAGGATCTGGTGCTTGTTGTACCAGGCGCGCCCGTAGGTGCCGCGCGTGCTGTTGCGCACGATGAGCGTCGGCTCCTTCATGCCCTTGAAGACGGCGCACTTGAGCGCAGCACGCATCTCGTCGAGCAGGTTGATGCCGACCACGGTGTAGTACGCAGCGAGCTGCTCTGCGGTCTTCTGCTTCTTGGCTGCGCGCCGAGCGACCAGCTTCTGCGCGCGCTCGTCGCGCTGCCTCTCCAGGGCCGGCGCCGTGCGCTCGACAAGCTGCGCGGCATGCGACGAGCAGAGGAGGCAGTAGCGACACGTCGACATGCGACGCGGCTTGCTGGGGCCGAGCACGGCGGGATGGCCGGCAGGACAAGCCCAGCGAACCTGACGAACGCGGCTCACGGCGCCACCTTGAACGTCTTGATGACGTTCTTGTCGAGTTTGACGGCGGCCGTCGGGAACTTGTAGCCGAGGTCGCACCACTCGAGGAAGTGCTTCACGACCTCGTCGAGAAGCTTCGGCGTGTAGTCGAGGTACATGGAGCCGCGGTCGTACGTCCCGTCGAACTGCTGGAAGAGACCGCCCTTGAAGCCCTTGTCAGTGTAGTGCTGGATCGTGAAGCGGGCGCGCCAGACGAAGATGTTCGGGATGACTCGGCAACGTTGAAGCGCGCCGAGCGTCTCATGCGGCGATGTCGTATCGGGCGCACTGGTTACGTCCTTCAGGTACGAAACGCGAGCAAGAACGGCGGTCGACGAGTCGCCTCGCTCGTACCCCATGTACGCGCTCGCATTCTTCCCGAACACCTTCGAGCGCGTTCCCATGACGATCTTCCAGACGACAGGGTTCGCGTCTGCCCAGGCGATGGTGCTCGCAGCCATCTCCCCGACGCCGACGACCTCGGGGACGACGTCGGACACGTACGTCGTGATCGGCTTGCGTACGACTTCTACCGTTTTCATCGCTGACTCGCTTTCACGGATGCGGTGATGTCGAGGCCCAGGGTGTTGTAGATGGCCACGAGCGTCGATACGGCGCACGGTCCCGTCTTGTAGACGTGTCGCTCCTGGCGGTGACGGTGCGCACCGATCGCGGCCTGGCGACACGCGACCTTCATGTCCGTGTACGCCGCGAGAAACCCCTCGCGGTCGTACACATGGAAGCGCTTGCGTGCCGTGTCGCTCACGCGACCTCGGCGTGCGCATCCTCGACGATGCCGAGGTGCTTCTTGACCTTCTTCTCGACCGCCTTGTACTGCGAATCGACGCTCTCGACCGCGGCGCCCAGGATGCTGCGGTACAGGCCCGCGCGCTCACGCAGCCGCTTGGACTCCTCGATCAGCTCCTCCATCGTCGAGACGCGCGTCGAGATCGCATCCTTGTCGAGGTAGGTCTGTACGTCGGCCTTGAACTCGTTGAGCTGGCTCTCGAGCCCCTTGTTGACGGTGTTGACGATCGCGCGCTTGCTCTCGCGGTCGCTGCCGTAGCCGGTGAACAGCTCGATCTCGCCCGCGCCGCACTCCTCGACCGCAGCTCGCAGGTTGCGGATCTCCTTGGAACCTGCCGCCGGGACCCAGTAGGCCACGTACGGCGGCTGCTTCCGGAGCGGCAGCCCGAACCATCGATCGATGTGCTCGACGACGGCCACGCGGATGTCGTCGGTCGTGTAGACCTCGTAGAGGCCTTTGGTCTCCTTGACGACCTCGTAGGCGAGCGTGCGCGCCTTACGGACCTCACCGCGCTCGATGAACGGCGGCTTGTTGTCCTTGCTCGTAGGGCAGCAGATGGTCGCCAAGTCGTCGGTCGTGACGGTCTTGTTGGCGTGGACCGCGACCACCGCGATGCGGCGCTCGCCCTTGGGGCCGTCCTTGGCCGGGATGAGCTTGTAGCCCTGCACACGGATGCGCGCGCCCACCTTCTCGAGCGCCCGTCCAAACGCGACGCCCCAGTCTGGCGGCATCGGCAGGACCGCCTTCGGGTCCATGCCGTGCGCCTCGAAGACCTTGGACACCGCACCGACCGACTTGCGGAAGCCAGGGACCAGATCGTAAAGGACCAGGTCGCCGAGACGGTCGTCGTCCGAGTCGATCTTGCCCGCCGACGCCAGAAGCGCCTCGCGAGCCTTGTCTGCTGCCGCCCGAACCGTTGCCCTTGCTTTGCGTGCCATGAGAACACCTCCGTCCGAACCGAGATCCGTTGCGCTTGAAAGTCACATTAGTGACGTTTACGGCATGTGTCAACAGTGAGCTGGCAGAATTGTTAGCCTGGCTGTTTGCACCGCAAAGTACGCGGGATCGACCGCCCGCACATCTAACAGCCAGCCAGCTGGCAGAAAAGAGCTTTCTCGCGCTTGACGGTGACGATTGCGTCACTATAGTGAGTTTCAGCGCAACAGGAGGTGTCCCATGGCGGCTCGATCCAGTGTCACTGCAGCGGTTTCCAAGGCTTCCGCGCCCGTCGGCACGATGGCGGCGCTCTGCGACCAGCTCAACGTCTCGTTCGCCGAGCGCAAGAGCGTCATCCGCGCCATCGCGCGGGCGTTTCTGGCCGGTGAGCACGTCTTCATCCTCGGCGAGCCCGGCACGGGCAAGTCGCTTCTGATCCGGTGTTTCGCTCAGGCGCTGGGCCTGTCGTACTGGGAGTACCTGATGACTCGGTTCACGACCCCGGAAGAGGTCTTCGGGCCGCTGTCGATCAAGGGCCTGCAGGACGACCGCTACACGCGGACCACGCGCTCTTCGTATCTACCGGGCGCCGAGGTCGCGTTCCTCGACGAGATCTGGAAGAGCAACTCCGGCATCCTCAACGCGCTCCTGACCATCACCAACGAGCGTGTGTTCCACGACGACGGCAAGCCGACCAACGTCCCGCTGGTCTCGCTGGCAGGCGCCTCGAACGAGCTGCCGGAGAGCGAGAGCGAGCTGGCGGCGCTGTACGACCGGTTCCTGGTCCGCGTGGTCACTCAGTACGTCGGCGACCGCGACGCGTTCCAGGCGATGGTCTTCAACCCCACGCCGGTCGCTCCGACGGTCAAGATCGACCTCAAGGCCGAGCAGGCCAAGGTTCGCGCCGTCATGCTGCCGGCCGACGTGCAGACCGCGCTCGTAGATCTGCGCTACAAGGTGCGCGACGCGGGCTTCAAGGTCTCTGACCGTCGCTGGAGGCAGTGCGTGTCGCTCGTGCGCGCCACCGCGCATCTCGAGGGACGCGACGTCGCCGAGCCCGAGGACCTGGAGTGCCTGGAAGACGTGCTCTGGAGGACTCCGGACGAGCGCACGAACGTCGCGCGCATCATTCAGGAGACGGTCAACCCTGCCGGCGCGCAAGCGGTGCGGGATCTGGACTCGGCCAAGGAGCTGCGCGCGACGCTGCCGGTCATCGACCCGAAGAACCCCGACTCGAAGACGAAGTTCTTGTCGAGGATCTCGAGCGTCAACCAGGACCTCAAGGACATCGCCACGCGACTCGAGGGTCTGCCGTCGACGCGCAAGGTCGTCTCGGCTCGCGCCGAGGTGGCTGAGATCCGCAAGGAGACGAGCAAGCTGGCTGCCAGGGCAGCGGGGATCGACCTGTAGAGTTGACACGTGCCGCAATCGTCACTACAGTGACTCGTGAGGCAACTGCCATGACCACCCCCCGCGAAAGCTGCTTCCAAGTGCCCGAGTGGCACCGCTCGCTTTTGGCCGAGTACGCGACGGCGACCCCCGAGGTCGCCCGCGTCTCGGCGCTGGGCGAGACCAAGGTCGCCGGGTTCGGCGACGGGTTCGTGCCGGAGCTGTACCACCGCCTCTACTCGGAGTCGCCCAATGAGGTGCCTGCCGAGCAGCGCGGCGCGGCCGCTGCGGTCCGGGCCAAGCTGCACGATCTGGCCTCGGAGCTGCCCGAGTTTGACACGTTGCGCAAGCAGACGCTTCGCGACCCGCTCTGGTCTGGGATGGCAGCGACCGCCATCGGCGAGAGCGTCGCGAGCGCGCTTCCGGACCGTGGTCCGGACGCTCCCCCGCCGGACGCTGACGCCGCGGACCGCATCCTCGACGGGATGAAGGACCTCGCCGAGCAGGGCGCGGTCGGCCCCGAGCAGGTCGGGACGGCCGCAGGCGAGGCCTACAAGGCTGCCGAGGGCGTCGCGGCGCAGGCCGTGGGCCTGGATGAGAGCAAGGTCCGCCAGGCGCTGCGCGGGGCGATTGAGAGCGCGCAGGAGGCCATCGACGACGCCCAGGCGGCTGCCGCGGCGCTCGGATACGGACCCGGAACGGCGGCCGGCGGCACCATCAACCCGGGCGTCGCGCTGGCGCTGGCTCGCAAGGTCAAGAACTCGGCCAAGCTCCAGAAGATCATCGAGCTGGCCGGGCGTCTGCAGGCCACCGCGCGCGCCAAGCGGGCCACGCGGTCGGAGTACGCGCGGTCGGAGCTGGTGGGCGTCGAGCAGACGGGCGACGTCGCGCGCTTGCTGCCGACCGAGCTGTCCGCGCTCGGCGACCCAACGCGCGCGACCGACCTGCTTCGCCGCGTCATCGAGCGGTCCGCGCTCGGCTACAAGCTGCGCGGCACCGAGAAGTCTGCGAAGGGTCCGATCGTCATCGCGCTCGACATCTCGGGCTCGATGCACGGCGACAAGGACACCTGGGGCAAGGCTGTCTGTTTGGCACTGCTCGACAGCGCGCGCCGCGACAAGCGCTCCTTCGGCGTCATCCTCTTCAACGGCGCGGTCGTCGAGGAGCTACGCGCGCCGAAGGCGGACCTGGTCGACCCGGTCAAGCTTCTGGACCTGCTGGCGCGAGAGCCGTTCGGGGGCACCGACTTCGACGTCCCGATCGTCGCCGCGCTGGACTTCATCGAGAAGCAGACGGTGTTCCACAAGGCGGACGTGGTCCTGGTGACCGATGCCGTGGCCCGCAGCGACGGCGCTGCAGCGCTTCTGGCGCGCGCCAACAAGCTCGGCGCGCACGTCTACGGGGTGCTCATCGGCGGCAGCGGCGAGGCAACGCTCAAGACGTACTGCCACGAGGTGGCTCGCATCGACGACGTGAGCCGGGACACCGCGGCGGTGGACCTGGTGTTCGACAAGATCTGAAAGGAGGCTCGTCATGGCAACATTCATCGTAGAGATCCGCAACAGGGACAACGGCTGGCGCTGGACGCATCACCAGACCTTCCACGGGCGCACCGAGTCCGCACGCGACAAGGCGTTGCAGGCGGCCGCAGAGCGAGCGGTCGACACCGGAGACCAGGCGCGCGTGCGCAGTCCCAGCGTCGGGGTCGTCTTCGCGACGAGCGTGCTCGGATGGCGCATCGGCGTGGAAGCGGTGGCGTCGTGACCGCCAAGATCCTCGGCAACGAGCGGCCAACCGACGAGGCGCTGGCGCAGATGCGGGAGCGTGGCGGCTCGTGGGCCTGCTACCAGAACCACGACCTGTCCTCGAGCAACATCGGCCATCTGCAGTTCATCAAGTACGGGCCGGACTGTACGTTCAAAACCCCGCCCGCGAGGTGCCCGGATACGCAGCACGCGATCGGCTGGCGCTACGTCTTCGTCGGCGTCGTCGACCTCGAGACAGGTGACATCGTCGCAGATCCGGAAGGTGTGCTGTGAACGCGCCGCAGGTCTTCATCAAGCGGTGCTCGTGCGGCAAGGTCTACAACCGCGACCAGTGGGAAGCGCTGCCGGACAAGAAGGTCTACTCGATGGAGTGGGGCGAGGTGCACGAGCAGCGTCAGTGCCCGTGCGGATCGCACATCATCATCGTCCTCGAGCAGGGCGAGCAGCAGGATCCTGTTGTCGGCGACATCTGGCAGCACAAGGCGAACAAGGTGCCGTCGCGCATCAAGGTGACCGCCGTCGAGCCCAAAGGCGTGTCGTACCGGCACTACGGCGGCGTCCGCGGTTTCATGACCTTCGCCGAGTTCTACAAGACGTTCACGCCGGTCAGGAAGACGTCGTGAGCCTCGGAGGCCGCGCGACAAGCGTCGGAGGTGGTCGACCGCGCCAGCGGTGACCCATCACAGCGCAACGGGCGCGACTCGCGCGGCCCCTCAGTCTCACGAACCCAAGCGCAACACGGAGGACATCATGGCCATCGCATTCGATCTCTCCCCGGCTCAGCGGCTCTGCCGCAACTGGCTCTCGTTCAAGAGCATCTGCACCTGCGGCCACACCGGTGACGGTACCGGCTCCGAGCACGCCGACTACGCTGTCGCTGGCGACGGTCACGGTAACTGCAAGCTGGCTGACTGTTACTGCACGCAGTTTGCGTGGCGCCGGTGGACGGCGACGTTTGGGCGCGCACTCGGACACGTGCTGCACTCGCGGCGGGAGTCGGTCAGCCGTGGGCACTGATCTCGAGCTGGCAAAGCGGGAGCTTGGCGACGCAGAAGCGCTCGTGTGCAACAGCGCGCAGAAGCTTAGTAACCGCTGCCAACGTGACGGCAGGTACAGCGTCATCGTGCAGCCAGCGGACCTCGATGACCTTCGCGAGAAGCTGCGTCGGCGCGACAAGGCGATGGAGGCGTATCTCAAGGCCTGCGCTCAGACGCCGCCACGCGATCCGTCGCTGCCGGAGGTGCTGTATCACAGTAACGGCGACCCAGACGACAATGCGATTGCCTACGCGGTCCTCATGCACCGTGGTGGCGGCGAGCCAGAGATCTCGGTGCTCTTCAGCGGCGACAGGATCGTCGGCATCCGGGTGCGTGACACGAGTAGTCCTGAATCTGCTCGTGCGCTGACCAAAGATTTCGGCTGCCGTCCGTTCGAGTTCAGCGATGAGCGGATGCTCGACATGCTCAACGAGGCCTACCAAAGGGAGATTCGACGATGAAACGCAAGCGACAGTTCACAGGAGACATGAGCAGCGCAGCGATCGACGTGAAGCCGATCGAGTACGACTGGACCGCTCACCAGGTCGGTGACGGCGACGGCGATTGGGAGTGGTGGGACGCGGTCGAGTGCGGCAAGTGCGGCAAGTACGGCGTCGTCAACAGCGGCGGCGGGTGCATGCACAGCGACTGCGCCAAGACCGAGTGCGACGGCGATGTCGCCGAGACCGAAGGTCCGATGATGAACTACTACTACCCGCTGCCAGCGTTTCCGACCGACATCGCCAAGGCGTGCCTGGCCATCAAGCATCTGCCGCTCGTCATCGTGAGGTTCGGCGGCGACGACAACAAGGCGGCGCTCGCGCTCTCCGGCGGCGGCATGGACCTGAGCTGGGAGATCTGCGAGGCGTTCATGCGGCTCGGCTACCTGCCGCCGACACACTTCGGTCTGCCAGCGATGTGCGGACGCGGTATCAGCGCTAAGGATCGGTGGATCCTGCGTGGCTACCTGCGAGCGTGTCAGGTGCAGCGCAACTGGATCGCTCGCAAGGCGGATCGCGCGCGCGAGGCCGTGGCGTTCGGTGTGAAGCACGAGCGAGAGCGTCTCGAAGAGCAGGGAAGGCATTCAGCGCGATGAGTGACGACAAAGCCATCGTCGCTGTCGTCGACGACACCAAGCCAGCCGAGCAGGTGCCGTACGAGGATCCGCACGCGCCGCAGGTCGGACGCTGGTACTGGGTCAACGGCAAGAGCGAGCGATGGCTTGGCTGCGTCGTGCACATGGGATCGAACTACGTGCGGCTCAAGGGTGTGCGCTGGGCTCGTCGCGTCCACCAGGACGAGTTTTTCGACCTCTGCACCTTCGAGCCGGATCCCGACATGGTGATCATGGGCTACGTCGGCACGCATCAGCGGCGCACCTACGAGCTGATGGAGAAGGTGCGGCAGGTCACGGCGCAGCTAGGCGTCGGCGTCAACCCGGCACTGACGACGGGCTCGGAGACGCAAGCGCTCACGCTGCGCCGCGACGAGCCGATGGACGCGTACAAGACGGCCCTGGTCAAGGCCAAGGACGAGACGCTCCCGTCGCTCTTCGAGGAGATCAAGGGTGAGCACGCGGCGCTCGCGCGGTGGATGAAGGCGCGGCTCATCCCGCTCAAGGCGCAGGCAGGCTCGCTCAAGCCAGCGATCAAGTCGGTGGAGGACCGTATCTTCTCGGTGCAGCTCTACGCTGGGCTCACCGAGGAAATCGTCCAGATCGCGGACGGCGAACCAGCGCCACTGACGACCAAGATCCATCTGTTCCAGCGCCGCGCGTACATGGACGAGGAATGTCTGGCCGCCTACGAGACCGGCGGAATGGAGTTCAAGGACATCAGGGCGTTCGACAAGTGGATGGCGAAGGCTAGGAACCGCGATCGTCTGCTGCCGTTCCCGCGCTGCATCCTGGCGTTCCAGGTGCGGCGGCATCGCAAGGAGCGTCACGCGTCGACGTGGGGCGAGTACATCCGTTTCATGCAGCTCGAACAGATGGACAAGTACACGTACCTCTACATGCGCAACGGCCAGCGCATGTACCGGCTCGCGACCGAGATCCGGTTCGAGAACCCGCTCTTCCCTGACGTCGACGAGCGCGAGATGTTGACCGGCAAGCTGTGGGCGAAAGTCCAGGCGTTCGATAGCGACGACGAGGAAGGTCCGCGTCGCTACAACTTCGGCAGCAACCAAGATGAGGACGACGACGACTGGGACGACATCACCGGAAAGAAGGTCCAGATCCTCATTCCGGATCGCCAGTACCAGGGACTGATCGAGGACGATGCGCGCGCCCACAAAGAGTGGCGCGACGTGAAGCTGCCCGAAGCGAAACGACTGATCGCCGAGAACAAGAAGAAGCCGAAGGGCGAGCGGGACCCGTTCCTGGAGCTACCCAGAGAGCCGCAAAGTCGCGCGCCAGGCTACGCTCTCTTCGACCGAGACAACGTCTTCTACGACGACATCGCGAACTACATCCAGAAGCAGATCGCAGCGCACAACAGGCTCGTGCTGGTACTGCAGGGAATTCTCGATCGCTCGCCGGTCATGCACCCGCACCCGCCGTGGGTGCTCTGGAACGCGGCCAGCTTCGTTCAGGCCCTGGAGCTGGTCTACGACCTCGGCAAGGCGCTCGTGTCGGGCGACGCGCCGGACTTCGATGCGTACCGGGCCCGGCGCAACGCCGGGATCGTCGAGGGAACGATCGTGCTCGGGCAGGAGCGCGTGTGGAAACGCGCGAACCGAGACGAGGACGAGTCTGGAGAGATGGTCGCCTCGTACCGTCGTCCCCACCATGAGCGTCGTCGCTACCGCAACATCGACGACAATGGACCGGGCAAGTTCGCACACGTGGCGCGCATCAAGCGCAGCGGCGCGTGCGTCTTCGAGTGGATCCGAACGCAGACATTCTATCGGGACGGCGACGAGCACAAGCGTCACTTTGCGACTCGCATCAGCGTCAAGCGCGACGCGCTCTTCAATGTCGAGGCGTACAAGCCTGGCGACTTCAAGCAGTTCTTCGACGATCCGCGCACGCGTGAGAACTACCTCAAGTGGGCGCCGCTGCTGCTCGAGGCCGAGGAGTACCACGCGGGCAACCGCAAGGTGCGCGAGCGCGAAGAGATGCCGGCACCCAAGCCGCGCACGCCTGGCGGCAGCTGGGAGTACCGGGAGCGCAAGCGCAAGCTCGCGCTTGTCGGTCAGGCATTCGAGCTTCACCGCGAGTGCCGCATGAACGACAAGAAGACGGTCTACAAGAAAGGTTCGCTCTGGCGGGTCGGGTACTGCGACCGAGGCAAGTTCTCGGTAGCCGGGATCAAAAAAGACGGGACGGAGGACGTGCCGTACCGGGCCATCTCGAACCTGGAAGAACATGACTGCGACTGGCGTCCGGACATCCCGGCGGCGCCGAAGAAGAGCAAGTGACATTGTTGACACGTGACTGGTGAGTCAGTAGGTTCGAAAACAGCGCAACGGTTTCGGAGGTGGGTGATGAAGGTCCAGATCAACAAGATCGGTCACGGCAGTATGTGGAGCTTCCGGCCGACGAGCGAGAAGGCGGCGGCGCGGATGCGCAAGCTCTTCGCGGCCACGTGGGTAGACGGCATCATGTACGTCGAGTACCGGTACGAGATCGAGACGGCTCGGCGGTTGTTCCGCGACGGCTTCCAGCTGACACGCGAGGAAGACGACGCGCCCATTGAGGTCGTCGACGGTCGGTTTGTTCTCGCGAAGAGGGCGGCGTGACGGGGATCTACGTCCGCATCAAGCGTGGCGGCAAGCTCGTCAACGTGGACATCGCCACGCTGACCAACGAAGAGCTGGACGCGTTCATCGAGAAGGGCGAACCGAAAGCCGGCTGGCGCATGGTGCGCGCGCTGGTGATCTTCATCCGCGAGTACATGGCGCAGGAAGGGGTCGCGACGTGAACTACGACACATGGATCTCGCAGTACGTCACCGAGCGCGAAGGTAAGGTGTCGGGCCTGTGTCTGGAAGCGTGCGAGGCGATGCAGGACGCGTTTCCGGAGCTGCGTCTGGTGCACGGCTACGTGTACGACCGGGACTGGGGACGCTGCGGACACTTCTGGTGCGTCACGCCAGACGACGCGATCGTGGATCCCACGAAGACGCAGTTCCCGTCGTTCATCGACTACGAAACGATTCACGAGTTCCTCACGCGTGAGCAAGTGCGCGCGTACATGGAAGACTTTCGGAAGGTCACGGCGTCGACGTATCAAGTCGCGTGGGAGACGGTATGACCAGGCCTGTGCTAACAGCCAGCCAGCTGGCAGCTCTGAGAGAGCTGGAGAGTCACGACGGTTGGTACGACTGCCGCTTGTCGCCGGCCGGACGGCATCCGTACCGGGACCTGGTGCGTATCGGATATGCAGAGGGCGATGGCCACGGCAAGTACCGCATCACCGACGACGGACGAGAGCACACGGCGAAGCGCTTGGGTCGTGCGCACCCGAAGGCGGGAGCGCGACGACGTCCTCGGAAGAAGACCGAGACGCGAGAGATTCGCTCGGCAGTGGTCCAGCGGCATCAGTTCGGATCCACCGAGAAGATCCTGCGCCGCAACCGTAAGACATGGACCAGGCTCGGCAACAAGCGCAGGCGCGCCGTCGACAAGAAGACCGCGAAGGAAGTCTAGGACCATGACCATGGCATTGAACGATCGCAAAGGGCGTCCGGACTCGTACCGACACGGCAAGTCGGCACCGCTTCGAGGCAACCAGCTGGCGCAAGCGCTCGCCAAGTCGGGCGTCGTCGAGGAGCCGACGCCGAAGCTGATCCCGTACGACCACGACATGTTGTTGGCGGACCTGCGTCACTGGTTCGCGCGTCTCGTCGTCGGTGGCGAGCGTGTACCGACATCGCAGATGACGCCCACCGCGAATCTGTCTAGCCACCGACGCCAAGAGATTGTCGAGCGACTCAAGACGCGAAGCTTGATCGTGGTCAAGGAAGGAGCGGCCGGCGGCGCTACCGCGACATCGAAGCTCAAGGAGCTAGCTCGCACGGATGTGACGGACGGGGAGATCGTGGCGTTCGCTCTCACGGACGTCACCGAAGAAGAACGGCAGATCCTGAAGCGCGAGCCTGGATTCGACCTTGACGAGTTCAGGTTCACGCCGCCACCGGTCGACGAGTCGACAGAGAAGGAGCCGGAGAAAGTGGCTGACAACGACGATGATGTACCGCCGCCGATGCGTCGAAAGTCGCATCCGCCCACTCCGCTCCCGAGGTCGAAGGCAGCTCGGGATGCCAAGCTCATGGCAGACGTGCGCGTGTGGCTCGATCGCGGCGCTCGCGGAGAGAAACTTCGCATCGCTCACATCAGCAACGTGATCGCGGGCAACATGTACGCGATTGCGTACCGGATACGTGACGCCGGATACATCGTCAAGCGTGGCATGGGAACGAGCGCGTGGTACGTCGTGCCCGAGAATCTGCGCGACTTCGTGAGATCGCTCACGCAGGAACAGATCGCGGTTCTCGTGTGGCCGGGGACATCGCATCGTGTGGTGGACGCGCCGCCGGACATGTCGCCGCCGAAGCCCGAGCCGCAGATCGAGGCGCCGACCGATCTTGCTGCGCCGGACAAGCAGGACGAGACGCAGGCCATCGACGGCAACCCGCTCGAGATGCTCGCGATGATCGCTACGCGGATGATGCAGTTTGTCGACATCTTGTCTCGCATGGACGCGCGCTTCTCGCGTCTGGAGCGTGAGCTGGGCCTCAAGCCGATCGAAGAGGAGCCGTCCAGGTGATGATCATGAGCGATGCTGTCAATCCGAAGCTCGACATGGAGAACCTCAAGGCGCTCTGGTCGTACGCGACCACGCATCGTGAGCGTGCCCAGATCGAGAGCTGGATGTGGGATCTGGTGCCGCGTGGCGAGCGTCAGGCGGGCGGATGCCGCACGTGGCTCCATCGTACACTTCAGGTCGCGTACCGTACGTCGGAAGCGCGGACATCCATCTGGATGGCAGAGCCGGACTCGCAGATCTTGTGGGACCGTATCGACGGCCCGGAACGGATGCTTGTCCGGAGCGGCTTGCAGATCCTGCAGCGCGCACGCATCCGAAGCATCGCCGAGACGTGCTCGCTCAAGGAAGCGATTGTGCGGGAGCTGGCCGAGTACGACACGTGGCAGAAACACGAAACGGCGGAAGGTACGTTCCGCAAACGACCAGCGCGTCCGAAGGGATTCGCGATAGGCACCAGACCGAAGCGAGATCGGCGAGATCCGGCCAACGTGGCGAAACGCGTACAGTCGTCGCGGGAGCTGTGGGGCGCTGTTCGCGCGGCCGTCAAGCGCGTCGTCGACGCGGAGCTACAAAGCATCGGCGACATGCGTATGCGCGAGAGTCTGCGGTCGCAGATCGAGGTCGAGATCAGCAGCATGATCTCGCTGCTCAACGGCCGGATCCGCAACGCCAAGCAGAACGCGTCGCTGAACAACGCACCGGTGACGCGCGGCTCGGCCGATCGCAAGAAGCTTCGTGCAGCGTGTCAGCTGCTGAGCGTGGACCCGCCCGCGATCGGTGAGCACGCGAGTCACGCGATGTACATGGCGGCGAAGAAGAACTTCCGACGGCTGGCGCGTGAATACCATCCGGACGTCACCGGAGACGCGTCGCACGATCGTTACGACGCCGTCGTCGAAGCGATGCGAACCATCGAAGAGAGCTACCAAGCGAAAGACAGCGCAACGACGAACGAGGAGTCAGACAACCATGGAGACGAGCATGAATAGCAATAGTGCAACTGGCAGCACGGTCAGTGACTGGAACGGGTTCTTCAGGGGCTTCAAGATCGACATGACGATGTCGATCTCGCATCGGATCGCGTTTCTTCTCGACTGGGCAGCGAAGAAGAACCCGTACGCGATCATCCCGTACAACATCATCCTCAAGTACATCATGGGCTTCAGTCACACGCCCCGGATGGCCAACGAGGACGTTGATACGCTACGACGCAAGCTGCCAGGATGCAGGCCGATCCTGCAGAAGAAGTACAAGCGCGACATTCGCAACGTCAGCGGTGTCGGAGCACGCGCCACCGTCGACGATCTGGACCTGGTCAAGTCGTCGCTGCCTGGCAACGTGCGTCGGGTCAACAGCGCGCACGCGGCTCTGCAGAAGAACTCCGAGATGGTGAACATCGCCAAGCTTCCGGATCATGGTCCGGACAAGCAGTGGCGCGACTGGTACGCCAAGACGGTCAGTCCTGCGCTCAAGGCGCTGTCGGACGATCCGCGTGTCGCCAAGCTGCTGCCTCCGGCACCGGCCAAGCCCGAGGATGGAGAGTTGAAGTAGCGTGGCAGGGCTCGAGACGGGCAACGAGGAAGGGACCATCATGCAGATCGCACCGAACAACAAGGCGCTGGGCTCGCTGCAGTACGTCGACAACGGCAAGTTCGTGTTGACGTGCCAGGCAGCGATCAAGAAGCATCGCGGACACCGCGTGCGGGCCGCCGAGGAGCTGGACGTCAGCGTCCGCACGCTCATGCGGTGGCTCGCGAAGTACCCATCCATCCTCAAGGGTCTCAGTGGGCTGCAGTACGTGCCCACAGCCAAGGAGCGCGCGGAGTGGGAAGAGCGACGCGTCAAGCGCGCGCGGTCGCGAGCGCGAGCGCGGTCGAAGTCGGCGCGAGCGTGAGCGTGGCGACGATGGACAACCCGAAGGCGAGCCCGATCACGCGCGCGTACCTCGAAGCGCAGAAGCCGATCGGTGGCTTGCCGGCGACCGACCGCGAACGTGCGCTCTTTGAGGCCCTGCAGGACGGTCTGGAGAAGCTCTACGATCCGCGACTGCACGAGCGGTGCGAAACGAAGATCGAAGATCTCCAGGACGAGCTGCATAAGGCAGACGAGATGCACGAGCAGAAGCGTGAGGACGATGAGGTCAAGCCGGAGCCTGTGAACCTCGTCGCCGCCAATAGGCTCCTGGAAGAACGTCGGCGTCGGGAGCCGCTCTTCTATCGCCACATTTTCGGCAACGAGAACGCGCGCTGGCAAGACGAGCTGCATCAGCGTGAGACGACGGACATGTTCGAGAACCTGATCCAAGAAGTTCAAGCGTGGAGGGAGCGATGAACGACGGTGTGACGTTCGAGAACGCGGTCGAGCGCTGGCTGCGAAAGCGCGGCGCGCGGTTCACCGAGAAGCGCGTCCGACAGCGCGGCCGCGTCGCTGCGCACGGTCACGAGGTCGACGTGCACGCGATCGTCTCGAACCCGCGCTGGAAACTGACGTCGCAGCTCTCCATCGTCGCGGCGATCGTCGGGATCGTGGTCTCGTACGCCGACGACACCAACATGGTGGCTCAGACCGCGCTCCTGACGTTCGCGGCCATCATGTTCGTCCTGGCCTGCGTCATGTACTTCGGTCCGCGGCACGTCTGGGTGGAGTGCAAGAGCGGCGACGCCACGGTTCGACGCGACGTCGTCTGGAAGCTCGTCAACCAGGTCGAGGACGTCCGGACGCTCCAGGACGCCGATTGGTACCCGAGCGAGGCCTGGCTGGTCGCCCGGAGCCGTTTCGACGTCGACGCCCTGAGTTTCGCGCGCCATCACGGCGTCCGGTGCTTCATTGAGCAGGCAGGCGACATCCGCGAGGTCGTCTGAGGCCCATGAGTTCGCTTCAGAGACTGTTTTCGGACCCCGGAACCTACCCCGTAGCCTCTCTTGGGTCCTCAGGGCCCGGGGGTCGTGTCTGCGTTCCAGGTCAGGACCGTGCCAGGGACCGTTCCAGGGGCCGTCTCCTACTACACCGGCGACGCTCGCCGGATGCTTGCTGGATGTTCGACCTTAGCGGAGTGACCCCGTCATGATGGATCCGACGCGTGACACGATCCTGGAGGCGCTCCGCATCGTCCGTGCGGGGGGAGCTGACGGGCCGACCCTGGCGGAGTTCGCCCGTAAGTGGCCGTCGACGCTTGGCGCCGGGGTCGAGCGCAGGACGCTCAGCGGGGTCGGTAAGGTCACCGGCTACCTGGTGCGGCACGGGCTGCTGCAGAGGGCGGGCAGGCGCTCGATGGCTCGGTTCACCCTGACGCCCGCCGGGGAGCGTTTCCTGGCTGACGCGGCGCCGCAGAGGGGGCGCCAGTGAAGCGCCGGCCGCCCCTCTGCGGGTGCGTCCACGAGCAGGCCACGCACGTGGGCCGCTGCGAGCACGGATGTGGGTGTCCCGGCTTTCACCGCCGCCGAGGGGGGCTCCATCCGGCCGTTCGTGACGCCGCGCTCCCTGTTGCTGGTCGCGTGGCGCAGGACCCTGTGGCGCGTGTCGCAGCGGCCATGAACGAGCTACGGGACGCGCTGGTGGCGGCGCTGAATGGGGAGCCGCTGGCGGATGGCGGTAAGGCGGTCGCCGAGATGATCGCTGGAGTCGTCGCTCCGCGGGCGACTCCGTCGAGGGTGACGAGCTTCTCGCCCTCGGTCGCGCGCCCGACCTACATGATGGCTTCGACGACGCGGTCGAAGCGTGGCACGACGGCGCCGGCTTCGACATGTCGCTCCACAAGTACCTCGGCATGACGTGGGACGAGTACAAGCGCGTCATCGAGGACCCGAAGCAGCTCGCAGCTCTCGTGCAGGAGCGAAAACGATGACGAGCGACGAGCGCATCGCCGAGCTTGAACGCGAAGTCGCCTACTGGCGCGAAGGCGACGGGTTGACGAAGACGCTCAACGAGGCGCACGCTCGTCTGCGCGAGGTTCTCGGTCCGCCGCAGCTGAAGACGGGACCATTTCCAGAGAGCGCGATGGCCTACGAGAGCACGGTGCAGATGGCCGAACGCGCCGTCGCTCGCATCGCCGAGCTGGAAGCAGCCGTGCTCGAGTCGACGCGGCACCTGCTGGGCAAGTGCGACTGCGAGGAGATCGGGGCATGCGAGTACCTGACTGAGCAGACCCTGACGTCATTCATAGAGTTCGGGCCGCCGCCGTGGTACGAGTTTCGGCTGAGGAAGCCGTGACGTCTGGCCCGTACCCGCTGCCGACCGCGCCGCCCGACGCAACATGCTCGTTCTGCGGCAAGAAGCGCGGCGAGCCCGTCTCCGGCTTCCGACCCGACCCGGTGCGCTACATCGTCCAGGGGCCGCTCGTGACGATCTGCGACGCGTGCATCCTTCTATGCGTCGAGATTCTGGAAGACAACGGGATCGAAGCGTGGCCCGCCGAGACGCCCTAGAAGTGCAGCTGCCTCGAGCCGAGCTGATAGACCAGCCAGAGCAGCCCGACGAAGAACGCGATCTCCCCCATGCGCGCGACCTTGGCGTTGGACGAGAGCGCGTAGACGAGGGCTCCGACGACGGCGACGAGGAGCGGGATAGCGATGGTGGCCATGGGTAGAGCCTACAGGACCCTGGACTAGAGGAGCGATGACCGATAAACTCCAGGTATCGGACACGTGGCAGAAACGCCAGATTCCTCAATAATTCTCGATACTTGCAGTACAATTACAACGCTGCAGGAAAGCGAGCGAGTCCGGCAGCTCCGCGCGACTCTCAGGAGCCCTAATACCAGCCGCGCCTACGCCTCTGACTGGCGCTCCTTCGAGGCCTGGTGCCTCTCCGAGGGGGTAGAAGCGGGGCGTGCGGACGACGTTGTGGTGGCCAACTATCTCGCGGTCCTGGCCGACGAGGGCTGCGCCCCTGGCTCGATCGCACGCGTCTACAGCGGGCTGCTGGCTACGCTGCGTTCGAGCGCGCCGGAGACGTGGCCGCCAGGACTGCGACCGTACCGGATCGCTCAGGTCCTCAAGGGAATCAGACGCGACAACGCTCGTCTTGTCGTTCGAAAACGTCCGCTGACCGACGTGGAGGTCGCCAAGATCGTATCGAACCTCGGTCACGACCTCAAGGCAACGCGTGATCGTGCGCTGCTGCTCGTCGGCGTGATGGGTGGGTTCCGTCGTTCGGAACTCGTGGGGCTCGATGTCGAGACGCTACAGGTGACCGATGCTGGACTCCAGGTCTACCTGCCGAAGAGTAAGACGGATCAGGAAGGCGATGGTCGCACGGTTGGCATCTTGGCGCAGAATAACAGCGAAGAGTGTCCGATCCGGGCCCTTGGCGAATGGACGGACGCAGCGAGCATCATCTCCGGACCTATCTTCCGTCCTGTCGTGCGTGGCCGCGCGATCGATCGACGTCTGAACGATCGCGCGGTCGCTCGAATCGTGAAGGAAACGGTAGCTAGCATCGGTCTGGACGCTGACGACTTCTCAGGTCACTCGATGCGGGCCGGGTTCGTGACGACAGCTGCGCGCCAGGGCAAGAGCCTCGAATCGATCATGAAGCAGACCGGTCACAAGAGTATCAAGCAGCTAATGGAATACATCCGGCACGCCACCGTGTTCGTCGACAACGCGACGAGCGGCTTCATGCCTGGCAAGAAAGGGTCACCATGAACGACGAAGCAGAACTCGACAACATGTTCACGCTCGGACTGATCGCGTCAACGAACGACTACACCGACGCGATGCGTGGAGCGATCAGAAATCGACTGTCAGCGCGCGAATTCTTGCTCGTGAACGTCCTCCAAGAATTGGCGAACGTAAGGCCTGCACGGTCACGCGACGCAATGAGCGCGATGGTTACGGATGCTGCGAAGACGGTGCGTCGCTGGCGCAAGCTCTTGACCGAAAACGATTCGGCAGCCACGTACAAACGTGCTGTTGCTCGCGCACGATCAAGGCGTCGTAGCCGTGTCTAGCCAAGATACGCAGGACGCCGCCGCCGCGCGCAGTGTGCCAGCGATCTTCGATCCGTACGCGGTCAAGGGATAGGGTGCGCGTTCGTCGTGTTCGCCGCGATGCGGTCGAGCGCTTGCTGCGATCAACCTGCCGCGTTGTAGTACTTCGCGCCCGTACGCGGGTTCTGTAGACCGTCGTGAGCGTCGATGTTGGCTTGCGTCACCGCGATGCCGTCGGTCCACACGCCTGCTGCGTAGCTCGTGCCGGTGGCGTTGCCGTTGATCGTCAGAGCGCCCTTGAGCAGGACGCGAGTGACGTACGAAACTCCTGTGGTGTTCTCAAAGTACCCGTTGTCAGCGACGTCTAGGCCGGCTGGTCCCCACAGAAACGCCGAATAGGTCGGCGTCACACTGTTGATCGGGTCGAGCTTCAACATGCCGTTGTTTCCAACCTGAAGCGTTCCTGTTTGCACGTAGGCCATTCCGACGAAACACGGCGCGTCGAAGCAATCGATCGTGATGCAGATCGCGTCGCCGTCCACGCCGCCGTAGGGACCAAAGCCGAGTCCGAAGAGCGCGACCACTCCGCCGACGACCTGTCCGTACTGAATCGAGACGCCTCCGCCGCAGTAGCACCCCACCACGTAGTTGCTGTCGACGCCCTCGGCGCCGATCTGACCAATGATGAGAAATGGCGACACGTAGGAGTCGATCACGTAGCCGAGACAGTCTGTCGACCCCATCGTCAAGGTCGAGTTTCCGTCGGTGCCAGAAGTGTCAGCAATGTGGACGCCCTGCATCCACCAGTTCCCTCCATGGGTGCCGTCTGTTGTATCGCCGCCCCGTGGGTTGTATTCCTTGATGTTGATGAGCAGCGGCGCAATCACTGCCACGGCGTCAGTTGTGGCCCACGTGTCGACTTCTTCCGGTAGCGGTGGTGGGAACGATGCCGCATCGGCGATCGTCAATGGTTGCAGTGGTTGCGAGAGTGTCGCCACGCCGCCGGCAAGGTTTTCGATGATCGCATGCGAATTGCCGCGCGTGATGTTGACTACGATCTGACCGACGGCCAGTCCCGCCGCGGTGAAACCAGCTGCGGTGAGCAGCTGCGGCGTGGATCTGTTTTTCGGCGTGACCACGCCGAGCGCGAACGATGCGATGGGCGTCGGTGTGCCGACGAGTCCGAAGACGGTCCCGAATACCATCACGGGCGCCAGCACGATCGCTTCTTGGTTTAGTGTCTCGGCCGCGAGAAGAAAGATTGTAGTGCTCTGCTTGAGGATCGGCTCGGTCGTTCCCCACCGTGCCACGATGCCGCCCATGATCGTCTTGACGGCCGTCGCGGGAGACGTTCCCGACGCGCTGTCGCTTCCGGTGACCGGATTGACGTACCAGTTGGCTTGCAGCCAGCTCGGGTTCGGTACGACGGGAGACGGGAAGTCGCCTCCGCCAGCGCCGCCGATTGCGATCAGCTCGGAAAGGGCGCCGTAGTCCTTGCGTAGATGTCTGTGTCGCATGACCGTTCTCCGCTCACACCGAGCTGCGCGTCAGGAGTAGGCCGCCGGATTGCGAGACCATCGTGACGGTGGCGCCGGTGGCGCCGATCGCGCCCGCCTTCAGATCGAAGGTGTGTGCTGTCCCGCCGGTGAGACCTGTCGCCTGCCAGCCCATCGAGAACGCGACCCCGGCGTTACTGAAGCCGGTGAACCCGGGCGGAATTTGAAGGATCTGCTCGGTCACGATGCTGCCGTCGACAAGCATCGAGACGGTCAGCTGACCGTTCGTTGATGTGGTCCCGGTGAAAACGTACCCGTTGCCCAACATCGAGATCTTGTCGGTGGTCGATCCGGGTGTCATCGAGATCGGCCCGCCCGTCAGTACACTCGTACCGCCGACAGCGAGAACGACTGTCGTGATCCCCGCGAACGCGGTCTGCAGCAGTCCGCCAGTCGGGCCCGTGGGTCCCATCGGTCCAGCAGCGCCAGAAATACCTGTCGGTCCAGTCGGCCCCTGCGCACCGGTCGGTCCGGTCGGTCCTGTTGCCCCCTGCGCACCAGTCGCGCCCTGGGTTCCTGTCGCGCCAGCGGGCCCTGTTGCCCCAGCGGGTCCTGTTGGTCCGGCCGGACCTGTCGCGCCAGCGCCGGTCGGACCTGTTGGTCCTGCAGGACCCGTGGCGCCCGTCGGACCTGCCGGCCCGGTGGCGCCAACTGCCGTCGGTCCAGTCGGGCCCGTCGGTCCGGTGGGGCCTTGCGCTCCCGTTGGACCTGTAGGACCGACTGCTGTAGGCCCTGTCGGTCCCGTGGGTCCCGTCGGTCCGGTGGCGCCGGTAGCACCAGCGCCCGGGCCCGTAGGTCCCATCGCTCCAGTGGGCCCCGTGGGTCCCGTCGGTCCAACGGCGGTCGGTCCTGTAGGACCAGTCGGCCCTGTGGCGCCGGTTGCTCCAGTTGCGCCTGTAGCACCACCAGAATGCGTGGCGGCAACGAGATCGCTGAGCGACCCGTAGTCTCTGCGTTGCTGCCTATCCCGCATGTGGTCCCCATCCTACAGCCAGCCGGCTGGCTCAGCAATCACCGCGAAAGAAGCGTGACTGTTCCTCCAGGGTTGCCGGTGCCGTTACCTGTGATGCCGAGCGTGATCGACGTCGCTCCAACAGCGGACACGATGACGCCGCTTGCAAGCGTGCCGAGCGCGGCGCCCGTGTTGACGGCGGTGTTGCCGGTCATTCCATGGATCGCCACGACGTCACCAGGCAAGATGGAGTGCGTCGTTCCGAGACCGAGAATCGTCGGGAACGTCACGCCTGTAGAGGTCGCAACAGGGTACTGCGTCGGGGCGCTCAAAGAGTTCTCGTGGATGAGCCCCATACCGAACACCGTGCCGTTAGCGACGTCGGTACCGAGCGCAAAGCCCCATGCCGTCAGTCCGGTCGGACACGCTGTCGCGCCGACGTCGGTGTAGTGGTACCCGTCGGTCGACGCCTGGAAGTGCATGTTGACCTGGTCGTTGAGTAGACGCAGGTGGAGACGTCCGGTGCCGTGGATGAAGTTGCTGATGTTGTTGTTGGCCGCCGAGACCGCCGAGATCCGCGTCGCGCCGATCCCGAACTCATCCAGGAACACGAACGGCGCGTTGTTCTCGTCGTCGTACGCCATCATGCCGAAGCCGGTCGATGCCGGACCGCCCGTCGTCGCGCCCGTCAGTCCGTTGGCGACGACGACACCGATCCCGGGGTACTGAGAGAACACCGAACCGTTGAATGTCGCGATCAGGTTCACGGTCCACGGCGCCGTCGGTCCAAGCGCGTTGGATTGGATCAGCGCGGCGTAGTTGCCGGTCGTCGGACCAATACCTAGCGTCGTGCCAGCGATGAGCGTCGTGACGGCGCGGATGGTGTCAGCGAGCTGCACGAGCGTGAGCGTGCTCGTGGGGTTGCCGACCATCGTGTAGCCGGCAGCACTCGCTCCGGCGGGCATGTACTGACTGGCGAACTGCAGCCATCCCGTGCCTCCAGGTGGGCACAGGTACATGACCGGGATGTCGGTGCAGCCGTAGATGCCGCCGGATGCCGTTGGAGCGACAGGACGATTGACCGCGAGCCCAGCTGTGACGTTGGCGACGCCGGACGCGCCGGTTGGTCCGGTGGGCCCAGTCGGACCCGTGGGACCTGTCGCGCCCACGGCGCCGGTTGGACCTGTTGGCCCGATCGATCCGGTGGCGCCCACAGCTCCAGTGGGACCCGTCGGTCCGGCCGGACCTGTCGCGCCTTGGGCTCCTGTCGCACCGGCCGTGCCGGTCGCGCCCGCGGGGCCAGTGGGTCCCGTCGCGCCAGCTGCCCCGGTAGGGCCAGTTGCTCCGGCAGGACCCGTCGCGCCCGCAGGACCGGTCGGTCCAGTCGATCCAGCGGGACCTGTGGGTCCTGTTGCGCCAGCTGGCCCGGTCGGACCCGTAGGGCCGGCCGCTCCGGTGGCTCCAGGGGCTCCAGTCGGTCCTGTCGACCCAGCAGCGCCCGTCGGTCCAGTCGCTCCCTGCGCCCCGGTGGCGCCCGCAGGACCGGTCGGTCCGGTCGCTCCAGGAGACCCCGTAGGGCCCGTGGGTCCAGGCGCCGTCGGTCCGGTGGGTCCCGTCGCTCCAGTGGCCCCAGTGGGCCCTGGCGCGCCCGTGGCGCCCGTCGGACCCGGCGCTGTAGGTCCAGTCGGCCCGGTAGGTCCGGCGGGTCCCGTCGCGCCCGTAGATCCGCCGCCGCCCGTGCCCGCGGCGATACCGATGAGTTCCGACAGCGCGCCGTAGTCCTTGCGCAGATGTCGTTCTCGCACGGCGGATCCATCCTACAGCCAGCTGCCTGGCTCAGCAATGCTCCTGCGAGCTGGCTGGTTCAGACCGGGGCGGCGACGGTGATGATCTTCGATCCGGCCGTGTAGTCCATCACGTTGCCGCTGAACGGACCCGCTGCCCACTGCGCCCACGTGGCGAGCGCCGACGCGGCGGGGACCGTCGTACCGGCGACCAACGGCGGGATGGCTGTGGCCGCGCCCTCGAGCTGCAGCGCAGCGGTCGTCCCGGTGATCGTCGGCGACACGCCGGTGCGCACCATGATCGCGCCGCCGTCGCTCACGGTCAAACCGTACGTGGTGTTGCCAGATCCGTACAGAGGAGCGTCGATGCCGAGGATGCCGCCGCGCACGGCAGAGAATCCTTGCGCGGGCGAATCGAAGATCCCGAGACCGATCGACTGGTTGGTCGGGGCGCCGGGCGCCTGAGCGAAGATCGCGATCTGGCCTCCAAGCTCGGACGTGTCACCTGGCAATCCGGTGAAGCCGCGACCGACGAACACCGAGCCGCCTTGCACGACGGTGTTGATGAACTCCGCGCGGCCGGTGTTGAACGCCTGGACCGACGTGTTGAGTAGAGCCGACCCGATGAACCGCAGGCGCATGTCGAAGTTGAGCAGCTGCGCGCTGACGGTGTTGAGCAGGCAGCCGTAGTACTGCGCGAACTCGTTGACCCACATGACCGCGATGAGGTTGCAGAGCATCTGGCACGTGATGAAGCTGTTGGTCGCTCCCTCAACAGTGATGTTCGCTGCGGCCGTGAACTGCAGGTTCTGGAAGTTGATCTGCACGCGAGCCGGGTTGCCGGCGTTGCGGTAGGTCGCGTTGAACTGCGTGAGCGTGACGATGTTGTACGTGTCGCCGGGGGCCGGCGCCGCGCCGATGGCCGCGAACGTGCCGTTGCTTCCGGATCCGCCAGGAGTCACGCCCGTGGGGTTCCACCAGTCGGACATGCGAGCGGTGTTCGAACCGAGATCCTTGATGACGTACGCCTGGTATCCGGCGAGCGCGCCGCTCGTCATGACAACGAGCGAACCAAGAAGCGGCGTCCACACGACGCCCGCTACGTCGAGCGAGGCCTGCGTGTTGGTGGCCGGCGTGGTGCCTGTAGCGCTCGTGACCACCCCACTGCCGGCGACCGTCTGGCGACCGACGATGTTTACGAACGACGTGACGCCGACGTCGATGCCGCCGCCGCCCGTCAGGCCCTGGCCATTGAGGTGCGGGTTGTAGTCGAACGTGTCGGTCGAGTTCGTGTTCGACATCAGGTTGATGGTGTAGTTCACCATCGACGCGACCGAGAGCCGCGTAGCCACCTCAGCGAGCGTCTTGAGCGGCGTCAGAGCCGTCTTGCCATCGTTCTCGTCGTTGGCCGCAGGGTTCTGCGGGTCGACGTACCAAACCAGCTGCGACGCAAAGTCGCCCTGACCACCACTGCCGCCATCGCCCAGGGCGAGTCCGATCAGTGTCGAAAGTGTCCCGTAGTCCTGTCGTAGATGGCGGCTTCGCATGCGGCTATCCTACAGCTAGCCTCCTGGCTGAGCAATTCTCTTGTAAGCTGGCTGGCAGAGAGCCGCCGTGGGTACGCCGGAAGCCTTTGCCGCAGCATTCCTGACCGCCGCCGAGACCGGCATGCTGGGCGTGGAATCGCCGGATTACACCGAGGATCTGCGCACGCGGCGGATCGGTCGAGCGATGCGCGCCGCGGGCGTTCACGAGGTCGAGATCCTCGGCGGCGGGTCGTTCGGGATGGCCGGAGCGACACAAGACGGCCGCGTCGTCAAGCTCACGACCGACGAGAGCGAGGTCGAAGCTGGCTCGGTGCTGCGTGGACAGCATCTGCCGCACGTCGTGCACATCGACGGGTCGTGGTTCGTGCGGCGGACGCGCGTCGTCAAGTGGAACACCGGCGTAGAGCACCGCGTAGGGATGCTGCTGATGGAGCGCGTCGAGCCGGTGGGTGCGGCGCCCGACGGAAACGCCGTCACGATCCTTTGGAGCAAGATCCGCGAGACGTACAACGCCACGCCGTGGAAGCTCGTGAAGATGAGCCGCGCTGACGCGCGCGCGACGCTGTACGCCGCGTCGACGGCGCTGGAGCGGCAGTTGCGCGACGTCGGCAGCAAACTCGCTGTCGAGGTTGCGGACGGGTTGCACGAGCTTCGCGATCACAGGGTCTACGGCATCGACGTGCACGCTGGAAACATTGGCTTCCATCGCCGCGACGGCGTCTACAAGCTGTTCGACATCGGCTCCTCGAGCAGCCCGGATACCGCGAACCCCGGGGAGCTGCCGCTCGAGACGGAGACGGCGCCGCGGGGGATGACGGAAGAGGGTGTGCAGGTCGAGGAGATAGGCGGCGAAGGACCGCGGCAAGCCGAGTTGGTTCTCACGCCCGAGCAGATCGAGACCGCGCGCGACATCAAGGCGGTCGGTTTCATCCAGATGCCTCCGACGAGATTCTTGCAGCTGACGTCGCTGATGCTCTCTGGTAGCGGCAATGTGAACTCGTACGACGAGATCATGCGCACGGCCGCGCCGCTCGCGGAGTACAACGCGCGACCAGCTCGTGTGCCGCCGTACCTGAGCGTAGACGTCGCCACGGGCCAGGTGCTGGAGCACGAGGGACGGCATCGGGCGGCCGCGGTGAAGAAAGCCGGCGGCAATGTGGTGCCGATCGCGATCCGGCTGATGCGGGTCGAGGGTCGCAGCGAGTCGGTCATCTCGCCGCGGACCGGGATCCGGCTGAAGGACATGCCGCGTACGTTGCTCGACGAGAACGGTCAGGGATACCGCGTACCCATCTCACTCGATGGGGCGATCGATCTGTACGGCAGCGCGACACGCACCGCTTCAGAAGCTCATCACGAACGTAGTCGCATCGTCCGCGGCGAAACGACCGGCTTCTACCACGGGTCCTGGAACGATCTGCCCGTCGGGACGGTCTTGCAGGGCAACTACAACGTCCAACGGCCAGATCATCCCATCGAGAAGCTCGTCGAGGCGCTGCGTCCGACGTCGCAAGTATCGCACTACGACTCGGTCTTCATGGTGCGCGACATCAAGCTGCTCAAGGACGCTGGCGGCGGTGGCGACGGACCGTTCACGTACGAAGTCGAACCGATCGGGCATGTGAGCGGACCATTCGACGGCGCATGGTTCGGCGAGATCGCGGACAAGACCTTCGACGTCTGGGATCAGCAAAACGGGCGGCAGGTACCGCGACGTCGATCTCACGAAGCGCGAAGAGTTCGTGAAGATGGCGATCAAGTACTGGGAAGGTAAGACGTGCAACGGCCAGGGCTGCGCTGGCTCGTGGGAGTACCTGACGCCGCAGGCGAAGATCGTGCGGCGAGTTCGTAGGAAGAGGCAGGCAGCCGAGTGAAGTGGCTCTGGGTCTCGCTCGCGCTCACGACGCAGCACGCTGACGGTCAGCCAGCCAGCTCACTGTTGCAGAACTGGTCCACGACAGGTCGCGTCGTGAACACCGACTACGTCCACGTCGGCGTCAGGCCAGCGGCCTTCGTCGATCCGGAAGGCGACAACGGTAAGCTGGAATGGGGCGTCGGCGTTACGGCGCAGCTGACGGTGTGGGTTCTCTAGTCGGCCTGCAGCTTGCGACGCTCGCGCGCAGGATCCTTCTGCTTGGCTCCGTTCGCCTTCCACGGCTTGCACATCAGGCAGCCTGCACGCCGGTTCTTGGCCCGTCCACGCTTGTGGTTCGCCATGGAGCGAGCGTAGCACCTGAGGTAGTCTCCGCATGTGAGCCTCTGGAACCGCATGGCGGCCGCCGTACGACGCATCGGGTGTCTGCCGGTCTGCGAGCGGTGCCTGCGCCGCACCGACGACGTACGTGACCGCAGCCGTTTTCCAGAGTGGTGGGACTGCAGCCGCTGCGGCGAGTGGATCTCGGAGCTGGAAGAGGCAAGCTGGGTGCATTCATGAGCCTTCCCGTCGTATTGGTCCGCGTCGGCAGCGACACCGTCCCTCTCGTCGCGGGCACCGACGGCAACGGCCAGACCGTCGGCTACAACCTGGTCGACCAGAAGGTCGTTCCGTTCGCGGTAGCCGACGTTGATGGCGTCGTGAACATCGATCCGGCGGCCGTGTACTTCGGCGTCGACCTCGTTGAGAACGAGCAAGAGATGCGGATGGCGGCGGAGCACATGCGGTCGCTACGCCGCGCTCCGCATCTGCATCCTGACGAGCGGCGGCACATGATGCAACACGGAGTCGACCACTCCTGCTTCCCATGCGGTCTGCAGGATGCCCGCGAAGACCGTGCCCCGAGCTTGCACCGCGTCGGCTGGTACGACCGCGATCTCACCTCGCTCGAGGAGTACGCCGCGACCTTCCTCGCGAACGTGGAGAGCGACGGCGACCCGTATGAGTTTCAGCACGATCCGCGCGTCGAAACGATTGTGCGCACGCTGTACGCGCTCGGTCTGCGAGACGTGGGGACGATCCTTGGCGCTGGAACGTTCGGCACAGCCGCGCTGCTCGATGACCACACGGTCATCAAGATCACGAGCGACCCGAGCGAAGTGCAGGCGGGTTCGATCCTCAAGGGCAAGCGATTGAAGCACGTCGCTCGCATCTACGAGAGCTGGTTCATCCGCGGCGTGCGCGCCACGACGGTCATCAAGCGTCGGTACCCAGTGGGCGTTCTCTACAGCGAGCGCGTGCAGCCGCTGCCGGACAGCAAGAGCGCCGACGAGCTGTCGAACCTGGTCAACGAGTTCAAGGAGCAGACGCACACGTACCCGCGCTCGCTGGCTCGTCTGGACCGCGCCGCGCAGCGCGAGAAACTCAAGAACGCGTCGATCAACCTCGAGCGAACGCTGCGGCAGCAGGGACACGAGCTTCGACGCGTCGACATGATGGAGGACGTCTACCTGGTCGAAGGTGTCGCCGACGCGCTGCGGGAGCTTCGTGACCACGGCGTCTACGCGATCGACGTCCACGCGGGCAACGTCGGCTACGTGGACAGCGATTCTGGCGGCATCCTCTACAAGGTCTTCGACATCGGCTCCTCGAGTCCGCCCGCGCGGCCCAAGGCCAAGGTCATCGACGACGAGCGTGTGCCTGAGCAGCTCGAGTTGCCTGGGATGTTCGAGGAAGGTGTCGGCGCGGCCGAGTGGATCGGTGACAGGAGCGATGAGCTGGAGAAGAACCAGGTGTACGTGGACACGGGGGCGGAAGAAGCAGACGGCGATTGTCCGCGCCCATTCAGCGGACCGCTGTACAGGAAGCGTACCGAACACACGCCGGGGTCGTGCGTCGTATGCGGTCTCACGATCAAGAACGAGAACGACGCGGAGTGGGCCACGGTCATCGAGGGTGGGTCGCGTTTCGAGATGCTGTCCGATTCGCCTACCCCAGAGGACGCGCCAGGCTACATGGGAATGTTCCCCGTCGGACCTGAGTGCGCACGCAAGCTAGCGAAGTGCGGAGCGCGGCTTGGGAAGATGGACACGGGCGCAGAGGAAGCGCCGAAAGCTCACCGCTACGCCCCCCAGGGAGCCAAGTTCACCCCGATCGAGACCCTGGCCACCGGCGAGCCGTTCGTGACCGGCTACACCGAGGTCCGCCCGCAGCTCATGAAACACCGGGACCGCGTTCCGAGCGTCGAGACCATCCGTCTCTGCTCGATCTTCGCGATCAGCACTATCCGCGTGCAGATCGACGTCGCCGAGCGCCGCTTCGACTGCCTCAAGGAGCTGTGGGGGGACCGTCCAGGCGCCGAATTCGAGCCGTGGGACCTCGAAGCGGTCAAGAGCTGCTTCCAGGGCATGCAGAACGGCATGGGCGACACGGTCCTGAACGTCTCGGCCTGGGCTCCCACCGTCCACAACGCGATCGGCAAGAAGAAGCTCAAGGACCGCGAGCTACGTCGCTACCTGGCCGTCGAGAACAAGCTGCCGCACGGCCTGGGCCTGGCGAAGGTGAGCTTCACGCTGGCGCTTCTCGGTCAAGACACGGTCTGTTTGGACTCGAGACTGCTCGACAGGATGTTCGGCAGCGACGCGAACAAGGTCGGCAAGACGTGGAACAAAAGACCTGACGGCACTCTCAGCGAGGAACACCTCAAGGCGTACGAAGCGGCCGAGGATGCGTTCCTCAAGGGCAACAAGTTCTACGAGCCCAAGGACGTCGTCGGGCGCGCGCGAGCCCAGTGGATGAGTTGGGAGACTGTCGGCGGCAAGCCGGCGGCGCACCACAGCTGGCTCGACGTCGTTCGCTGAATGCACGATCGCTAGCGGCGACGTGCGAACACAGGATGCGTGAAGAAGCCGTTGTCGAAGAGCCCGACGGCGTTGAGCAGCAAGAGTACCGTGGCCAGCACGATGACTACGTTGCAGATCATCGAGATGGGCATGGGCAGGTACTTGTTCACCAGCCACAGGCATACCAGTACGACCACGAGCAGAACGATCAGGCCGATGACAGTCATACTCCCGTGAAGAGCATGGACCGAGCCAGCTAGCTGGCTAGCTCTTCGGTCGCGTCGACAGTAAGAGCGCGAGCAAGCCGAGACCGGCAGCTACCGCGGCGCCGATGACCAGAACCTTCGAGGTCGTCGACGTCGATGCAGCCGCCTTGTACGTCGTGTTGTCCGCTGCAGCCGTCCCGTTGATCCACGCGCTCGCGTCCGCCCAGGAGTTGACGTTGCGCTCAGGCGGGTCGCCGAGGTTGGTGTCGACGTAAAACCCCTTGGACGTTGCCAGGGCCGTGATCTGGGGCCCCTGCTGCGCCCACAACGTGTCGTCGACAGCCGCCGACGAGATGATGACGCCGTCTTGGTTGGAGAGGTCGACTTCGGTGGTCATAGGCTCCAACGGCAGTCTAAACGACCCGTGGACCCTAGGGTAGGAGTGGCGAAAAGGGGTCGGAAACGCTGGCTACGTGCCGCGCAGGACCTTGAGCGCTTCCACGACATGCTCCAACGCGATCTCGGCGTGCATCTGGTCGTGGGCGTCGAACCTGGGCGCATGGTTGATGACCCAGTGGATCGCGGGTCGCGCCGTGCCGAGCGAGTCGATGGCCTTCGCGATGCGATCGAGAAGCTCCCGCGGCGTTGGACCCTCGAGTTCCGAGATCCAGCGGTCGTACTCCTCGGTCTGATCATGCAAAACGTCGAGCAGCTCGTCGAAGACGGGGTTGCCGATGGCGCGAAGATCGGCGATGCGTGCCGGCGTCAGCTTGCTCATGTGATCGATCGATACCACGACGAGCTTGCGCCCGGCGAGAAGCGGGGTATCTTCACCGTCGTGAACCGCTCGCTGTTGCTTCGTCTGCCGATGGCGCCTAGCCCAACAAGGCTAAGGCTGGCATCGGCACGCGACACACGCACAGCTGAGAGCAATTGGCAGACCTCGCTCGCTCAAAACGAGCGGTATCCGCGTTCGAGTCGCGGGCTGTGCACTCGGGGATCGTCCAACGGTAGGACATGGGCCTTTGGATCCCAGAACGCGGGTTCGACCCCCGCTCCCCGGACGCGAACGTGGCGGAACGGCAGACGCACCAGCTTGAGGGGCTGGCGGGTAGCACCGTGGAGGTTCGAATCCTCTCGTTCGCACGACACGAAGTGAAACGACGCGCAGGTGGCGGAATGGCAGACGCACCACGTTCAGACCGTGGCGGGTAGCACCGTGGAGGTTCAAGTCCTCTTCTGCGCACAAAGATCGAAAGCGAGGCACATCATGAACTGCAACTTCTGCGGTGATCCCGCAGCCCACCCTGCCACCGGTTGCGTCTACGGCTCGCGTACGATCGCCTGCCGCGCGTGCGTGATGGAGTTTTGGCTTACAGCTGGGTGAGGCAGCACACCAACGGCCGACCGCGGCAGCGTCGCGGAGTCGTGCCAGCGATGAGCTTCTACGAGGCTGCTGGGTTCAGGCCGACGCGCAAGTAGCGGAGAGAGGCGGAGTCGAACCGCTAGCCTTTCAGCTTCCTCGGGTAGCAACCGAGTGAGCGTCCACACGCTCTTCACTCTCCATAGCGGCAGCTAGACGAATCGAACGCCCGTGACTCATCGCCACGCCTCCGGGTTCGAACCGGATTGCCGACCATTCAGCAGTAGCTGCCGTGGGTGCCTAGCCCGTTGCTTCGGCGCCTGTCATGTACGGGACCCACAACGGGTGGATCTTGCTCGTGTCGATCAGAAGCGGACCCGTGAGAGCCAGCGACGCTGGCTTGTGCGGCTTGAAGTGCATCGTCATGCCCGCTTCCTTCGGCGTCTTCTTGTCCTTGCGCCGGTTGCACGGACGGCACGCCATCACGATGTTCTCCCAGCACGTCTTGCCACCGCGGCAACGCGGCAGCACGTGGTCGTAGGTGAGGTCCTTGGCCGGCTTGCGCGCCACGCTCGGCGGGCAGTAGCAGCACCTCGAGCCATCACGAGCGAGCATGTTCGAGCGCGAGAACTTCACGCTCGACTTGTGCATGTCGATCGTCTTGCGGATGCGCAGGACCGCAGGGATCTTGATCGACCACCGCGCACTCGAGGCCGGAGCGTGCTCCTCGGCGTCGTACTCCTCGAGCACGTCGACCTTGTTCAGGTACACGAGCACGATCGCCTGCTGCCACGTGGCTATGCGGTTCGGGGCCATCCAAGGGGACAAGACGAGCGTTCGCGGTTCCATGACGATCTCCATGTAGCAGAGGTTGTGGGACTGCCGGGAGTCGAACCCGGCCGAGTCGCTTATCAGGCGGCTTCGGTCAACCGGACCATCCAGTCCCGTTTCACTTCGTGCGCGACCGGGGAATCGGACCCCGCTCGCCGGCTTGTCGAGCCGGTGCCGTCACCAGACGGCGAGTCGCGCGTAGGCGCGCTGGGAATCGGACCCAGAGCGGACGTCTATAAGGCGTCCTGCAGCGACCAGCCGCACGCGCCAGTCCGAGGCAGGCGAATCGAACGCCTCGCGCGCGCGTGTGGGGCGCATGCTCCCGCCAGGTAGCCTCGGGTCGCAGCGAAGGGAGTCGAACCCTTGCGGTCAGCCTTATGAGGGCCGCCTCGTCCCTGACGTCGCTGCGTTTGCACGGGTCGGAGTTGAACCGACTGATGTCCGCGTTATGAGCGCGGCAAGCCACCGTTGCTCCATCCGTGCGGCGCCCCCGCTAGGAGTCGAACCTAGACAACAGGCTTCGTAGACCTGCGCCTGAATCCGTCAGGACGGGGGCATGGAGACGGAAGGCCGGCACCGCGAACGATGCAAACCAACCGTCGGCCTCGCTGCCGTGAATCGAACACGGGTGCGCGGTTTCGGAAACCGCGATCTGGATCCACCAGAACAGCGAGGTGCGCTCGCTCGGAGTTGAACCGAGTCGACGGGCTTAGAAGTCCCACGCCTGGAGCCGCCAGGACGAGCGCATGGAGAGCCCGGTCGGAACCGCCCCGACCCGGTGAGGGTTGCAATCTCACCCGTCCGCTTGAACTCGGGCTCACAGTCGGCGTAAGCGGTGCACGCGTCGTGAGCGGCCGCTCCACGCTCCTTCGGACGCAACGCGTGCACCGGCGAGCCCTTTCGGAGTCTCGCCACCCGCGCCTGTTAGACGCAGGTGCAGCGCCGGAGCGGGTGACGCGAATCGAACGCGCCTGGGCTTCGTTGGCGACGAAGTACGGCACCTTGCCGTCTCACCCGCAAGCAGAGCGACCGACGTGAATCGAACACGCTTCATCAGGGTGGAAACCTGAGGTCTGACCATCAGACGGCGGTCGCAAGCCGGTGCCACGCTGCTGCAGCAGTCGCGCACCGGGTACTTCTAGGCATCACAAGAGGCAGAGCCCAGCGTCCGAATCGAACGGCACGTCTCGGGTACAGACCGAGCGCCTCACCATGAAGCTTCGCCGGGCAACAGAGCCCGCGTCGAGAGTCGAACTCGAGCGACCTCGATACCAACGAGGACGTCCCACCGGGGAGCGCGGGCGAAAGTGGACCGAGGGGGAATCCAACCCCCATCTCCGCAGTGCGAAAGCGGTGTCTTCGCGTTGGACGACCGGCCCTTGGACCGTCTCTCCGGTCTGTCACGCGGCATCATCGCGCCACGTTCGCTCCTCGCGTCAGCTTCTTGGCTCGCAACCTTCGTTGCCATCGTCGGCTTGAAGTAGCGGGCCCGCAGCGAATCGAACGCTGTCCTCCGGACTTGGAAACCGGTTGGCCACCATGGCCTCAGACCCGTAGCGCCTCGTAGCGGAATTGAACCGCTCTCACTCCATAGACAGTGGAACTGCGACGCCAGTCGCATCACGAGGCAAGTTGAGGGCTGGCCCGGGTCGTCGCGCTCACGCGCTCGCCGGGTGCCCGGTCTCCTCGCCGTGGATCGAACACGGTCTGCTCAAGGCTCGCGTTTAGGAAACGCGATGCTGGACCACCAGCACGAGGAGATGGGGCGAGCGGCCGGAGTCGAACCGAGCTTCCGTGCTTTCACAGAGCACCCTCGTTACCGAACGAGTACGCACGCCATAGTCAGAGGAGCGGGAATCGAACCCGCACTACTCCGGCCCGAACGGAGTGTGCTACCAAAAACACTTCCCTCTGGCGCACCGACGTCGGATCGAACGACGTTCTCGCGGGCTTCAACCGCGCGCTATGACCACACTAGCTCTCGGTGCGTTGCCTCGTGACGCCTGCCGGATTCGAACCGTGCCACAGTCGATGTGAAAAACCGACCACCCCACCAGGAGAAAAGGCGCCGTGGCGTCCCCACGGGGAGTTGAACCCGCGTTTCCCACCGTGAGAGGGTGGTGTCCTAGCCGCGCGTAGACGATGGGGACGTATGGAGCCGGATGGCGGTACCGCCCCGCCCTACACGGACTACGAAACCATGTTGCTCCTTGAGACGATCCGGCACGCTGCGGAGTCGGTGGGAATCGAACCCACTTCCGTCGATCTAACAGGTCGCTGCTCGGCCACTGAGCTTCGACTCCATGGCGCGGTCGTACAGACCCGCGCGTCGTACCTCGACAGAGACCGCCCGCACCGAGGGTGCGCGTCATGTGTCGTCTGGATGTCAAAGAGCGACCGTCTTGCGACGGTGGTTCCGGTCCTAGGAATCGAACCTAGATGCGCAGCTTCAGAGACTGCTAGCCTACCGTTGGCCGACACCGGATCAGTGTGGGTCGCCGCGGAATCGAACCGCGCCCGACAGTGTAAGAGACTGCTGCTCCGCCTTAGAGCTAGCGACCCGTTGCGTCTTCCAATGAAATCCCTCAGCCGATGTTTTTCGACGATGACAGTTGGCACAGCGGATCTCACACTTGCTAATTTCTTCCATCAGCGTTCGGGTCGACACAGCTCCGTTCGCGGTAGCAACCGCGATGTTGAACGCTTTCACGCCTCGGACATGATCGAAATCCAAAACGATCGGATCCTTCTCACCGCAATCAACGCAAGCGTTGGTCATTAGATGCGCGAAAACGATCGCGCGCAGACGCTCTCTGAGAGCGTGGTCGTAGTCTCGGAAGCGCTTCTTGTTCTTCGGGTAATAGTCGACGTGATGCGCGTGATGGCACGCTCTGCACCACTGCTGTCGTCCGTCATTCTTTCTCTTGTTCTTCGCGAACTCATCGAACAGTTTATCATCGCCGCACTTGCCGCACCGCTTCGTGGGAGCGCCCGGAGTCGAACCGAGATCGCGACGGGGTAAAAGCCCGGCCTCTGCCAATTGAGTTACGCTCCCTTCTGGCGTGTGCGCGCCTGTTTGGTCCGCTTCATCGTGCACCTCGTGATGGGCGGCCGAGTCGAACGGCTCCTCCAGAGGAAACGGGGCTACAACCCGCCGCAGCTGCCCTGCTGCTAATCGCCCACCGTCGCGTGATCCCATGCTGGTTAGACGAGAAAGGCCGCCTCGGAATCGCTTCCGAGCGGCCTTAGATGACGCTTTTTTCGTCGATCTCTTGGCCGCCCTACGTACCTTCCTCCGAGTTGCGCTTGGTCTGGAATGCAGGCTGCGCATACACCGGATCGGTCCCGACGCAGGAGCTATGCGCCCTGCTCGGAATCATCGATGTGGCGGCTGACCAGAGTCTCATCGGTAGGATTCGAGCCTGACATGGCTCGCTCGTGCTTGCAAGAGGAATTGTTAGCCCCTGCGCGGCGACAGCTGATCGTTGATCTGCGACGGAAGCCTGCCGGTGCCAGTCGCTGGCGCTGCAGCGAGCGACGGCGTGATGGCCGCAGCAACACCACCGGCCGCCATGGCTGTAGGCAAGCCGATGACGAGCGCCTCGATGAAGTCTTCTTCTGTTCCGCGACGTCCGGACAACAGGTTGAGCAGCACCGCCGCGACCATCGTCCCGCCGAGCCCCGTGGCGGTCACGAGCGTGAACGCCCCCATCTTGCCGATCGGTTTCATACTCACACTCGCGACAGACCGTGAGGAGCGGGCGACACACCGCGAGGCGACGGCGACGGACCGGGTGATGACGATCGCCCACCACCGCCGCCTCCGCCACCGCCACCGCCGTCCGGAAGCGTCGGCGACAGCTGCCAGTTGATCTGGTCGCCGCCGATCTCGCCGTAGCAGTTGCTCGGCTGACGGTAGACCTTCGGACACGATGGATGATGACCACGCACTCGAGGACCCATGGTCGACGTCCACGCGAAGTTCTTGCAGCAAGCTGGACTGTTGAAGTCGACGCTGCCGACACCAGCGGCCGCGGGCGTGAGCTGCGGGTTGATCTGGACTGCCGCGGGAGCCTTGTCGCTCCACGCGCGCACCATGCTTGACTTGTCGAGGAGCGACACGAGCTTGTTTCCCTTCCAGGGTACCTTCATCGACTTGTTCGACGTCCCCATGACCTGCACCAGACGGTACCCGTTGGGCGCTGGCTTCACGCCGAGGTCGGCAGCGTTGACGTTGTCCTGCGCGCCAGACACGACCAGCCCCCACGACTCGGCGCGCACCGTGACGCTCTTGAGCGTGTGGTTGTTCTTGATCTTGGCGACGATCTGGTAGGTCACCCCGGGCTCGACCTGGATGTCCTTGCCCTGCGGCAGTTCGTACATCTGGCTCACGGCCCCAAGCATACGCCAGCGGGCGAAAGAACGCAGCGACACAGGCTCGGACCCTACCCCCGGAGCGTGCTTTCCCAGGTAGAACTGGGGCCAAAGCATCGAATTCGAGCCGTCGTGCACCACATGCAGGCATCCGTCGGCGAAGTCGTCGACCTCTACGACGCGATGACCGTTCTCACGCAGCGTTCGCACCCACGGGTAGTCCTCGGTGCCCTCGGCGGGAAACGGGAAGCGCAGGGCGACGTCCAGACGGAAAAAATAGGAGAAACCGTAGCCGAACCTCATCGCTTCGGCGTACACAGGATCGTCGTCCGCAGGTACGTCGACACTTTCCGGCGTCCTACTTCCCTGCAGCGCGTAGTGCGTGCCGCCCATCGACCGCACGTCCCACTGCCACAGCGTTCCAGAAGACTCGCCGCCGTCGACAAGAAGTCGGAAGATGGCGAGTTTGACGAGGCTGGCGCTGCCGAGTCGCTCTCGCATGCGAGTCAAATAGCCTCTCGCGTACGTGTCATCGTCGTCCATATGCGCCACGAACGACGCGCCGACTTTTCTCGCCATCTGACACAGTCGATTCCTTGCAGAGCCGATACGTGTCACGTCCCCGCGAGAACTCGGCGCGTGCACGTACTGCACGCGCGCATCCATGCACCTCGAAAAGAACGGTGACGGCGTGGCGCTCTCGTCAAGAACCAGAAGTATTTTGTTCGGCCAATCCTGGTTGACGAACGTCTGATAGAGCGACTCGTGCGTCTCGGGCCGGTTGAGCGTTGGCGTCGTGCAGGCGATGAGCGGCTCGGTCATCGTCAGCACCCGTAGCCCAGATCTTCTACCGGTGCGACCGGCTTGGCCGCCAGCTTCGTGACCGCACGCTTGAAGCGCATGAGACGTCTTTTCGGAGCGTCGAACGCTTGCTGCTGTTCTGGCAACATCGTCGCGTACTTCGTGCGCCACTGCTTGTGCGCCATCGCAAGTCGAACATCCGGGTGAATGTTTCGTGCCCGCTCCGCGGCCTTTTCGCGCTCCTCGAGCGTCGCGCCGATCCAGCGTTTGGTCGCCTTGGCGCTGCGCTGCGCTGGCGTTTGCGCTGCCGCACCTTTCAGCGCTTTTTCGCGACGCTGCTCCGCCGTCTGAGATGCCGCTCCACGCAGCGACTTCTCTCGCCGTTGTTCTGGTGTAAGCGCGGCTGCAGTTCGCAACGAGTGTTCACGCCACTCTTCTGGCGTGCGCGATTCGCTTATCTTGCGACGCGTACTCTCTGACATGTCGACGTAACCTGGCACGCCAGTCCGCCACTGAGGGCGCCTGTAACCTTCGGGCTCATGCGTCAGAGCGTACCCCTAGACACCCCTGGGCTGCAACTGGGGGTTGATCTGCGTGCCAGCTGGCTGTTGTGGGAGCCGTTTTCAGCAACCGTAGCCGATGTCCTCAACGTGGATCGGTGTCGGTTCCCGCATCCAACGACACAGTGTCCCGTACGCATGATCAGATCCAACGACTTCGCCAGCCTGCCGAATGTTCATGCCGCTGCGGACCAGATCCCGAACGCGTCCAATCGTCTGCGCCTTCACATGGTCGTCAGACATCTTGCGAACGGCTGCCAAGAACGTGTACTTGCGCGCGTGCAAACGTTCCTGCTGAACGCGCAGGTGACGCGGCACCGCGTTCCTGTTCGGCGAGTTGTCGATGGCGACCGTGTCCACGTATTCGGCGGCACGACGCAGAACATCGGCGTTGTCCTCAAAATGTCCGAGGCCGAGGTTGCACTTGTGACACAGCAACCCACGCACGATGGTCGTGCCGTGCTTGTGGTCGACATGGATCGTCTTCGGCGTCGAGAACGACTTGCGGCACAGCTTGCAGGCATCTCCTTGCGCCTCCCGAAGTTCCTCGTACTGCCCGCTGGTCAGTCGATACGTTGCCCACAGCCACCGAGCCCTTCGCTTCGTCTCTGACTGTGCATGCCTCCACTTTGTGTGGCGCACCTTAGCCGCACCCTTGATCCGTTCAATTTTTGCTCGCGCACTACTTCTCGCGCGACGACGTTCCAGGTATGCCGGATCTCTCGCCTCAAGCCATCGCTCGTAACACGAGCCGCACAGACCACGCGTTTTCGCAGGCCTGCCCGGATGCTTCGGACACCTCACGTTGGGATCTCTCACCTTACGTTAGACGGAGACAGCTGCGGATTTAGTTGAGGATCGCGCGGAAGCCTCAGCCAGCAGTTCATTACGTATTTCACTCCGGCTGTAACCGGGGCGCCCCCGTGGAGCGTCCGGGGGTCGGTCCTGCCGTTGGGGAGCTGGTGCCGCCAGAAGACCGCTGCACGCGCTTTCGGCAGCACCGACAACCCGACCTCCGGAAACACGGTCGCGCCCCCAGCGGCCGGCTCGTTGAGGTACACCAGGAATGTCGCACCGCGTTGTCCGCCGGTCCGAACCTCGCGCCGGCCGACATCGGTCGACGTGTCGAACTGGTCCAGGTGCGGCTTGAACTCCTGCCCGACGTCGTAGCGCACGACCTGCAGGGTCTCGCAGGTCGCCAGTCTCGAGAAATCGCGCGCGCGCTGCCGGATCGATTCCGCGTTCGGGTCGAGCCCAAGGTGCGCGCTCTCGCTGGTGCGCCGCGCGTCGATGCAGCCGTCCGGATCGTTGCAGACGACCTTCGATCGCTCCATGAAGCGGTCGCCGGCCGCGATCAGGTACGCCGCTTCCTCTGCCGAGACGAACTCGGGCACGAACAGGATGAGCGGGTCGCGGTGCAGGACCTCGAAGTTCACGTCCGGACCAAGCCTACCCAACAGCCAGCCTGGAGGCTAGCTCGTACCCTTCCGGGCTACCCTGTGCCGCGTGGACGACAGAGACGGCTACAAGGTCCCCACATACCTCGTCGTCTTCGAGAGCGAGGCGCGGGCGCGCGACTTCGTGGAGAGCGTCCTTCTCGAATTCCCGAGGGACGTCTCGATGTTCGTCGACGGAATCTCTGTCTTCGTTTTCGACGCTACGACCAATGGCGCACGCGAGCGCATCATGCAGCTGTCGCGAAGTTCGTCGGCCACCATGGCGAAGGTGGTGCAGCCGTAGCCGGTCACTCCGCGCGGCGCGACTGCTTCTTGTCCCGCTCCCTGCGGCCCATCGCCGTGAGCGTCACCTTCCAGTGCGCCGAGCCCCGCTGCCGACGCACTTCTGCCAGCTCCGTGGTACGCAGCGCCTGGATCTCCGCCTCGCTCAGTCCTAGCTTCGCCGGCCCGTAGAGCGTGTCGACCGCCGTGCGATCGTGGCGCCCGCGAAACTTCTCGAGGGCCCGCTGCGCGCGGACGATGTCGAGCCGGATGATCTCTGCGTCGGCCATCGAGATCAGGTCTTGGCTGCAACGTCGCTGGCGCCGTTCTTCTCGCGCATGTCGACGAGGATCTCGGACTCGTCTCGCCAGCGCGGAAGCCCAGCCACCCAGCGCGCGGCACACTCATCGCAGACGGCCAGGCTCACGTCGTCCGTATAAGGACCGAAGCGCCTCGGATCGGTCGCGCGTCGGAAGTTCGGCGCTGGCTGGTCGCAGACACGACGGTCGGATCTGCGCAGGCTGCCCCACGGAGAGACTGGACCCCTGGTGATGACGACGCCGCATCGTGGAACACGATCGACAACAGGCTCGTCGACGCGACGTGTCTCGGTGGCTTCGGGGACGTACTGACCGATCTGCGATACCGCGATCAGAAACCGACCCACCCGTCGCAGGACGCGCCGGATGCGCGACAGTTCGTGCGGCTCGGGATGGATCGTCTCGTTGACCTCGAGCGACGCGTGACAGCTCGGACACGTGGCATCTGCGATCTTGGTCATACCCCTCTCCCTGCGCTGCACTCCATGAACCACGCACGGTCCAGACCGATGAACTCCGGATGGTAGCCGAGCGCAATCATCTCGTCCCAGGCCTCTTTGGTGCTCCAGCCATCGTAGCGCACCCGGTAGATGCCGCATACCAGACCCGTTCGGTCTTCCCCGTGCGTGCAGTGGACCAGGCAGTTGCCAGCGGCGGCGATCTCCATCGCTTCCTCGATCTTGCCCATGTTCGGGCGCTCGAAGATGCCCGCGATCTCTTGGAGGATCGGACCGTCGCCGATGGGCGGGATGGCGTAGTCGTGCACGGCGAACCCGAGCGCCCGGCCACCCTTGTCGCTGCCCTCGCTCTCGGTGTTGAGCTTGACGACCGTGTCGATGCCGAGCGAGTCGCGCATGAACTCCCAGTCGGCCAGATCCTTCGGCTGCGCCGATCGAAAGACGCATCCGCTCACGCGACGGATGATGAGGCCGGACGGACGGCTCCAGATCTGTACGTCAGCCACGTGACACCTCGAACGTGCCGAGCACACCGGGCACCTGGATCTCGACGCTCTTCGACTCCTCTGGAGACTTGCTATGTGAGCCAGCTCGCTGAACGCGACGCTGGAGCTTCTTGATCTGCGGTCCATGGAACGGACACGTTTCGCCTTCGCACTTGGGATCGCCCATGTCGTGCGCCCCACGTTTGGCTCGCGGCGTGTTGGTGAAGCACAGCGGACAATACGCCCGAGCCGTGTACGTGCTGCGCTCCTTGACCGCCGAACCTGGCACCGGCAGCAGGCGCTCGCCGCAGCTGCGGCACCGCGGGGGCGCGTGCGTCGACAGCGACTCATCCCGGGTCGTGTACGCCGCGCCGCAGAGACGTCCGTCCTCGAGAATCGTCGTGCAGACGATGTGGCCTCCCCACCGCAAGTCGCCGTGGGTCTTGCACCGGATCGTCGGGTGAGCGCGGAACGGCGTCATCCGAGCATCTTCGGCAGCTTGCGGCCATCGTACTGATGAACGACCGGAGTGAGTGATCGAGGCCTGGCCATCTCGCGCTCGATGACGCGGATGCGGACACCGTCGATTGTCTTCGGCTCGTCGATGCGGTCCCTGAAGCCGTGCGCGACACGAATCGTGATGGCGCGACCATCCGCGTCGACGCCGGTGCCGAGAAACCAGTCAGGCATGCCGTACTTCTTGACGATGTTCGAGGCGACGTGCTGAGCGTGATCGAACGCTTTGCTCATGGAACGCGCCTCTCAGTAGCAGGGCGGCAGGTGATCGGCGTTGCGCGTACACCGATGACCTGTGTCGTCGCCGTTGTTTCGCAGGATCGGCTTGTCGCAGAGCCCGCGGCCGCTCGGAAGCATGCCGCGCATTTGCTCGGCGAACGCTTCCTTGTTGAAGCGTCGGCGACGCTCAGCGAGAAGCGTATCGGCCATGTTCACGGCGGTCGCTGTCGTGAGACTTGTGTCGCGCATCACAGCGCACACGTACCCGTCCCACGCCTTCGCCTCGTCGCCAACCATCTGGCTGCCCATGAGCATCGGAGCCATCTGCTCCATCATCGAGCCCATGATCTGCTCGGTCGTGCGCTTGAGCGAGGCTTCGGCCTGCGCCAAGTGCTTCTTGATGTGCTCCTCGTGTTCGTCGCGCTCGTCTTCGCTCATGACCGTCTTCCTTCCTTACTCGTCGCGCTCGTCATCTTCCTTCGCTGCCGCGTCGGCGATCTCGCTGGCGCGCTTGAGCATGTCGCGCACTTCCTTGAGGGCGCTCGACCGCGTGCGCTTGACACCTTCGGCCACGTGACGACCGGCGAAGTTACCAAGGCCGATGAGGACGTTGGTCAACGCGGGCGGCAATTCGATCCTTCGTGAAGCCATCAGCTCCTCCCTGCTATGTACCGTTCGAGAAGACCGCGCGCGGCGTCGAAGAGGTGGCCCGGGTTCGAGCCGGTCATCTTGGACTGCTGCAGCGCCCCGACCATGATGATGGCGTGGTGCCGGCAGAAGCAGTCGACCGCTGTCGGGTCATGCGTGCCCAGATCGATCTTAGCCTGGGCAACACGATCCTTCATGGCGCCCGCCACGATCTCGGGATCGATGCAGAGACGACCCGACTTTTTCAGCTGGTCGGACAGGATCGACGCCGTGATCTCGTCGCAGGCTCGCTTCCAGGCGGACGCATCGATCGCTGCAGCGCGCTTGGCGCTGACCGGTCGCTTCTGCCCCTGACTGTCAGACATTCGGCTACGGCGACGGGCCGGCTTGCGCCGGACTCTTGTGGCTTCCTCGGTCACATCTACGACGTAGCGACCGCTGCGGCGGTGCGCAAGGGGCGACTACGGCTTGCGTTTTCGGCCCTTCCACGTGGCCACCTGCGTCTTGTTCATGAAACCGTGCAGGCACCAGTTGCAAACCGACAGCGAGTGTTTGGCGCCGTCGTCGCTTTCCTTCCGCCAGTCGCCCCCACATGCGAGGCAGGTCACCCCGGTGGGCGTCTCTTCTGGCGTGAAGCGTCGCCGATCGGCCACGGGTCACCCGGCGGCGGCGACCACCACGAAACCGACGACGATGACTCCTACGAAGATGATGAACATGACTTGACCTCGAAGCTCAGACACCAGTCTCGCAGATCGTACCAGCCGATCCGCTCCGCAGGCCACCCAAGGATCAGCTTCCACCACGGCACCAACGCGCCGACGTCGTGATACGCGACGCGGCGACTCACTTGGTGCAGGGAACCTGGCAGCCGGTGATCGATCCGCCCCCGTAGAGGCAGTTGAGCCATGCGGGGTTGGGCGATGCGCGCTCCGCTGCGACCGCAGCGACGCCCCCGTCAGACGCCGCGAGACAGCCGCTGTCCACCAGCTCGTTGTACACGCTCTGGTCGGTCATCGCGGCCGGAGCTGAGGACGGCTGGCACGCGATGACCGTGAGCGTCAAGAGAGCGAGCTTCACGACGTCGCCCATCCGGTCAGCGTGGCGAGCCCCGCGTCGGCCGCGTCGATGGCCTGCTGCCGCGTCTCGAGCGCGTCGGCCGCGTTGATGGCCGTCGCGACAGCCGCCTGCGCTGCGGCGAGCGTGAGAGGTCCCGTGGGGACCGGCGGGGGAGTCGGTCCTGGCGGCGTCGGTGGCGTCGGCGAAGGCGACGGCACCGGGACGCTGCCGCCGAAGTACTGGTTGAACGCTGTGATCATTGCCACGGCATCCAGACCGCTCGGAGCCGTGTCGCTCTTCTTGTTGACCCAGTCCATCGAAACGCGTACGGCCATGCCGCCGCTCTGCGAAGGAACGAACCACGCTGCCACGGCGGCCCACGTGATGAGGCCAAGCATGCCCCAGGTCATCACGAGCAGTCCCTGCGCGGTCACGCCAACGGCGAGGATCGTAGCCGGATTGTAGCCGCACGAGCCGATGCAGTGACCGTTGTTCTGGTCGGCAGCGCCTTCGCTCACGTCCCAGACGAAGCCGCTCTGCAGCGACGAGATACTGCTCACGATGCTGTCGGGGATGCCGAACCACATCTTGAGGTTGCCGAACTCTGCGAGAGCGTACTGCACCTCGGCCTGGTTGGTCGCATCGACGAGTGCCCAGCCCGCGTCCTTGCTGCCGTCCGCGTAGCCGTTGGTCACGCGGTAGTTCAGGTCCGCTACGGGATCGGTGCCCTGATCGGTGCTCGGGTCGTTCTGGTTGAAGCCCGTGATGGCGCTGTAGTCCGCCAGCGCCTGGGCGTCGGTGTACGCGAAGAGTGTGTTCGCGTTGCCCGTGAGCACCGCGATGTAGTGCGCGTCTTCGGCCTCGACGCAGTCACCCCACTTGTCGTTGCCCTCGATGTCTTCGATGACGGTGATCGCGGCCGATGACCAGTCGATGTCGGCCGGCGACGACGGGATCGCTCCAGCTTTGAGAAACGTCTTGAACTTGGGAGCGTGAAGAAGCGTGTGCTGCTGCGGCAGCCTGCAAGCTCCGATCACTCGACCGTAGACGACGCGTCTCATTTTGCACCTCCGGCGACCGCAGTCTTGGCCTGGTCATGCATCGTGTGAAGGTTCGCGAGCACCGCGAACGGCAAGCACTTCGGTGCGCCAGGGTACGGTGGCGCCGCGCCATCGGCCCCGCAGAGCCCGCCCGCGACGAGCGGCGCGGGGCCGGCGTCGGGAAGCGGCGCGGGTGTCGTGTAGTACGCGAAGATCGACTCGACGATCTTCACGAAGTCGGCGAGCGTGCCGCCGAGGCAAGCGCCAGCTACCGCGATCGGATCGACGTTGCCAACCTCGACCTGCGCCAGGACGCACGCGACCTGCTGTTCGGTTGCGGTGACCACCTGACCGCCGCCGCCGGAGTTCCACCAGCCGCACGCTACGAGCATCATCGACAGACCGAGCGCTGCAGAGACGGCTGCGCGCCGCGTCCACTGCGCGCCCCACATCGCGCCCGCCACCGGCGGAACCGGCGGGACCTTCTTGGCCTCTTCCGTCACAGGATCGACCTTCACGATGACGCTGCCGCCGCCGTTGCCGCCGCTCTTCTTCTTCCAGCCGACGACCGGGTCTCGGCCGCTGATGAACTCCAGGTGCATCGCTGCCGCGCTGCCCGTCAGGAGCGTCACGATGGACTGCGCCACCGCGTAGCTCAGCGTGGATCCAGCCTGTTCCGACTTCACGATGCCGGCGGCCAGACCGAGCCCTGCGCCTACCCATGGGAAGACAGCTGTCGGGATCGGTGGGATCGAGAACTTGGCCAGGATCTGGTTGAATGTGCCGCTCTGGACGGCCCCGAGGGCGATCTTGATCGCCAGGGCGAGAGCGACGAGGTACACGGCTGCGGTAGCGGAATTCATGGCCGCCAACCTAGCGCAACTCCGTCTCTACAGCCAGCTAGCTCGCTACTTCAGAAGCCTCGACACCGTAGAGCCCGTCGTCAGATGCAGGCCAGATGAAAATGCATGCGCGCTGGTGCCGGTGCGTGTGTGTCGGGATGGGTGGAACGGGCGGCGCGTCCGGCGGCGGTGGCGGCGCGGTCGACTGCTCGTAGAGCGCCAGCGCCGCGTCACGCGTGGCGGCGCGTTTTGCTCGCAACAGGCCCGGTCGACCCACGGCCACAGAGTTCGACGGCAACGGCTGCGGAGCGTCGTCCTTGACGAGCGATACTTCCAAGCTGTCGACGATCGTGCCCCTGCACTCGCGCTCGATCGACCCATCGCGGAGAGTGATAGATCGGAACGCGTGGCCACCGCATCGAGGGCAGGTGAACGCCATGACCGCGACCTATCCTTTCGCTTTCTTCGAGCGAGATCTCTTCCCATGTGGCGCGGAAGCCCCGCTCGATCCCGGCGGCCGCGGTCGCACATCGCTGATGTCGTAGTTGTTGTCGACGAGAACCTTTTCGCATTCGGAACACCGCCCCTTTGAGGCGAGCAGGTAGAAAGGCTCCTTCAAGTAGAGCGCACCACAGGCCGATCTGCCAGGCTGCGCGTCGAAGCCCATCGCGAACGCGTGGTCCTTGTGGTCTTCCGGCGCGGCGAGCCATTGCGCTGCGGCGCGGCCGCCCTTGAACCAGTCGTGCTCGTGCGGATCGGGCTGCATCGGTTCCCCGACGGGCGCGCCGGGGATGTTCCATGCGCCAGTCGCCTGTAGCTTGCCGACGTTATCCATCACGATCTTCACGAACCCGTCCGGGTCCTCGGCGAAGAGTCGACCGATGACCGAGCCCACGGCCGCGCCGACCGCCGTTCCGATCAATTCGCGCGCCTTGGTCTTCGGAACCGCTTTTCTCTCGACGCTCTTCTTCTTCGGCCTCGCCATGACAATCACCCCTTGAGTACGAACCTCTCGACTGCTTCGATCAGCTGCGTGTCGGTGAACCTACGCAGGTTCAGTGCGGCGTCAACCGGCTGATCGCCCTGTTGCAGCGCTTCGTAGAGCAGCTGTCCGAAGGTCAGGTCTTTGCGCTTCTCCATGCACTTTGCCAGCCGGCTGGCAAAGACGGCGATGCTGGTGTCGTTGCGGAGCGTGCTTCCCATGCATGCGAGTCTACCAGCAGCTGTACGCGAGCGCCGCGAGGCAAGCTGCCGCGCCGAGCAGGCCCGCGATGAGGCCTGGGTTCAGGATGCGAGCGATCACGATGGCGCCAAGGCCGCCGCGAGCCACGTTTGGCGACCGCACACGGGACACTGGAAAGTGTATGCGTCGCCTTCGCGCACATCGACGACGAGTTTCAGGTCTGCGAAGACAACTTCCAGCGTCGACCCGCACTTGTCGCACTCGCATCGACGCTTCCATTTCGCCCTGGACCCGCGACGGACGATGACCTTCACGACGGCGGCGTCCTGTAGCCGAGTTCCTTGCGAGCCTCGTCCATCGACTCGATGAACCCGTCTTGCGTCAGACGTTTGGCCAGCGCGTCACTCGCGGCCGTGTAGTTGCGCGACTTGATCCACTGGATCATCTGCTGCACGGCGATGAGTGATTCTTCCATTCCGATGTCTGAACCAGCCGCGCCACGGAACGTCTCGAGCCCATGAATGGCTTGCGTGAGACCCGACGCTCCAGAGACGAGCGCCCTCTCGTCGCTATCGCGTACGGCGCACCCGATGAGGCGCGCGGTCGCGGACGTGAGTCCCACGACGACGTCGTGCTCACGCAATCGGAGCTTGCGCCGGTGCTCATCGAACCTCTTGTCGTGCTCTCTGCTCACGGCGCCTCCTTCGCAGCCGCGACAGCCAGCGGCAGTTGTCTCGCCAGCTCATCGAACGACCAGACTGCGCCGTCGGGCGCTTCGCGACCTGGACCGACGTACACCTGTTCGACCCACTTACCGTCTTGCGTCCAGTACATTTTCGCTGGTGCGTCGCATTCAGGACACTCGATGTCCGACTTTGAGAACCCCTGCACGAGCCAGCCGCCAACGCACGGGATCAAGTTCACGAACAGATCGCGGCAGTGGTAGCCGAGAAGTTCGAAGCGGTGAGCGCCAACGTTCAGGACGGTCGTCAGAGCAAGGCTCGGGGTTGTCACGGCGCCACATACCCTTCGTCGCCAGGCTCGGGCTCCAGCACCGCGTGCACGTTGTCGTCGCGCATCGACAGGTACTTCACCTCTTCGATCTTCACCACGACCGTGCCGTGCTTGTAGTAGGCGACGCGGTCACCGATCTTGCAGTCCGCCATCGGAAACCGATCGCCGTTGGCCATGAGCATTCCAGGACCGACCTTGACGACGCGGCCCGTGAGTAGCTCGCGGTCGCCGTGACGGTTGGCTGTCTCGGGGATGATGATCCCGCCACGGCTCATCTCCGGCTCCTTGTCTGGCAGGATCAAGACGCGGTCAGCCAGGAGCGTGAACGGCGGCAAAGGCAGGGTGGACGGTACAGTGGCGCTGGACGTGGTCATGGGCGTGACGTAGCGCCGAGGTTGGCCCGGCGCAAGACATGGCGAAAACAGCGTGTTTTGCAGGGTTGCCAGGTCGTGTTGACAGGTGACGCAAACGTCACTACAGTGACTTGTGGAGGTGATGACCATGGCCCGCTCAGCTCACTTCGCTCCGACCCAGCACAAGACGACGATCACGATGCGCGACGCGGTGAGACTCTACAAGTACGGCAACGATCGCGGATGCGGCTACGCCCCGTACACCGACGTCCCTGGCCAGGACACGATTGACGCGGCGGTCGAGGCCGCAAGGGCGGACGGGTGGACCGTCGTACATGCTCGCCGCAGTAGCGAGGAGATCGACGTCCTGGTAGACGCGGACGGTAACCTGCTCGGAATCGGTGGCGACTGGCAGGGCGCAGGCGCGTGGGCCGTGGTGCTGAGCGATCAGATCGCCGCGCTCGCCAAATTCGATGCCGACGAGCGGGCAGAGGTGACGACATGACGACGACAGCGGCAGCATACGCAGCGGGGCTTGTGGACGGGCAGGACTGGGACCTCACGGACGTTGACCCGATCCCGGCGACGGGCTGGGACGACGCGACAATCAACGCGATGGGAGGTCACGCGTGCCGACTCGCGTGGGGCGTGGCTGACGACGAGAGCGGCGACGCGACGTGGGGGAACGCGTGTCGGGAGTACAACCGCGGCGTCGTCGATGCGATCCGCGCTCGCGGAGTCGAGGTGCAGTCGTGAAGTGCGTCCTGACCATCGACCTCGGTGACACAGTCGTGACCGAGAAGGACGTGCGCGTCCTACTGGCCGATCTCGCCGACAAACCGTTGGCTGACCGATTCGGCTACGAGTCGCTCGCGGGCGCATCCGGTCAGCTGCGTGACGACGACGGCAAGGTCGTCGGCAGCTGGAAGGTGACGCCGTGAGCACCGTCATCGTCAACGGCAAGCGCCTTCGCGTCGGCGACCGTCTCACCAAGGCTGGCATGGCCGCCGAGGTACACTTCGACAAGCTCGTCGTCGAACACCTGAAGGGCATCGGCGCCGTCGCGGCTCCGAACGCCTACGGGTGGCAGCTCGAGACGACGCTCGGTGGTCTACGCGTCGGCTCCCGCGGTCACTACATCGTCCAGGTCTTCGACGACTGGCCGCGCGCCAAAGCGGCCGGCTTCGACCACTGGAAGTGGAACTTCCACTACGAGATCGGCGCCGCAGAAGACGAGGTCGACCACTGGAAGAGGCAGCTCGCCCGCGTGCTGCCGCCGATCGAATGCGACGTGGGCACGCTGGCGTTCCGATGAGGTAGTTCGTGCTGCAGTGAATCAAGCGCAACGAAAAGGATGTGCGACATGAAACTCTCTCTCTTCTCTCTGTTCCTTCTCGTCGGCTGCGGCGGCGACCCGTTCACGACCGATCTTCTGCGCGCCTCGAGCGAGGCGGGCGACGACGTCGTCAGCGAGGCTGGTGACCAGGACAGCGGCGCGGACAACGACTCGGACACGTCGGACGCCAAAGCGGACGCAAAGCCTCACGACGACTCCGGAATCGTTGGACACGACGGTGGACACGACAGCGGCGTCGCGACCGACAGCGGTCCGCTGCCGGAGACGTCGACGGACGCACCTGCGGAGGGGTCGTGCGCTCCGTCCACGTTTCAGTGCGGGACAGGGCCGAATGGGGGACCGACCACGCCTCTCGGCAACTTCTGCCTTCGGGAGCCGGCCGGCGGACCGACGGGGCAATGGAACCCGAATGGGCAGACACCGTCCGCGTGCGATACGTGCGCCACCTACAACTGCGCGTGCCTGGCGCCGTATCTCGTCGCCATGGCCGGCAACATCTGCAGCGGCGCTGGCGCCTTCTCATGCTCGGACGTCGGCGGTCAGCTCACGGTCGTCTGCAACTGACACGAAAAAGCCGGCTCGCAGATCGCTCTGCGGGCCGGCCCTCGCTCGACAACGACTCTGCTTACGGCAGCTCGTAGGCCGACACCGATGCCTGCGTCACGGCGCGCGCAGCGACCGAGTCGGTGATCGACAGCGTCGCGTAGAACGTGCTGCCCTTGGGTACAGCGGCGTTGTTGGCGGTGACGATGCCGCCCCACATGAACTTGTCGCCGACAGCAGCGGTACCCAACGTCACAGCGTCTGCCGTGATGACCTGAGCGGCCGTCGCTCCAGCGCTGGGTGCGATGCCGGCGCCGCTGTTGTCGCTGACGCAGTTGACTCCGACAGGAGCGGCGTTGCCCGGAAGCGTGAGCGGCGTGCCGACGACCGCGTCCGTGTACGTGTCGACCGTCCACGTCACGACGTCGCCCGCGGCTGCGGCCGCTGCAAGGCCGTGCACGTACAGGACGAAGAGGCCGGACGCCTTCGCCGTGAGCTTCACGCCGAGTACAGCGGTGATGGTGTCCGCGAGCGGGATGTGCGGCGAGTTGCCGGTCACCTCTCCGCGGTTGGTGAGTGCCTGGTCGGGCAGCTCATCGATCTCCGCCAATGACTCGGCGATGACCGCTCTTCGATTCAGATTATGACGCATGGGTCCCTTTCTTTCTGGCCTTGTGGCCGTTCACATCTGCTGGTGGCTTAGCGCCACGGAATCTCGCGCAATCGGAACGACATCCGCGGGATCTCGATCGTGTTGGCTCCGCCCGACAGGACGCTGAGATACGCGACGACCTGTTTGCCGAGAGTGAACGGCACGCCTGTCCCGTTGGTGTCGAGAGCGCTGTGGAAGTCGTAGCCCTGACTCGACGAGCCGTTGGCTGTCAGAAGCCCGGCGACGGTGGCCACCATCTTCGTCTCGACCAGCGTCGGTCCCGTGGCGCCACCTGCAGGCGCCGACACGGTCATGCCGTTCGCTGCCGTCTGAACGAAGCCAGAGTCGCCGCCTCCAGCGGTTGCTCCGCCGTATCCAGATGCCGCCGGGGTCGTGCCGCCGACCGTGAAGACCTGGCCTGCCACGTTCACCTGACGCGTGTTGAGCTGCCATTGCACGTCGTCGCCCGCCGTGCTGTCGCTCCATCCGACATTGATGTCGACGTCGATGTAGCCGGATAGCTTCGGCGTCAGCAGAACGGCCGCGACGATGTTGTTGGCGGCGCCCGTCTGGTTGGCGACCAGCGGACTGAGGACCTGCCAGAAGTTGCCGAGCGAGTCGTCGCTCGCCATGCCGATCGCGGAGATCGTGTCCGCGATCATCGCTTCGCGACGAACAAGTGATCTACGTCCCACAGGCCCCTTTCTTTCTGGCTCGAGAGCCTCAGTTCATCATCTCGACGACGGACAGCTGCGCGTTGTGTGCGGCCACGGTCAGGCTCGTGCCGCCACCGACGCTCGTCGTCAGCAGGAACGTGATCGTGACCGGTACGCCGAGAGGAAACACCTGACCCGTCAGGTGGTTGTCGGCCGTAAGCGACGGCGTCGACGTGCTCAGGCCGGGCACCGAGTATCCTCCCTGGGCGTAATCACTGACGCCAGCGTGACCGAAGCCCAGGATCTGGGTCGTCGGCGAATCCGAGGCGCAGACCACGATGGCGGTGCCCACGAGCTGAAACTTGCCGGAGACCCTGGGCGTGACGGTGACCGACGCCAGTACGACCGGCGTGGTGCCCGACGACGTCACGAGCGCAGCGTTGTCGGCCGACGAGTGCGCAGCGAGGAGCGGGCCACTGCCGCCGCCCCCCAAGGCGATCATGGCCAGCGTTTCTTCCTGCGGGCTGTGGTGACCGTTGCCGTGGCTTCGCATGACAGACTCTCCCTATGGCCGAACCGTTCGGGCGCTGTGCGCCGTGCGCCCCGACGGCACCCGTGTCCACGCTCGAGAAGACGATCGCGACAGTGGGTTGCCGTACCTCTTGTAGAGCGCCCAGCCTACAAGGCCTGCTCCCAGCAAGCCAGCTGACACAAGGATCGGCTTGGTGTAATTCGTCGACGCGCTCGTAGCCGCTGGCGTCGGCGACGGGACGATCGGTGCGGGCGTCGGCGCTGGCGGCGGCCCGGGAGGCGACGGCGCCTGGTTGGCCGCAATCGCGGCCTGCGCGCCCTTGATGTAGAAGTTGAGCATCTGCGTCACGTAGCCCTGCGCCTGCTGCGCATCGCTCTGCGTGGCCGCTGTGCCTGTCGAGTTGGTCGAGTTGATGGCCGACGAGTTCAGGAGCGCGTTGATGGCCCACGCCTGCTGCGTGTACGTCGACGCCGTGGTCGTCGCGTCGGCGCTCGTCAGCTCGCCACTGACTCCCGTACTGCTGACCGATCCCTGCGCTGCAGCCTTGTACGCATCGACAGCGGAGTCGTACGCGCCGGCCTGACCGCCGTCGCCAGCTGTCTTGTACGTGTCACCGGCCTGCTTGCTCGCGTAGAACGAAGCCGCAGCGTCACCTGTCTGCTGGCCCTGCAGGCCCGACAGCGCTGTCTGCAGCTGTGGAAGCGTCCCCAGGCCACCAGGCAATCCGCGCATACCGGGATGTCGCGGAGCCAGACGCCGGGTCGCGTACTGATCGTACACCAAAGTCATTTCCTCGAGCGGATGTGCCGCGCCGCCAGCGCCAGCGCCCATTCCATGAGGACCCTCTTTCATGATGTCGAGCAGATCTCCGACGCCATCGGAACCAGCTGCGCCAGCTCGCTTGCCGTACTCGATGGCCGTTGCGGCAAGACCCATCCCATCGCCGTTGGGTCCCCGATAGATCGCGCCGGCACCCTCGCAGTCGCCGCCCTTCGCGCATACGCCGCAGCACTCGCCGTCACCGAGACCGCACGCTTTCGCTGGCACTGCCGGCTGAGCGTGACGCGACTCGTAGTACCTCGCTGCGAACGTGCTCATCGCTGCCTCCGTAGGCCGAACATTCCCAGAACGCTGTCTTGACCGCTGATCGCGCCGAGACCCGCGATCTTAGCGATGCGCTCTTCGTGTCTGCGCTCGTACCGAGCCGCTGTCGCCGATGGAATGATCGCCGACACGAGGCGGCACGACGGCAGAGCGCCAGCGCCGAGCGGTTTGATACTCAGACATGGGCCGCCGGTGTGCTGGCGAAACTGACCCCTGGGACAAGGTGGAGGCGGGAGCGGCTTGATCTTGACCCTTGGAGCGGGAGCTGGCTGTTGCGTGGACGCGCGCGCTGCTGCCGTGCACGCTGTGACCACGTTCGTGGCTTCACTCACGGCTTTCAGCGCTGCAGTCACCTGCGCGCTGACGCACTGGTAGTACGCCGGATCGAGACAGGACTGACTGTTCTCGCCGGTGACGTAGATGGTCCCGGTGGGGTTACCGAACTCGTTGCCGGTGCACTGCGATCCCATGGTGCAAGCCTGCGACTCGGCTGCGCGCGCATTGGCCGCATGATCGGCCCCGACACCGTTGCACGCTTCGGACACAGTGTTCGCGACACCGGATGCGTTGACCGCGAGCAGGCACGCGTACGAACTGATGGCTGCCAGCGACTGCGCTAGCCATGCCGGTCCGTTTCCGAAGCATGGATCGTAGCTCGGAAGCGACGCCGCCTTCTGCGCGCTCATCCATAGACTCTTGAGAAGCGACGCCTCGTTGACCACGCCGCTCAGCATGGCGAGCATCGACTGACTCACGCCACCGCCGAGCCCTGCGCGACGCTCATACCGACGAGACTCGAACGACGCGGTCATCGGCGACTGCCTTTCTTCGTCGTCGATCCCTTCGCGAACCATCCGATGACGCCGCCGACGACGGCTGACATGCCCGCGAGGCCCGCCGCGGCCGGCGCGCTCACCCAGACCTGGCTGCCCGAAGGCGGCTGCGGCTGCGCCTGCATGGCACGCAGATCGGCTCCGATGGCGCCGAGCGCCGACTGCGCGTCCGCGAGCTGCGTCGCCGTGGGCGCGCCGCCTGCCGCGATGACCGCGAAGTAGGCGTTGATGGTCGACAGCTGCGCGACGGCGTCGCTCAGGTGGTCGAGCACGGGGCTGCCCGCGTCGCCGACACCCACCGCGCTGCTCTGCACGTCCGGTCGCGGCATGTTCTGATGAAGCCGCGGCATGAGAAGCTTGGCGAGGTCGCCCATTACGGCGTCTCGCCTTCTTCTACGATGAGCGAGCCCGCGACGCGCCAGTAGATCGCGCCAGGGAAGTTGAGCAGGAACTGCTCCTCGGCCGACAGGCCGCCCGAGTAGAACGTGGGGCTCGGTGGCGTGAGCGCGACGCGCGTCGACGGGTTGGTCTGTCGCACGCTCGCGAAAAACCCGATGGTCTCCGGACCGTCGATCGGAATGTCGAGCGCGTCCCAAGCGCGGTCGGTCTCCCACGGCGACCGGAGATCGTAGAAGGTGCCTTGCTTGCTCGCGACAGGCTGGCCGTACGGCTTGCCTGCATTTGGCGGCGCGTAGCTCCCGAGGTTCGTGTAGATGTCGCCCGCGGGGCGAGCGGGAGCAGGCGGACCGTAAAGCAGTGCTGGACCGTCCGCCCAGTACTGCTTGAAGCTCGACATGTCCGCCGGTCCGTTGCCAGGTACCTGCGGGACGCCTTGCGCGTTCGGCGAACCGATGCGGTGGATGTGCCAGCTGATGTTGCCGTCGTTGAACCGCCAGAATGGGCTCGTGACGAGCTGCTCGACGATGTACGTGGTTGCCGACCCGCCCTCGCCCTCGACCTGCTTGTAGCCGATCGTGACCATCTGCCGGTAGCCGCGAATACGCACCCGGCCGCCCTCGGGCACCGAGAAGCTCGCCAGCAGGAAGAGGTAGCGGCTCGTGAGACCGCCGAGGGCCACCGTGGGCGTCGCCAGCGTCGGCACACGCAGCCCGACCGAGGTCGAGGCGCCGTTGGCGCTGTACGGATCGCCGCCGAGTAGCTGCAGGTACTCGTCGAATCCGGTTGTCGCGATCTCCCAGCGTCTGTTGCGCGCGCTCATCGGTCCTTGCCCTTACGCGCCGCGCGCGCGAGCCCTCACCGGCAGCAGCGCTTGGCGTACGAATCGTCGATCTGGAACCCGCAGTCCTCACGCAGCTGCTTGATGGCTTCGCGGTTGGTCATCGCGACCAGCTCGTCCCACACCGGGACCCATCCGCTGAACGTGCAGATGACCTCGATGGGAGCGGTCGGAATCGTGACCTTGGCCTGGAAGCTCATGAAGAGCTGCTGCTGGTAGGTCAGGATCCAGCCCATGCCCCGATGCGCGCCGCCGTTGATGGCGTCCATGAGGTTACTCACAGGCATGAACTTGGGGGCCACCGCGTAGCGGGGCGCGCCCTGGACGTCGAGAGTGACTTCGATGCCGCTCTGGATGCCGTAGTAGAAGTCGCTCTGGGCCTGGAACTGGTTCTGGTTGGCCGTGACCGACTGGTTCTCCGTGCGCACGATCATCGAGTCGATGAACGTGTCCTGCGTGATCTTCACGTCGCTGCCGACGTCCGGCACGATCGACGTCGACGTGTCTGGGAACGTGGCCCGCACGTTGATCATGTACGGCGCCAGCGGGATGCCCTTGGCCTTGGCCAGAGCAAGACGCGGGCTGCCCATGGCCAGCATCGTGTAGACGCTGGCCGCGAGCGAGCCCATGCCTCCGTCGCCGCAGCCCAGGCCCAGCACGCGCGGAGCGCCTGCAAGACCCGCGGACGGGTCGGCCCCGAGACCCGCAGGTCCCGGCGCCGCCCCACCGCGCTGCTGCAAGACACCGAGTAGCTGATCGAACTGCTCGGTGCTGAAGCTGACGACGTTGTCGCTCATGGGCTAGCCCTCGGCTCGTTTCCCTTCCAGCCCCCGATCAGCCCGCGCCCTGCTGGGCGAAGCGGATCGAGCACTCGCCCATGACCAGCTCCTTGAGATCCGGGTTGTTCTGGAGGATCGTGTACCAATCCTCGGACACCTCGAAGCCCTTGATGCCCTGGCTGATCTTGAGCGTGCCGCTCTTGTAGACCGACCGACCCGTTCCGACCTGCTGCGCGACGTTGAAGCCGTCGAGCGTGCGCTCGAGACCCACCGGCGTCGCGTTGGTGCCGTCCCAGGGCGTGGTCGCCGCGGGGGTGTCGGTGACGACGGGCGGGAAGACGCCGCCGCCGTACTGGTTGCCGATCTGCGTGAGCGACAGGTACGCCTGCATCGTGTCGATCTGGTCGGTGTCGTTGGCCTGCGCGACGAGACCGATGGGGACGCCCGGCTTGATCACGTACGGCAGCGTCAGCTTGCGGAACTCGCTGTTGCCTTTGAGGAGCGACCGCAGGTCCATGCCGCCGTATGTCGCACCGACGAGGATGTCGTCGTTGGACGGACGGAAGATGCCGAGGTTGGTGCCTGCGGTTCCGAGGACCGATCCGATGCGGATGCGGTTGACCTTGAGGAACTGCTGCGTCGAGCCCTTGCCGACGTAGTAGTTGTTCATCCGGTTGACGAACTGGACGATGTCGACCTCGCTGTTGGAGGCCGAGCCCTCCTGCGCGTTGGTCGGCATGTACGCCGTGTGCCGGAGAACCTCGTCGAGGATGTTGGTGTGCTGGCCGATCTTCCAGCGCATGTTGTAGCCGCGCACCATGTGCCAGGCGGCGTAGTTCGCCCACCAGCCGTGCTCCATCACCGCGGGACCGAAGAAGGTCCCCGTCGCGGTGCCCGAGCCCAGCGCGCCGTTGGTGAAGTCGTTGAACGTGAAGACGTCGGGCGAGATGGGCACGTTGCCCGCCGCCTGCACCGTCGTCGGGCCGCCCAGGGGCTGCCAGCTGTTGCCGAACGCCGTGAAGCACAGGGGCTCGGGCTCGACGTGGAAGAAGATGGCGCACGCGAGCATGTACGTCTGCGTCTCGCCTGCGAGGGCCATCGTCGTCTCGACGTAGTCGATGCCCTGCGGGTCCTTGCCGGATCCGAAGAGGTCGATCTCCGCGCCGAAGTTCTTCTTCACGGACGCGTCGCTCTGCGCGCCGTCCATGCCCCACCGAACCTGCTCGATGGTCGGCATGTTGAAGATCGGGCAGTTGACCGAGTCCTTGACCCAGTCAATGAGGGCGCCGATGCCTGCACCCGGGGTGCCGGCGGCGAGACCCGCTGCGATCTTGCTGTGGTTGGGCGCCATGCCAAGACCGATGGTGCGCATCGGCGACGGCGTGGGCCGATCGATCAGCCTGTACTTGTTCTGCTTCGTAGCCATGGTCGTGTTCTCTTTCGGTGACCGCGCACGCCCTAAGGGCCCTTGCGACGGGGGTTGCCGACTGAGACCGCGATCCTCTGGTGTTGCTTACCTACTCGACTCGTTGCGCTGACAACGATGGGGCCCTTGCGGGCGGGCCCCAGTGCCCGTCACTTCCGTCGACGACCTTACTCGGCCGCCTTGTCCGAATCGCTCCCCCAGTGGTACGCGCTCTTGCGAGCCCCGTTCGGTGCGCCCACGCCCTCGGGCAGACCCTGCGTTCCGGCCGCAAGCACGCTGCCCGGAGGCGGCGCGAAGACGGGCGGACTCTGGAACCGGCCCTGGATGGGCTGGCGCGGTGCCGGCTGCGGGCTGTAGGACAGCGGCGGCCGCATTCCACCCGGCGGCATCGTGAACACCGGCGGTGCCGTGACGGGGACCGGCATCGGCGCGGGCGTCGAGGACGCGGGCGGGATGACGGGCATCGGCGACGGCATCGGCAGAGCCGGCATCGGCGTCGGTGTCACGGTGTTGGTCGGCTGACCCGACGCCTGCGGAACGCCCGCGGGCGGAGGGAGCGCCTGGCTGCCCGTCAAGCGGCAGCAGGAGCCGACGCCGGTGGTGCAGTTGGCGCAGTTGCACGCGCTTCCCACGCCGGTCGGCAAAGAGCCGAGACCCGACGTCGGGTAGAGCGACGTGTCGCCGCCGTTCTTGAGCGCAGCCGCGCGCGCCTCGCCGTCGTACATCCGGGCGCCCCAGCTGGTGCGACCGAAGAACTTGGCCATGAGGTCGGTGACGGCCTTGCCGAGGATCCGAACGCCAGCGCCGAACCCGAAGAACTGCAGCGAGCTGCGGCCCACGGGGCTCTTGATGAAGGCAGCGATGACGAACGGCGTGATGGTGATCCCTGCGCCCGCCAGCCAGCGCCACCCGTTCATGGGGGCGAGGACGGCGGTGGCGTTGTACAGACCCGCGTAGGCGCCCGTGGTCGTCGGGGTGTCGCCGTAGAGCGGCTTGCCATCCGACCCGGTCGCGCCGGACGCGCTCGCTCCGAGAGCGTGCGTGGCCAGGACGCGGTCGAGAGCGTCGGCGGAGATGAAGCCGACGACACCGGTGACGGCGCCGACCGCGATCTCCATGCCGCTCAGCGGGTTCTCCATCGCTCCGCTGCGACGGCGGCTGTAGCGCCGGTGCGAGCGGTGATGCGTCATCGCCCTACGGCTGCGACGGCGGCTGCGGCGGCGCTTGCGCGGTGTCTCGCGGCTGAGATGAGCACGCACGCGGTGCGTGCGGCCACGACGACGGACCGTGTGCCCGCGCACGCGGTGACGACGACCCGAACTGCGGCGCTTGCGGCTGCTGCGACGGCGCTTCTTGGGCGACTCCGCTGCTGCGGCGTGGCTCCGGCGACGACGACGCGCGGCGACCGCGCTCTTCTTCATCGACAGGCGGCGACGACCGCTGCTGCGGCGCTTGCGCGAGCGACGGCGCTTCTTCGGCGTCTCGTTGCTCATGTGCGAGCGGACCCGATGACGACGCACCGAGTGCGCCTTCACCTTGTGGCGACGGCGCTTGGAGCTGCGGCGCTTGCGGCGCTTGGGCTCGGCTGCTGCCGCGCGACGACGGGAGCTGCGGCGGCGACGCTTGGGCGCTTCGGCAGCTGCGCTGCTGCGGCGCTTGCGACGACGCGTGGTCTCCTTGGCCGCGTGTGAACGACGCGCTGCCTTCCGTGCTGCCTTCCTACGAGCCTTGGTCGCCATCTTGTGGATCCCTTGCTTTGCGGTTCCGAGTGCGCGCCTTGTGCGCGTCCGTCGAGTCGCTCTGCCTTGTGATCCACCTCGTTCCGAAACGTTGCGCTGATGTGCATTCTCACGCTTGCGCTTGCGGTTCGTCAAGCGTTTCGTGGTCGATTTTGCCAGCCGGCTCGCTGAACGCCTCTTCTTGGCTGTTTTTCGGCGTTTTCCGTGGTGCAAAACGGGCGTCGCGGCGTGCTCAGGAGCGTCGTCGCGGTTCTTCGCCAAGATGTCCAAGTAGCTGACGCCCATCGGAAGCAGTGTCGCTCAATGAGCCAGCTTGCACAAGTGCTCTACACGTGTGCCCACGCTTTGCGCGACGTAATCTGCATCGCGTAGTTCTCTGCGATCCCGAATTCCTTGGAGATCTTTGCGTGCGACCATCCGCACGCGCGGAGCGTACGCATCGCCCAGACGTCGATCTCCCTCAATCTCGCGTGTGGATGATTCTCACCACGCAGAATCAGTCCCATCGACGTTGCATGCGCCATGTTGTCCTCTGGCGACACGTACGCCAGGTTCTTCCAGTGGTTGTTGCACGTGTTCCCGTCCTTGTGGTTGATCTCGTGACCGAGCGGACGCGGACCCAGAAATGCTTCCGCCACGATCTTGTGAACCGAGATCGATGTCGCGACGCCGTCGCGCGTTAGCGGAACGATCATGTACTTTCGGGTCATGCCGTAGCGACGCACGAAGCGAATGCGTCCAAGAGACCTGACGAGACCGTACTCGGAGACTTCGTACAGGCGCTCGTAACCAACGACTGGTCTCCAGTCTTGACCCATGTGCCCCCATTCGCTCGGCGGGAACAGCTTCCACGCTTTGCGCAAGTAGTTGCCGACGGTAGCGGCACTCGTGCGGTAGCGCAGGGCCAGTTCTTCTTTGCTGCATCCGCCTTCGTACAATTTCGCAAGCTCTTCGAGCGGAAGATCCTTCGGCCGCCTACCGACGCGTCCCCACTTCATGTCCCGTTAGACGATCGCCGGAACGACTGGATTCACGGCACTTCGAGCCCAGAACGCGTGATCGTGCAGCCTTTTCCAAGCTCCACGCGGAACATTGAGCGCCTCTGGTACAGCAAGACTTCGCGCTTGCCCTTCACGAGGAACACGAGCCTGCGTAGACCTGTCGGCTTGTTGAATGCGTGCTTGAAGAAGCCTGGAGCGTAGTCGCCGATCCTGAAGTACCAGATGCGCGCGAGCGATCCGACGAGCGTCCAGTCGCTCAGCAACTTCGGCGGAAGATCAACCGTACTGCGCGCGCCTTCGTAGTTTTTGCCGAGCCACTGCCCAGGCAAACCTTTCATCTCATCGTCGGTCGCTGGGCGCGTACCGCGCATCTGGAGGCGTGCAATGAGAAGACTGCAGCTCGGCCACGACTTGCCGTCGTCGTCGAAGAACATGAGCGCCGTTCGTGGCGCATCCACACGTCGGCGCTTGCCGCTTACGAGCGTGAAGCCTACGTCGTCGCCGAACGCTGCGAGCACGTCGTCACCTGGTCGAGTAGCGACGCGTCGGCGCGCGCGATGCACGCATCGTCGTCCTCTTGTGATGCAGATCCATGAAGCCGAGGATGACGCCGCCAGCGACACCGATCCCAGCCAGCGTGATCAGGACCGGCCAGGCGCTCGACGGCGGATTCGCGGCTCGGTCTCCAGCATCGATCCCGCTCAAGTACAGCTGCTGCATCTTGTACGCGAGAGCCTGCGCAGTGATCGCGTTGGCCTGCGTGGCGCTGGCCGCCGGAATCGCAGCGAGCGACGTATTGAGCTGCCAGGCCTGCTGCGTGTAGCCCTGCGTGGCGTTGGAGTAACCGACGCCATCGATCTCCGGTCCGACGACCGTAGCGCCCACCTGGCCCGCTTGCTGGTAGGCCGTGACGGCCGAAGAGTACTGTCCGGCGTTGAGCGCCGTATCGCCAGCGACGATCTGCGCGCCGACAGTGCTCGACAAGTCCACGCGCGCCTGCGCGAACACGTCGTCCGCGGCGGCTCCGAGTGTGCGGGCGCGACTCATCACGCCGCCTTCACCGTCTTGGCTGCTGACGCGCGTGCATTGGCCTTGTCGCCAGCGAACTGGATGACCCGGTAGACGCCGTAGCCGACCACGAGCACTCCGACCGTGCCTCCAACGAGACCAGCCACTGTTTTCGCGTCGTCGACCCACGACGTCGGGGTTGTTGGCGCAGGCGGAGCGATCGGTGACGGCAACGGAGGTGTGGGTTGATAGCTCGGGCACGCCATCTTGATCTTGGCCTGCCACGTTCTTGCTGTCGCTTGGTAGCCCGTCAGGCCCGCGTCGGCCGCTGCCCACTCCTCCGACAGCGTGTAGCTGTACGGCGGGTTCACGCAGGCCGTGTGGATGCTCGGCACCGAGTCTGCGACGCACTCGTTGAGGCCCGAGAGCCACAGCTGCCACGCCGCGTAGATGCCCGCCCACGTCTGCACGTCCGACTGCGCCAGACCCGCGCACGCCTGCACGCCCACGTTTGTCGCGTCCATCAACGTCGACGTGTTCTGGATGTCCACCTGGATCTGAGCGCTCGTCACAAGCGCACCGACGCCCGCGGGCGCCAACTGATCGTTGATCTGTCCTCGCCGCGCCAGACCGCTCACGCCCGGGGCGCGCGTCGAGACGCATCGCCGCACGACGACGTTGCTGTTCTCGCTCGTGTAGAGGTACGTCGCACCATCGGTCCAGCAGTTGCTGATCGGCGAACCACCGCTGGCAGCCAGATGCGCCTGCGCGTCCGCCAAGAGAGCGCTCGAGGGCGCGATGGGGTTTCCCCACTGCTGGCAGGACGTGCATCCACCGACGTCTACGATCCAGGCGCCATCGTTCCACAGCCACCATTGACCGCCGTGGAACGTGCGTACGCCAGGACCCCCGCCGTGGCCCCCGTGCCATCCCCCGCCACCACCCCCACCGCCATGCCAGCCGCCACCGCCACCACCGTGCCAGCCCCCGCCGCCGCCCCCGTGGCCGCCGCCACCACCGCCACCCTTACCGAGGCCCTGCATGTCGCTCACGCTACCAGGCAGCGCCCCGAACGTCACGATCTCGGCTCCGGACACGCCGATGGAGCCGACCGTGTCGAGCGGATCGACGAAGATCTCGGACTGCGCCGGCACGCCCTTACCCACAGGCATCGTCGCGTGCGACGGATCGCACTTGAGCTTCTTGCCCGACTCGTCCTCGACGGCGATGAGAACGTGCTCCTGCTGCGTGGGACCCCAGGACTGCTTGACGATCCACACGCGGAAGCCGACGCACATCAGAAGCGCGCCGAGCAGGGTGCTCAGTCCGTCGCAGTCTTCCTTGCGGATGCAGAGACCCGGTCGCAGACAGAGCTGGCCCGCGGGGCTCGTGATGACCTCGGCGCCGGCCGCGTCCGGGCTGTAGATGACCACCGAGCGCACGTTGTCGAGCAGCGTCTGAGCGACCTGGAACGCGGTCCACTTGGCTCGGTTGCGCCCGTCGATCCCTGCAGCCTTGAGCACGTCCGCCGCGTAGCCATTGACGGCCGGATCCAGACGCGCCTCCCGCATCAGACGCGCCATCTCCTCGAGCGACCGGCGGATTCCTGGCGCACCTGCAGGGTACGCGTCGTGTGTCGTCTTGACGCCCGCGGCGCGGCCTCGAGCAACGCCCCAGTCGTAGCCGATGCTGGCGTCGCCGAGACCGACGTCGTACCTGCGCAGACCGAATGCGGCAGCCATGACGCCAGACTACCGTCCCCGCAGACGCCGGTCGAACCCTCTTGCTTGGCCGGCTTGAGCCGCAGCCGTCTTGATGTCGTCGTCCTTCGCGCTCGACACGAGCTTCGGTCCCTCGTCGAACCGAGGTAGCGCTCTGCGCATCGCATCCTCGTCGACGTTCCAGCCGAGCGCACGGAGAAAGCTCACGGGGAACGCCGGGAACGCGACCTTGCCGTCTGGTGTCGGCACGGGCGTCACCAGCGCCTGGTTGCCGCTGTGCCATGACCAGAGCGTTGCGCTCATTTCACGCGCCTGTCTGACTGATCGCGTTGACGTTGGCGGGCGGCGGGGGGCCCAGATCCGTGAGCGTCGAACTGCAGTTGGTGGGAATCGCGCCGAAGAGCGTCGATGCGCTCACGGCCGCCGGGGTCGTGGGTCCCGTGTACAGAAACAGAACCTTCCAGCCTCGCGCCTTCGAGGTTCCGCCGAAAACGAGCAGCGGCCCCACGGGCGCCGTCGACAGAACGTTGGCCTGCGCGCCCGCGGACAGCGCCGGAGCCGCTGTCTCCACGGTGCACGTGAGGATCATCCAGTAGCGGTGACCCTGTGTGAGGACCAGCTGCGGGTACGCGACGGGTGTCGTCGTCCCTGTGGGTCCCGTCGCGGTGATCGCGCCGCCCGCTGGAACCGCTGGCGCAGGTGCCGCTGCAGACTTGCGCGATAGCAGGACGATCCCTGTCACCAGGCCCGCGGCAGCGACCGCGGATCCGCCGATCCAGAGAGCGCGCTCGGTCGTGCGTTTCACTGGTACCCTGTGACGATCCACACCATCGGCGTGAGCGTCGGCGATTGGGTGGTGAGCGCACCGAGCGACAGGTTGAGCGCCGAGCTGACGACGCCGGACGCGCGGTACCCAGCGGTTCCGAGCCCGTCGTTCGGCCAGAAGCTCGGTGCCGCCGTTCCTGGCTGGTACACCTGAGCGCCTGTGATGGCTCCCCCGCTCGCCGCGGCGTTCATCCCGGCAACGATCTGCGGCAGGTTCGGGTCATTGGACACGTCCGAGAACGCGAACGACGATCCGGCCGGGATCGTGACCATGTACGAGCCGGGTAGGCTCGGGTTGGCCACCGGCGTGAGCAGCGACCAGACCGGATTCTGACCAGCGGGCGCGGGGCCCGGAGGCACCGGAAGCGTCGACGCCTTCGAACTCTTCTCGTCGTAGTAGATGACGCCGCCGATTGCAGCGGCCGCGGCCACTCCGAGACCGATGATCCACGCGAGACCGCGCGTCGCCGGATGCTTGGCGAGACGCTTCGAGCTTGTGACGATGGAGGGCATCGTTGTCGTTTCCTCTACTGGTTCATCAGTACGAGCGCCGTCGCGTAGTCGAGCACGCCGTCGGTGCGCAGCGACGTCGGGAAGCCTGGAAGCACCGCCTTCAGCGGTCCGCCCGAATCGACGTACTGCTGGAACAACGACAGCAGCGCGACCCACTTAGGGTTGGCCGGGTTGCCATCCACATCCGACGACGAGTACGTGGGCACCGGCTGGGTTGCGGCCACGAGCATGTTGCCGTTGCCGGCGGCAATCGCGTTGGCCACGGCGGTCTGGTACTGCGTGACGCTCGCAGGATCGGTGATGAGCGCCAAGAAGTTCTGCGTCGGCATCTGCTTCATCCAGACGGTCGTCGTCTGCGACACAGGTACCGAGAGCGTCGTGGTGCTGCCTACGACTCCGGTGGCTCGGTAGCCGTTGGTGCCGAGACCGTCGCTCGGGTAGCCAGACGGAGCCGCTTGCCCCGCGACGTAGGCTTGCGGCGAGACGATCTGTCCCGCGCTGACGGCGCTGTTGAGGAAGTTCGTGAGCGTCGACAGTTGCGGATCGGTCGCGACGTCACTGATCGCGAACACAGCGTTCGGCGGCAGCATCACGCTCGCCAGGCCGGCCATGTTCGTGTTCTCCGGCTGCATCTGGACCCACGACGTGCCAGCCGCGCTCGCGCTCTTCTCCGAGAAGTAGATCGTGGCGCCCACGGCTGCCGCGGCCGCCGCGCCAAGGGCAACGATCCACCCGACGCGCTTGGTGGTCGGATGCTTGAGAGAGCGTCGCGCGTGCGTGACGATCGACGCCACGACTCAGACTCCCACGAGCGAGCGGTACGTCGCCAAGTCCAGGACGCCGAGACTCGCCGGCTGCAGATTCAGGGCGGTCTGGTAGCAGTCGACGGCTGCCGCGCGAGTGTTCGCATCACTCAACGCCGCTGCACTCGTGATGCCGGCCGAAGTGACATCGGCCATGCCATTCTGGAACACCTGAGGGCAGCCGCCGTAACCCTGCACGACGTACGCGTACAGGGCGGAGTTGACGGCCGCCTGCTGCGCGGACGAGAGCGCGCTGTACACGTCGCCGGTCTGCGGAAGTGCCGAAGGCGCCGGTCCCGGAGTCGGGTTCGGGTTCGGACTGGGGGCGGGAAGCACGCCCGGCGGCGGGGCTGCGGCGCTGGCCTTCTTCTCGGTCAGGTAGACAGCCGTCCCCACGGCTGCGGCCGCGGCCAGGGCGAGCGCGCCGATCCAGATACCCGTCTCGGACCCCTTCGGTCCTCGAGAGCCGCGAGGCCCTCGGCGAACGGTGGAGCGACGCGAAGACCTTGACTTGCTGCGGCGAGTGGCCATGGGTCGCAGAATACGCCCGAGCTGGCCGTTTCTGCAAGCCAGCTGGTTCTAGTATCGCGCTCGAGGCAAGCGGCCGCCACGAGCAATAGGGGCGGAGGGCTGCGGCACCGTAACGGGAGCGCACACGAAGCGTCCATTGATAACTGTGCCAACCGTTCCAGGCGGGCACTGGCCGGGGACCGGCACGATCGATTCGCACTTGCCGTTGACAACTTGATGCTGTCCGTCGTGTGGGCAGATCCAGTCGATGAGTGCGCCAACACCCGCATGCAGTCGCTCGTAGTACCTGGCCTCGAAACTCATGCAGCCATCATCCGCCCGAGGGGGGGGGCGTCAAGAAGG